>ENA-OQVM01000813-OQVM01000813.1-marine-metagenome-genome-assembly--contig:-NODE-813-length-45146-cov-5.827598_pt1 | contig 45146 bp, 32 predicted proteins | sample MGYA00237776_ERZ505498 | MGnify/ENA primary metagenome ERZ505498 (study PRJEB26159, sample SAMN06265151) | marine metagenome | isolation source: Helgoland LTER site | place: Germany:Helgoland, sampling...
GGCTATGGGGACTGCGAACCGTTTAACCCCGCCTCCAAAATCAGCACGCCCAACCTTAACCAGTTGGCCAACGAGGGGATCCGCTTTACCGATGCCCACGCTGCTAGCGGAACCTGCACCCCCTCCCGCTATGGCTTACTTACCGGAATCAACCCAGCCCGCAGCGGTATACTCAATACCCTGCTCGCCCGTGGAAAAGCAATCATTACCAAGGAAGAGAAAACACTGGGAGATTTATTTCGGTCCAAGGGGTATCGTACCCATATGGTCGGCAAATGGCACCTCGGTTTTAATTATCCTAATCAGAAGAAAAACAAGTGGACAGACCAACCGCTACCCGGTGGACCCGTTGACCAGGGGTTTGATACTTTTTTCGGTATTCATTCCTCAGCCGGATCCGATCCGATGTGCTGGATCGAAAACAATCGTTTCACCAAAGAGCCAACCGAGCCCTTTACTTTTCCAAAATTCAATATCAAGGGCGAAAGTATAACTGTGAAAACCAAAACTGCCTTCGGTTTTTCGGTTGAGCAAACCAGTCCCACGCTGGTGAAACGGGCAGTAAAAATTATTGAGGATCATGCCCAAGAGAAATCGAACAAACCTTTCTTTTTGTACTACGCCTCCCCCATCCCCCACCAACCCTGGGTACCGATGAAAGAGTTTGCAGGCAAGAGCAGACTCGGCCCCTACGGAGATTTCTTGATGCAAATGGACTGGGTGGTCGGACAGATTAATGATGCCCTTAAAAAGACGGGGCTCGACCAAAACACTCTTCTCTTCTTTACCAGCGATAATGGAGTCGGCCCGGTGGCACACAAACTAATGAAAGCACAGGGCCATGCCTCCTCGGAAAAATTTCGAGGCATGAAAGCGCATCGCTACGAGGGTGGACACCGGGTGCCCTTTATCGCGAAGTGGCCCGGCAAACTTGCCGCAGGAACCACCTCCGAATCCACCATCAATTTTACCGATTTCATTGCCACCTTTGCGGAGCTCTTAGGCATAAATCCAAAAGAAGAATTCCCCTCTGCCGTAGACAGCCATAGTTTTTTAACCGCTCTGCTTAAACCGGAAAGAAGATTTCCCCGCCCACCTATGGTGCACCGGTCCAATGCCATGCGGATCGAAGACTGGAAATGGATTCATCCCGACAGAAAAACTACTTTTGAAAAAACAAAACCACGAGATTATGAGCTCTATGACCTGCAAAATGATCCGGGCGAGCAAACCAACCTTGCCACCGAAAACCCAAAACTAGCGGATGAATTTTACCAAACCTACAAGGAATTTGACCTAGAAATAAAACTGAAATGAAACCGATGAATCATCCTGCTTTTCTCCTACGCCTGCTTTTCGCATTTGCTTTCGTCCTTTTATGCTATTTCACCACTGAGGCAAAGAAGCCCAATATCCTGCTCATCTTTTCCGATGATCATGCCAAAAAGGCACTGAGCTGTTACGGAAATCAAGACATCCAAACGCCTGCCCTCGACCGCATTGCCAACGAAGGTATGCGCTTTGAGCATGCTCTCACTCCCAATTCTTTTTGCACACCGGCACGGGCCGCTGCCCTCACCGGAAAATATTCACACCGCAATGGAGTCACCCACTTAAACCAACGCTTTGATGGAAGCCAGCAAACATTCCCCAAACTTTTACAAAAAGCAGGTTATGAAACCACTCTCTTTGGTAAATGGCACCTGCTCTCCCGCCCGACTGGTTTTGATTATTTTTGCGTACAAAAAATGCAGGGCAAACCATGGGACCCCAATGTATTTGAACCCCACCATCCATGGATAGACTGGAGCCCAAAAACCCAAAAAGAAGCCCTAAGAGGAGGTCGAACGATCAAGGGGTACAATAATGAAGTAATCACCACCGAGGCGATCCAATGGCTCAAAAAAAAGCGCGACCCAAACAAACCGTTCTGTCTATTACTCCATCCGAAACCACCCCACGAACCCTACGCTCCCCCGACCCGCTACGAGGACTTCCTCAAAGATGTTTTCATCCCCGAACCGCCGACCCTGCTGGATGACTACAAGGGAAGAACACCTGAAGCGATTTCGGAGATTATGAGAAACAACCGCATCATTCTTAAGCCCGTCTTTAAGGATATGCGGGAACGAATTGAAAAGGAAAACCCGGGAATTTCCCGAAATGACCTGACCCGTAAGATGTATCAGGAATATATCAAGGGGTACTACCGTCTCGTTAAATCAGTAGATGATGAGATTGGAAGGGTTTTAGATTTTCTAAAGGAAAGCGGTTTGGAAAAAGACACCTTGGTAATCTACACCTCCGACCAAGGATTTTCTCTGGGAGAGCACGGATTCTATAACAAGCAGTGGATGTATGAGAACCCACTCCACCAACCCCTACTTGTTCGATTTCCTGGAAAAATCAAGCCCAAGCAGGTACACCATTCGATGGTCAACCATATCGACCTCGCCCCTACCCTGCTCGATTATGCCGGCTTAGATATTCCTGCCGACATCCAAGGCCATTCGCTCAGGGGAATTCTCGAAGGCAAAGAGAAAAAGGTACGTAATGAAACCTATTACCACTTCTACCAGCATGGAAATACATTGCCTGAAATGATCGGGATCCGTACCGAAACCAATAAATTAATTCATTACCCAACAATGGAAGGAAAATACCAGTGGGAACTATTTGATCTCGTTAATGATCCTGAGGAAATGAACAACCTCTACCACCAACCCAAAAACATCAAACTACGCGAAGAAATGAGTGAGCGATTACGCAAACTTATCCGCAAAGTGAGTGATCCAGTGGTGGCGCCCAACCTGATCAATCAGCAAAATAGTAAGCGTCTGATTGATCGCTTACAATCAGGAAGCAAGCAGACCGTGGTGGCCTATGGAACGAGTCTGACCGCAGTGGGTGCCTGGGTGAACCAGTTACGCGAGGTCTTCAATCAGCAGTTCCCCGGACAGGTCAACCTAATCAATGGGGCTCAGGGCGGAGCTAATTCTGACTGGGGAGTTAAAAACTTAAAAGACAAAGTTCTACGTCACCGCCCGGATTGCGTGTTCATCGAGTTTTCGATCAATGACGCAGTCGCAGGTCGCCGGACATCAGTGGAGCATGCCCGTAACAACCTCAATCTAATGATCGATCAGATCCTCGAAAAAAACTCGGCCTGCGAAATCATCCTCATGGTCATGAATCCAGTCTTTGGAAATGGTAAAGCAAGACGGCCAAACCTGACAGAATTTGACAACAACTACCGAACAGTTGCCAAGAAACGGGGCTTCCAACTGATTGATCATGGAATCGCCTGGAATGGATTGCTCAAGAGTGACCCTCAGCGTTTTCTTTTTTACATACCTGATACCGTACACCCGTTGCGTGCAGGTGGCTTAAAAGTTACCACACCAATCATGGCCAAAGCATTAGGGCTTAAATCCGGAATGCCAAAGAAGGATAAAAGTGAGCCTTGTTTCGACTATCTCTGCCGGTTAATGGATAAAAATAAGAACCGGGAGGTAAACAAACCCGAGTTTGATGACTACTGGAAAACAAGGTTTGAAGACTGCGACTCCAACAAGAATTCTGAGCTAAGCAAGGAGGAGCTTCTGGCAGATTCATTATTTGAGGAACTCGATACCGACCAGAACAAAGCCATAACTCTTGATGAATTTATCAAACCAATCACTCCGCATTTCTTAGACCACGATACCAATAAAGATAGCTTGCTGAAAAAGGGAGAAATTTGGAAATAATCTGAAATGAAAAGTAAGGCACTTACTTTTTCTTGGATCCTACTGCTCTCTTCAGTTCTGAATGTACCTGAAAAAGCTAAGGCTGTCTCTAACAAGCCAAATATCGTGATTGTCATGACCGACGACCAAGGATGGTCGGATCTTGGTTGCCACGGACACCCCATAGTAAGTACACCCAACCTCGACCGGATGCATCAGCAAAGCGTTCGCCTAACTAACTTTCATGTGGATGCCTTTTGCTCCCCCACCCGGGCGGCATTGCTTACTGGGAGGATGTCGCAGAGGACAGGGGTGACCTCCACTTATGGTTTACGCAATCTTTTACGCACAGATGAAACAATCATGCCCCAGTATTTTAAGCCTGCTGGTTATCGAACCGGCATCTTCGGAAAATGGCATCTCGGAGGAAACTATCCCTACCGCCCGATCGACCGAGGGTTTGATGAATGGTTGGGACTAGGAAATGGAGGAGTGGGATTGGCAGATGATCTATGGAACAATGATCGAATGGACGACCGTTACTGGTTCAATGGAGAAATCGTTCCCAAGGATGGGTTCTGTACAGATGTTTATTTCGAGCAGGCAATGGATTTTGCCCTTAAAAACAGTAAGAAGAAAAAACCTTTTTTCATCTACCTCCCAACCAATGTTCCCCACCGTGCAAACAATGTACCAAGGGAATGGATGCAGCCCTACCTAGACCAGGGTTGTAACCAGGACCAGGCATCCTTCTATGCAGGGATCAACAGGGTGGATTTGAATATGGGACGGATGATCGATTTTTTGGAGAAAGAAAATTTATCAAAAAATACCCTGCTCTTGTTTCTTACTGATAACGGTTCTATCCATCCCATAAGAAAAAAAGGTACCGATATCGACTCAGTCTCGGGGCGAAGGGGAATGAAAGGAAAACTCTACGAAGGGGGCCACCGTGTACCCTTGTTTATCCGCGGGCCCGAACATCTGATTGGAAAACCCCGGGAACTTTCCATCTTTAGCGCCCATATCGATTTGCTTCCCACCTTTGTCGATTTGTGCGAACTTGCTCAACCCAAGCGGCCAAGCTTGCCCATCGATGGCCGAAGCTTAGTTCCCGTTTTACAAGGTGCTGATGATTGGGCAGACCGTACTCTTTTTCTCCACACCCAAAATGGCGTAAAAGGACCCCAGAAATTTGAGGAAGCCCTTGTCATGACCGAGCAGTGGCGACTCATTTATCACACACCTGATCACTTCGAACTTTTTCAGATAAAGAAGGACCCCTCCCAGTTGCATGACTTATCAACCCAAAGGCCGGAGGTGGTAAACCGGCTCAAAAAAGCCTATAACAATTACTGGAACAATCTTGGAGGAGACCGACCCCTCGAACGCCCCCGCATCTCCTCACAATCTACCACCTGGTTGACCAATGGCTGGCAGAGATCCATCCGCGAGGGCATTACGGGGAGTGGAAGTTGGCCAGTAACGGTAGAAGAGCCGGGCACTTATCTCTTCGAATTGCGCCGATGGCCGAGGGAATCGGGAAATATTGCCATGCGTGCACCGCTGCCCCCGGCCAGTAACTCAAAGATTAAATATGCGGGCAACAAGGGCAGCGATATTCCAGGCAGGGCTTTGGATATAAAAGCGGTTGAGTTTTCGATTAAAAATGCGCTCACTTTACAAAAGGAAATTGCCACTGCCACAGAATCTATAAAATTTGAGATACCTTTAAAAGAGGGTCCCCTGGATCTGACCGCCAAATTGATTTTGAAAAGCGGGAAAAAGATTGGAGCCCCATATCTTTACATTTTTAAAATTCAGCCTTAGTCAATCAACATCATGAAAACATCATCCTGCTTTTGCTTTTCGCTTCTCCTTTTTTCTCTCTCTTTATTTGGCTCAGAAAAGAAGCCGAACCTCATCCTCATCATGTCGGATGACATGGGCTATGAGTGTGTTCGGGCCAATGGGGGCACTTCTTTCCAGACACCCCACCTCGATGAACTCGCCAGCACCGGGGCACGCTTTACCCATTGCTATTCGCAACCTCTGTGCACTCCATCGCGAGTAAAAATTATGACGGGGATGTCAAACATCAGAAATTATGTAAGATTTGGCGTTTTGGACCGCGGGCAGACCACCTTTGCTCATCTACTTAAAAAATCGGGCTATACAACCTGCATCGTGGGAAAGTGGCAACTGGGTAAGGAGATCGATTCCCCCCAACACTTCGGGTTTGATGAATCCTGCCTCTGGCAACACACCCGACCAGCAAGAACACCAGACAATAAGGATACCCGTTACCCTAACCCACAGGTGGAAATAAACGGAAAGCCAAAGAACTACAATAATGGAGAATATGGGCCCGATGTGGTCACAGATTACCTTTGCGATTTTATCGAACGCAATAAGGACCGCCCCTTCCTCGGATACTATCCCATGATTCTTCCCCATGATCCGTTCCGCCCCACTCCGGACAGCGAGAACCCAAAATCCAAAGACGGCAACAGTAACTACCAGGACATGGTCACCTATGTAGACAAAATGGTGGGCAAGATCGTGAACAAGCTCGATGAACTTGGCTTGAGGGAAAACACCCTCGTTCTTTTTACCTGCGACAATGGCACCTCTGGAGCAATCAAATCCGAACTCCATGGAAAAATCGTACAAGGAGGTAAGAGACAGATGACGGATGCAGGTACTCATGTTCCCCTGATCGCCAACTGGCCCAAGACCATCCCCGGAAAACAGGTCAAAGAGGAGTTGGTGGACTTCAGTGATTTTCTTCCCACCCTGCTGGATGCGGCCCAATCTCCTCTACCTACAAACCTCACTTTGGATGGACAGAGTTTTCTTCCCCAAATTACTGGCAAGCAAGCAAACCCCAGAAAATGGGTGCATTGTTATTATCGCAGGGGAAACGAGAAAGCCCAACAATGGACCCGAACCCAAAGGTACAAACTCTACAAGACCGGTAAATTCTACGATGTATCCCAGGACAGGCTGGAAAAAAAACCTCTAAGCACATTAACCCCTGATCAGAAGAAAACTAGGGCCATGCTGCAGGGTGCGCTCGATCAATTTGATCCAAACAAAAAGGCGACAGAAATAGATCTCTTTGCCAATGGTAATTTTTCCCAATGGACCAACGTTAATGGACAACCTGTGCAAAAAGGCTGGAGGATCGAGAATGGTGTGGTTCATCGATTCAGCAAAGGAGGGGACATCATTACCAAAGAAACATACAAGGACTTTGCATTATCCTTTGAATGGAAAATTTCAAAGGCTGGAAACAGTGGTGTAAAATACCGGACCCAGGGAAAACTCGGGCTCGAATACCAGGTGCTCGATGACCTAAATCACCGGGACAATCAAATCTCCTCACATTTGGCAGGTTCGCTTTACGATTTAGTCCCCGCACCCAAGAATAAACCTCTTTTGCCTGTTGGGCAGTGGAACCAGGCAAAAATTATTGCCCGGGGAAACCTTATTCAACACTGGATGAATGGAGAAAAGATCATTGAGATATCAATCGATTCTCCTGAATGGAAGGGTTGTTTTCAAAAGAGCAAGTACAAGGCACAGAAAGGGTTTGGTTCCTGGACCGGCCCAATTCTTTTGCAGGACCACAGCGACCCTGCCTGGTTCAGGAATTTACGGATCAAGAAATTGTGAGGAGTGGAATAAAAAAAGGACTTCTGCTCTTTCTATGTGGGTTTTCTCTTCCGTTGTGGGCGGAGACTTTTTTTGCCAATGGTTTAAAGATCGGAGAGGTCACTCAGGACTCGGCCATTATTTGGACGCGACTGACCAGGCATGCAACCCCCCTTGTAGATGGCGAAAAATTCCGCAAGGTCCCCAAGCACGCCCAGCAAATCCCTGAAGGAAAAAGCCTCGCCGTTATGGAGGGTGCCGTCCCTGGCATTGCCGGAAGTGTACGCATCTCTTGGCAGAGCCAGGGAGTGGAGGCGAAGAGGACAGAGTGGTTACCGGTGGACGAGGACCGTGACTTCACCCGCAAAGTGGAAATCGGAGACCTTCTTCCCGGGCAAACCTACGAGGTGCAGGTCGAAAGCCGTTCGGCAAAAGGAAAAACTGGGCAAACCATACGGGGGAAATTCCGCACTGCACCTGCTCCGGAGATGATTACCCCTATTAAATTTGTAGTTACTTCCTGCCAGGACTACCCGAGAAGGGATACTCCCGAAGGGCATCAGATCTATCCAAATATGCTCAAGCTGGACCCGGACTTTTTTATCCATACCGGAGATATTGAGTACTACGACAAGCCCATGCCCTGGGCAACCAACCGGGAACTGGCACGCTTCAAATGGAACCGGCTCTATGGCCTGCCCCACCTAGGCAATTTCCACACACAGGTGGGGAGTTATTTCATGAAGGATGATCATGATACAACCAGTAACGATTCCTGGCCGGGGGTGGATTTTATGGACCTAACCTGGGAACAGGGAAAGAACTTGTTTCGTGAACAATTTCCCGTACGCAAAGACAACTACCGCACCATACGCTGGGGGAAGGACTTGCAAATCTGGATGGTGGAAGGCCGGGACTACCGTAGCCCCAACAATCAGCCAGACGGACCCGAGAAAACGATCTGGGGAAAGAAACAAAAGGAGTGGTTTTTCCGTACCTTTGAAGAATCGGATGCCACCTTTCGTGTACTCATCTCCCCCACCCCGGTGGTTGGTCCGGACCGATCATCCAAAAATGATAATCATGCAAACAAAGGGTTTACCCAAGAAGGTAATGAGATAAGAGATTTTATCGCCTCTCATAAAAATACCTTTGTGGTCTGCGGAGACCGTCATTGGCAATATATTTCCGTCGATCGTAAAACTGGGTTAAAGGAATTTTCCTGCGGTTCCGCATCGGACGAACACGCTGGGGGTTGGAGGGATGGAAACCGTTTACCTGAGCACACCTTCCTAAAGGTTCAGGGCGGGTTTCTTTCCATTGAGGTAAAGCGGGCAGAAGGAAAACCTATTCTGATTGCGACCCACCATGAGGTTAGCGGAAAGCCCAGTAACATCGATCGAAACCGTGCAAATTAATTCCTATGACCATAAATACTATTCTCATTTTTTTAGCCGCGATGATCGTGGTTTCCCTTTTCATTTTTATGGAGAACAGATCTAAGCGAAATAGAATATCCCCAACCAATCTCGGTACAGTACCATTCAGAATCATCAAAAGTATCTTAGTCTCGTTTCTTACCATTACCCTGATGGCTGGATCCTTTTTGATGATAGGACCGCAAATTGTACCTATCCTTGCGGTATCTTTTTGCCTGGGCGGATTTTTTGTTTTTCGGAGATCTTTTCTTTCACTCGTTTTCTTTGGTTATCCAATTACCTTTGGACTTGTGTCCGCCTATATTGGTTATTGCGAGCTGAATGATTACACAAAAAACTCAGAATTTTGGATAGCAGTCGGAATCGGTGCCTTCGGTATCCTGCTCGTTTTTATTGGCTTTTGGAAAACACTTTTCCGTACGGAAAGCAACTAGTCATTACGACCTCCAGCAACGCTCATAAATGATAAACTTCTTCTATCTTTTGTTTATCTCAACTTGGCTAACCGCGTCCATCGTCCATGCCCAAGCCTACGAAAAGATTAAGAACATCCTTCTGGTTATGTCGGACGATTTAAAGGCAAGCGCCCTGCCCGCCTATGGGGATCAGATTTGCAAGACCCCCAACCTCGATCGGTTAGCCGCCCAAAGCATGGTCTTTGACCGGGCTTACTGTCAGGGACTCCTCTGCTACCCATCCAGACCATCGATGATGCGAAGCACTTACCCTGGCTCAAAGAACAAGCCGATCACATTGGGAGAACACCTGCAAAAATTCGGTATGCACACATCGCGTGTAGGTAAAATTTTTCATATGGGAGTGCCCAACTCCCCCCGCAATGGGGACAGCGGTCTGGATGTACCCGAGTGCTGGACGGAGTTCCATAATACCAAGTCTACCGAAACCTACACTCCCGGACTTTACCGCCAAATAAACCGAGGAACCGTCACCAAAAAAATGGAGGGCAGGCAAGGAATTGGTACTAAAGAAAGATACTGGGCCGCTGTGGAGGCGGATATTTCAGATGGCTCAGATCAGGCAGACTACCTAGTTGCAGAGAAAGCTGTTCAATTGATTAAGGAAAGAAAAGAGGCAGGTAAGCCCTTTTTTATGGGGGTAGGATTTTTCCGTCCGCACTACCCCATGGTAGCACCAAAAAAGTTTTTTGACATGTACCCATTGGAAAAGATGAAGGTCCCTCCCCTCATTGAGGGCGACCTCGATGATATCCCGCGTGCCGCTTATGGCATCCAAAATGGAGAACTGCTAAATAAGACGGAGAATGGACGCCGAGGAATGTGGCAGGCTTACTATGCCTCGGTCACCTTCATGGACGAACAACTGGGTAAAGTGCTCGATGAACTAGACAGACAGGGACTGACTGACTCGACTGCTATCGTCTTCACCACCGATCATGGCTACCATTTGGGTGAGCATGGATTCTGGCAAAAAGGAAATCTACATGAGGAAGTCACTCGGGTTCCCTTCATGATCCGGACTCCCGGATTGAAACCAGGTCGTACCAACTCGCTGGCTGAACTAGTTGATTTTTACCCCACTTGTCTCGACCTTCTGGGCCTATCCCAACCAAAAGAAATTGTCGGCAAAAGCTTGCTGCCCATTCTGGAAAAGCCCAACACTCAAGTTAGAGATACCGCCCTTTCCCTACACAACAGAAAAAAACATGTGAAAAACAAGGGATGTGCAATCCGGGCCACAAATTGGACCTACATGAACTATGGTGACCAAGGAGAAGTCTTTTACGACATGGTGAAAGACCCCGGGCAGTATACCAACCTGATCGACAACCCCGACTATGCAGAAAATGTAAGGAAAGCCCGCGAGCAATTGAGCCAACGCTTGCAGCAGGTCCAGTAAAGACTCCGTCCACCCTCAAAAAGTTTGAGGATCGGCAAAGAACACCCTTTGCAACCACATGCATCTTCGATAAAGAGGATGAGATGCGTGTTTTATTATCAACTTTGACTCTTTTGTTCCTAATTTCGGGATTAACCCACCTGAATGCCAAAAAATCAACCTGGAATTGGCCACCAAAATCTAAAGCTCAAGCGGTTGATCTAAGCAAGTTCACTTTAGATGAAAACCTGGAAATCTCCCTGTGGGCAAAAAGTCCAATGTTTTACAACCCCACCAACATGGCGATCGATCCAAAGGGGAGAATCTGGATTGCGGAGGGCGTAAATTATCGTGAAAAATTGGGAATCCGACGGGAGGCAGGCGACCGCATCGTGGTTTTGATCGACACCAATGGCGATGGATCCGCTGATCAGTCCAAAGTATTCTGGCAGGATCCGTATCTCGAATCCCCCCTTGGCATTGCGGTGTTTGACAACCAAGTCGTAATTTCCCAACCGCCCAACATTGTGGTTCTTACCGATGTGGACCGGAACCTCGAATTTGACCCCGAAATCGACAAAAAAGACATCCTTCTTACTGGTTTCAACGGCAGACAGCATGACCACTCTCTGCATTCAGTAACCTCCGGTCCTGATGGGAAATGGTATTTTAATAGCGGAAACTGTGGAGCGATATTTACGGATAATTCAGGCAAGACCTTCCGGATGAATACCAATTACCGAGGTGGTGCCAGCGAAGAATATTTCTACACCCCTACCCATGAATTAAAGGGAGCAAAAAGTGATGATGGCTATGTATGGAGTGCTGGGTTTAGTGTTCGGATGAATCCCGATGGGACTGATGCGGAAATTATCGGACATGGCTACCGCAACAGCTATGAACAGGTGGTCAGCTCGATGGGAGATCTTTTTCAAAGTGATAATGATGATTACAGCAGTTGTCGAAATTCCTATGTCCTGGAGTATGGTTCGGCAGGATATTACTCACTGGATGGGCAACACAAGTGGCAAGCGGCTAAGCGCTCAGGACAAGCGATTCAGCGGGCCCACTGGAGACAAGACAACCCGGGTACATTTGATACCGGAGACGTGTATGGGGCTGGTGGTCCAACCGGTGTAGCCTTTTATGAAAATGGTGCCCTTGGGAAAAAATGGGAAGGTACTTTTCTCTCCTGCGAAGCATCCCGTAATGTGATTTTTGGGTATCACCCAAAACCAATTGGAGCGACCTACTCTTTGGACCGGTTTGATTTTGTGAGTACGACACCAACCCCGAAAGATTTAAATAATGAATCGGAAGAGGAGGCGGAGAAAAGAATTCACTTCCGTCCAGCCGACCTAGATATTGGCCCGGATGGAGCGATCTATGTGGCGGATTGGTACGATCCTGGAACTGGAGGACATTCCACTCGCGATGAATCGGCATCGGGTGCAATTTACCGCATTGCTCCCAAAGGCTTTAAATCGGATATTCCCTCTCTGGATTTGAAATCAGTAGACGGTTCACTTAATGCTTTAAAAAGCCCGAACCCAGCAGTTCGTTACCTCGGATTTCAGGCACTCAAAAACTTCGGAGATTCTGCCCTGCCCAAAGTGGAAGAACTTTTACAGGACAAAAACTCTTACCTTGCGGCACGGGCAATTTGGTTGCTCCCCCATCTGGGCGAAAAGGGAAAAAAGAAAACCGTGACGCTGCTTCGTTCCAAAAACAGAAACCAACGCTTGGTTGCATACCGCAGCCTCCGCCGCATTAGTGAAAATATGGTTACGCATGCTCGTGCTCTATCCAAAGATGTAGATGCAGGCATTCGTAGAGATGTTGCCTTATCCCTGCGCTTTTCATCCTTTGATCAATCCAAGGATACTTTCCTTGACATCGCCAATCAATTTGATGGTCAGGATAAGAACTATGTTGAAGCCATCGGTTTAGGAGCTCACGGAAAAGAGAGCCAGGTATGGGAACATTTGAAAAATAAGTTGGGTTTTCAAAAATCGCCCAAGTGGAGCAATGCTTTCGCCCGTATCACTTGGAGACTTGGAACCCATAAGGCCATTCCTTCCCTCAAAGAAAGGGTGCAAAATGCCGAGCTTTCTATCGAACAACGAAAGTTTGCCATTGAATCAATCGCCTTTACTAACCATTCGGACGCACCGGACGCCCTGCTTGAATTGGGAAATACCATTCAGGAAGAGGAGCTCAACGACGTGATCGTGGAGTGGATGGTACGCCAGGGATTAACCGACTGGGGTAAGTATGACGTAAACACAAAGCTTAAGGAGGCAGGAATCTTTGATGCCGAGGCCGTCGCACTTGTGCCCATCAGCACGCCTGAGCCTACGGGCAAATCCAACCTCAAGGTAGGAGATGTGATGAAACTAAAGGGAGATCCCCATCAGGGTAAAACTACAATCATGAGGTGTGCGATGTGCCATGAAGTTAACGGTGTGGGTGTAAACTTTGGACCAAGGTTGGAAGGTTGGGCAGCGAAGCAATCAAAGAGTGCCGTCATCCATGCCATTATTAATCCATCCCAAGGGATTGCCCATGGGTTTGGGGGAACGGAATATGAGCTTAAGGATGGCAATATTATCCACGGGATCACAGAAGCTTATGGGGATCCAGCCATTGTCCTCTCCCAGGGAGGGCTCAGTCAATTGATTCCCCGGGCCAAGGTGAAAAAGTCTAGTAGGATGAAGCGCTCTCTAATGCTCTCCGCGGAGCAACTCGGTCTTACTACTCAGGATGTGGCCGATGTGGTCGCTTTTATGAAGGAATACAACTAAGTCCTGCAACGCAGGATTGAGCCGATTTTATTTTAGCTATTTAAATCGGTTTCCCGCCAATTAACCAATTCCACAGATTCAGGAAGACCTGTTTGCTGATTCACTTCTAGCAGGCAGCCCTGCATGCCGACATCTCCATCTGCTACTGGGCACCTGCGGGGCATCCCATCGACAAAACGGCCCAAGCAGGCATCAATGTCTCTTCCAAGGACTGATTCGCGGGGACCCGTCATTCCCAAATCAGTCTGATAGGCAGAGCCAGACCGAAGGATACGTAAGTCAGCAGTAGGCACATGAGTATGGGTACCATAAATCATTGTCACCCGGCCATCGAGGTGCCAGCCCATCGCTTCCTTTTCCGAAGTGGTCTCTGCATGAATCTCAGCAAAAATAAGGTCACATGAGTTTTGCAACTTAGAGACAATGCGGTCGGCAGTAGCAAAGGGACAATCCACCTTGGGTCCCATAAAAGTACGTCCCAATACAGTGAACAATCCTAGCTTAGTGCCATTGGCATCAAGAATTAATCGATCCCGCCCTGGATTTGTGTTCGGGAGATTTGCAGGTCGGCAGACATATTCCAATCCGTCGATCTCATTGTTAAAATTCTTTTGATCCCAGACATGATCCCCAAGAGTAATTCCGCTTACCCCAGCTTTGCTAATCTCTAAAGCATTCTTTGCAGTAATGCCTGCCCCACCAGAAGCATTTTCGCCATTAGCCAAAACCAAGTCGATATGGTTCTTCTCAACAAAGCCACAAAGATGAGCAGTCAGAAAATTTCGCCCTGGGCGTCCGACAATATCCCCTAAGAGCAAAATCTTCATGTTTACTTAAATGAGATTAAGTTAACGGGAGTAAAGGAAGGATGGTTGCGAACAATTACCAAAATTTTTGTTATGCAAAGCAATGGGCTTGGCTTCTTCAAATTCAGTATCCACTACCTTGATCTGTGTTGCCCCACCAGATGAACGACTAGTGAAAAAGATGTGTCTGCCATCGTTGGCCCAGCATGGTTGCATCGCATGATCGTTTCCTCGAGTAATCATACGGCTTGCTCGATCAGCAAAGTTATATTCAAACACCTGAAATCCTCCTCCCACTGCTGCGGTAAAAGCAATGCGAGAGGGATCCACAGGATTCCAAGCAGCTTCAACACAGTGGGAACTAACATTTGTGGGAATCCTGGACAATACACCAGTAGACAAAGAAACCTCGTATAATTGAGGTTTGCCTCGCGTATCAGAGGTTAAAATTAAACGACGGCCATCTGGAGACCAGCAAGGTCCTGATTCGTTGCTCTTATTTTTAGTAATTCTACGGGGTCGTTCATAAGGAGTGTTGGCCATCCATAATTCCGGATTACCCGAAGTGGATAAAATCAAAGCAGTTTGAGCAGTTCTCGGGTTTTGCACGGCACGAAGATTACTTCCTTTATAATTAGCAACGGTAGCAACGCGACGACTGGCCAAGTCAAGGTGGTAAATATTATTAAATACCTTCCGGTTGCTGGTGAAAAACAACCCCGTCCCATCCTTATTCCAACTGGGATTGAAGGTCATTTTACCGAATGAGGTTTGAGGTTTTGAATAGGTCATCATGGAATCCGAGGCCCAAATTTCTTTTGATCCTGAAAGATCTGACAAAAAAGCCAGCCTGCCCGAAAAGAAGCCGGGAATGCCAAGAATCTCCTGGACCATACGGTCGCATGCTAAGGATACAGATCCTTCAATGGTGGAATCGGAAACCACAAAACTGGCAAAGGGAGTCTTCGGATTCCCCTGAGTAATGGAAACTTGAATGTCATTATTACCAGCAGAACCGAAGGTGACTGAATAACGACTTTCTTTTTCAGATGCCAAACGGAGCCCTCCATGCACAAAGATTGGCTTACTGATCAGGGGAATTAACACCTTTGGAGTTCTTCCTAAATCTAATGGGATTTGCTTTTTGGCTAACTCGCCCTCAATTGGCCCGAGAATAATCGCAGGTTCATTGGCCTTGGAAGTAACCAAAAGTCCAAGAACAAAACATGAAAAAAAGCCAAGCGTTATCAATAACCGCCTGGGAAATAAAACCTTTGCCACACTCATAAAAACAAACTTTAGCACCCCTCACTTCTCATCAAGCAAAAACAAAGCAGAAAGAAAAAAAACTGATTTACCCGAGGTACTTTAAAATTCGTTCGTTCTAGTCTCAAATTACTCGTTTTGTCCTTGCCGATGAAGCATTCAACTATCTTGATGTCTTCTTTTCATTATGAGCAACGAAGCAATTTTAGACATACTCAAAACCGTTAATTATCCTGGATTTAGCCGAGATCTTGTTTCCTTTGGACTCGTTCAAGATGCTGAACTGGAAAATTCCACTGCCAAAGTTGTTTTAGAGTTATCAACTGCAGATTCCACCCTTCCAAAAACCATCAAAGAAGAAGTTGAAAAGGCCCTTTTGGCAAATCCAACTATTGAAAAAGCAGAAGTCTTGGTGCGGGTAAAAAACCAGCCAAAAAATTCAGGGGGAACGACTCAAGCAGAAAGCGAGAATTTAAAAGGTGTTAAACACATTATTGCAGTGGCCAGTGGAAAAGGTGGCGTTGGAAAATCGACTTTATCCGTAAACCTTGCTTGCTCGCTTGCGAGAATGAAATCTCAAAACGGAGAGCCTTACAAGGTGGGTCTCATGGATTGCGATCTATATGGACCATCTGTTCCCTTGTTAATGGGAATTTCAGAAAAGCCGGAAATTGTGGCTGAAAACACCCTGGCTCCCGTTGAAAGCTACGGCGTTAAAAATATATCGATGGGATTACTTATTGACGAGGAAAGCCCGGTTGTCTGGCGCGGACCAATGATCATGAAAACTATCCAACAATTTGCTCATAATGTGGTTTGGGGTGAGCTTGATTATTTATTGATTGATTTGCCTCCCGGCACAGGAGACGCACAACTTTCTCTTGCACAAATACTTCCCTTAGATGGTGTTTTGATTATTACTACCCCTCAAAAAGCTGCCGTTGATGTGGCAAGGCGTGGAGCCCGAATGTTTGAAAAAGTCAATGTACCCATACTCGGAGTCATTGAAAACATGAGTTTTTTACAAGACGAAGAAACTGGCAAAAGGAATTATTTGTTTGGACAAGGGGGAGGTGCATCTACCTCTCAAGCTCTACAATGCCCTTTCCTTGGGGAAATTCCTCTGCATGAAGAAGTTCGCCTAGGGGGAGATCATGGAACCCCAGTTGTGGTCACAAACCCTGACAATCTATCCAGCAAACAATTAAACGAAGTCGCAGCTAAAGTAGTACAACTGATAGAAGGTTAAGAGGAGTAAAACAATACTCCGAAATGTAAAACTAATCGCCTAGGCGTAAGTTTAGGTCTTCTTAATTTCCCGATGTACAGTACGACGACGAAGAAAAGGATTATACTTTTTCTTCTCCACAGCCTCGGTTTGCAATTTCTTGTTACGAGAGCTCAAATAACGGGAAGGTGGTTTTCCTTCCTTGCGCGCTTCAGTGCATTCTAAAATAACCGTTTCTCTAGGCATGATTACTAAAATGAATAAACGAATGAATGTTCGCAATCAAAAAGGTCAGATAAAAGTAAGTGCTCTGCCGTCATAGTTTAAATTTGCCATGTATTTTACTCTGGGCATAGGTTAAAAGAATGGAAGCAAATTCAACTGAAGGCATTTCCCCATCAATCGATCAAAAGTTTCGCGAAATTAACCTCGAAAAACCCAACCAGCAACCAGCGGAGGTACCTAAAACTGGTAACGAATCATCAGTCAAGGTGACCAAGTCTGAAGATGACCTCGACCTTGGTGGATTTTTAAAAGATCAAGCCAATGCAAAACCGATGGATGATCATTGTGAAAAACCTGGTGATCCGATACCAAGCGTGGACAATGTGGATGATACCGGAATTGACTGTTCAAGGGAGCCAGATTGGAGAGTTGTGGAATCAGACAACTTACCAGAAAAACCGAATCCCACTCAGGTACATAATGATAAATACTGGGATGAAAGAAGTTTGGACAGCAAGTTAGAAGACCAAGATCTTCAAGAAGAAATGATCCGACGTGAAATGGAGGATTTTGACCGTGCTGCCCGTGCCAGTGACGACCCTGGTAGATCATTCCAAAACGAAATATTAGATCCGTATTATGGTGGAGGAAACCCACCATCCGAGCCGCCCGCTTCTAAAAATAGCCTGGATTCTTTTATTTAAAACTATCGTGATCGATAGCCCTGAAAAAATTGAATTGGTTGGAGATTTTCTCGCTTTGCGTTGGACGGATGGAAAAGAAGTTTTCTTAGATTCTTCCACTCTCCGGACAAATTCTCCAAGTGCTGAACAATCTGGAGAAACCGATATTTTTGGAAGAAGCTCGGGTGGAAGTTCCCAAAACAATTACCCAGAGGTTAAAATTAACAGTTTTGAAAAGGTCGGTAATTATGCCTTACGACTTATTTTTAGTGATGGCCATTCCTCGGGAATCTACTCTTGGGATTATTTTTTATCGCTAAGCCCACAGGAATAAACTTTTAAAAAACCATCTTATGCCATTCCTCGCGCACTGGATTTGGTAAAACTTAATAATTCTTCAAGGACCGGTTCTTTTTCGATAGAAAAGTTTTCTTCCAAATATTTCAAAGCCTGAGACCGGTTTAAATCTTTTCGATAAAATATTTTAAATGCAGAACGAATTAATTCGATCTCAGATGAGTTAAAATCCGCTCTTTCCAAACCCACTTTATTGATCGAACGAACTTCGGCAGGAGAGCCATCCGCAAGCATGAAAGGAGGAACATCCTGTACAAGTTTCGAACAGGCAGACACCATACAATGCCTACCTAATCGGCAGAATTGATGAACCCCAGCACCCCACCCTATGTTAACATGGTTACCCACCTCAACATGTCCGCCTAAGGCCGAATGACTACTCATTACAAGATGATCACCAATCTGACAATCATGGGCAACATGAGCATAGGCAAGAAATACATTATTCGACCCAATGGTCGTAAAATCATCGGGTTTTGTAGCCACATGAGCAGTGACATACTCACGAAAAACATTTCCATCTCCAATGGTTAAACCAGGTTGTCCGCCCTCGTATTTAAGGTCATGGGTAAGGCCACCAATAAGAGCATATGGGAAAATAATATTTTCACGCCCAAGAGTCACTTTTCCTTCGACACTCGCATGGTGAAGGATTCGGCTGTTATCACCAATAATTGCCTGACCTCCGATAAAGCAAAATGGACCAACTTCTACATTTTCACCAAGTTGAGCAGAAGGCTCGACAATTGATTGTGGATGAATGTTAACAGGCACGAAAAATAAAGCTAGGGCTATTCTGTGGCATCTACTATGGAAAACATCAGACTCGCGGAAGAAACAACTTGATCCCCGACCTTACACTCAACTTTGGCTGTGGCTATTTTATTTCCTCTAATTTTATCAAGATTTGCCACAATAATGAGTTGATCGCCTGGAACTACCGGCTTTCGAAACTTAACCTTATCTGCACTCATAAAGAATGCCACTTTCCCCTCGGAAGAACTTTTTCTCAAAAGTAAAATCCCCGCTGCCTGTGCCATAGCTTCTAATTGGAGCACACCGGGCATCACCGGGTGCCCAGGAAAATGGCCTGGAAAAAAAGGTTCATTGACAGAAACATTTTTCAGGGCAGTTAGGGACTTATCCCCATCGATTGCAACCACTCGGTCAATCAGCACGAATGGAAAACGATGAGGCAATACATCAAGAACACGCCTCACATCCAATTCAGTTTCCTCGGGTAGAACAATTGATTTACGAGGAGCAGAACCCACTGAGGTCTTACCTTTTTTACCCGCAGAGGTTTCGATAATTTTAGCAACCAATTCAGAGTTCAGGGAGTGACCAGGACGAACCGCAATAATATGTGCTTTTAATCTTTTACCCAAAAGGGAGAAGTCGCCCACAATATCAAGTATTTTATGGCGGACAAATTCATCATCAAAACGTAAAGGCTCTTTAGATAGTACTTTGTCTCCTTTGATTACGATGGCACTGTCTAAGCTACCTCCCTGGATTTTTCCCATTTTTAGTAACTCTTCGATTTCCTCATAAATGGTAAAAGTTCGGGCGGGAGCAATCTGAGCGACGTAGGACTCGGCGTCCAAATCAATGGAGAGATGTTGCACATGAATTCCACGATCATCAGCAGAGGTACAAGTGACCCGAAAACCATCATAAGGTAATGCGATGATTGAACGGTTTCCCGATGTTACCGACACGGGTTCAGTAATTTCAATAAATTTTCTTTCTGCCTCCTGTTCAACAGGTTCGGCTTCCATAATCAAATTCACGAATGGCCTGGATGATCCGTCCATAATTGGAGGCTCACTGGCATCCAATTCAATTTCTGCGTTATCGATGCCACAACCTACTAGGGCACTCAGAACATGTTCTATGGTATGAACCTTGGCATTTCCATTTGTAATTGTCGTACTACGGACTAAGTCAGAGATGTTTTCACAAGTCGGCCTAATCTCGGGCTTGCCATATAGATCAGTCCTGCGAAACAAAAAGCCTGAGTCCGGAAGGGCCGGCTTTAGGGTTAAGGAGACTTCTTCGCCGGTGTGAAGAGATTTTCCACGAATCGCTCTTTCTTGACGAATGGTTCGTTGATTATTTGCCATCTAAGAAAACTTTTAGGCAAGGATGAGGAGCCTGTAAAGAACGGAAGGTCAGTACCGAGTCTGCGCTTGATAAATGATCTTTTTTTTAATATCTTGGAGTATTGCCCCTTTAACAACATTTCTTGTTTTGCCCGAACAAACTAAAAGTTTTAAGAAGCGTTTAAAACGTGAATACCGTAAGACAATGGATCATTTGATTCGCTCTCATGCATTTCATAAGTTTACGATCAAACTTATCTATTTAGTAGGGTTTGTTATATCGATTATTTTGGCTGCCCTACTTTATTTCGATCGCTAAGTGTAAGTGAGTTAGCAACTTAATTAGCTTATTTCCCTGGAAATGGTGTGGAAATCAAAAGCTTATCAAACTTAAGGGCATGCTCCCATGCAACCATTGCCTTATCCACCTCTTCAGGTTCCAATTGCTGATTTAGGAAGAAGTCAATCAACCTTGAATAACCATGCTTGCGCAGGTATTCCCCAAGTCGTTCGTTGGATTTAGCATGTCCAATCAATGAACGAACCAAACTTTGAGCCTGCGGTCTGAACTCCATTTGGTTCCTTTTGTTGATATATACCCCTCTGGCTTCGCACTGACTTAACAAATCTTTAATTTTGGTCTGTTCAAGAGAAGTTTGATTAAAACTTAAGGTAAGCCGACGAAGTTTAGGAAGGGATAAAACCGGTGAAGGATCAAAAATTAGATTACGAGAAACTCCCAATGTCTCGATCTTTATGAGACCAGATAAATCATCTAACTTAGTTAACATATTTGAATTTAGATCAAGCACTGTAAGATTTTTTAAATCCCTCAACAACCTTAGGTCACAAATCTGATTCTCAGAGAGATCTAGGCGTTCCAAGCTTTGCAATTTCTCCAAGCCTGTTAAATCGTGAATCCTATTATTTCCCAATGAAAGAATATTCAAGGATTCGAACTGGGACAAAGAAAGAGGGGAAATAATTAAATTACCGGCTAAAAGCAGCGATCGAAGTTTGGGAAGGTTGTTCAATTCTTTGACTGACTGGATACGATTATTGTAAAGGTGCAAAGCTGATAAATTTGGTAAATCTTTGAGCTCGACTAGAGGATCAACATCTCTTTTCCCATTACCGCTTGAATCTGAGAAGGATTCGCCTGGATCAAACTCCTTGTTTCGGTTTTTATCGACAAAAGACTCGATCCTTCCGAGCTGATTTCCCTGAGCATAAAGATTAACCAACTCATTAAGTTTGCCTACACCCTCCAAATCGATGAGGGAATTTTCAGAAACATCCAACTGGGCTAGCGAACGGAAATGTTCAATTCCTGATAATCCAAGCAAACGATTTCTCGAAAGATTAAGAATTCTTAAAGCTGAATGATCAACGGTGGACTGGGCACCTGACACCGATAAATTAGGATAGGCAACCAAGCTAGACAAGTCCTTCAAGCGGTTACCCGATAGATCAAGGTTATTGAGCTTGGAAAGTTTCTGAATAGGCGAAAGATCATCGATCAAATTATCCCGAACTACTAATGATTCCAAATTTTTTGCATACTCTAGTCCTGACAAGTCCCGAATACCCAAATCATTTGCCTGTAGCCTTGTTAAACTCTTTTCAACCAAAGATTTCGACAAGTCCTGTTCCCGTACTCCCAAGGAGCGAGCAATCGCACTTTGCAAAGCTGGTTCAGGGATAATCAAATCCTGACAAACAGCAACGGAACATCCTGTTAAAAAGACAAATAAGAGGTAAAGTCTTTTTACTTTTTGGATAGTGGGTTCCATTGAGTAGATTCTTATAAAAGCTAAGTTTTTAAACACGCAATTTGGCAATCAGATCTTTGGATTCCACCGAATCTCCAACCTGAACCATAATTCCATCAACGCAACCATCAGCAGAGGCATAAAGAGTTGTTTGCATTTTCATCGCTTCAAGCACGGCAATCTTATCCCCTTTCTTGACACTTTTGCCAACGCTGGTTGCAATGCTGCTAATCATTGCAGGTATAGGTGCCCCAATGTGAAGAGGATTGGCAGGATCAGCTTTTTCACGAACTTTAGCTTCCCCCTTGAAAGATTTATCCTCAACTAAAGTGGTCCGGGCTTTTCCGTTCAACTCAAAGGTTAGAGACCGGATTCCTTTCTCATCGGGCTCACCTGCGTTGAGCAATTTAATGAATAGAGTTTTACCTTCTTCAATTTCGATAGAAATTTCTTCCCCCATGGACAAACCATGAAAATAGGATGTTGTGGGCAAAACTGAAACATCCCCATATTTTGAGCGAAAACCAAGATAATCCTGGAAGACCTTTGGGTACATGAGATGGGAAAACAAGTCGTCGTCAGTTGCCTTACGACCAATTTTCTTCTGCAATGCGGTGAACTCTTGCTTCAAATCAATTTTGGGTGCAGATGCTCCTGGCCGCCCACGCATTGGCTTTCGTTTGCCAAGCACAACCTTTTGAACAGCCTTAGGCCATCCCCCCATGGGCTGGCCCAAATTCCCTGAAAGCAAATCAATAACTGACTCTGGGAATCCAGTTTCAGGTGGTAAATTCACCATATCTTCCGGCTTAACCCCCTTGGTTATAAGGAAAATTGCCAGATCTCCCACACATTTGCTACTGGGAGTGACTTTCACAATATCACCAAGCAGTGTATTGACTTCCTGATATGTTTTGACGACATCGGGCCATCGTTTACCCAACCCAAGAGCAGTCGCCTGTTCGCGCAAATTTGTGTATTGCCCGCCAGGCATTTGGTGGTGAAAAACCTCTGCACTCCCAAAGGGTGGTGAGGTATCAAATGGTGCATAGTATTGACGAACAGCCTCCCAGTAAATGGACAATTCATTCAAGGCAACAACATCCAATCCAGTCGACCGAGGAGCGTTACCCAAGGCATGTGCGATGGAGTTTAAGTTCGGCTGACTGGTGCATCCGGACATGGATGAGACTGCCAGATCAACCACATCGACCCCAGCTTCTGAAGCTTTAAGAACGGATGCCGATGCAATGCCGCTCGAATCGTGTGTATGAAAGTGTACGGGCAGAGAAACCTCATTTCTTAAGGCTTTGACAAGTCGGTTAACCGCAATGGGGTGACACAAGCCAGCCATGTCCTTAATGGCAATGATATGAGCCCCCATTTTCTCCAATTCTTTAGCCAAATCCACATAGTAATTAAGCTGATATTTTTCTTCGTTGGGGTTGGTAAAATCTCCAGTGTAGCAAAGGGCTGCTTCACAAAGAGAATTGGTCTTCTCACTAACCGTCTCCATTGCCACCTTCAGGTTGGGCAAGTAATTCAATGAATCGAAAATCCGGAATACATCCATACCTGCTTCGGATGAATGAATGACAAATTCCCGGACCACATTGTCTGGATAATTTGCATAACCTACACCATTGGACCCTCGCAAAAGCATTTGAAAAAGAATGTTAGGGATGCGCTCGCGCAATTTCCTAAGCCTTTCATAGGGGGACTCGCCCAAAAAGCGCATACAGGTATCAAAGGTTGCCCCACCCCACATTTCCAAGCTGAAAAGACCTGGTAAACGACGGGAAATAAAATCCGCAACCGTCAACATATCATAGGTGCGCATGCGGGCGGCAAATAAAGATTGGTGGGCATCCCGCAAGGTAGTGTCGGTAACCATTAAAGGTTTGTGATCCCGAAGCCATTTGGAGAATTTAACGGCTCCATCTGCAAGTAATCGATCCCGGGTGCCACGGGGAGGAGATTGCTTTGGATCGTGTTCGGGCACAATCAAAGGAAGAGGATTTTGCAAACGCTCGCGGCCCTTAACTTGTGGGTTACCATTTACCACAATTTCTCCTAAATAATTAAGCAACCTCGATGCCCTATCCCTCCGAGCTTTGAAACGGAATAATTCTGGAGTAACATCAATCATTTTGGTTGATGCACGACCAGCTACAAATTCCTTGTGCGATATAACATTCTCAAGAAAGGGGATATTCGTCTTTACTCCTCTTATGCGCATCTCCCTTAAGGCTCGGTGCATACGATCCAAAGCTTGAGACAGGTTGGGTCCAGAAGTTGTTATCTTTACAAGCAAAGAATCATAAAAGGGGGTGATAATCGATCCGGTATCTCCCATCGCTCCGTCCAAACGAACACCAAATCCAGCAGACGAACGGTAGCTAAGGATTTTGCCGTAGTCTGGAGTAAAATCTTTTTCTGGATCTTCTGTTGTTACACGGCATTGCACGGCACATCCATTGCGGGGAATATCCTCCTGGGCAGGAATTCCAATCTGTTTACCATGCAAAGGTTGATCCATGGCAACGAGGATTTGTGAACGTACAATGTCTATACCAGTTATTTGCTCGGTCACTGTATGCTCGACTTGAATACGAGGGTTCATCTCGATGAAGAACCATTCATTGGTATCTTGATCGAGAAGGAATTCGACGGTACCGGCGTTATCATATCCAATCTTTTCCGCCAATTTCACACCTGCATCGCAAAGCTCTTTTACAACCTCCTTAGGCAAACCGATCGAAGGGGCCACTTCGACCACTTTTTGATATCGTCGTTGGACTGAACAATCGCGCTCGTGCAAATGAACGACATTCCCCTTTCGGTCTCCAAGGATTTGCACTTCCAAATGTTTAGCTCTGGCAACATACCTCTCTAAAAAGACAGCAGAGTTTCCAAATGCCCGCTCAGCTTCACCCTGTGCTTCTTCCAGCATAGGCTTTAAATCCTTCTCTTCCAAAACCACACGCATGCCTCTACCACCGCCACCAAAAGCTGCTTTGATAATTAAAGGAAAACCAATCTTCTTACCCCACTTTAAGGCCTCTGCCGGACTGGAAACTGCCTTGGGAGTTGCTGGTAAGGTAGGCACTCCAGCTTTATCTGCAGCTTTCTTAGCCGCAACCTTGTCCCCCATGCTCTCGATCAGTTCAGGTCTTGGACCAACAAAGGTGATACCAGCCTCGTCACAAGCTCGGGCAAAATTCGGATTTTCAGACAGAAACCCATAACCCGGATGAATCATATCAACTCCTTTATCCTTAGCCAACGCTATGATCGAATCGATATCAAGGTAAGCCGCAACTGGCCCCTTGCCCTTTCCTACTAAATAAGCTTCATCAGCCTTGAAACGATGGACACCAAACCTATCCTCTTCGGCATAGATTGCCACAGTTCTAAGGTTTAACTCCGTGGCGGAACGAAAGATTCGTACCGCTATCTCGCTACGATTAGCAACAAGCAGTTTTTTCATAAATTAGGGTTTTTGGGGTGTAGGTATGCTGTCTATCCCAATGAATGTCGCGATTCCACTCTTTCTTCAACGCCAAAATCTTCATTTTAAAAATGTGCGGGAACAGAGGAAGGAATTAAATAATGTTTTTTTGACTCCAGTTAAAAGCCAAGTACATGAATCCAACTGAACCAAGGATCAATCCACTCTCTTAGTCCGAAAAAATACCCCATTCCCGCCAATGCTAAATATGGTCCAAAAGGAATTTCCCTACCAAATGCCAAGTTATTCTGCCCACAAGATTGGGCAGGTTTAATTTTTTGGAAAAGAAAGAGGAGGAATAAAAAAATACATCCAAACACAGCTCCTCCAAAAATTGAGAATACGGCCCCTTTCCAACCACAAAAAGCACCCACACAACCAAGCAGCTTAACATCTCCCTCGCCAAGAGCCTCTCTTCCAAAAGCCCTACCGGCTAAAGCTCCAATCCAGTACAAAAGGCCTGATCCAATTAAAATGCCAAGCAAAGATTGAAATGCTCCAAGTATTTTTTCGATCCCCATGGGGTGATGAATGAAGCCATGAAGTGATGGAAAGTACAGGGAGAGGACAAAACCAAGACAGGCTCCCCCCAGGCTAAAACGATCAGGAATCAGCATGGTCTCAGCATCCACTGCAACAACTCCAAACATCAACCAGGCAAAACTGCAGGAAGCAAGCAACATTCCCAAGTCTTGATTTTTAGTAAAAACAAAACATGCCCAGGCAAAGATAAGCCCCGTAAATAACTCGACCAAAAAATACCTGAGCAAGATTTTCTTCCCACAGCATTTCGCCCGCCCTTTCAAAAAAAGCCAACCAAGGATAGGAAGGTTTTGAGACCATGGAATACGAACGGAACAATAAGGGCAACTAGAAGGCGGACGAATAACCGAAAGATCTCGGGGAGCCCGGTAAACAACAACATTTAAAAAGCTGCCTAAGCAGGCACCAACAAATAATCCAAGCCATACAAAAAGATTGGGTTCTAATAATAAACTATCCATACCGACTGAATTTTTAAGACAAAGCCAGCTTTGCCCCCTGCCTCATTGCATTCTCAGAAATCTCTCTGCCAGTCCAGATCTCCAACGAGCGAGCTGCCTGCCCGACAAGCATCCCCAATCCATTGGAACAGGAATAATGTTTTTCTTTTGCCTGTTTCAGCAGCTTGGTCACCGGCGGGTTGTAAACCATGTCGTAAACACAAACTGATTGAGGAAAAGCATTAAGGTCTATGGGTGAAAGATCACTTGTCTGTAACCCTAAAGAGGTTGCGTTAATAATAAGTATTTCGGAATTGGTATTTTCAAATGGATTGACTGGATGATCTAAAATCACAATTTCTTGCGAAAAACCATTTGTTTTTAAAATCTCCAATAATTGATTGGCCCGATCGGTTGAGCGATTGTAGATGGCTAAATTTTTACAACCCTCCACAAGACATTGTGAAACTGCGGCTCGAGATGCACCACCCGCTCCCAAAACTAAGACATTGAAATCTTTCAAGTCTTTACCAAAAGCATTAGATACAGCACGCGAAAGTCCGACTCCATCCGTATTGTAGCCCTTCCATCCATTATTTTCCCAACTTAAAGTATTAACGGCGCCCATAATTTTGGCCTGAGGGTCAACAGCATCAATTAAAGGCAAGACATCCACCTTGTGAGGAATAGTAAGATTTAGGCCCCGGTATCCCAAATCAGCAAGCCTGGGAAGGGCCTTGGGTAAGAGATCTGGTAGAACCTCAATCTTTTGGTATTTCCAGTGCCTAAACTCAGGTTCTTTTTCCGATAACTTCTCTAAGGCTGCTCCGTGAAGTTGGGGACTGATAGAATGTTTGATCGGATAGCCTAATACAGCCAATCCCACCCCCTTTGCAGGAAGAGTGGTAAGTTGATCAAGAAAAAGTGGCTCTTCAAGCATTGGATGCTTCTTGATGAACTTTTTCAAATTCCTGAACAAAAGACAGAAATAACCTTGAGTTTGCTTCATCTTCGGCCTGTGCATAATGACGGCATAAATTCCGACATGCTCTAGATAGAGTATCTGCTACAGTTACGGGCAACAAGTTTGCACCGGATTCTTCATCAGGCAAAACTCCCAATTTGTCTTCCATTTGTTCCAATTCTAAAAAACGACCACCTGCCCAACAATCGATGTAGAATGGATGCTTCTCAGCAAAACAACCAACCATAAAACGTCCGGGTGTACCAATCGGATCGAGTTCAAAGCCGATACGACGAGCAATCAGAATATAGACGCAACATAGAGTAATGGGTAAACCCTCACGCCGATCGAGAACTTGATGAAGAAAGCTATTTTGGGGATTTTCAAAGTTTTGGCGGGCTCCCCGGAATCCGTATTCATGGAAAAGAACACGATTAATTACCTCGCAAGTCATTCGCGGGCTCGATGGTTGGAGCATCAATTCGCGGCATCTATCTGCCAATTTATCCAAGAAAAAAGAATAAGTTGAAGTTTCTAAATCCGGATAAATCGAACGGTCCAGTAAAAACCAACCTGTTTCGAGTTCGTAACGCAAAGAACGAATGAAAAGAAGGAAATCTCCCGCCCCGTCAACCCAGCCTAGCTTTTCGATCATGTTTTGAGCACGCTTGGCCAAATAGCGGTCTTCTCCTTTTCCCAAGCTAAGTAGAAATGTGAGACCTTCCTTGGGGTTGTTTAACAGAAACTTCTCCAATCCTTCCCGGACCACTTTTGATTCGTCGTCCAGCAGCGATTTTAAAGCACTCCAAGGTAAATTTTGGGAGCTTGGTTTATCATTCTTGTTTTTCACTTTTAATCATTTTCGCGCTTAATTTCATCTTGGGCAAGATTCACTTTAAAATAGTGGCATGGAAACATACTTGTAAACTGGGGCTTTCACCTTGTATCAGCCAGGCAACTAAGGCATAATAAAAAATTAATATTTAGTAACTGCACCATGAGTACCCAATCCATAAAATCTCCTCAACCTGATGAAGCCGGCGAGCACGGACCTGCCATGAACGGAGCCGATGTTCTTGTTTCTGCTTTGGAACGCGAAGGCGTGGAAGCAATATTTGCCTACCCTGGTGGGGCATCCATGGAACTCCACCAATCGCTCACTCGTTCAGATAAAATTCGCACTATCCTGCCAAGACAGGAACAAGGTGGAGGATTTATGGCCCATGGATATGCCCGAGCTACAGGCAAAGCGGGTGTATGCATGGCGACCTCTGGTCCTGGGGCTACTAATTTAGTAACTTGTATTGCCGATGCCTTTATGGATAGCATTCCCCTCGTTGCCATAACCGGTCAAGTCTATCAGCAATTTATTGGCAAGGCAGCTTTTCAAGAGACTGATTTCTTTGGTATGACCCTGCCAATTGTTAAGCACAGTTATTTGGTTCTTACCGCAGAGGATCTTCCAAGAGTTGTAAAGGAAGCTTTTTATTTGGCCACAAGCGGTCGCCCTGGCCCAGTGGTTATCGACATCCCTAAAGATGTTCAGCAGAAAGTATTTGAACCTTTTTTTCCTGCGGAAGTTGGCACTTTAGAGGGCTACAAATTAGACAGCCCTAAAGCTACTGATGAAGAACTTACTGAAGTTCTAAATCTAATTTCAAAAGCCAAAAAACCGGTGCTATACACCGGTGGAGGTGTCATCTCCTCTGAAGCACAAAAACAATTAAGACAATTTGCTGAACTTACTGGCTTACCTGTTACACATACTCTCATGGGCTTAGGTGCATTTGATCCAGACCATGAACAATCCCTGTATTGGTATGGCATGCATGGTACCGTTGCTGGGAATTGGGCTGTTTGTGAAAGCGACTTGTTAATTTGTGCTGGAGCCCGATTTGACGATCGCATAACTGGCTTGGTCAGTAAATATGCCCCCGATGCATATGTGATTCATTTTGATGTAGACCAATCTGAACACAGCAAAAATGTTCATGCACATTTTCCCATTAAATCTGATATCAAACATGCTTTAGAGAGAATGTCAGAATTAATCGAAGAGGATGGATTCGATAAGCCTGACTTGGACGCTTGGATGACTACCCTATCCGGCTGGAAAAAAGATTATCCATTCAAATATAAAAAAGGGGAACACATAACCTCACAGGAAGCTATTGATGTATTGTATAAGGAATCAAAGGGAGATGCGATCATCACAACCGGTGTAGGGCAGCATCAAATGTGGGCTGCTCAATATTACAGGTTTAAGGAGCCCAGAACTTACATATCGTCTCTTGGTCTCGGTACCATGGGATTTGGATACCCAGCTGCCATAGGAGCAAAAGTTGCTCGACCAGACAAGGAAGTCATTGATATCGATGGGGATGGGTCTTTCCTCATGAATGTACAGGAACTTGCCACTGCCAAAATTGAAAAAATTAATGCCAAATGCTTGCTTTTAAATAATCAACATTTGGGCATGGTTGTTCAATGGGAGGATCGTTTTTACGAGTCTGTTCGTGGGCACACAATCTTGTGTGATCCGGAAAATATTGGTGGACCCGAGAACTTAGATGCTATTTATCCAGACTACATAAAAATATGTGAGGGATTTGGAGTAAAAGCAAGAAGAGTGAGTAAACGTGAGGACTTACAGGATGCAATGCGTGAAATGTTAGATGCGGATGAACCCTATTTACTTGAAGTTATTGTCCCCTTTACCGAACATGTTCTTCCAATGATTCCCCAGGGTAAATCAGCAAAAGAAATGCTGATTGATTAAAGAGTTAAATCTTCTCTAAAACACTAACCAGTTTCTCGAAGTAAACGAATTCGAGAAGGGTGTCGTAATTTGCGAAGGGCTTGGGCCTCAATTTGACGGACTCTTTCACGGGTGACTCCCATTACTATTCCGATTTCTTCCAAAGTTAATTGCCTGCCTGGTGAATTCTCGGCAACCCAAATACAAGCTGATCTTAATCTCTCTTCAGGAGTGCCCTCAAAGCTTGGTAGTCCAGAATCCATCACCATTGATTTTTTTTCTAACACGCTTTAAAATAGCACCCATTGTGCTAAATTGCAAAGTTAGCAGGTGAACCCAATCCCTTAAGAAGGAAACATTAAGGTTTTGCGATATCCTGGTCGCTAAGCGGATGACCAATGTTCATGTCAATGGATGCACATTGCCCCAAAATATCATTCCATCGACTCGGGCACATTCCATCACCTGGCCGGGCAACCCTTACATTTTCTGGGGTCAACCGATCGCCTTGCTGAATAGGATTTGAAACGAGGATGGAACGTTTAAATTTGGCAGATTCCTGAGGACATTGTGAACCAGACATTGCCTCATGGGTAAGCCGAACAGCACTGACCAATTCTGCAAATTCCTGAGGAAGCATGGAAAAGGCACCATCAATCGAAGATTCATCACGATCCAAGCACAAATGTTTTTCAATTACTCGGGCACCCAAAGCGGTAGCGGCGACGGCAACTAAATGTCCAAGCGAATGGTCGGACAGTCCAAACTTAACCTTATAATCGCTTTCCAATAAAGGCATCCTGTGTAAGCAAAAATCGCTTGGTTTAGCAGGGTATTCACTTACACAATGAAGTAAAATTACTTCGGGACACCCCGCACCTTTTAAAACCTTCAATGCATTGAAAATTTCCTGGCTTTCTGAAACACCAACACTTGCAAGTACAGGTTTTTCCGTTTTACCAATACGCTCAAGAAGAGGAAAATGATTCATTTCAAAAGAAGCTACTTTATAAAGAGCTGGCTGCATCGATTCCTCAAGAAAATCAACCGCCGATTCATCAAATGGGGAACTAAAGCAAATCATACCTTGATTCCTAGCTTCTTTGGCAATTAAGGGGTGCCACTCCCAAGGCGTCATCGCCTGCTCGTAGAGGTCGTGCAGAAGCTTACCCTTCCATAACCCAGTTTTTAGTTTAAATCTACTATCAGTGCCTCTAACGGTAATCGTGTCGGGTCGATAAGTTTGTAACTTGATTGCATCCGCTCCAGCTTCCTTGGCCGCAGAGACTAGCTTTAAAGCTTTATCTAAGCCTCCTCCATGATTGCCAGACAACTCAGCCACCACAAAGGGAGCTAATTTATCATCTAAGATGCGGGAAAGAATCTCCAACTTTTCTGAAATTAGGTCGGGAGAAAGTCCTCAAGCAAATGGGCAAGTTGATCTTCACTTAATGACTCACAATTTACATTGCTTGCATATTGGAAACCTTCCGAGCAACTTACTCCTCCCAAAATCCCAATCTTATTCCCCCAAAATGCCTGAACTGGTTTGATAATAAAATAATCTTCAAATTCGAGTACATTTCTGGCTTCATCTAGGGGAATTAAAATTTCATGCATTTTCTCACCCGGCCTTAGTCCAATTACATCCTTTTGGGCATTGGGAGCCAAAACATTTGCCAAATTCCCAACCGTACAAGCAGGGATTTTAGGAACAAACAATTCTCCACCAACCATCGAGTCCAAGCTTTTTAAAACGAAATCTACCCCCTCTTTGAGAGTAATCAGAAAACGGGTCATTTCGGAATTTGTAATAGTGATTTTTCCAGATTCTCGCTGTTTTTGAAAAAGTGGAATCACACTACCTCGACTGCCCACAACATTGCCATATCGAACAACCGAAAAAGTGGTTCCCCCTGCCCCAGCATAACTGTTAGCAGCAATGAACACTTTATCAGAACATAGTTTTGTCGCACCGTAAAGATTCACAGGATTGACCGCTTTATCAGTACTAAGTGCAACGACTCTCTTAACATTGGAAGAAATTGCCGCTTCGACTATATTGGTTGCGCCGTTGACATTGGTTTTAATAAACTCATTTGGATTGTATTCCGCTGCGGGCACTTGCTTTAAAGCAGCAGCATGGATCACATAATCCACTTCCCGCATAGCTAATCTAAGTCGCTCTTTGTCCCTGACATCACCAAGGAAAAACCGTACTGAACTGTCCTGGAAATCAGGATCTGATTGCATTTCAGACTGTTTCCACTCGTCACGAGAGTAAACGATAACACGGCGTGGTCGATAAGTCCTAAGAACCGTCCGTATAAATTCTTTTCCAAAGGATCCAGTCCCTCCTGTAACTAAAATTGAAGTATCGTTTAACATTCTATACCTAATAAATATCTACCCACATCATGTGATAAACACTCAGCAAATACAATGAGATTTAATTTATCTCTAGAATGAAGAGGATAAATCTTAATTACTGTTCAACGAACTTCCCAAGGGCTTTTTTAGCAATGAATAGAGCCTGATCCAAATCTTCGTAGCTGAGGGCATTACTTATAAACCAATTATGGTGAGGATGGAAGTAGAGTCCTTCAGCAGCTGCAAACTTACAGAGCCCTTGAATTTGGTACAGGTCTTCATCTCCCTCAATCCAAGGGTAAGGCATCGATGGCACGCCGGTCATTTTTAATTTAATACCGTATTCCTGCCCGACTTCTTCGAGTTTTGAACAAAAGTATTTTCCTTTTTCAAGAACAGATTTTGCTACCAGGTTTTCTCTGCTGATCTGAAGAGAAGCAAGAGCAGCGGAAAATGCATATGCATCATTCCAACAACTTCCAGTAAGAAAGACATCAGCAGCACTTGTCCGAAATTTATCTTTACCGACACATGCTGAGATTGCGTAGCCATTTCCTAGTGCTTTCGAATATATAGCTAGGTCAGGACAGAAACCAAAATAGTTGTGAGAACCTGAATCATCCAGCCGCCAACCACAGCGAACATCATCTAAAACCAAAGCGGCATCATGTTGTTTGCACAACATTTCTACATTCTTCCAAAAACCCACAGATGGAAGTTCAGAAGGTCCAAAGGATGCATGATGATAAGGTGTTAAAATGACTGCAGCTACTTGGTTCGAATGATTAACCAGTAACGATTCCAGCTGGTGAAGATTATTCCATTCGAATTCTAAAACAAATTCACGATCCGAAGAAATACGCCCACCCATGCCAGGGTCGCACCATGCATCCACTCCATGATAAGCTCCTTTTGCTTTAATAATGTATTCTCTTCCTGTCTTTTCCCTTGCCACACGAATTGCCCAAGTGGTCAGGTCCGATCCATTCTTTGCGAACACCGCCCAGTCTGCAAAATCGATAAGTTCGACTAACTTTTCCGCTAATTCCACCATCAGAAAGTGTGGCTGATTAAAAACAGATCCAAGCTCCCGTTGTTTTTGAACAGCCTGCTCTATCGCTTCATGCCGGTATCCGTGAAGGACTGCACCAAAACCACACATAAAATCCATCCATTCATTACCATCCACATCGGTGAATCGAGCACCCTTGCCTGATGAACAAAAATGTGGAAAGTCAAGCGGTAGTCCAGCTCCTGGAGCCATATGCCCATAAATTCCCGTAGGAATGACTCGATTGGCATTTTGAAATAGTAGGTCTGACTTAATTCTTTTCATCTTCCGGGGCGAGGTACTTCATTTTGTGCAATCCTTGAGACATATCCAAATTTATCAAGTAATGGAATTCTTCCTGAGAGTATAATTTCAGCGTTTGTAAGGCTCAGCCATGAATCTAAAGCTCCTAACGCCGCATTTTTAGCAACCTCTATATCATTAAAAGCCAAACAAGCTGAAGCACGGTCAAGAGAAGAACAGGCACCGACCTGCCAACCGTTGGAACCATCCATTTTAATAAGCCATTTTCTTTGCATCCCTTTAATTTCAAAAGTTAAGGTACGCGAACTTTCGTCGTCAAAAGCCTTTTTGGCAACAAGATGGTGATTTAAATAGCAACAGATTGCTTCGAGCGAACCATTCAACATTCCATGAATCTCTTTAATTTGAGAAGCTGATCGATAAGCCTTCCCCACCCTTGCCAAATTTATAACCGAACGAAATGTACCAGTTGGTGCGGTCAGGAAATACCTGATTTTAGGTAAAGCAAACCCGCCCTCAATTACTTTAACAAAAGATTTTGGACTAAAAATTAAGGATGTGCCAAAGGAGAATTCTCCTGATGGCAGAATACGGGGAACTAAGCTTTGAGAGTTTTTTGCTGAAAGGCATTCCACACCACAACCATAAATTGAACGTGCCGCTGCCCAAAGCGGTAATGTTTTGGATGTAATTAGGTCATTCATTCAACTAATTTAATCAAAGCATCCAAAAATAAGTTTGGGGATTCTTCTAAGGGAATTTCTACCCGCGGAATCGGTTGATTTTCTTCCAGAATATTGATTAGTTTGGAAATGGAATAGAAAGAGAGTATTGGACTTGTTTTGGATTTCCAGAAATTTAAATTATTGTTTTCTTGGGGCATGCCACCACCCGTCAAATCAAAGATCATCGGGCATCCTGTTACAATTGCTTCCGTGGTTAATCCTGCACCAGGCCTAGCAATCATAAGGTCGACAGCGCGTAGAAGACTTACCATTTCAGTTGCTCCTACTTGTGAAAGTGCTACGACATCCAAATAATCAGAGGGTGGAATCTTCCTAAGTTCCAACAATGTCTTATCATTAGATCCACACAAAGCGATAACTTGACATTTTTTTTGGGCCTTCATTAATCTCTTAATAATTGCAGGGTGGTGATTTACCCCATTTGCTCCTGTTCCTAAAAGATATACAGGTAAGTTAGGCTGTAATCCGTATTTACTCAGGATATTTAATCGATCAAAAGATCGATCTTGGATATAAAATGGTTTTCTGAGCAGAGGACCGGCAACCAAGCACTTTGAAGATGGCATCCCTCTTTTCTCGGCGGCAATACAACCTTCCTGGTAAGGGCTGGCAAATAAGTCTATATCGGGGTTCACCCAATGCCTCGAAAAACCATTACCGTCTGCCAATTCGCCGCAATAAACAACATAGGGTATAATTTTACTGTCAATGGTCTGAGAAAGTTTGAAGTATCCATGGTTCAAATGTGCATGAACGGAAACGATAATATCGGGAGAAAATTCTTTGATTTTTTTTATAAACTTTTGGGAGCCAAGAATTATACCTGGGTTCCTATGTAACGATGCAAGCTCAAGAAAATTAAAATAACCATAATGAAGAAAAGGCATTTTCTTCTGAATGAAATTATAAAGCTGACACCCTGATTTGTATCCCCAAAAGGTATTCTCTAATGGTTGATAAACCTGACAGTCACCACCTTTTTCACACCACCAATCTTGCAACGCATAGGCACGCATATTGTGACCGCCCCCAGTTGATGCACTTAAAACTAAGAGTTTCATCCCACTTACTTAATAACTGATGGGGAGAACAACAAACATCCAAATACCCCTTAAGGCATTGGATAGAACCATTATCTTTTGATGGAATGGACGAACAGACCGCTTCTTAACTTTGGTTCAAACCAAGTCGTCTTGGGAGGCATAATTTCTCCGGCATCTGCAATAGCTAGCAGTTGATCCATACTGACTGGATACAATGCAAAGGCTACAGCCATATCACCAGAGTCTACTCTACGAGATAGTTCATTAAGTCCACGTATACCTCCGACAAAGTCAATTCTTTCGCTTTTTCTTAGGTCTCCAATATCGAGAATTGGCTGTAATATTTTGTCGGACAACAATGTAACATCAAGGTCCTGAACCGGATTTTGAGAACGAATGCTTTCTTTGGGGCTAAGCCGGTACCACTGACCAGATAAATACATCGCAAACTCCCTCATACTGGAGGGTTTGATTGCTGAAAACTCGTCCTTTTGAAGATCGAAGTCATTAGCTAGAAGTTCAAGAAAAGCATCACTCGTTAAACCATTTAAATCTTTAACCACTCGATTGTAATCAAAAATTTTGAGTTGATCGTCAGGAAATAATACCGCCATGAAAAAATTATATTCCTCATCTCCTGTATGAGCTGGGTTTTTTTCTTTAAGATTTTGTCCAACACGGGCTGCAGCGGCTGTACGATGATGTCCATCTGCAACATACAGTGCATCTACACTTTGAAACGCTGAGGATATGTCCACATTAGTTTGGGTATCTGAGCATGTCCACAATTCATGACGAATTCCATCTTCTGCAATAAAATCATAGGTTCTTTCTCCCTGTGTAATTCGTTCAACAATTGAATCAATCTGTTGTTGTCCCCGGTAAGAGAAAAAGACTGGTTCAGCATTAGCCTCAAGGGTTTCAACATGCTTCACTCGATCGTTTTCCTTGGCGGTACGGGTAAGTTCGTGTTTTTTGATCTTCCCCTCGAAATATTCCTCAAAATGACAACATCCAACTAAACCCGTTTGTGATCTACCATCCATGGTTAGTCGGTAAACATAAAAACTTGGTGATGATTCTTTAATCATGACACCTTTATCCTGCATATCTAAAAAAGTCTTCTTACCCTGTTGGTAAACTTCATCAGAATATGGACTAACATTATCAGGAAGGTCGATCTCCGGTTTAATAACCCGAAGAAAAGAATTGGGAATTCCTTCCGCCTCGTCCTTAGCTTCTTTTGAATCAAGAACATCATAGGGTCTAGATGCAACATCTTGTGCATGCTCTTGGCGAGGTCGAATAGCACGGAAAGGGTTAAAGGTAATCATAAGGTCAGTGGTTGGCTCAGACCAAAGGGTTTAGCTCGGTGTGTTAGAAGAAGATTCGGACTGTTGTTTTTTAGCTGCTTTTTTAGCACGCATTTGTTGGATTAACTTCAATGCAGAACCTGCTGCAAGAGTGCTTTTGAGAGCACCAGCTTGGGGAACTGAACCCATGACTGCAGCTTGATTGGATGATTGCATGTCTTCCAGTATTTCTCTGCGAAGAATTGAGATTGAACGAGGTGCGCTGATACCAATTTTTACTGAATCTCCTTCAATTTTGGTAACAGATATCTCTATCTCATCACCTATTTGAATACCTTGATCGACTTTACGGGAAAGTATAAGCATGACCCTTCAGCTAAAAAATTTAGCTGCCACCGTCTGATAAATCCAAGAGGAAACGAGCAGAGTACTTATCATGGTTGTTGATGATACATTGCTTCGCTTTAAGGGAATTTCGGTTAACGATTACGGGTCCCACCAAATTTACAGAAATTTTCGAAGATTGTTCAGAAGGAAGGGTCACAATATTTAATATCATGGTGTCGTCACTACCAGTAATGCCCAAGATTTCCACATCAGCATCTGAAATCTCAACCGCATAATCCGGAATAATTCCACCTGGTTCAACGACGATAAATGCCAAACCATTCTTCTCTTCTTCCCTCAACCACATGAAAGGCAATTCTTCATGATCGTAAAATAACTCCATTGACCTAATTTCGGAGAAACCAAACAAACCTTGCGGCAAGATAAGTTGGTGACTTTTTTGAGAACTTTCAACCCCTTCTGTCTTAAGTTCTTCTCCTATATTTAGTTTCATTGAGAAAAGTTATTAACAAATTACAGGTAATTAAGCAATGAAGTATTAAGTAATTGAGCACCAACCTGCATTGCCGCTTGGTAAGCGGTTGAAACTCGGGTTAGTTGCATAATCGCCTCAGAAAGGTCAACATCAAGATCCTTGGCAAGTCTTTCATTAATTTCTAAATGGTAATCTTCATCATGAGCCCGCACAGTATTCATACGAACCAAGGTGGATGAGAGCTCTCCCATTTTATCAACGACCGAATCTTCATGACTGATCAGTTCACTCTCTAGAGACTGAACAATTTGAGCCATTTCATTCAAATCTGAACTACCTAAACCGTTGCGTAGTTCAACCAAAGATTCGACTACTTTGGCCAGGTCAGCAGTATTTCCGTTTTCAGCATTAAGGAAAGAAGAAACCTTGCTTTCATTTCCAACATAAAATTCCGCATTTTCATCTGCTCCGGTGTAAGTTACACCAATTACACTACCATCTGCATTCCGATGATCCAAGAAAGTCTTCGCACCCGTAGCAAATGAAAAATTGTCGCCTTCACGAGAACCCATTGGAGTATCTGTGATAACCTCGCCAGTATTTATTATTTCAAGACCTGAGATAATGTAAGGTCCTGGATCGTTTGGATTTTCATCCCACAATATTTTTGCCTCAAAACTTTGGCCGTCATTCATTGTTATGTAAGCGGTCCTAAACTCCTCAGGGATTTTTTGATTTCCATCTGTTCGGGGAAAGAAATACCTGCCCGGATCATCAACACGTAGACCAAATACTCTGCCACCAGCATCGCTTTGAACCGTTACTTTAGCTTCAATACCACTTTCTCCAGCTGAAGCTATTTTTACATCGTGAGTGTTTTCATTGTTAACCTCAAAAGAAAAAATATGTTGCAAAGGCTTTGTTACCGGAAGCCAAATATTGTTTGCAATAGGTTCACCAATAGCTTTTTGCATATCGATATATTCTTGGCTTCGAGCATCACTCAAACCATCCTTGAAAAATTCGTCACTGGGAGATCCAATAAGTGGAATAAATTGCTGTTCGAGCGTGCCGTCACTACCGATGGCGATCAGAGTATCTTCTTCATCCCTTTGGTTGTTAAAACCATTCCCGTCAACACCGTTGGTTTGACATTCATAATACACCCCATTGTGAAGAACAATTTGACCTTTAAAATAATCTTTATTTGCCGACCACTCGGAACCCTGAGATGAATTGTAAGCACTTACCTTAACCAAGGGTGCACCTTCAATAGGAAGCCCACTACCTTGATCCAAAATGGTATTAGCTCCGGCATTTAAGATATCTTGGGTGGCCATGTAAAAACCACTTTCATCTCCATTGGCATCATTAGAGATTAAGTCAGAAAGAAATACAAATGACCCACTTCTCAGCGGGGTTTCAATCCCAGACTGTACAAATGGTTCCACTCCTTCAGTAGGAAGGTCTTGTCCGGTAAAAATAAAGGTTCTTTGAGAATCTTCGTCAAAAAACTCTTCCCCTACACCCATGGTGTCACCAAATTTTTTAGATGGAATGATTGTTCCATTTTCACTGTCCAAAATGTTATCGTCTGCGTCTTTGAAAAGATTTCCATCTTGGTCCAATGGTCGAGGGGAAGCCACAAAGTAAGAGCCTCTAAATTGAAAAATATCTCCGCTTTTAACCGTATCCTCAGTTGTTCCACCACTTGGAGGTTGTGGTATTTTCGAAGAACTGAAGATTTCACCTTTTAAAAAATCACCTTTAATTAATTGTTCGTCAGGGTTTTGGACTCCCAAACGGTAAGTCTGGCTTGCTGCATCAAAAAACACAGTGCCGTTAGAATCAGTTCCCTCCACATCAAAACGGCTTACAGGATAAGCAACTTGGTTAATCAGAGAGGCGGCTTTGTCTCGAACTAGATTATCATCTAAATTTCCAAATGTCCCGATTAAGTCAAGTGCTCCATCTGGGTTCAAACGTGCATTTCTAGTAATTAAATCAGTCGTATGGTTAAAGGCTTCTGTTTTACCATCAAAAAGTTTTCCATCAGGTGAAATCCAAAAAAGCCTTGAATCAGATCCATCACTAGTAATTTTCCAGTCTTCACGATCAACCTCGTAACCGCTTCCCACTTCTTTCCAAAAATTACTGCCAGTCTGATTGGGAAAATGATTAAAGTTTTCAGCAGACTGGGACTCCCAAAGTTTACCATCAAACTCGGTTACCTCTCCAATGTCATAATTTTCTAAACGCTTCCAGGGTTTAGGCAAGTTTATAGAGATATTAGAATCTCCGTCTGCTTTGGTCTCATTTACATTTAAATCCCAAGTCAATACGGACTCTTGAACAACTCTCCAAACTGCTTGTTTCTCAGGTTCTGAAAGTTCGGAGTAATTATTTACAGGATACATAGCTTGCGCTTTTTGTTCGAGCAATTCCTCTAATTGAACAGGGAAATAGTTGCGAGTGTCGTATCGAGAATGATATTGAGAGTCGACGGTAAAAGAATGCCCAACTGTACCAGTGACTTCGAGCTGACCGTTCGAAGCTACAATGGCACGAAGGTCCAAGTTATCGTTATGGTAATCCCCAGGTTTACCGGAAGCCCGAGTAAATGCCACATATCCCAGAGAAACTATCGTTTTAGAATCCGTTAAAAAGAATGGATCGTCGTTAATTAGGTCGCGGATAAGAGCAGTCGCCTCGACCAAGGAGACATTGGATGCACGTTCGTAAGGATTGATGCTTATCCAGTCTGGATTTTCGTGGGATGGATCACCCGAGGCATTGTCATTTAGGGCTTCCCAATAGGCAATAGATTCATTGTTCGTCAACTTGAAGGCATTGACAACAGAATCGTTTTCTTGCTTTTCCCATAAAACCCCAGAGAAATCTGTGCCTTCAGGTATGGCATCTTTGGATTTGTAGACATCCTGCCCCCAACGAACAAAGTCTCCACTAGCATATTGCTTAGATGGATCCCAAATACTGACCTCATTCTCTGCAGGTTCCAAAATGAATGAACCATCTGCTTGGTCGACAAGGGCAAAATAACCGCCTGTGCGAGGGAAAAAATCAACCGAGGGTTGCGCACTTAAACTTACCGCCAACTGTTCAAGCTGTTCAAAGCTAAGTTCATACACAACAGCACCTCCATCCTGCAATGTACCAACGGGTTGCTGACTCCAGTCTTTTTGCTGAAAATGATTAATTATCTCTGTCCTGTCAGTAAACTCTTGAGCATCTACAAGGATTCCATCTGCCAAGTCGGAAGATTCTAAGGTTACCGATTGGTCACCCTTATTGTAGGTTTGGTTTGTATTAAAAAGAGAAACCTCTTCTATTTTTGCCTGAACCACATACTCGCGCCCATTGGCACGTAAAACGATTTCGTCGCCTTGTTTAAGGTAATGCCGGTTTCCTGTGGTCGAAATCCCAACGGAGTTACTCTCCAAATCAAGAATCTTTTTCTCCATCTGCCCGAGAATTACATCGGTGTGGGCAAAATCTGGTTCTAATTCTGTGCCCGCAAAAAGTGCCCTACCTCTTTGAGTAGAATTCACACGATTTAAAGCTTCCTCGATAAGTTGGTCAATCTCCAGGCTATATGCCTCTACTGCTGGTCCATTAAGATTGCTACCAGCTAAACGGGATACTTCTTGAGCCCGTTGATTAATTTCACGCAATTTTTCTAAATTAAGATGTCCGGCATTAATAAACTCAGTCGCATAAGAAGAATTTCGTTGGTATTGAGCGAGCTTACTCTTTTGCGAATCAAGTTGAATGACTCGCCCCATGGTCAGTCCACCATCTTCAGGTAAAGATATTTTTTGACCTGTTGTTATTTGCTTATCTAGCTTGAACCGTTCGAGGTCCAAATCACGAATTCTTTGCGTGACTGATTGGGAAACATTGAGGTCGGGTATTCTCATTTAGGGAGGTTTATCTGATGAGACCCATAACGACAATTTCAAGCATCTTGTCAAGCGTGGTAAGAACCCGAGAAGAAGCTTGAAATGACCGCTGGTATCGCATTAGGTCAGCTACTTCTTCATCAACTGAAACGGAGCTAACTGCTCGACGCTGATCAAGCAACAATGTTTCGATTGATTTTTGATGTTCCAAATTGTCGTTAAGGTCGCCCAGACCAGTACCTATTTCTGAATTAAGTGATGCGACTTTATCAATAAATGTGCCATCTCCAAGTTCTGAAATTGCCTGGGCTATCTCATTTGAGCCTGAAACTCCAGCATCTCCAGCTAGCAAAGAATCTGCAGACAAACGTCGATCTACTTTTAGGGAAGATGCTAAGTTCCAGGGATTTGCTGGTAGAGCTGAAAAGATAAAATTATCTCCGATGATAGGTAACTTCGATCCTTCTTCCAAACCCTCAATGCGAAATGGAATTGATTCATAAGCCATCATCATTGATCTACCATCATCTTCTGTACCAGGAGAAAGATCGGCACCTGGATAGGAGTCATCATTTTCCATGGTTACAAAATTCATTTTCGAAGCACTGCCGTAAAAACTAAAAAGGTCCCCTGCATTATCGGCACGAAAAGTCGTCTCAGCAATGTCACCACCACGGTACAGGTCAACCGTTTCAACTCCTCTAAAATCTTCTGAATAAATTGGTGTTGTATTAACAATAGAGAATTCTTCGGATGCAGCAAAGGGCAAACTCATATCAACTTCATCTCGATAGAGTTTAATGAAAGCATCTCCTTCCCTCCCCTTGTAACCAAATTCTTCCTCCATGAGTAGGTTTTTGCCAGTAACGGGTCTGGTTAAAATCGCATCAAAACCAAAAAGATATGACCCAGGTTGATCGTCCGGATTGTAGACCTCGTTGATTTCTTCAACAAAGGTAGAGACTAATTCATTTAGCCTGACTCTATAATTTTCAACATCCATGGAACGAGCGTTTTGGTAACCCTTGATCGAACCAGATTCTAACTCAAGTTGATTACCATCTACAAAAATAGAATCTGTCATAGGTAAACCATTTCCAGAATTTAAAATATTAAAGCCGACAATTTGCCCACCCTTAACGACTGCTTCCCCCAAACCAACATTAAGTTCAACAAGCAAACCGTTGTCTAGATTATGCCCGGTAGGATATGCCTTACGAATGATGGTAGAAGGATCAACAGGATCTAAAAGCTCTGCTTGAAATTGCTGAAAGTTCGATTTCCATTGATCGGATGAAGGATTAAATTCCGCAATATCATCAACCTTAATATCAATTGGAGCAGTGACTACAAAGTGGGAAAAACCTGAAGGCGAAGTGGGATCTGCCTGATAATAGATCTCATTCTGCTTAAATCTGATCAACGAATCGGTCATCGCATCGGTAGAGATTGATTTTTTAAAATCAATCGATTGAACTTTCATCGTACCAAGTCCAATTTGCTCATTGATTCCTTTCGAAACAATAAGTGCACCGGCAGCATTTTGAGAGGCTTGATCAATATTGTAATCGTAAAATTTTACAGAGACTTGATCCTTGATAGATTGCCCAGGTTGATTGGCTAAAAGTTTCAGGTTCCAACTTTGGTTCTCATCTAAAACTGAAGAGGCAGTAATTGATGCGCTCATCGTGGCATTGCCATTAATTGCATTTGCAATGCTATTGACGGTTTCTTCCTCGGTTCCCTGCGACTCTATTATTATTTTTTCTCCATTAAATTCTAATTCGTACCTATCCACAGAAGTTTTGAATAAACCACTAGCAGAATCAGAAGTTATAGAGTAGTTTATCGTGGTATCAATACCGGCAATGGAAACCGTTTCGTTTGCATTATCCAAAAGTACATCAAGGGCAGGATTTAATGCTGGGGTTCCAACAATTTGAGTACCATCATTTTCAATTTCAAGCAATTTTGCTTTAATGTCTTCCAACCTATCCACTCCAGTCAAGGTTTGATCAACTTCAATCAACTTGGTAACCCCATTTATATCTAAAGTAAAATCCTGTATGTTATCATCGACGGAAAGATCATATTTGATTGGGAGACTTGAAGTACCAAGAAAACCGTCAACAATTAGTTCCTCCGCCACATTTTGAACCACATCTGGAGGAGAAACCTGCAAAACCGATTTTTCCTGAGGTAAAAGATTTAAAATGTTATTTGTTTCGTTATGTAAATCAGCTGTTCCTTGAAGTAATTCAAGATCGTAATCTGTTCCAACTTCTTGCAAAGAAACAATCTGAACGGAACCGTTCACAACTTCAGCACTTATAATTTTACTAAGATCAGGGTCGGTCTTAATTTTATCTACGATAGCTTGGGCTGTTTTGAAAGGAGTCCCCTTAAAATCAACATCAAAGTTAATTGATGCGGGTGTAGGGAGATTTTCCCCATCCGTAAACTTTGTCCCTTTCTCGTTAATAGAGAATGAAAATTGATCAGCAAAATAGTTACGCTCAACAATGATGGTAGATTTATCAACCGGAGTTTCATCCACGATCTGAAAATCATCAGAATTCCCCAAAAAACCAGTCACCGTGGTTGAGGTAGCGTCTGTAACAACGTCAAAGACTTGCTGACCATCGCTATTTTTGATTGCCAGAAGTTGCTCTGAAAGTGTTCCTGGTTGGGAAGCAGCAAGTTTTATGGATTCCCCATTTACGCTGACATCAAATTCGAACAACGGCGAAATATTTTCAATTTTAACCTGCTTGGTTTGGGCACTGCCAACAAAACTTGAAATAGTAAACTCTCTTTTATTATTATTTAGGTAAAGAGAACCATTTTCCTCAAGGAAATCTGGTGAAGGGTTTTCAATTGATTTAAACTTTCCAAATACATCTCCTACGGCATAGGGAGTTTCGCGCTGCAGCATAGTAGCAAGCTCAGCTATCTCAGTTTCCCGGTAAACATCTTCTGTAGCCTCAAAATACTTATCTTCGAATTTCACCAAATCTCCCTGCTGATAAGATTTACCTAAAAACCACCTATCTTCACCTCCTGTAGTAAGAGTTTGGATCATGTATGAGAGATCTTCCACGATTTTAGGTGGAACCGAACCAAGGGAAAGCAAGTTCCCGTCGACTATTTGGCCAATTTCAAAATTACCCGTATCAATTCCATTAATCTCTGATCCCGTCTTTATACTTTTGAGAGCTTGAAAATAAGTATCGTTAAATTTTAAAACCTCACCTTTAGCTATATCACGTTGCAGAACAGTCGAGGATTCTCCCCCAACCTTCAATTCAGCAGAGGGTCCAAATGAATCGGAAGCTTGATAAAGTTTACCCTCATAAAAAACCAGATCACCTTTTTCAAAATTATCTAAATCGGAATACCTTCTGAGAGATTCTGGAAATGCCTCGCCATTCTTGGGTAATTCTGAAATTGAGAGGAAATTCACAGGGTCTTCA
>ENA-OQVM01000815-OQVM01000815.1-marine-metagenome-genome-assembly--contig:-NODE-815-length-45129-cov-11.215728_pt1 | contig 45129 bp, 49 predicted proteins | sample MGYA00237776_ERZ505498 | MGnify/ENA primary metagenome ERZ505498 (study PRJEB26159, sample SAMN06265151) | marine metagenome | isolation source: Helgoland LTER site | place: Germany:Helgoland, sampling...
CGCCCATGTAGCTCAGTCGGTAGAGCGCGTCCTTGGTAAGGACGAGGTCGGCGGTTCAAATCCGCTCGTGGGCTCCACATAAAATTCAAACTAAGTCAAACAAATGGCCAAAGAACAGTTCCAACGCACAAAACCCCACGTTAATGTAGGTACCATCGGTCACGTAGACCATGGTAAAACAACACTCACGACAGCAATTTTACATGCTCAAGCCCGTCAAGGACTTGCTGAAGTAAAAAGCTATGCCGATATAGCGAAAGGCGGAACAGTACGTGACTCGTCTAAAATTGTAACGATTGCAGTTTCTCATGTTGAGTACGAATCAGCAAACAGGCATTACGCTCATGTAGACTGCCCTGGTCACGCTGATTTTGTTAAGAATATGATCACGGGTGCAGCTCAGATGGACGGAGCTATTTTAGTAGTAGATGCTACTACTGGCCCCATGCCTCAAACTAGAGAACATATCCTTCTTGCTCGCCAAGTAGATGTTCCTAATTTGGTAGTTTTTCTCAATAAATGCGACCTTATGTCTGGTGATGACGAAGAATTACTTGAATTAGTCGACATGGAAATTCGCGATTTGTTGAGCAAGTATGAATTCGATGGTGACAATGCAAAAATCATCCGCGGTTCTGCTACCAAGGCACTTGAAAATGAAGAGAGTGATTTGGGCCTAGGTTCGATTCAGAAATTAATGGATGCCATTGATACTGAAGTAGCCGAACCCGTACGTGATGTTGACAAACCTTTATTGATGGCAGTGGAAGGCGTTTTTACAATTACAGGACGTGGCACTGTTGCAACTGGAAGAATCGAGCGTGGAAGAATCAAGGTCGGTGAAGAAGTTGAAATTGTTGGTCTTGGAGAATCTCGTAAGACTACATGTACCGGTGTTGAGATGTTTCGTAAGGAATTAGGACAAGGTCAAGCAGGTGATAATGTTGGAATACTGCTTCGTGGAATTGAAAAAGCTGATATACAGAGAGGTCACGTACTTGCTGCTCCAGGTAGCATAAAGCCCCATGTCAAAGCGAAAGCCCAAATTTATGTTCTTAACAAAGAAGAAGGTGGAAGGCACACCCCATTTTTCAAAGGTTATCGTCCACAATTCTTCTTTGGTACCGCAGATGTCACCGGGATTGTTCATTTACCTGAAGGTGTTGAAATGGTAATGCCAGGTGACAATCTGGGTGTTGAAATAGAACTTCAAAAGTCAATCGCAATGGAACCTGGACAAAGATTTGCTATTCGCGAGGGTGGCAAAACTATTGGAGCGGGTAACATTACTGAAATTTCTTAATCATTTAGATTACTACTCGCAAATCCACCCAATTAAAACTTGGGGAGAATAGCTCAATTGGTAGAGCAACGGTCTCCAAAACCGTAGGCTGTGGGTTCAAGTCCCTCTTCTCCCGCCATTTATAATAAAATTGAATCCGTTTAAGAAAGTTAGAACCTTTTACAAGGAGACTATTGCTGAACTTGGGAAAGCAAGTTGGCCCACTTTTGCTGAGCTTCGCGAATCTACAATAGTTGTTGTAATCGGTGTAGTTATATTAGGCTGCTTTATTTCTGTTTCAGATTTTTCTTTATCTAATTGGGTGGAGTTTGTAACTCAATACCTTCGGTCTAGCTAATCCTTACACTTCATGAACGATACTTTATCAACTGGAATGAGATGGTATGCCGTACAATGTCTGTCTAATCACGAGGACAAAGTGCGCCGTTACTTTGCCAAGTATAAAGAAGAAGATGAGCATTTCGCGAAGAATTTGAATGAAGTTCTTGTTCCTATCGAAACTGTATCTGAGGTTAAGAACGGCAAAAAAAGACAAAGGGACCGTAAGTTTTATCCCGGTTATGTATTTGTAGAAATGAAACTTTATGATGATCAAGGTACTCTTAAGAAAGAACCTTGGTATAAGGTCAAGGATACGGACGGTGTAATTAACTTTATTGGTAAGGAAAATCCAACACCGCTTCGTGATGATGAGATTTCACGTATCTTAAATCAAGTGGATGAAGCAAAAGGAAAAGAAGTTCCAAAAGTTCAATTTACTGTTGGTGAAGTGGTCAAAATACTAGATGGACCTTTCTTAAACTTAACTGGTGAAATTGAGGACATTGACCCAGCAAAAGGAACTCTTAAAGTTTCGGTTTCCATTTTTGGCCGATTCACTCCTGTTGAACTAGAATTTTGGCAAGTCGAAAAAGCCGATCAAGAATAATATTTATAATGTCTAAGAAAGCTGTTGGTCTTATTAAACTTCAATTACCTGCTGGTGCAGCCAATCCTGCACCCCCTGTTGGTCCAGCGTTGGGTGCACAAGGTGTAAACATCATGGGTTTTTGTAAAGAATTTAACGCAAAAACTAAAGATCAAGCAGGTTTGATCTTACCGGTTGTAATAACAGTATACTCAGATCGTTCATTTAGTTTTATTCTTAAGTCACCCCCTGCTTCCGTACTACTGAAGAAAGCTGCTGGTTTAGCCAAAGGTTCTGGTGTTCCGAATCGAGATAAGGTCGGTACGGTAACCCGTGATCAAATCAAGGACATTGTAAAGACTAAGCAAAATGATTTAAACGCATCTGATGAAGATGCTGCTTGTAGGATAATAGAAGGTACGGCAAGAAGTATGGGAATCGAAGTCTCCAATTAATCTAATTTAACATGATTTCTCGTAGTAAAAAATATCGCAAGTCTATGGAAGGTTTTTCACAGGACGAAACAAGCACACTTTCGGATGCGTTCGGTAGACTTGAAAAATTTGAAAAAGTAAATTTTGATGAAACAATAGAACTCTCTTGTTCTTTAGGCGTTGATCCTAAGCAAAGCTCTCAGGGTGTAAGGGGAATTGTAAATTTACCCCATGGAAGCGGTAAAGAAGTTCGTGTGATTGTTTTTACCGATAATGCGGATGAAGCTAAAGCAGCAGGTGCTGATCATGCTGGACTTGATGAGTTAATCAAAAAGGTCAAAGACGGATGGATGGACTTCGATGTGGCCCTTGCTACAACAGATTCAATGAAAAGTGTTCGCAGTATTGCTCGTGTGCTTGGTCCAAGAGGTTTGATGCCAACCCCAAAAGCTGGTACAGTAACCGATAATGTTGCGGAAGCAATTACTGCGGTAAAGGCAGGAAGAGTTGAATTTAAAATGGATAAAACTGGTTCACTCGCTGTCGTCGTGGGTAAAAGATCTTTTACTTCAGTTCAATTGCAGGAAAATACGTCGACTGCGTTAGAAGCGGTTTTGTCCTCGAGACCAGATGGCTTTAAGGGAAAATTTATTAAAAATGTTTACATTAGCAGTACAATGAGCCCGAGCGTTAAACTCGACACCAGTACTCTTAATCTTTCGTAATATATCTACATCATGAGACCTGAAAAATCCTATTTAATTAAAGAGGCTTCCGACTACCTCTCTCGCTCCGATTACTTTTTTCTTACCGATTACAAGGGAATAAATGCGGAAGAAACATCCGAACTAAGGAAAAAGCTTTCAGAACGAGGAGCTGAATTTCATGTCGTAAAAAATAGTTCACTTACGATCGCAACGAAGGAAAAAGAATTACCTGATTTATCAGACCATTTATCAGGTCATACTGCAATCGTGGTTGGGGGAGATGACCCATCGGGTGTAGCAAAAGCACTTGGTGAATTCTTGAAAGAAACCAAAAAAGTAACTGTCAAAGCTGGAACACTTGGAGATCGAGTTTTAAATACTGACCAAGTTAAGCAATTGGCAAATCTACCGAGCTTAGAAGTTCTTCAATCCCAATTACTTTCATTACTCAATACACCTGCGACTCAACTAGTATCCATCCTTAGTGCACCAGCACGTTCGATGGTTACTGTTTTACAAGCAAAGGCAGATAATTCCTAAACCATTTTCTGGATATTCTATCCGAAAAATAAAACTATTAACCACCAACCTAGAAGAAATTAGGGGTAATTCCTTAAACACCAATAGGTACTAATCATATTCAGGACAGGAGGTATATATTAACATGTCAGACATAACAAAAGACCAAGTAGTTGATTGGCTCAGCGGCCAATCAGTAATAGAGATCGCAGATCTCGTTAAAGAGCTCGAAGACAAATGGGGCGTTAGTGCAGCAGCACCAGCAGCCGTAGCAGTCGCAGCACCAGCCGGCGGCGGAGATGCCGGTGGAGCAGCAGAAGCACAAACTGAATTCAATGTTGTTCTCATTGAATTTGGAGGCAACAAAATTGCCGTTATTAAAGAAGTCCGTGCAATTACCGGTCTTGGATTAAAAGAGGCTAAAGAACTCGTAGAAGGAGCGCCCAAGCCAGTCAAGGAAGCAGTCTCCAAGGATGAGGCAGATGAGATTGTTAAGAAATTAGAGGCTGCAGGAGCAAAAGTAGAAGTTAAATAATGCATTTCTCTCTTTCTTTCTAGTTTTAAAGTAAAGCCGTATGGTTGCTATGCAATCTGCGGCTTTTTTTGTTCTTTCCCTACCCCACAAGTTACCAACCAATAATATGGATACAGCAATTCGAAAAAATTTCGGTAAGCTTACAGAAGCCATCGAGCCACCAAACTTGCTTCAAAATCAAGTTGATTCTTTTCATGATTTTCTTCAAAGAGAAGTTCCATCAACTCATCGAAAAAAAGCAGGCTTAGAGGCTGTTTTTACAGAGGTTTTTCCTATCATAAGTTATGACGAAAAATCTCGTTTAGAATATGTGAGTTACACCATTGGAGAATCTAAGTTGTCTGAAATGGATTGTATCGATCAAAACTGTACATATGCAGCTCCATTACAGGTCAAACTTCGCTTGCGACTTGAAGTAGAAGGACAGAGTAAACCTTTCTACAGTGAAGAAGAAATTTTTATGGGTGAGTTGCCTATAGTAACAGAACGGGGATCCTTTATTATAAATGGAGCCGAACGTGTTGTTGTCAGTCAATTACACCGTTCGCCTGGCGTTAGTTTTGAGGAGTCGGTTCACAGTAGTGGAAAGACGTTGCACGGATTCCGTATAATTCCGGATCGTGGAACATGGATAGAGGCACAATTTGACCAACATGATTTACTGTATGTGTACTTAGATCGTAGAAGAAGAAGAAGAAAGTTTTTAATTACCACTTTTTTACGGGCCTTACTTGATTCAGATTCTGATAAAGACAAAGATTCCGATCAAAAAATAATCGAACTTTTCTATGATATTGAAATATTATCTATTGAAGAATTGTTAAAAAAGGAGAATGTTTCAAATTATGTGCTAGTCGAACCAATGTTTGACCGTACAAAAGGTGCTGTTCTAGCAAAAGCATTTGAACCTCTTACTAAAACATATCTTAGATCTTTCCAGAAAGCAGGAGAGACACAACTCCGTGCAATTGACACTTCTGTTGATGAAGGTGCAATCATACGTTGTCTCAAAAAAGACACCACTAAAAACAAGGATGAAGCACTAAAAGAAATTTATAAAAAACTCCGACCTGGTGAGCCACCTGACCGTGCTAATGCCGAAGCGCTTATTAAGAGGCTATTTCTTGATTCCAAGCGTTACGATTTGGCTAAAGTGGGTAGGCACATGCTTAATCTGAAATTAAATTTAGACACCCCATTGGAAGTTCGGGTAACGACTGTTGAAGATTTAGTTGCGGCCACTCGGAAGCTTACCGATTTCAAACGAGGTAAATCCAACGAAGAAAAAGCCCGGGAAGATGCGGGTAAGTTTTTCGATATGGGGATCGATGACATTGACCATTTAGGTAATCGTCGAGTTAGAACTGTAGGAGAATTACTAGCAAATGTTTGCCGAAGTGGCTTATCAAGAACGGAGCGTGTTGTTCGAGAAAGGATGACTCTATATGACCAAGGAGTTGAATCACTTTCACCTGGCAAGTTAATCAACCCAAAGGCTCTCACCACGGTTGTGAGAGATTTTTTTGCAAGGAGTCAACTTAGCCAATTTAAAGACCAAATTAATCCACTTGCCGAGTTGACTCACAAGCGCCGATTATCTGCATTAGGACCGGGTGGACTTAATCGAGAGAGAGCTGGTTTTGAAGTTCGGGATGTACACCCAACTCATTATGGCAGGATTTGCCCGATCGAAACTCCCGAGGGACCCAATATCGGATTAATAAACACGCTTTCTACTTATGCTAAAATTGATGAGTTCGGGTTTCTTCAATCCACTTATCATCCTTGCTTGAATGGATATATTGGAATTATTTCCGCAAAGGATCATGTCGAGGAATCTCATCCCCTCAATAATCTCAGAAATTTAGAAAATGAACGGGCTTTCGATAAATGTCGTTTTAAGCAGGGGGCTACACATTTAATTTATTTCGATGAAATAAGTAAACATGCAGAACTTAATTGGGCACTTGAAATTCTTTCCAATGAGACAATCGCGAAAAATGACATTATCGTGTTTACGCAAAAGGGGGGAGCTGAATCAATCCCTGCACTCGCTGAGATACTAAATGTTCCTAAAATCAAATTTGTAAAAGAATTAGAGGGAGTTGTTTTAAAACAGGCAAATTTCATTCATTCAAAGTCATTAATAAATGGTGTCATTGATCTCAATGCTTTCGCGGAGGAACAGTATTTAATCGCCCAAGCTAACACTGAGTTAGACAAATCCTCCAACAAGATCATTGGTCGTGTTACCTGTCGTGCTCGAGATCAAGTTAGTGAATACGATGCCAATCAGGTAGAATTCATGGATGTTTCACCCAAGCAAGTAGTATCTGTTGCTGCGGGTTTAATTCCATTTCTAGAGCATGATGATGCGAATCGAGCCTTGATGGGTGCTAACATGCAGCGACAAGCAGTACCATTACTTCAGTCTGATTCGCCATTGGTTGGTACAGGCATTGAAAAGAAGGTCGCAGAAGATTCTAAAACTGTAACAGTATCAGAATCCGAAGGTGTTGTTGCGCTTGCTGATGGAAACAGAATCGTTGTAACAGATGATGGTACTCTTCCACCGCGTTTTCTCAAGGAACCCAAAAGCGACCACAAGAGAGGCATTTATTGCTACGATTTAAGAAAGTTTTTGCGCTCCAATGCTGGAACATGCTTTAATCAAAAACCTATAGTTCGAAGAGGTAATAAGGTAAAGATTGGCGATGCTCTTGCGGACGGTGCTTGCACCGATAATGGGGAGTTGGCGATTGGTCGTAATATTCTCGTAGCCTTCATGCCTTGGAAGGGATATAATTTTGAAGATGCAATTTTGATCTCTGAAAAAATGATCAAGGATGATATCTATACATCCATTCATATTGAAGAGTTTGAGGTCACGGCACGGGATACAAAACTCGGACCGGAAGAAATTACTAGGGATATACCAAACGCAGGAGAGGAAGCATTGCGTAACCTTGATCATCTAGGTGTAGTTCGTATTGGTGCAGAAGTACGACCAAGTGATATTCTCGTCGGTAAAATTACGCCTAAAAGTGAAACAGATTTAGCGCCAGAAGAAAAATTATTGCGGGCCATATTTGGTGAAAAAGCAGCGGACGTAAAAGATAGTTCCCTTAAGGTTCCATCAGGTACACAAGGTATCGTTATGGATGTAAAGGTTTCAAGTCGAACCGATGCGGAGCAGGAAAAGCTTTCCCCTTCAGACCTTCGCCGTCAAAGTAAGCAAATAAAAGAAGATTACAGAAACCAAACTGATAGCCTTCGTTCACAATTAACGGAGTCACTCTCCAACATTCTTTTGGGCGAAAAAATTCCATTAAATGTTACAAACTCTGAAACTGGTGACATAATCATTCCTTCTAATCGCAAGATTACTAAGACATTATTAAGAAGGTTATCTTCAGTTCATCGTTATATTGATATTCCGCCTTCTCCTGTTCGAATTAAAGTTTTTGAAATAATCGAAAGTTACGAATCTAAATTTAACGATCTAGAAGATGATCGTGATCGTAAGATTGAGTCAATAGAACAAGGTGACTCGATTGATCAGGGAGCGATTAAAAACGTACGGGTATTTGTAGCCAAAAAGCAAAAAATGCGCGTGGGTGACAAAATGGCAGGTCGACATGGTAATAAAGGTGTTGTGGCAAAAATTGTTGCCGAAGAAGACATGCCTTTTCTTCCAGACGGTACTCCAATCCAAATTTGCTTAAATCCTTTAGGTGTTCCTAGTCGGATGAATGTAGGTCAGGTTTTGGAAACCCATTTAGGTTGGGCCTGTAATAAATTAGGCTTTAAAGTAGCTACACCAATATTTGACGGTATTTCTGAAGATAGAATCCGAGATTATCTTAAAGAAGCAAATCTACCAGAGACGGGAAAGACTGTATTGTATGATGGTTGTACAGGAGAAGCTTTTTATCAAAAGATCGTCGTGGGTTATATGTACATGCTCAAATTGAATCACTTGGTATCAAGTAAGATACACGCACGTGCAGTTGGTCCATACAGCTTAATTACCCAGCAACCTCTCGGTGGTAAAGCCCAATACGGCGGACAGCGATTTGGAGAAATGGAAGTATGGGCATTAGAAGCATACGGGGCTGCATATACTCTACAGGAGATCCTCACTGTGAAGTCGGATGATGTAGCCGGACGCACAAAGATTTACGAGTCTCTTGTAAAGGGTGACAACTCTCTACAGGCCGGTACTCCTCAGTCTTTTAATGTACTGATGAAGGAAATGCAAAGTCTCTGCCTAGATATACGAGTCTTAGGCGAAGACTCCCTATAAAATAAATATTTTAAATAACCCCTCGAAAAGGTAAATCATGAGCGTTGAAGCAGTAAATGAAGCACTAGGTGTGGAAGTTGGACCCATGGATCGGGTTTCCATAACAGTAGCCTCTCCAGATGTAATAAGATCTTGGTCTAAAGGAGAAGTTAAAAATCCGGAAACAATTAATTACAGAACATTTAAGCCTGAGCCAGGTGGATTGTTTTGTCAGAAAATTTTTGGCCCTGTCCGGGATTATGAATGTGCATGTGGTAAGTACAAGCGCATCAAATACAAAGGTGTAGTTTGTGATCGTTGCGGGGTGGAAGTTACCGTTTCACGAGTTCGCCGTGATCGCATGGGACACATAGAATTAGCAGTTCCTGTTTCCCACATTTGGTTCCTTAAGAGTATGCCAAGCAGGTTGGGATTAATGCTCAACATGACAGCTAAGAGTTTAGAAAGAGTTCTTTATTATGAGCAGTACATGGTGACCGACCCAGGTAGTACTCCTTTGGAAGAAAAACAATTGCTCTCTGACAAGGAATTCCGAGAAGCCCAGGATGAGTTCGGAGACGAGTTCGAGGCGAAAATGGGTGCTGAAGCGGTTCGTGATGTCTTAGGTCGCATAAACTTGGAAGAAGAATTAGAGGATCTTTATGATCAAATGCATGACACCAAGTCGAAGCAAATTAAGAAAAAGCTTTCTAGTAGATTAAAAGTTACCCAAGGTTTCTTACACTCAGGTGCTTCACCTGAATGGATGGTTTTAGATAGTATTCCTGTTATTCCACCCGATCTTCGTCCACTCGTTCCATTAGAAGGTGGCCGATTTGCAACAAGTGATCTCAATGACTTGTATCGTCGTGTCATTAACCGAAACAACCGCCTTAAAAATCTTCTCCAACTTAAGACGCCTGATGTAATCATCCATAATGAAAAGCGGATGTTGCAGGAAGCGGTAGATGCACTTTTTGATAACGGTAGGCATGGAAGAGCGATTACAGGTTCTGGAAATCGTGCACTTAAGTCATTGAGTGACATGCTGAAGGGTAAGCAGGGTCGATTTCGGCAAAATCTTCTTGGAAAACGGGTGGATTACTCGGGACGGTCGGTTATTGTTATTGGACCTGAGTTGAAGTTGCATCAATGTGGACTTCCTAAGAAAATGGCATTAATTCTATTTGAGCCATTTATCATTCGTAGATTGAAAGAACTTGGTTTTGTTCATACTGTTCGCGGAGCGAGGAAGATGATTGAGAGTCGCTCTCCTGAAGTTTGGGACATTCTGGAAGAAGTTACCAAAGGCCATCCCGTTCTCTTGAACCGTGCCCCTACCCTCCACCGATTATCGATTCAGGCTTTTGAACCCGTTTTGATCGAAGGAAATGCGATCCGAGTGCACCCGTTAGTTTGTACTGCATACAATGCAGACTTTGATGGTGATCAAATGGCAGTCCATGTTCCCCTTTCAGTGGAGGCAGTCATGGAGGCTAAACTGTTGATGATGGCGACACACAATATTTTCTCTCCTTCGAGTGGAAAGCCTATACTTACACCTTCTCAGGATATTGTTTTGGGTTCCTATTTCCTGACAATGAACCCCAAGACAGAACCAAAGGAAGGTCAACGTGTACCTCTTATTGGTTGTTTGGAGGAAGCATTAAGCGCATTACATGTTGGAGTTCTAACCTTACACGATTGGATAGACATGAAAAATCCGGATAAAGGTAAAGAATCTTTATTTGGAATAACCAAAAAAAGCGTTGTTCGTACAACAGTAGGTCGTGTTTTATTTAATACCATTTGGCCTGATGAATTAGGTTTCTTTAATCAACCTGCACTTAAGGGAGATTTAGGTAACCTTATCTTAGAAACATTTCGTAATCGAGGTAAAGAAGAGACAATTGAATCTCTTGACCGACTGAAGGAAATGGGATTTGACATGGCTACCAAAGCAGGTATCTCGATTGGAATTTTTGACATGATTATTCCACCCGAGAAAAAGCAGAGAATTGCTGTTGCTCGTAAGGAAATCGATAAGGTTGAAGACCAATTTAAGAAGGGTATTATTACCCGAGGTGAGAGACACAATAAGATTATCGATGTATGGACTACCGCAACGGATGATATCGCTAAAGAAGTATTCACTTGCCTAGACGAAAATCTCGGAAAAGATACGATCAATCCAGTTTACCTGATGATGGATTCAGGTGCACGGGGAAATCGCCAACAAGTTCGACAGTTGTGTGGAATGCGTGGTTTAATGGCAAAGCCCTCTGGTGAGATCATTGAGCAGCCAATTTTAGCATCCTTTAGGGAAGGCTTGTCGGTCCTTGAATATTTTATGTCCACACATGGTGCTCGTAAGGGGTTAGCAGATACTGCTTTGAAGACCGCTGACGCGGGTTATTTGACCCGTAAATTATGTGATGTTGCGATGGATTGTATTATCGTTTGTGATGACGATGACCGTCGAGACGGAGTAGTCAAGAAGGCTATCATGGAGGGAGATAATGAGATTGTTCCCCTTAGAGATCGTATCATCGGTAGATATTCTACGGATGATATTAATAATCCATCTAATCCTAGTGAAATTGTAATTCCTTCTGGATCTTTAATAACGGAAGAGATTGCTTCCGATATTGATGCCCTCGGTATCACACGGGTGAAAGTAATGTCACCGCTTTCCAGTCGAATTAAAAACGGTTTAACAGCCCTAGAGTACGGTACCGATCCATCTACTAATAGTTTAGTGAAGGAAGGTTCGTCCGTTGGTATTATTGCAGCACAATCTATTGGAGAACCTGGTACTCAACTTACGATGAGGACATTTCATATTGGGGGAATCGCAAGTGCGGGAAGAGAAGATCCGGTTATCAATGTTAGAAAAGCTGGAAAACTTCGCTTCAAGGGCTTACGATTGGTAACTCTTGCAAATGACCAGCAGGTGACTTTAAATAAGACAGGATCTATCCAAGTTTTGGATGAAGATGATCGAATTGTAGATGATTACCCAATACCCGCTGGTGCATTGTTGCACTTTAAAGACAGTGACCCAGTAGAAGACGAGGCATTATTGGCTCAGTGGGATCCCTACAATATACCTATTCTTTCCGAGAAAAAAGGCGTTATCTCCTTCGAGGACATGCTTCCAGGTGTGACTACAAAAGTCGAAAGGGACGCATCCGGTGGACGATCGATGGTTGTGATTGAGCATAAGGAAGATTTGAATCCCCAAGTGATTGTTAAAGACTCCAAAGGCAATCCAATTGCTACCTATTCTGTACCAACGGGTGCACAAGTTGCGGTTGATGAAGGAACTAGGATAGATGCGGGTTCAATTATTGCTAAGACTCCACGACAAGCCTCGAAGACACAAGACATTACCGGTGGACTTCCACGGGTAGCAGAGCTTTTTGAAGCACGTCGGCCCAAGGAGGGAAATGTTGGGCAAATGGCTAAAATAGATGGCATTGTGTCAGAAGCTGGTACATTACGATCTAAAAAGAGACTACTCGTAACGAACGAAGAATCTGGTCAGGTCGAAGAACATTTAATTCCCCACGGAAAACATGTATTGGTTCAACCAGGAGATTTTGCTCAAAAAGGGCAGTTAATCACTGAGGGAGCCAAAGATCCCCATGAAATTCTAGAGATTCTAGGACCATCTGCAGTCCAAGAATATTTAATTGAGGAGATCCAAAAGGTGTACCGTCTTCAGGGAGTTACAATTAACGATAAGCACCTAGAGGTAATAATATCAAGAATGCTTTTCAAGGTTCGTATTACGGATCCAGGTGATACCGAGTTTTTCTGGGGTGATCAAATAGATCGATTCGCCTTTATGAATTCGAATGAAGATATTTCTGAAAAAGGAGGTAAGCCAGCTGAAGGAGAACCGATTCTTTTAGGAATTACTAAAGCTTCATTAGAAACTGACAGTTTTATTTCTGCTGCTTCGTTCCAAGAAACTACTCGAGTTCTAACGAACGCTGCAACACTTGGCAAAATTGATGACTTAAAAGGATTTAAGGAAAATGTCATCATGGGACATTTAATTCCGGCAGGAACTGGTCTACCAAAATGGCGTAGACTTAAGATAGATACTCTCGGTCAGGCTAAGACGGAAGATAAAATTGCCTAATTATTTCTTCACATTAATAAATAAAACTTGAGAAAACAGAAAAACCTGTTACTTTAACCAACTTTTCCTCAAAAATCTACTCCATGCCCACAATAAATCAATTAGTTCGAAAAGGTCGTCGCCCTCAAAAAGCAAAGACTAAGTCACCCGCACTTAAAGCATGTCCTTTCAGAAGAGGTGTATGCGTTCAGGTTACTACTAGAACTCCAAAGAAGCCAAATTCCGCAATACGTAAAGTTGCGAAAGTTAGACTAACAACAGGACATGAAGTGATTGCTTACATACCTGATGAAGGTCATAATTTACAAGAACACAGTATTGTATTGCTTCGAGGTGGTCGTGTAAAAGATTTGAATGGTGTTAGGTATCATATTGTAAGAGGGACGCTAGATTGCCAGGGTGTAGAAAAAAGACGACGCAGTCGTTCTAAATACGGCGTAAAACGCCCAAGAAAGTAGGAGTTTATTATGTCACGCAGACGAAAAGCAGTTAAAAGACCATCCCGTCCAGACCCAAGGCACGGAAGCCCCCTTGTAAGTACCCTCGTTAACGCAGTAATGCAGAGTGGAAAAAAAACAGTGGCTCAACGAATAGTTTATGGTGCGATTGAGAAAATGGCAGAGAAGCTTGAAAAAGGTAATCCTGTTGATTTAGTTTTGGGTGCACTGGAGAATATTCGCCCCAAGATCGAAGTGAAAAGTCGACGAGTTGGGGGGGCCACTTACCAAGTACCTATCGAAGTTCCTTTTGAGCGTCAGCAAAGCCTTGCATTTCGTTGGGTAGTAAAAGCTGCCAGTGCTAAAAAAGGTGCACCTATGGCAGATTCGTTAGCCAACGAATTAATAGATGCCTACAATAACACTGGATCTGTTGTAAAAAAGCGTGAGGAAACTCATAAAATGGCACAAGCAAATCGTGCGTTTGCTCACTTACGTTGGTAAGTATAATTTTTCTCAATGAGTAATAACGAAAATTTTTCTTCAGCGAACTCTGAAAGTCGCCCATCCCTTTTAGAGCATACCCGTAATATTGGGATAGCAGCACATATCGATGCAGGTAAAACAACTTGTACTGAGCGTGTTTTATTTTATTCTGGCGTTGTTCACAAAATTGGTGAAGTTCACGATGGTGGTGCAACCACAGATTGGATGGAGCAAGAGCGTGAGCGTGGAATTACAATTACTTCCGCCGCAATTTCATGTGGATGGACTACTTCCGAAGGACCTTTTGCTACAATACCTCATCGCATCAATATAATCGATACGCCCGGCCACGTAGATTTTACGGCCGAGGTGGAAAGATCCTTACGAGTTTTAGATGGTGCAATCGGTGTATTTACTTCAGTGGAGGGAGTACAACCGCAGTCTGAGACAGTTTGGAGGCAAATGGACAAGTACAATGTACCTCGTCTTGGCTTTATTAATAAAATGGACCGTATGGGTTCCAATTTCTTAGCTGCTGTCACTAGTATGAGAGACAAGCTGGGTGCAAATGCACATCCATTGTTTTTAGCAATTGGTGCAGAAGAAAACTTTCGAGGTCTTGTTGATTTGGTCAAGATGGTTGCGTATATTTATGACGAAACTGATGAATCAGGTGTTCGCTTTACAGTGGAAGAAATTCCCGCTGACCTTAAAGATTTAGCTGACGAGTATCGCGAAGCTTTACTAGAAGCCGTTTCTGATTTTAGTGATGATATTGCAAATAAATATTTAGATGGTGAAGAAATTTCAGAAGCCGAATTTAAGTTAGGTATCAGAAAAGCCACACTCTCCTTGAAATTTATTGGCGTTATTCCTGGTAGTGCATTTAAAAATAAAGGCGTTCAAATGCTCATGGATGCTGTGGTTGACTACTTACCCAGTCCCCTTGACCTTCCCCCAATGAAGGGAGAGGATTCAGATGAAAATGCGGTAGAGGTTGCTCCCAACGACAGTGCTAAAGTTGCTGGACTTGCTTTCAAGCTAATGTCCGATCCTTATGTTGGAAAATTAGTATTTTATAGAATATATCAGGGAACATTAAAAAAAGGTTCTAGTCTGTATAATCCCAGGACTCGTAAAAGTGAACGTGTTTCTCGACTTATGGTTATGAAGGCAAACGACCGTGAAGATATTGATGTTGCTTATTCAGGTGATATTTGTGCACTCATTGGTGTTAAAGATGTTGTTACAGGTGATACTCTTGCGGACAAGGATTTGGATTTGCGATTGGAGCCACCCAGTTTTCCGGAACCTGTTATTTCCATGTCGATCGAACCAGCTACCAAAGCCGATCAAGAGAGAATGGGAATTGGATTGCAACGATTGGCGGAAGAAGATCCTACTTTCGGACTTTCCACTAACGAAGAAACTGGACAAACGATTATTTCCGGTATGGGCGAACTTCACCTTGAAATCATTCGTGATCGTCTTTTTCGTGAGTTTAAGGTAGATGCAAATGCCGGTAAGCCTCAAATTGCATATCGCGAAACCATGCTTAAACCTTCTGATGGAAATGGTAAATTTATTCGTCAGTCTGGCGGACGTGGTCAGTATGGTCATGCAGTTATTAAAATGGAACCCCTCGAAAAGGGTAAGGGTGTCGAACTCGAAAATAAGATCGTAGGTGGATCTATTCCTAAAGAATTTATTAAACCCACTTTCGATGGTATTAAAGAGGCAGCACTTTCAGGTGTAGTTGCTGGGTATCCAGTAATTGATTTCAAAATTACCCTTGTAGACGGCTCTTTCCATGATGTTGATTCCTCTGAAATGGCATTTAAAATGGCTGGTATATTTGCATTTAAAGACGCGATGAAAAATGCCAATCCTATTTTGCTTGAGCCGATCATGCAGGTTGAAGTATCCACGCCTGAAGAATATCAAGGTGAACTAATGGGTGATTTGAATCGTAGGCGCGGTCAAATTCAAGGAATGGAATCTCGCGGAAATGCTTGCATCATACAAGCATTTGTACCCCTTGAAAACATGTTTGGTTATTCTACTGATATGCGATCCCTTTCTTCAGGCAGAGCAGATTATTCCATGACACCATCCCATTTTGAGCAAGTACCCCAAAGTCTTGTGCAATCAATTGTCGAAACTTTAAGCAGGGAACCTGCAAGAACATAATATACTCAATTTATAGATGAACGGACAGCGCATACGCATTAAACTTCGCGGCTTTGACTATCGTGTAATCGACCAGTCAGCCATAGACATTGTTGATACGGCTAAAAGAACTGGTGCACGAGTTGCTGGACCAATTCCTATGCCTACACGTATTGAAAGATACACAGTAAATCGTTCTCCTCATGTCGATAAGAAATCAATGGACCAATTTGAGTTAAGAACTCACAAAAGACTCATTGATATAATTGAGCCCACTGTTCAAACTGTGGACGAACTCAAAAAACTCAATTTACCCGCCGGTGTGGAAATTAACATTAACGTATAAATAGGTTATTTTATAAAATTAAACCTTTAAAGCAGGTCTCAAATGGTTAAAACCGCCTGCCGCTTAAAGAATGAAACTTGAACTACTAGGAAAAAAACTTGGCATGAGCCAAGTGTATGATGCGGACAATAATCTTGTCCCTGTAACGATAATTGAAGCGGGTCCTTGCCCTGTCTTACAAGTTAAGACTGGGGACAAAGATGGTTACTCTGCTATTCAGATTGGCTTCAACCCAAATGGGAAATCGCCCAACAAGGCGAATTCTTGTAAGAAAGGTCACGCTAAGAAAGCAAATGTAAGTGCGCAGCAAATTTCTCAAGAAATTCGCTTATCTGATGATCACGATTTCAAGCAAGGAAATGTCATTACTGTCGAGGACTTCAAAGAAATTAAGATGGTGGATGTAGTTTCGAAAACTAAGGGTAAAGGCTTTCAGGGAGTTGTAAAGCGCTGGAATTTTGCAGGTGGTCCTGCTTCTCATGGTTCTATGTTCCATCGACGAGGTGGTTCTTACGGTCTCTGTCAGTGGCCAGGTCGCATCTTCAAGAATAAGAAAATGCCAGGTCATATGGGTGATGTCAGTCGTACTACTCAGAATTTACAAGTTGTTAAGGTGCTACCGGAGAAAAATTTAGTTTTGATTAAGGGAAGCGTACCTGGGCACAAGGGTTCAATTTTAACTCTTCGCGTGGCAAAGAAGTCCAGAAAGTAAACTATTATTTGTAATGAAATTTAAATTATTCAAAGCGGATGGCTCTCCTAGTGGGGATGTTGATATCAAAAGTTTCCCTACTCTCGAAGAAGGAAAAGGCGTCGACGCCTTAAGGCAGGCAATAATTGCAGTACATGCAAACAACCGCCAAGGAAACGCATCGACCAAAGTGCGTTCAGAAGTTAATGGCTCGGGCAAGAAAATTTACCGCCAAAAAGGTTTAGGTGTTGGACGTGCAGGAGATAAAAATGCGATTCAACGTCGCGGAGGCGGCGTGGCATTTGGACCAAGACCAAGATCTTACAATCAAAAGTTGAACAAGAAAATTAAACGTCTTGCTATGGAGCGGGCTTTAATAGATCAGGCTAATTCCGAGAATATTTATTTAATTGAAGATTGGTCAGTTGCAGAACCTAAAACCAAACTTTTTAAAAGCTTAATTGGAACTATCGCACCAAATTCTAAAAAAGTGCTAGCAATTGGTGATTCATTCGAGGACAAGTTTGCCCTAGCCGCCAGGAATTTGTCAACTGCACGATTAGGACGTGCACAAGATTTAAGTCCCCTTGATATTGTGCAAACTGATCAAATAGTTATGAGCCTTAAAGGGCTGGATGTATTATTAGCTAAATTCGGTAAGGAGGAGACTAAATAATGAAAGAGTCAGTAACTATATTAAAAGAAGCATTGCTTACCGAAAAAGCAACTATGCTCTCGGCCAATCTTAACAAATATGTGTTTTCCGTGTCTAGTTTTGCTAGTAAGTCCAATGTCAAAGATGCAGTAGAAAAGACATTTAGTGTAAAAGTTTTAAAAGTAAATTCTTTAGTTGTTAAACCCAAAGCTAAAAGAGATCGTGCTCGACGTAACAAGCTTGGTTTTAAGAGTGGTATGAAGAAAGCAATTGTAACCTTAAAGTCGGGCGACAGCATCGACCTAGCATAGGAGAATAATACCATGCCAATTCTACAACAAAAACCAGTCACGCCTTCCGGTAGATTTTTTCTTAAAAACAAAGTAGATCTCGATACTAAGAGGCCGGAACGTTCTTTAACAAAAGGTGTTCACCGCAAGAAAGGTCGAAATGCTTACGGTCGAATCACTTCGAGACGACGTGGTGGTGGACACAAAAGGCTTTACCGTCAAATTGACTTTAGAAGGCAACGATTGAACGATGAGGCAAAAGTCATTGCCTTAGAGTATGATCCTAATCGTACTGCCCACTTAGCTTTGCTTGAATATGCAGACGGCGAAAAAACCTATATCTTAGCTCCTTCCACTGTTGTTGTTGGTGATGTTTTGGTAAGCTCAAATGAGAAGGTCGATTTTAAACCCGGCAATGCATTACCATTAAATTTGATTCCCTTAGGTACTAGAGTCCATTGTGTTGAAATGTTGCCAGGAGCTGGAGCAAAATTGGCAAGATCAGCTGGCTGTGAGGTACGCTTAATTTCTGTTGATGGCAACCACGCCTCCTTGAAGATGCCTAGTGGTGAGATTCGTCTTGTTAAAGAGGTGTGTAGGGCGACCATTGGATCGGTTGGCAATTCAAGTCACCAAAAGGCGACTATTGGAAAAGCGGGTCGTAATCGCTGGAAAGGTCGTCGCCCCCGAGTGCGTGGTGTTGCCATGAATCCTGTCGACCACCCCATGGGTGGTGGTGAAGGGAGAACATCAGGAGGTGGTCACCCGAGTTCACCTTGGGGTCAGTTATCTAAAGGCTTTCCGACAAGAAAAAAATCCAAACTCTCGAATTCACAAATTCTTGTTCGCCGAAATGGCAGAAGAGTTAAGTAATATTTTATACATAGAAATTTTGTTATGACACGTTCAATTAAAAAAGGATTCTTTGTAGAGCCAGGCTTGATGAAGAAAGTTATTACTGCACAAAATGCTGGTGACCGTAAACCCATAAAGACTTGGTCTAGAAGATCGACAATCACTCCAGATTTTGTCGGACTCAATTTTACAGTTCACAATGGCAAAAGCTTTTTACCAGTTTATGTTACTGAAAATATGGTAGGCCATAAACTAGGTGAGTTTTCTGCCACTCGTACATTTAAAACTCACAATCCCCACACTCAGAAGTAAATCATGGAAGTAAAATCATATTCTAAATACATGAGAATTTCTCCCAAAAAAGCGCGAGAAGTGGCACGTATTTTACCAGGAAAAAAAGCTACAGAGGCAGTTTCTTTGCTTAAGTATATTCCTCGAAAAGCAGCTCGTATGCTCGACAAAACTTTAAAATCCGCAATGGCAAATGCTGAAAATAATTCTAATTTGAATGCTGACGATTTAATTATCAGCAAAGCAATTGTTGAAGAAGGTCCTGCACTCAAAAGGTTTAGACCTTGTGCTCGTGGTTCATCACATCCTTACAAAAAGAGAATGAGTCATCTCTACATTGTTTTAACAGACGAAGCTTAATTATTATGGGACAAAAAGTAAATCCAATAGGTTTTCGTTTAGGAGTCAGGCGCAATTGGAGTGCTCGATGGTATGCGAACAAACATGATTATTCAAAGTTTCTAGAGGAAGATAATTTAATTCGTGGGTTTCTCAAAAAGAAACTTCGTTTTGCTTCAGTTCCTAGAGTAGTTATCGAACGAGCTTCTACACGCACTAGAGTTACAATTTGGACTGCCCGCCCAGGTATCGTAATAGGACGGAAAGGCCAGGAGTTAGATACATTACGAGACTCCTTAAATCGTACAATCAGCAAGGATATCCGTCTAGAGATACAGGAAATAAAAAAACCTGATCTCGTTGCTTCACTCGTTGCTGAAAACGTTGCATTACAACTAGAGCGTAGGATTGCATTCCGTCGTGCTATGAAAAAAGCCGTTCAGACTACCATGTCAATGGGTGCTGAAGGCATCCGAATTCAGTGTGCTGGTCGACTTGGTGGTGCAGACATTGCAAGAACCGAACAGACACGCGAGGGAAGAGTTCCACTTCACACGCTTCGTGAAAATATTGATTACGGTCTTGTTGAAGCTAATACTGTCTACGGAATAATTGGGATCAAGTGTTGGATCTGCCTTAAGGACGAAGACAAAATTTTCTAATATTGTAAGTTATGCCAAAATTACTTCCATCCCGTACTAAGTATAGAAAAGTTTTCAAGGGTCGTGTCCGTGGCACCGCTTCCAAAGGCAATACAGTTTCTTTTGGTGAGTTTGGTATCCAATCTCTTTCCCGTGGTAGGATGACATCCAATCAAATTGAAGCTGCTCGTGTGTCGATCAATCGTCATTTAAAGAGAAAGGGAAAAGTTTGGATTCGTGTGTTTCCTCACAAGCCAGTTACGAAGAAACCCGCTGAAACCCGTCAAGGTAAAGGTAAGGGTCCTGTAGATCATTGGGTCGCAGTTGTTAAGCCTGGTCATGTTCTTTTTGAAATTGCAGGTTGTTCTCTTACACTTGCCCGAGAAGCCTTGGGTCTAGCCGATGCTAAATTACCATTTCGATGCCGATTGGTTCAGCGTCAACAATCATTCTAATATTTGGACAATGAAAATCTCAGAAATCAAAGAATTAACAGTTACAGAACTTAACAAGAAGTTTCGAGAATTAGGGGAAGAGCTTCTACAACTCCAAATCAGGAAGCAGACCGGTCAAGTTGAAAAACCACACTTGATCAAAAGCATCCGTAGAGATAGGGCCAAAATTTTAACCACTCTTTCGGCTAACAAAGCACAATCTGCTTAAACATATAATTTTATGACCACAGAAGAAGTTAGAAATAATCGTAAAGAGTTGATCGGGTTCGTCCGTGCAAAGACTGGAGACAAATCCATAAAAGTTGTTTATGAGTACAAAACTCCTCACCCACTTTATAAAAAGGAGATTCGACGAAAAACTACTGTTCATGTACATGATGAAGAAAACGTCTCTTCGGTTGGAGATAAGATCAAGATCATAGTAACAAGACCAATGAGTAAGTTAAAGAGATGGCGTGTTCTTGAAATATTAGAAAAAGCCCCCGTAGCATAATTTTGCCATGATACAATTACTGAGTAGGCTAGAAGTAGCAGATAACACAGGTGCCAAGAAAGTTCGTATGATTAGACGGATTGGTCAGAACAAAAAAACTGCATCTATTGGCGATATTATTGTTTGTCATGTCAAGGAATGTACAACCGACTCTGCAGTTAAAAAAGGAACGGTAGTTCGTGCTCTTGTCGTGCGAACCAAAACAGCAGTTCGTAGAAGAGATGGTAGCTATTTACGCTTTGACGAAAACGCAGTAGTAATCGTTAACGATGACGGAACTCCCAAGGGAACTCGAATTTTTGGACCAGTTGCACGAGAACTTAGGCAAAAATATATGAAGATAATTTCATTAGCCCCTGAGGTACTTTAAATTATGGCAAACAAACTAAAAAAAGGAGACGAAGTTGTCGTCATATCTGGAGATCATAAAGGCAACAAAGGTAAAATTTTACAAATGCTTCGTGAAAAAAATCGAGTAATTGTAGAAGGCGTTAATATGATCAAAAAACACGAGAAAAAAACTCAGGATAATCCACAAGGTGCTATTATCGAAAGAGAGGCTTCTTTGCATTTTTCGAATGTTCGCAGAACCGACCTCAAAAACAAGTAATACTTTGTAGCATTAATACTGAATTATTGATTCATGAATATACCTGAACTAAAAAAAATTTATATAGACGAAGTTGCACCAGCTTTGCTTAAAAGCTGTGGATTGAAGAATGTGCATCAAGTGCCAAAGATCGAAAAAGTAGTACTTAATAGTTCCTTTGGTGCTGAACTTGATAAAAATGGTATTGAAGAACTCAGAAAGGACATGACTGCGTTGTCGGGCCAAGCACCAATCGTTATTCGTGCCAAAATGAGTGTTTCTAATTTTAAGTTGAGGGAGGGCATGCCAGTAGGAATTAAGGTCACGTTGCGAGGTAATGTAATGTGGGATTTTCTACTCCGCTTAATCGCTATCTCGTTACCTAATATTCGTGATTTTCGTGGTGTCCCCGCCAAACTTGATGGTTCTGGTAACTACACCCTGGGAATAATAGATCATAGCATTTTTCCTGAAATTAATGTGGAACGCCAACGAACTAATACAGGATTAGATATTTCAATTGTAACTTCTGCTAGTAACGACGCAGATGGTAGTGAACTTCTCAAATTACTCGGGATGCCCTTTCGCAAGAATTCTTCAGAATCATCAAATCAGCAAGAAGCTGCTTAATTATTTTATATTATGGCCAAGAAATCAGTAATTCACAGAAACAAGAAGCGCGAAAGGCTTGTTGCACAATATGCAGCAAAGCGCACCGCTCTAAAAAATATTTTATCAAACCCTGAAACTTCAGAGGAAGATTTTTACAAAGCCCAAGCGAAGCTTACTAAATTACCTAAAAATTCTTCTCCTGTTCGTTTAGTCAATCGTTGTACATTAACGGGGCGTCCCCGTGCGACGATTCGCAAATTTGGACTCTCTAGAATTTCATTTCGTGAGCTTGCTCTTCAAGGCAAAATACCGGGTGTAATTAAAGCCTCTTGGTAGATCTATATCTAACTCTAAAAAATTATGTCAGTTCACGATACAATAGGAGATTTTATAACCGTAATACGAAATGCAGGTAGTGCTGGTAAAAGTACATGTTCCTACCCTCATTCAAACCTTCGCGTAGGAATTGCAAAAATTCTTAAATCACGTGGTTTTGTAGCAAATTGTGATGAACAATCTGCTGAAAATGGTCACAAGAATATTCAAATCACACTTAAGTATGTTGATGGCCAGCATGCCATAAGGGGTATTAATAGAGTAAGCACACCCGGGAGGCGTACTTATTGCGGGTATCGAGAAATACCCCGTGTGCTTGGTGGATTAGGTATCTCTATCTTGAGTACTCCGAACGGCATCATCGACGACAAAACAGCAAGAAAAAATAAGCTTGGAGGTGAAATCCTCTGTAGCGTTTGGTAACATTTATTTATAATTCCCCATGAGCAGAATAGGAAAAATTCCCGTAGTAATCCCGTCCGGTGTCGATGTAACAATTGACGGCCAAAGCGTCCGCGTGAAGGGTCCAAAGGGTGACATCACTCAGGAGTTTTCGCCCCTAGCACAAATTACAAAGAGTGAAGACACAGTAGTCATCACACCAACTGACAGTTCACGATCTGCTCAAGCTAATTATGGCACTGTACGTTCTATCATTGCAAATATGGTGCAAGGTGTGAATAAACCCTACAGTAAAAATTTACTGATTGAAGGAGTAGGTTTCCGAGCAACAGTGAAGGGTCCAAAAATTGATTTAGAACTCGGTTACTCGCACCCAATTTTACACGATATCCCCGAAGGTGTTACAGTAACAGTTTCGGACAATGTAAAAATTCTTGTTGAAGGAGCCGATAAACAGAAAGTGGGACAAGTTGCTGCTGAAATCAAAAGTTATTATCCCGTCGAGCCTTACAAAGGTAAGGGCGTTCGAATACTCGGTGAATATGTTCGCCGAAAAGAAGGTAAAAAATCTGCTTAATTAGAATAATGAAACTTTCAAAGAAAAAAGAATTAGCTCAGAAACGTCGTTGGCGAATACGTAAAAAGGTAAACGGTACAGCCGAAAGACCTCGCGTTGCTGTTAGGTTTACAAACAAAAATATTCACGCCCAGTGTATTGACGACGAATTAGGTCACACTGTTCTTGGTGTTGCGACTACCCATTCTGACTTTAAGGACTTACTGCCCAACGTGGCAGGAGCTCAAAAGCTTGGCGTTGCCGTTGGCGAACAAATTAAAGCAAAGGGCTACAAATCAATTGTCTTTGACCGTTCCGGTCGGAAGTATCACGGGTGCGTAAAAGCGTTTGCAGATGCAATACGCGAACAAGGATTAAAATTTTAAATTACCATGAGTAAACCGAATCGAAGAAATAAGAAATTACCAGAAGTAAACAAGGATGAACCTGAACTTTTTGAGAAAGTGGTTCACATTAATCGTTGTGCTAAAGTAGTTAAAGGTGGACGACGTTTTAGTTTTGCTGCCCTTGTTGTAGTAGGCGACCAAAACGGAAAAGTTGGTTTTGGCTACGGCAAGGCGCAGATGGTTCCTGATGCAATTCGCAAGGGAACTGATAAGGCTAAAAAAGCGATGAAGAATGTTGCAGTTTATGGTGATACTGTACCGCATCAGATAGTAGGAACTTATGACGGCGGGAAAGTTTTGTTAAAACCAGCACGTCAGGGAACGGGTATTATTGCTGGCGGAGGCGTAAGAGCTGTTCTTGAAGCTGCAGGTGTGAAAAACATTCTTTCTAAGTCACTCGGGTCGAACAATCAATTGTCAGTAGTTTCTGCAACTATGGATGGACTGCTACAGCTTAGAACACCCAAAACAATTTCTAATATTCGAGGTGAAGAAGTTACGGGCCCCTCTTACATGGAAGCTCCCAAACCTTTACCAGTTGCTGTTCCTGAAACAACTGAAGTTTCTGCCTAAATTTTATATTATCATGAAAGAAAATGAAATTCCAGCTGGAGCAAATCGCAAAAAAAGATGCGTAGGTAGAGGCCATGGAAATGGTCACGGAAAAACTTCTGGTCGCGGGCACAAAGGTGCAGGTGCACGTTCAGGCTACTCGTTACGAGCTGGCTTTGAAGGTGGACAGATGCCACTTTTTAGAAAACTCCCTCAAAGAGGTTTTAATCGTACTAGGTTCCAATCTCCTTGTGCCATAGTGAATTTAAATGAATTAGAAAAGTTATCTTCGGACAAGGTAGATCTCGAATCCCTGATAAATGCAGGTTTGATTAGGTCTAATTCTACTGTTGTTAAACTTCTTGGGACTGGTGATGTTAATAAACCCTTTACCGTTAAAGTGGACCAGATATCCAAGTCAGCAAAAGATAAAATTTTAGCTGCCGGCGGTACCGTATCCGAATAATTTTAACTTTCTATCGCGAGCATGCTTTCAGCATTTACAAATTGTTTAAAAATCCCTGAACTAAGGCAGAAGATTTTCTTCACCTTGGCTCTACTTTTTATTGCCCGTGTTGGGGCAAATATTCCTCTGCCTGGTGTTGACCCTTCTCCAATCAAGGAGTTTTTTGAACTAAGAGAGCAATCGAGAAGTGAGACTGAAGGTAATGATATTCTTGGGTTTTACAACATGTTTACTGGCGGTGCATTACTTAATGGTGCCCTATTTGCCTTAGGAATAATGCCCTACATCAGTGCATCTATCATAATGCAATTGATGGGTGCTGTTTTCCCACAACTAGCAAGACTTCAGCAGGAGGGTGAACCGGGTAGGCAAAAGATATCTCAATACACAAGATATCTAACTATAGTAATTTGTCTTATACAGGGTGGATTACTGGCATTAGCACTACGAGATAGTCCGGGCAGTCTTATCCAAGGCTTTAACCCAGCCGAGATCGGTTTGGATGGAAAACCACTCGGTGCAATTGTTGTGGCTACCTCCCCTTCCATATTTTTAATTACTACAATTATTTTCCTTACAACAGGGTCCTTAATTTTGATGTGGTTAGGGGAACAGATAACCCAGCGCGGTATTGGAAATGGAATTTCTTTATTAATTACCGTAGGAATTTTATCTGATCTCCCTAAGGCCCTCGCCGATGCATATGCGCTCATATTTCTAGCCCCTGCTGGTGACAATATGGTGATCGTAAAAGCCCTGCTAATGGTGGGTCTCTTTCTAGTTGTTGTTGGTGGTATCATTGCAGTTACACAAGCTCAGCGTAAAATTCCTGTCCAGTATGCCAAAAGAATGGTTGGACGAAAGGTTTTTGGCGGACAGAGTTCTTTCCTTCCGCTTAAGGTGAATTACGCAGGAGTAATGCCCGTTATTTTTGCAAGTGCCATTCTGATGTTTCCTGCCCAATTGCTTCGTACGCTAGGAGCTGCAATAGCAGATTCCCCTTCAGAAACTAATTGGGCAATTGATCTTGCAAATGTTTTCGCAAGTCGCGGTTGGTTTTACTATATTGTATATGGTGGTTTGATTCTCGTATTTAGTTATTTTTGGGTATCTATAATGTTTAAACCCGTTCAAATCGCCGATGATCTGAAAAAGAATGGTGGATATGTCCCTGGTGTTCGTCCAGGTGAACACACCGCTCGTTTTCTAGATTTCGTAATGACTCGGTTGACATTAGCGGGTGCTATATTCTTGACCGCTATTGCAGTCTTCCCGGATTTTATCTTCAAGACTGCGAATGTTTCCTATAATGTAGCAACCTTTTTTGGAGGTACTGGTATGCTTATTATTGTGGGCGTTGTGTTAGATACAATGCGCCAACTAGAAACATTTCTTCTACAAAGACATTACGATGGCTTCCTGCGAAAGGGCCGAATTCGTGGAAGATCATCGAGCAACAGTCAGGGAATAGAATCCCTTGAACTGAAAGACTTTGAAGCGCAATGGCGCCCTTTAATTTTTATCGCAATAGCATTATTCTTACTAGGACTCGTCGGGTTCATATTGAAGAGTACTTGATCAAAAAAATTTAACCTCAACAGATATAATATTATGGCTAGATTGCTCGGAGTAGATATTCCAAACAGAAAGAAAATTGAATTTTCTTTGAGATACATTTATGGCGTCGGTCCAACCCGTGCTAAAAAGATACTTGAGGTCACCGGGATCGATCCAGATCGTCGAACCCAGGAACTTAACGAACAAGAGATCAGCCTTATTAGTAATTACATCATCGATCAAAAAATTATGGTCGAGGGTGATTTACGCCGCGCGGTTACCAATAATCTTAAACGTTTACAAAGTATTCGTTGCTATCGAGGTTTGAGGCATCAACGCGGTTTACCAGTTAGAGGACAAAGAACTATTACAAATGCTCGTACTCGAAAAGGTGGGCGTAAAACCGTAGGTGTGGTTAGAAAAGCATAATTTTTTTACAATGAGCGAAGAAGAAAACAAAGATAAAACAGCTGAAACTGTAGACGAAGCAGTCAAAACTGATCAAGTTAAGAAGGTTGTCGAACCAAAAGCGGAAAAGAGTTCCGAGGCAAACACTTCTGATAATCCCGAGAAAGCAGAGAAAACAGAAAAGAAGGAAGAGACAGCAGCAGACTTACTTGGTGCCAATATTGAGCAGGTAAAAATTCGAAAGGCCAAAGGTAGCAAGAACATTACCTCTGGAATTTGTTATGTAGTCGCTACTTTTAATAATACTAAAGTTTCTTTCACCGACATGAAGGGCAATGTAATTTCATGGTCTAGTTCTGGAAAATGTAATTTCCGCGGGTCTAGAAAATCCACAGCTTATGCTGCACAAGTAGTTACTCAAGACGCCGGGAAAGTAGCAATGTCCCATGGTATGAAAGAGGTTTTAGTTAAAGTAAAAGGACCTGGTATGGGTCGTGATTCTGCAATTCGAGCCCTACAGAGCCTTGGATTCAGTGTTTCTTCTATTCTCGATGTTACTCCTGTTCCTCACAACGGGTGCCGAGCACCTAAGAGAAGAAGAGTTTAAAATTAATTAACAGTTTTATCTAACAAAATTTTATTATGTCTCGATATACCGGTCCAACTACAAGAATTAATCGCCGATTTGGAATGGCGTTGTTCCCTGCAAATAAAGCCTTTGAAAGAAGAGCCTACCCTCCTGGACAGCATGGTCCATCTTTTCGCAGAAAAGTCAGTGATTATGGCCAAGGCTTGATTGAAAAGCAAAAGCTTAGGATGATGTATGGCTTAACTGAGAAGCAATTTCGCAATATGTTCGAACGTGCGAAAAGTAAGAAGGGCGTAACCGGTGAAGCCTTTCTCACAATGTTAGAAACACGATTAGATAATGTAGTCTATCGACTTGGCTTTGCCAAGACTAGGCAAGCAGCAAGGCAATTTGTTAATCATGGACATCTTTTAGTGAATGGAAAAAAAGTGGACATACCTAGTTATTTTGTTGTTGCTGGTGATGTAATCGGAGTGCGTGAAAAGACATCTTCACGACAAGTTGCAACCCAAAATCTAGAAGGTTCTCAATATCATCCCTCCCCACCTTGGGTCGAAGTCAATGTAGATTCCCTTCAAGGAACGGTAACTCGTCTCCCGCAATCTGATGAACTCGAACAAAGTATTAATGTTCAACTGGTAGTTGAATTTTATAGTCGTTAATCTTATTTTTTTACATATTTAACCCCAAAATTATCATGGCAACAAAACTTGGAAAGTTTGAATTACCTAACCGTCTTATTAAAGAAGAGGAAACCGCGACAGATAAATACGCTAAGTTCATTGCAGACCCATTTGAATCTGGATACGGTCACACCATTGGAAATGCCTTTCGTAGAGTCTTACTAAGTTCAATTGAAGGTGCCGCTATTTCTTCTATTAAAATAGAGGGGGTTCAACACGAATTTCAAAGCGTAGATGGTATTGTAGAGGATGTAACTGATATTGTTTTAAATCTCAAAAAGATTCTTATTGTTAGTCACAAAGCAGACCCTGTTACTCTAACACTTGATGTCGAGAAGGAAGGAGAAATTACAGCGGGCGATATCTCGCCAATGGAAGGAATAGAAATTATCAATCCTGAGCAGTTGATTCTTACTACCGATCGTAAGAAAAACATCTTGGCCGATATGATTGTTTCAGTTGGGCGCGGTTTTTGCCTTGGTGAAGACAGTAAAATTGAAGGTCAGCCTATTGGAATGATTAATGTTGATGCTCTTTTTAGTCCAGTCAAACTTGTTAAATACGATGTTCAAAATACCCGTGTTGGACAAATGACGGATTACGATAAACTTATTTTGGAAGTAAATACTGACGGTAGAATTACGCCTGATGATGCTCTTAAACAATCTGCTGCAATACTTCGACATCATCTAGATGTTTTTGATCAAATCAGTGAAGAGCAGATTGAATTCGAAAGTCACACCAAGGAAGTAAGTGAAGAGCAGAATCGTTTAAAGAATCTTCTCGGAATGAGTGTTAACGAAATTGAACTGTCAGTTCGTGCAGCCAACTGTCTAAACAATGCAAATATTGTAACAGTTGGAGAACTTGCCACGAAATCTGAACCAGAAATGCTTAAATATCGCAACTTTGGAAAAAAATCCCTGAACGAAATTAAAGCCAAACTCGAACAGCTTGGTTTATCGCTTGGAATGAAATTCGAAAGTCGTTTACTAGAAACAATTGCCAATTAATAACCTATTATAATTTAACAAGATGAGACATAGAAAACACAATCATCTTCTAGGGGTAAAAACAGCCCATAGAATTTCCTTGATTGCCAACTTATCTTGTTCGCTCATTGATAATGGGCGGATTAAGACAACTCTTGCAAAAGCACGTGCACTACGCCCTTCAATTGAAAAAGCAATTACTTTAGCAAAGAAAGCACATGCTTCTGACGATGCAGCCAAAAAGGTTCATTTTCGTAGGCAAGCTATCGCACGATTGAGAAGTAAGACTGCTGTTAAAAAGCTTTTTGACGAATTGGTAGAACAATTTGCAGGACGAAATGGTGGTTACACAAGAATTTATAAGTTGGCGATACCTCGCTTGGGTGATGCTGCAGACATGGCTATCATTGAATTTGTAGAAGAAATACAAAAGAAGAAACCTAAGAAGAAGCGTGCACCAAAAAAAACTAAGACCAAGCCATCAGCAAAAGAAGAAGAGTCCTCTACAGTAGAAAATTCCCCTGAAAATAGCGAACAAGCAGTTGAGTCTGCAGTTGTAGAAGAAGATACTACTCCCACAACGGTTGAGCCATCAGAAGAAGCATCCACAATTGATTTACCAAAATCGAAAGATAAGGACGAAGATCAAGTTGTAGAAGAAAAGAAGACAGCCGAAAAAAATCCAGAATAAATAACATTTTTCGATTTGTAGAATTCTATTTCATAGGTTCTACCTCTTCAGACTTCTTGACTAAGTTTGTGTTGCTAAAAGGTGTGCTTATCCTTTTTTAATAATTACTTTGCTTTGTACGTTTTATATTTCATTCTTTATGACTAATTAAGACCTCCTTATGCCACAAACAATCATAGTTCTAGATTTTGGTTCCCAATATACACAAGTAATTGCGAGGCGAATACGTGAGGCAAATGTTTATTCGAAGGTATTACCTTTTAATACTAAGATTGGAGACATTAAAAGGTTAAGACCGGTTGGTATTGTTTTATCTGGTGGACCTGCAAGTGTTTTGGCAAAAGGCTCACCTAAACCCAAAGCGGAAATTTTTTCATTAGGAATTCCCATATTGGGGATTTGTTATGGGTTACAATTAATGGGAAAAATGCTGGGTGGTGAGGTTAAAAACAGTAATCATCGAGAATACGGCAGAGGAAAATTGAAGGTGTTAAAGAAGGGTTTATTATTCAAGGATTTGCCAACACAACTCACGGTTTGGAATTCCCATGGCGATTGCCTGGTAAAAATGCCTAAGGGTTTTAAAGCTTTAGCTCAAACTGAGAATTCGAACTTTGCCTCGATTGAAGATTCGACCAGAAAGTTTTATGGTTTGCAATTTCATCCTGAAGTAGAGCATTCAGAGAAGGGAAATGAAATTATTAGAAACTTTCTTGTTACAATCTGTAAGTGTAAATGCGATTGGGATATGGAGGATTTTACTCAAAGTGCGATCGATGAAATAAAAAATAAAGTTGGAAACAAGAAAGTTATTCTTGGCCTTAGCGGAGGAGTTGATTCGTCTGTCGCAGCCGCTCTTATTCATCGTGCTATAGGAGATCAACTCACCTGTATTTTTGTTGATAATGGATTACTCAGATTAAATGAAAGGGACCAAGTAAAGAAACTTTTTAAAAACCACATACCCGGAAAGCTCAAAGTTGCTCTCGCGGGTAGTTTGTTTCTTAAGAAGCTTAAGGGAGTTACTGATCCTGAAAAGAAACGTAAAATTATAGGTAAAACTTTCATCGAAGTTTTTGATAAAGAAGTAAAGAAGTTAGGTGACGTTGATTTTTTGGCCCAAGGTACCTTATATCCAGATGTGATTGAAAGTGTACCCATTGCCGGTAATCCTGCATCATTGATCAAGAGTCACCATAATGTAGGTGGGTTGCCTAAAAAAATGAAACTGTCCTTACTTGAGCCCTTAAGGGAATTGTTCAAAGACGAAGTTCGTAATCTAGGTCGTGCCCTCGGCTTGACTGAAAATGTTCTCATGCGCCACCCTTTTCCGGGACCCGGCTTAGGAGTTAGGGTAGTAGGGTCGATCAATTCAAATAACCTTAGGGTTTTAAGAGAAGCGGATGCCATCTTTATTGATGAACTGCATAGCTCGGGTTGGTATCATAAACTTTGGCAGGCATTTTGTGTTTTTCTTCCCGTTCGGAGTGTTGGAGTAATGGGGGATGAGAGAACTTACGAAAATGTGATTTCTCTTCGAGCAGTTACTAGTAGCGATGCAATGACAGCAGATTGGGCTGAATTACCAGATAAACTTTTAAGAAAAGTTTCAAATCGAATTATCAATGAAGTAAAGGGTGCCAATCGAGTGGTATATGACATTAGTTCAAAACCACCTAGCACTATTGAGTGGGAATAAACTTAAATCTCCTCTAAATGATTACTAGTTTTTTGAATGATGAGAGCGATCTTGAAGATCGTCTTTCAGAGTTTTGCACAGCGTCGCAAAGCGATCAAACCGTCAAGGATACAGTTTCGGAAATATTACACGAAATTCGCAAAAACGGCGATGCTGCGATGCTTGAAAAAACTCTCAAATATGATCATGCAAAGCTTAGTCAGAATGAAATTAAGGTAACAAAAATCGAGTTAGAAGAGGCAAAGTCTCAACTCACCGTTTTAGAACGCGAAAGTATAATAGAAGCGATCGAAAATGTTTCTTTGTTTCACGAAAGAAGTATTCCAGAAAATTGGAGTACATCTAATAATCATGGAGCAAAAGTAGGCGAAAAATTTTACCCCATTAATCGAGTTGGAATTTATGTGCCCGGGGGAAATGTTCCGTTAATCTCAACTGTTATTATGACAGTTACAATTGCAAATGTTGCAAAAGTAAAAGAGATTGCGGTCGTTACTCCTCCAGATTCAGAGGGTAAAATTGCACCTCAAATGCTTGCCGCTTTAGAACTGCTTGGAGTCGATGAAATTTATAAAGTGGGGGGAGCACAAGCAATTGGCGCATTAGCTTATGGTACAGATACAATTCCTTCAGTTGATAAAATTTATGGACCTGGGAATGCATTTGTTAATGAAGCGAAGAGACAAGTTTTTGGTACAGTTGGAATTGATCTGTTACCGGGTCCGAGCGAGGTAATGATTATCGCGGATTCTTCATCTAATCCGGCTTTTGTAGCTGCAGCCCTCTTATCCCAAGCTGAACATGGATCTGGAAAGGAAAAAATATTCTTACTTTTTTCGGAAAAGAGCCACTTTGATAAAATCGCTTCTGAAATTAAAACTCAACTTCAGGACCTCTCCCATAAGGAAGCGGTTGCAGGTGTTTTAGAGCGAGGGTTCATGTCGATTTATCTTCCTAGCTTTAAGAGAATCTCAGAAGTTGCCAACTATATTGCCCCCGAACATTTAGAACTTCAAGTTGCAGATGAGCACATTGGCTTTTTAACCGACCATATAACAACGGCGGGTGCATTTCTGCTAGGTCACGAAACCGCAACTACTTTGGGGGATTTTATTGCTGGTCCAAGTCATGTGCTTCCAACTGGCCGTTCCTCCAGATTTTCTTCGGGTCTGAGACTACAAGATTTTTTAAGGCGTTCGAGCTTTATTCAGTATGATAAGAAGTCAGCGATTCGGGCAAAGAAGGCAGTAGCAGTTTTTTCTGAAATGGAACAGTTGGATGGACATGGAAAATCTTTTTCAATTAGGCTGTAGTCGAATAATTTCCAATAATGTCAGTTCAAGACCTTACCGCCCATTCTATTTGTAAGCATAAACCCTACATCCCGGGTAAGCAGCCCGTTATTTCTGGACGAACAATTAAGCTTAATACAAATGAAAATCCCTACCCCCCTACCCCCAAAATATCAGAGTTAATTGTTACGCAAGTAAACGAACTTCATCGTTACCCAAATTCGTCAGCAAGTGATTTAAGAGAAATAATAGCCAACTTGCACAATGTTCATCCCGATCAAATTATTGTAGGTAATGGATCAGATGATATTTTAAATCTTTGCGTTCGCTGTTTTTCAGATTCGTCGAAATCGATCGGAATGCTCGATCCAAGTTATTCCTTGTATGAAGTTTTGGGCTCATTACAGGGAACAAAAGTAATAAAGTATCCTTTTCAAAATGAAAGGTTCGAGATTGATTCTGAAATAATTACTGACTCGGGAAGCAATCTGTTTTTTTTAACTAGCCCGCATGCACCTACTGGAAGGATTTACGAAAATCTGATATTTTCTACAATCCTTCAAAAGTATCCGGGAATACTTGTAATTGATGAAGCATATGCAGATTTTGCTCCCACAAATGCACTGCCTTTATTAACTGAGAGTGAGAATGTAATCATAACTAGAACCTTATCAAAATCATATTCTCTTGCTGGTTTGAGGGTTGGTTATGCTGTAGCAAGTAAGGAAATTATTGCGATACTCAACAAGGCGAGAGAAGTTTATAATGTAGATAGAATTGCTCAATTTATTGCTCAAGTTGCCTTACAGGACCGCAGTTATTTTAAGAAGGTCACTCAGAAAATTATCTCGACCCGTGAGTTTGTTTACCAAACCTTTTTAGAGTGGCAATGGACTACCTATTCAAGTGGAACCAACTTTTTATTCACTCGACCTGTTGATTCGAAAGGGAATCACGGGAAGCAAACTGCTCAAGCACTATATCGATTTTTGACCGACAATAATGTGTTTGTTCGATATTTTCCTTCAAGTGAACTAACCTCTTCGTTTTTACGAATCAGTATTGGCAAAGACGAAGAAATGGATATTGTAATTAATTTGTTAAGCAAATGGAAACTAGTCGAACAGCAGAATTAACAAGAAATACAAATGAAACTCAAATTGAGGTTTCATTAAAATTGGATGGAGAAGGGAAGAATGAAATTGCAACCGGTATTCCATTTTTAGACCACATGCTTCAGTTGTTTTCAAAGCATGGCTTTTTTGATTTAAAAATTAAAGCCACGGGTGATATCGATATCGATTACCATCATCTTGTCGAAGATATGGGTATCACTTTAGGCCAAGCATTTAAATTAGCATTGGGAGAAAAGGCGGGAATCAAACGTTATGGTTTTTTTGTTCTGCCCATGGATGAAACATTAGTAACAGTTGCACTTGATTTAAGTAATCGTGCATTTCTTGTTTTCGACGCTCCCCTCCCAATTTCGATGGTTCGAGATTTCAATATTCAATTATTTAAAGAATTTTTTCAAGCCTTTGCTAATGAAGCAGGGTGTAATTTACATATTCGTTTGGAACATGGACAAGAACCACACCATGTCGCAGAAGCAATGTTCAAGGGTTTTGCCAAAGCTTTAGATCTGGCAACTATTTTAGAACCGAGATTAAACGGCGGCGTTCCTTCTACAAAGGGCACCCTGTCTTCCTAATTGACTCTCATGGCGATTGATTGTCACACAGTCGGTGTGGTTGACTATGGGACTGGAAACTTGAGAAGTGTAGTAAAAGCATTCGAATGCTTGGGTGCAAGAGTTCGCGTTTTACAAACTCCCGAAGGTCTTGAAGAAATTGATGCCCTCGTCTTCCCGGGGCAAGGAACTTTTGATCAGTGTATGGCGGCCTTAAATCAAACGGGCCTTGCATCCTCAATTAAGGAGTGGGTTTCCTCGGGAAAGCCATTCCTGGGTGTTTGCTTGGGACTGCAAGTGCTTTTTGAAAAGTCAGAGGAGGGAGAGTTGCCAGGGTTAGCCTTGTTCCCTGGATATGTGCAAAAGTTTTCCTTGGATAGGAAATTAAAGATTCCGCATATGGGTTGGAATTCTGTACAATGGGAAAAGGTAAGGCAGCATCCAATTCGAATTGGACTAGAGGATGGTGATCAATTTTATTTCGTTCATAGTTATCATGTGGTTTCCAAGGATATCACTCTTTGCTCCCTCACTTCCAGTTACGGATATCCTTTTATTAGTGGAATTGTGCATGGTAATTGTGTCGCTACTCAATTTCATCCTGAAAAAAGTCAGGCAAAAGGTTTGCAAATTTACCGAAATTTCCTTGAAAAGGTAGTTGCGAAATTTACTCCTTAAGGATTTCCATACTTTTAAATACCCCACACAAAATGGACAAAGAAGCTACACTTACTATTGGCGAGAATTCCTATCCCTTACACATTGTCGAAGGCACTGAATCTGAAAAGGCGATAGACATTAGTTTACTTCGTAAAGAAAGTAAGTTTATTACTTTTGACGATGGATATGGCAATACCGGATCCTGTGAAAGCAAAGTTACTTTTATTGATGGCGACCAGGGTATTCTTCGTTACCGCGGATACGATATCGCAGATTTAGCGACACGGTCCAATTTTTTGGAAACTTCTTACCTGGTAATGTATGGCAATTTGCCAACCTCTGCAGAACTAGATTTATTTAGCGAGCGTATTGCAAAATTTACACAATTACCGGATGAAGTGGTAACCGCAATTAATTCACAGCCCAAGAACTTACACCCCATGGGTGTATTAGCAGCGGGTTTGCACGCATTGGGCGGTGCCTATCCTCATTTGTGTACCAATGATCGTAAGTCAGATTTAGAGAGTTTTGATGAATCAGCCGCACTTATAATTTCAACAATTCGTACTATTGCGGCGACTAGACATCGTTTTCTCTTAAACGAGCAAGTTCCTGAAATTGATCCAACTGAAAGTTATTGTAAGAATTTCTTAACAATGATGTTTGCCAAAGAATCGGAACCAAAGGAAATTCCACCTTCTGTCACCAATGCCCTGGACTTGATCTTCTTACTTCACGCAGATCATGAGCAAAACTGCTCCACTTCAACCTGCAGAATGATAGCATCTGGGGGAGCTAACCCATTTGCTTCACTTGCTGGGGGCGTTTCTGCCCTGTGGGGTCCGTTACATGGGGGTGCGAATATGGCCGTAATTAAAATGCTTAACCAAATTCACGATGCAGGCGATGATGGTAGCCGTTTTATTGAGTCTGCAAAGCAGGGCAAGACACGCCTTATGGGCTTTGGCCATCGAGTCTATAGAAATTATGATCCAAGGGCAAAAATACTAAAAGCAGCTTGTGATGACGCTCTTGAGGCACTTGGAGTTTCGAGTCCAATACTAGAAATTGCGAGAAGGTTGGAAGAGGAAGCACTAAAGGATTCTTACTTTGTTGAAAGAAAATTATATCCTAATGTGGATTTCTACAGTGGGATTATACTGCAGGCACTTGGTTTTCCTACAGATACTTTTACGGTTCTATTTGCAATAGGCAGGTCTCCCGGATGGCTTGCTCATTGGAAAGAGATTGCAGAGACTGGTAAAAAGATACATCGCCCCCGCCAAATTTACCAAGGCTCTCCCCTTCGGCCCTATCTTCCTACAGGGGACAGATAGAAACTACTCGGCTAGGTTCTTTGGGACTTGCCCTTGGGTGAGGACATCTTCCAAGGATAATCCCGCAAGCGAGCGTATACCTTTAATTAGCAGCCAAAATGCATACGCACTCACTACCATACATGGTAAGCTGATTATCGGGAAACTCCAACCCATCATCTTTCCCACTTCATCATTAAATGCTAATTTATCGATTGAAGGTTCCGTTACGACAATTGCGATTGCGAGAAAGTAGTTCAAGCATGCGCTTAGTATAAAAGTAAGGGCAATCAACCATGTGCATTTCTTTAATAATTGGTTGAACTCATTTGTGGTCCCCCTCTCTGCTAGAGCTTGGTCTACTAAATCCACTTGAATGACATCTGGATTATACAGAAAAAGCTTAACTAAAGGCTTCTTTGTTTTTAATGTTATTACAGTAAGTAATCCGAGAATTCCAGGGAGAGCAGCTTCTTTAATTGCAAACATTGAAACTGTTGCACCCGGTAAAAGCCCAATTCCCCCGGTTAAAAAAGCACTCAATGCCCCAAGTATTGATAAGAAATTCCATTTCTTTCTTCTGCAAAAATCCCAAATCCCGTACCCAATAGGAAAAGAAATTGCCAGTAAGAGCATAACGGACCCGACCAATGTTCCATCCTTCGGCGATTGAAGCAGGTTTTCTAGTGAAGGACCAAACCAATCACCTCCTTTTCGAAGAAATACTATTGGAATAACAAGATTAAACCCTAGGTTTAACCACATGCTTTCTTTTTTTGGTTTATTATGATTTGGTAGAGTTTGATTCATTGTAGCATTTTAAAAAAAACTAAAAACTCAGAAATGTCGCTCATATTATATAATGCCTAATCAACTAAATATTTTAATTTCCGCTGGTCCAACTAGAGAATGGATTGATCCCGTTCGGTTTATTTCTAATCCATCTTCGGGTAGAATGGGGTATGCCTTGGCGACAAATGCACAAAAAAGAAATTATTCAGTTACTTTGGTGAGCGGTCCAGTCCACCTTCAAGAACCAAAGGGGGTTCACCTTAAACAAGTAGAGACTGCAGAACAGATGGGGAAGGCAATATTTGAAAATGCCAAGCATGCGGACATTGTTATTATGTGTGCCGCAGTTTGCGATCATCGACCTCTAGAGCAATGGGTACAAAAAAAGAAAAAAGAAGTATTTCCAAATGAAATAAAGCTTGTGCCAACTATAGATATTTTACAAGAACTCGGAATTCGAAAGAAGGAAAATCAAGTATTGGTTGGATTTGCTGCTGAAACCGAAAATTTCGAGGAGAATGCAAAAATAAAGTTGAAAAAAAAGAACTTAGACTGGATTGCCCTAAATGATGTTTCTCAAGAGGGAATCGGTTTTAATGCAGATTATAACCAAATTACGATGTTATCATCGGAGGGAAAAAAAGTTAAATTTGAATATTCTGCCAAAGAAGTCATAGCTAATAAAATGCTAGATTTAATAATAAAGTGAAAGCAGGAAAAAGCCCATTAGATAAAGTTCTCGGAAGACTTGACGATTTAGATGAAGTAAATCTAGGAATACTTGTTCAGCGACTTGCCAGAGAAAGGAAGTTGCTGGAAATAGTGTTTGATGTAATACGGGACGGAATCTTGGTATTGGATGGAAAAGGCGATATAAGTTATGCAAATATCCAGGGTAAGAAAATAATTGGTTTAAAGGATAATCAAACAACCCAGGTTTCACTACTCCGTGCCGCCCCTGAGATTGCAAGAGCAATTGGATTAGGTCATGGGAAAGAAGGGACTCAAGCAGAAGTAATCGTGCGTGAAATGGAGATATCTTATCCGGAACTTCGTTACATTCGAGTATATGCAGTTCCAATCGAAGAAGTCTTTGCCAAGCAGGAAGAAAAAGAGGAAATAGGAATTGCGATTATTATTACAGATATTACCGAAGATAAAGTAAGTCTTGAAGAAAGAATAGAGAGTGAAAGAGTTGCCTGTATTATGGACCTCGCCGCTGGAGTTGCACACGAATTAGGGAACCCGCTCAATTCAATCCATATTCATTTGCAGGTATTACGCAGAAATTTAGATCTAGAAAGGGAGGATCAGGAGAAGTCAAAAAAATCACTTATTACCTGTATTAATGAAGTAGAAAGACTAGATGGAATTATAGCTCATTTTTTAAAAGCAATTCGTCCACAAACTCCAGATTTCAAGAAAATTAATTTACTAGCAGTAATTGAAGAAACTGTACACTTAAAAAAAGAAGAATTAAGTGCTAAAAGTATTAACATAACTATGGAAGCAGGAGTCCGTGAACCCCTAGTAAATGGTGATTCAGAGCAATTAAAGCAAGTTTTTTTTAATATTATTGGTAATGCAATAGAAGCAATAAATTCAAAGTCAGAAATAAAAATTTTAAGCGGCTTAGAAGATCGTTTTGTATTTGTAAAAATAATTGATCATGGGAGTGGAATAAGTAAAGATGATTTATCTAAGGTTTTTGAACCTTATTACACTACTAAAGCAAGTGGAAATGGGATTGGAATGATGATTGTACACCGAATTATGAGGGACCATGGCGGAGATGTAGGAATTGACAGTAAGGTAGGTGCGGGAACTATTGTTACCCTACGATTTCCGAGGAATTCTGAACGTAGTAAATTGTTGGAATCAAATCCTGCTGCTGATACAAAATAATAATGAAATCAAATTTACTTATTGTAGATGATGAACAGCATACCCGTGAGGGTTTGGAGTTGGCCTTGGAGGATAAATTTGAAGTCTTTTTAGCATCTAATCCCGAGGAGGCTTTTAATGTAATGGAGTCGGAATCTTTAGAGGTGGTACTAACAGATTTAAAGATGGGCAATCAATCTGGAATGACTGTAATTGATCATGCGATCGCTCTTAAAAACCAACCTGTATGTATTATGATGACGGCTTACGGGGAGGTAGAAGTCGCTGTTGAGGCAATGAAACGGGGCGCATTTGATTTTTTAACCAAACCTGTAAATTTAGAAAAACTAGATCTCTTAATAAAAAGAGGAATTGATTCTAAAAACTTGCTTAAAGAGAACAAAGATCTCCACTATCGATTAGATAAGAAATTTAGTTTCCAAGGTATTTTAGGGAAGTCACCAGCGCTGGAAATTGTTCTTGATAAGGTGAAGTTAGTCGGTCCTTCCAAAGCTACAGTTTTGTTAACCGGAGACACGGGAACTGGTAAGGAATTAATTGCCCAATCAATTCACCAAAATAGCGACCGTTCACGTGGTCCCTTTGTGCCGGTCCATTGTGCCGCACTTCCCTCTAACTTGCTTGAAAGTGAGTTGTTCGGGCATGAGAAGGGAGCATTTACAGGTGCCTCAGAAAGAAGAATAGGCCGTTTTGAATCTGCCAATCAAGGCACATTGTTCCTAGACGAGATTGGAGAAATTGATTCTGCTACTCAGGTTAAATTACTTCGCTTCCTGGAAACTAAATCAATCGAAAGGCTTGGAAGTCTAGATACAATAGAGATTGATACTCGCTTGGTTTGTGCCACCAATAAAAATTTACACCAAATGACCCAAAGCGGAGAGTTTAGAGAAGATCTTTATTACCGTCTCAATGTTGTAACGATCGAACTCCCAGCACTTCGTGAACGGGGTGACGATATTAAATTATTATTAGATCATTTTTTATCTCAATTTTCAGTAGAGAATAATTTTCCTTTACCTCATTTAAATTCTGAGACGATTAATATTCTATCTTCTTATTCTTGGCCTGGTAATATTCGCGAATTAAGAAACTTTTGTGAAAATCTGGTTGTTCTCAATCGAGGTGGAGAAATTTCCCCATATGATCTAGATGCCCGATTTTTCTCAGGCTCTTCTGACAGTAATTCTAATGTACAAGGGGTTGATACAACATTATCGGTCGAGGAAAATGAGAAGAGACTCTTGCGAAATGCGCTTTTGCAGGCAGGTGGCAATAGGACAAAAGCAGCACAGCTAATGGGAGTTAGCCGACGAACATTGCATAGAAAGATTCTTCGTTGGCCAGAATTAGATACTGAATCTAAGTAGTTTAAGAATGGCTGCTCGGGCTGGATTCGAACCAGCGACCAAGTGATTAACAGTCACCTGCTCTGCCACTGAGCTACCGAGCATTCACTTTACCTTGTATTATACTTGGTCATCTGTCAATCAAGACGAAATAAATATCAACTGTATTTTCAATTACTTTTAAACATTCTTTACAGGAACATACAAAATGGTTTGAAAAAATAAGGCCCCCGCCAAAAAAGACGGGAGCCTATGCATATTAATTAACTTTTGTTAGGTCGAAAGGGTCCTCGCCTCGTTAAGCCTACGAGGCGAGGGATTTTACTTTTGTTTTCTGCCCAAAAACAAAAGCATGAATCTTCAAGGCTTTTAAGCCTGAAACAAACAAAGGGTTTTAGAAATCATATGACATTCCAACACTCACTGCACGGGGTTTTCCCACGCGGTAGCCATCAGGTAATACACTTTGAACATAAGTCTCGTCGGTTAAGTTCGTAACCTTTGTGAAGACCGTAACTCCTTCACTTACATCATAAAAAGCAGACCAATCAAGTGAACCATATTTATTTAGCTCATTGCTGTTTGCCCCATCAGTGTATGAACTTCCTTGGTAGTGAAAGTTAAGATAAGTACTAGCTTTATCAAATACCAAACCCCCGCGAAGGTTCATCATGAAGTCTGGAACATAGGGGAATTCATTACCTGCACTTGCGCCACTAAGGTATCCAGTAGTTGGAGCGGTGGAGGACTCAAACTCCGTATTGGTGAAGGTAAAAGAAGCTGAAACGGGAATTCCAAAACCTCCATCGGTACCTAAGTCTGTAGCAAGCTGAACCTCAAGTCCATCAATCGAACCTTCTCCTATATTTGCTGACCCGGCAACTCCGTTGTTGAGGTTCGATAGAACAAGCATATCCTTGAGATGGGTATTGAAGTAAGCAAATTCAAAGGAAATGTCCGAGAAAACTCCTCTGGCACCAACTTCAAAACTGAGTGATTCTTCCTGATCCAAATTATCAGCAGCGACTGATTCAGCATCTGGGAAAGTATGCCCTTGATGAATCCCGGAGAAAAGCCCCAAGGTATCGGATAGCTCGTAAGTTCCTCCTAAACCGACTATCACATCGTCTAGTGAGCGAGCGTTTGTACCATTTGCATAATCTATACTCGAGTAACGAACGCCAGGAGTAAGGCTGAGTGCTCCAAAGTCGATGTCGTCAACAATGTAAGCTTCAAAAGCTTCCGCGTCTTTGTATGCATAGTTTGCTGAACCGTCGTCTACAATTTTGGATCGAGTAGTTGTAGTTCCTGCAACAGTTACAGTGTACTTGTCCGTGTAGTATGGATTCTTGTCATAGTCGTCTTCAATGTAACTAAAGCCGAAGTCGATATCGTTGATCCCCACTTCATAGTCAAAATTGGCCAAAATACCTTTTGATTGATAACTTCTGTCATTACTTTTTACTTCGTAGTATCCATCCGTCTCGCCTTTTAAAACGCTAATTAGTGTTGCGTCAGCGAAAACACCCTTACCAACTTTGGTTGTACTTGAAGCGGAAGTTCCAACTTTTGCTAGCTTTAACCAATTGCGGTTGAATTCATTCAAGAAAACAGTCGTGGACATGGTCAGACTATCAGAAAACTCTTTGTTATATCTAAGATAGTAACGAGTCTGGTCGGAGTCCATATTATCTGTGTCGGTATTTGCATAGCGCTGATATGGATTAGTTGCATAGTCGGCTTTGGATAGTCCTTGGTAGCTGACATCAGCATCCATGTCCATGCGTCCAGCTTTAAACTCAAGGTAATCTCCTTCACCAAACTCATAACTGAGCTTGAGCAAAATATCAGTTCTCTCAATGGGTGCGTTCCGATCTGGTGCACCATTTAGGGACTTCAATGTATGGAAACCATCAGAGCGATGATCAAACAATTCCAAGAGGTAACCAAGCTTTCCGCCACCAAAGTCTGTTCTGCCTCCAGAGTAAGCATGGGCAACGCGCTCGTTGTCTGTCCCGTAGCTAGCACGTAAATGAGATAGCTGTTGGTTCGGAATTGGTGTGGATAGATAGTTGATCACTCCACCTGTGGTATTGGGACCATGCTTGAGAGAACTTGTTCCCTTCAGGACTTCAAATCCAGCCATCCTTCCAGCTGTGGGGGAATAGTAAGCGGATGGATCAGCATAAGGTGTGGGTGCTGTGGGAATTCCGTCTTCCATAAGAGTTACTTTTGCAGAACGATTTGGATCGACGCCTCGAAGACTAATGTTCGGGAAGAAACCATAACCGGTTTCCGGTCTAACATAAACGCCGGGAACCTGTCTGAGTATGTCGTTAATGTCTGTATAGTAAAACTTGTCCAAGTCTGACTTGTCTAGTATTGCACCAGAACCCTTAAGGCTCGGAACATCGGCCTTTGTTCCGATAACATTAAAGGGGGACAATTGATCCTTTTCCCCGTGGTCATCCGCAAAAGCGGAAAACGCAATTGAAGTCGATGCAAGCATCGAAGCAAGCTTTTGTATTTTCATTTGGATATGTTGTTTGTCAGTTTTGTTTGTTGGGTTTAGTTTGTACTCAACTTGAGGTTGATACTGAGACTCAATCTCATGTGATACTGAGACTCAATCTCAACAGTGGTTGCGTGTCAAGCCTTATACAATAATTTTTTAGTCTATACTTGGTCTAAGACTTTCTTATTCGAAAGTTTTTAAACTTTAGGTAGTTTAAATTCTTCTCTGACTGAATTTATTTTGAGGATAACTTCTTCAAGTGTCTTACCTAAAATTGAAACGTGTCCCATTTTACGACCTTTGCGTGCTTCTCGTTTTCCATAAAGATGCAAAGAGGCACCCGGGATATTCGTGATAGCAGACCAATCTGGGGATGAATGCTTTTCGGGCCATAGATCACCTAATAAGTTCATCATAATTACAGGGGATAATAAGCGGGTGCTTCCCAAGGGAACTCCGCTAATGGCACGGGCTTGGTTTTCAAATTGCGAACACACACAAGCGTTAATTGTATGATGCCCAGAGTTGTGGGGTCGCGGAGCAATTTCATTTACCAATAATCGTCCATCAGACGAGATGAAGAATTCCACCGCTAGGACTCCAACATAATTTAGAGATTCAGAAATTTCTAGAGCCAGTCTTTTCGCTTCGGATAAAAAATTATCGGGTATTCTTGCGGGTACTATTGAAACATCAAGTATATGATTTCTGTGAATATTTTCTACAGGATCGTAGGTAGCTACTTGTCCATCATTATTTCTAACCACCAGAACAGATACCTCCGTTTCCAAGGAAATACATTCTTCAATGACTACTCGTCCGCCCCCAAAGCTTTTCCATGCTTCATTAATCTCTAGGTCAGAAAGGCCAGATGTAAGCTTGAGTTGGCCTTTTCCATCATACCCGAATTCAGCTGTTTTAACGATTACATCTGCGTTCAATTGAAGAAGTCCTGATTTGAATGATTCGAGATCTTTTGCGATTCTAAATTTCGCACAACTAAAACCATTTTCAGAAAGAAAAGCCTTTTCTCGTTCTCGGTGTTGACATATTGAAACTGCTTCACTGTTTGGATACAGGGGTATGTGCTGTTCCACTGCTTCAAGGGTAGCCTGAGGAAGGTTTTCAAATTCAACGGTCGCGACATTGACTTTTTCTGTAAATTTTTTCAGGGCAGCCTGATCATCAAATGGCTCGTCTAATAGCTGATCTGCAGTAGCTGCTGCTCCGGAACGGTCGCCACCTGTCCAAGCTAAGACTTTGTATCCCATCCTTCGTGCATCCAAAGAAAGCATTCTTCCTAATTGACCACCACCAAGAACGCCAATCCACAACTCACCTTCGGTTTCCATTTAACTATTAACTTGGGGGGAGCTCGGCCGATTCAATTTTTTGTGCTTGTTCGGCTCTAAAAATTTTGAGCTTTTCTGCCAATGTTTCATTTCCATTTGCGGCAAGCATGGAGATGGCAAAAAGAGCAGCATTTGTTGCTCCCGCTTCTCCAATTGCAAAGGTAGCTGTTGGTACACCAGCTGGCATTTGAACAATCGAAAGAAGAGAATCTACTCCTTTTAAGCATTTTGATTTAACTGGAACACCTAAAACAGGAATGGTTGTCATGGAGGCAGTCATTCCAGGTAAATGTGCCGCCCCACCCGCACCTGCAATAATACATTTTAACCCTCTTTCCTCAGCCGTTTTTGCATATTCGAAAAGAAGATCCGGAGTACGGTGAGCACTTACGATTTTTGCTTCAAATGAAACCCCAAATTTTTTAAGTATATTGGCGGAATTTTCCATTGTGGGCCAATCTGATTGGCTTCCCATAATTATCCCGATGTTAGGCAAATTTGAATTGGACATCATCCAACTGATAAGAAGTAGAAGCCTGCAAGCAAGATCAATTCGTAGCATTCTAAAGAATTGAAATTAATTTATAACTCAAAGTCGAGTTGAACGGTGTTTTATAACTTAGCTCAAATTTAAAATGCATGAGATAATTATGTTTTAAAAGTTTAAGTTGGGTTAAGAGCGAGCTGTAAGATTTTACCGATAGGCCGAATACCCGTATTTTCTTTAAGGA
>ENA-OQVM01000823-OQVM01000823.1-marine-metagenome-genome-assembly--contig:-NODE-823-length-44993-cov-5.116417_pt1 | contig 44993 bp, 46 predicted proteins | sample MGYA00237776_ERZ505498 | MGnify/ENA primary metagenome ERZ505498 (study PRJEB26159, sample SAMN06265151) | marine metagenome | isolation source: Helgoland LTER site | place: Germany:Helgoland, sampling...
CTCCGACGCAACGTTTAGTCCCCCCGCAAAGCTCGGGCAACCTGAAAACGCGTCACTCAACGGGCCTTTTTATACCGAGACGCCTCTATGAGCGCTTAAATTACGCCCCTGCCGCCGCCAACACCCCGTCAACAATCTGACAAGGCGCATAAAAATTACCATAACCATCTGTATTTATTCATTTTTATAGCCTAGGCATAGCCATTGCTTTTGTTAGGGAAACGGCAAGACCGCGGCAATACTTTGCCGCTGCCAACTGACAAAAGTGTCACCGTGTTAACGACATAGGCAGTGAATTGATGAAAGCAATGGAATACACCGATCACCTACCCAGCTTCACGCCAGAGGTAGTGAGCTTGGAGCAGGCAACCTTAGATCGGGCGGGGCAGGCCCTTGAAACCACCCATGCGGCCATGGCCCAACAAATAGCGCGCCTAACAGCCGAGCTCGAAGCCGCACGTTTGGCGCGGCGAGAAGAGCACGCTGAGCGCGGTCACCTACTGACGCGTTTAGCATCGCTACTCGACGCCTTACCCGGCGGCGTGGTGATTGTCGACAGCACGGGCAAAATTACCGAGTCCAACCCACAAGCCGAGCGCCTATTGGGTGAGCCCCTTGAAGGAGAAGACTGGTCGGCGGTGGAGGCCCGGGGTTACTACCCGGATGAAACCACCTTGGAAATACACGGACGCCGGCTATCGATTGAAGCCACACACCTCGGTGAAAACGGCGAAACCGTTGTCTTAATAAGTGACATTACGCGTCACCACACCCTGCAAGACGAGGCCTCGCGTAAGCAGCGCTTGGTCGCACTGGGTGAAATGGCGGCCCGCTTGGCGCATCAGATTCGAACGCCGTTGTCATCGACCCTACTTTATTTGACCTTGTTGGAATCTGATTTACCCAAAGACCAGCGACAAAACATCTGCGGAGACGTGCGAAGCCACCTACAACATATGGAAGCATTGATTACCTCTATGCTCGGGTTTGTAAAAGGCCAGGGCAACGTCACTGGTCAAGTCGGCATTGAAGCCGTACTGCAAGATGCCGTGCAAAGCTGTACCGCCGATATTGAACATCGCCATGCCACAGTAATCGTAGACTCTTGCGGGCCCGCACCTCATTTGGAAGGTTGTCACGACGATTTGGTGGCGGCATTCAGTAACCTCATTACTAACGCCATCGACGCTTCAAATTCTGAGCCCAACATCACTATTAAAAGCCGTATTAGAAATAATCGCCTGGCGGTTATTCAAATTGCCGATCGTGGCTGCGGCATACCAGCTCAGGCTATAGATCGTATTTTCGATCCCTTTTTTACAACCCGTGCCGCGGGCAATGGTTTAGGCCTTGCGGTAGTCGCGGGTACCGTTACCCAGCACGGCGGCACTATTCGTGCGGTCAATCGTCCCGGTGGCGGCGCCGAATTTACAGTTTTGTTACCGATTACTCCGGTATCTGAAGCCCAAGCGGAGGTCGTATGAACGCCCCACAGGTTCTTATTGTTGAAGATGACGCCACACTGCGCGGCGCTTTGTGCCAAACCATGGAGTACGGCGGCTACCAAGTGCTCAATGCCAGAAATGGCAAAGATGCCCTCGCGGTTATGGACCGTGAGACCGTCGATCTGGTCATTAGCGATGTGCAGATGGACGAGATGGACGGCACCCAGCTATTACAAGTCGTTCGTCGTCGAGAGCCCACCTTGCCCTTTGTCATGATGACCGCCCACGGCTCGGTACAGCACGCCGTGCAGTCTATGCGTGACGGTGCTACCGACTACTTACAGAAACCCTTTGAGGCCAACGTGTTACTCGACATGGTGTCTCGAATGGAAACCCATTTACCCAGCCAGCAAACCCATATGATTGCGGAAGCCGCCAACACCCGTCAGGTGTTGGACATGGCCCTACGGGTTGCCCTTACCGATGCTACAGTTTTGATCAGTGGAGAATCGGGAACCGGAAAAGAAGTATTGGCCAGGGCCGTCCACGAAGGTTCTGAACGCCGTGACGGGCCGTTTATTGCGCTCAATTGCGCGGCTATGCCCGAGAGCATGCTCGAGTCCATTTTGTTTGGTTATGAGAAGGGTGCTTTTACCGGTGCACATCAAAGCCGAGCTGGGAAATTTGAACAAGCCAACGGCGGTACTTTGCTCCTTGATGAAATTACGGAAATGCCGATTGAACTGCAGGCAAAGTTGCTTCGTGTGTTGCAGGAGCGAGAGGTAGAGCGTCTTGGTGGCTCGGGTTTGATCGATCTCGATGTGCGCGTTATTGCCACTACCAACCGTAAGCTCAACGAGGAAGTGGCCGAAGGCCGGTTCCGTGAGGACCTGTTTTACCGCCTGAGCGTTTTTCCCGTTGAGCTGCCGCCCTTGCGTGAGCGCAGTGACGATATTGGCCCGCTGGTGCAACGTTTTCTGGGTAACCACGGTGGTGATCGGCAGCTAACACTCACCGATGAAGCCCTCCAAAAATTAACCAGCCACCCATGGCCCGGCAATATTCGAGAGCTCGATAACTGTATTCAACGCGCTGTCATATTAAGTGGTGGGCAGTGCATAGAGGCCCATGCCATTGTTTTTGATTCGGCGGTTTTTGATGGCGCGGCTGAGACTGTGGCTGATACATCAGGGTTGCCTCCCGCTCTCGATGGTGATCTCAAGGCTCGGGAACGCGACCTGATTTTTTCAGCGCTGACGGCCGTTAATGGCAGTCGAAAAAAGGCCTGCGAGCGCCTTGGAATTAGCGAGCGCACCCTGCGTTACAAATTAGCGCGCTTTCGAGAAGAAGGGCACGCGCTGCCCAGCTGTCTCGCTTAAGTGATCAATATTAGATTGAGGATTTTCTGCAATGAGTGACATAGCAATTAATCAGGTTCTCGCACAAATGCGAACCATGGCCAGTCAGGCCACTAGCGAACCCAAATCAGGTTTGGACAGCGTTGGTGGTCCCGGATTTTCATCGCTTATGTCGCAGTCTCTCAACGAGGTTAATGAGTCGATTCAGGTTTCCAAAGGCTTGGCGCAACAATTTGAGTCTGGCGATCCCACGGTTTCTCTGGCTGAGGTCATGGTGACCGCACAAAAAGCCAGCTTACAGTTCACTGGCATGACGGAGGTGCGCAACAAGCTGTTAAATGCGTACCAAGAAGTTATGAATATGCAGGTTTGAGGCACTAAATCATGGCAGATAATCCTATTCTTAATCGTGTGAGTGGCTTTGCCGCTCAACCCGTTACCCGGCAGATGGCATTACTTATTGGCATGGCAGCCAGTGTCGCTCTGGGCGTGGGTGTTATTCAGTGGGCTATGAAGCCCGACTTCCAGCCCCTTTACGGTGCTATGTCTCCTGCCGATAACGCCACCGCGGTGAGCCTGCTTCAGGCCAACGGTATTCCCTACACCATGGCGGGTGGTACCGGGTTATTGAGTGTTCCCAGCGATCAAATTCCCCAGGCACGCATGGCGCTTGCTAGCGAGGGCTTTCCCCGGGGGGGCGGTGTGGGTTTTGAATCCCTCTACCAAGAACAAGAAATGGGCCTGTCGAGCTTTATGGAGCAAGCCCGCTACAACCGCGCTGTCGAGGCAGAACTCGCCCGTACTATTTCAGCAATGGATAGCGTTAAAGGCGCGCGTGTTCACGTGGCTGCCAGCAAGCAGTCGGCCTTTATTCGTCGTGGGCAGGAACCCTCGGCCTCAGTCATGGTGAGCTTATATCCCGGTCGTGGCCTCAGTGAACGGCAGCTTGCCGGTATTGTGCATTTAGTGGCCTCAAGCATTCCTGAGCTGCAGGCCTCTAAGGTTTCCGTTGTCGATCAGGCGGGTAAGTTACTGTCTAACCAAGACGGTGACGACAACGACTTTGGTTACACCTCCGAGCAGTTCAGAATTGCCCAACAACTCGAAGACTCCTTGAACGATCGCATTGAAAGCATTTTGGAACCTATTTTGGGTATCGGCGCCGTGCGAGCTCAGGTCACTGCCGATCTAGACTTCACTCGGATCGAAAGCACCAGCGAGCAGTATTCTCCCGAAACAATTATGCGCAGTGAGCAGACCACTGAAGATCTCACGTTGAAGTCAATCGCCGCAGAGGGTGTTCCGGGGCAGCTAACCGATCAGCCCCCCGGTGCGGCCAATCCGGCCGATGAGGAAAATGTGGTCGCAGAGGCGCCCAGCCCAACCCGTGAAAGCCGTAAGGCAACCCGCAACTTTGAAATGGATAAGACCATTAGTCATGTCCGTGAAGTACCGGGCAAAATTCTCAGGCTTTCAATTGCTGTAGTCGTAGACTACACCAGCGATGAGGATGGCAATCGAACGGCCCTTGAGCAAGATCGGCTGGACGAAATTACCGCACTTGTCCGAGAGGCGGTGGGCTTCGATGATGCCCGGGGCGACACGGTCAGCGTGATCAATTCACCCTTTGTAGCACCGGAGGCACTTGAGGAAATTCCTGAGCCTGGATTGCTCGAGCAAGATTGGATTTGGCAGGTAGGTCGAGGGGCCTTGGCATTGATCGCATTACTCATGCTGATCTTAACGGTGATCCGCCCATTAGTTCGATACTCAACGAGCTACACACCGCCACCGCCTCCTCCGTCAGACGGGCTGCCACAGCTGGCGGGACCCGTTGCGGCTGACGGCAGCATGAATGAAGATACGGTTGCCCTGAGTGGACCGGCACAGGCGGCGCTTCCAGGCACCACCAGTCCGGCTTATCACCAGAGCATTGCCATGGCCCGGAACGTGGTGAACGAACAGCCCGCCCGTGCCGCTTACGTAGTGAAGAACTGGATGGCGACAGATGGCTAATCTTGAGGATATGAGTGGCGCAGAGCGCGCCGCAATCTTTTTACTGGGTGTGGGTGAAGATACGGCCACTCAGGTCATGAAGCATTTGAGCGCCAAGGAAGTGCAGCAAGTTGGCGAGGCTATGGCCACGATTTCAGGCCTAACCAATAAAGATGTGAGTGGCGTACTGGCTAAGTTCTGTACCGAGGCGTCCGAGATTAATCCCTTGGCCGTTACGGCGCCTGAATTTACCAAGCGCGTTATGACGACGGCATTGGGTGAAGGGCGTGCCAAAACCATTTTGTCTAAAGTGCTGGATAAACCCGAGGAACACTCTGGCGTTGACGCACTGCATTGGATGGCTGCCGAGGCCATTGCTTCAGTGCTTATTGAAGAGCACCCACAAATTGCGGCGACGGTACTCACCCAGCTGGAAGACGACCATGCTGCTGAGGTGTTGGCCTTGTTTCCCGAGGAGTTCCAAAAGGATTTAATTTTGCGCATTGCGCGCATGCAAGAGCTGGACCCCCGCGCCATGGAAGAGCTCGATCGCGTTATGTCGAGCCAATTGGGCAAGCTACAGAAAACGCCACCGCGCAAGGTTAAGGGTGTTAATAATGCTGCCGCCATTCTCAACGCCACGTCGTCATCTTTGGAAAAAACACTTTTGGAATCACTGCAAAGCACCGATCAAGAACTTGGTGACGATGTGAAAGAAAAGATGTTTGTCTTCGATAACCTTATGTCACTGGACGATCGTGGCTTCCAGCGGCTCATACGAGAAATTGCCACTGAAGATCTTGTGGTGGCCTTAAAAGGTGTCGATGCCAGCCTGCAAGAGCGATTTTTCAACAACATGTCAGAGCGTGCCGCCGATATTTTGAAAGATGATATGGATGCCAAGGGTCCGGTGAAGGTTTCTGAGGTTGAAACGGCGCAAAAACAAATTTTGATCAGCGCCCAAACCCTGGCCGATGAAGGCGAGATTATGTTGGGTCGGGCGAGTGGTGACTATGTCTGAGTTAGCGGGCGCTGCAACCTGGCAGCCCCCTGCACTGAGGGTTGTTACTACGGCTGACGCTGAAGCGCAGCAGGCGCAATTGCTGGCCGACGCCCAAGAGCGCGGCTATCAGGAGGGATTTCAGCGTGGTCAGGAGGCCGGTCGAGCCCAAGCTGAAACGTTACTGGCTCAAATGACAGCCCTTTGGGATGCCATGCAACAGCCCTTCGCCGATATGGAAGAAAATATTCACAGCCACCTCATGGGGTTGTCCTTGGCCATGAGTGAGGCGGTCATTCGCCGAGAGTTAAGCACCGATCGCGATGCGATTGCGCGGGTATTAACCGAGGCGCTGTCGGCCCTGGGTTTTGTCCAGAGTGTTGTCGAGGTCAGCGTTAATCCAGCAGACCACGACGTGGTTTTGGGGTTATTAAGTGGCGAAAATATTGACAGTCGAATTACGGCAGACCCCAACATTCAACGTGGCGGCTGTTTGTTGCGCGCCGATCGCGCACTGGTTGATATGCGGGTTGAAACCATGATTCGCCAAACGCTCACCACCATCGCCGGCGAAACTCGCCGGGTCGATGACAGTGGTCGTGAAACGGCGCCATCCTTATCGGTTACCGACATTGAATCGATTGCCGAGCGCTTTAGTGAGTCGCCGACAGGCGCAGTGGCCCCGCAAAGTTCGGGTGATGAAAATGTCTGACGCCACCAACGTCCGCCAGGCACAGTTTGGCCGTTTTACCCAGCGCCTTGAGGGTCTCTCAGAGAAATTGCAGACCCCCAATGCGGTTGAGACGGGTCAGCTGGTTCATTTATCCGGCATGCGTTTAGAAGTTGCAGGTTTGCGTTCGCCCATTGGCTCGCGCTGTAAGATTGAGGGCAAAGTGCCTATTGAGGCGGAGGTCATTGGCTTTCACGGTGACCGATTGGTCATGATGTGCGAAGGCAGCGCCGAAGGTTTAAGACCCGGGGCTATTGTGACGCCTCTTGAAGGCAGTGATCGCATACCGGTAGGGCCTGGCTTGCTAGGCCGTGTGATCGATGGTGCAGGTCGAGCCCTAGACGGATTTTCGCCGCCACCGAGTGATATCACCGTACCGCTACAGGGCGAACCCCTTAACCCCATGGACCGCGGTGCTTTGGAAAAACCCCTCGACGTGGGAATAAGGGCCATCAATAGTTTACTTACCGTTGCCCGTGGCCAGCGTATTGGTCTGTTTGCAGGCAGTGGCGTGGGTAAGAGCACGCTGTTGGGCATGATGACCCGCTTTACCGAAGCCGATGTGGTTGTTGTGGGTCTAGTCGGAGAGCGGGGTCGGGAAGTCCGTGAGTTTGTTGAGGATAGCCTGGGCCCTGAAGGACTGAAGAAAGCGGTGGTCGTGGCCACCCCTGCAGACACCTCGCCGCTCATGCGGGTTGCAGGCTGCTGGCGCGCTACCGCCATTGCTGAGTATTTTCGTGGCCAAGGCCTCAACGTTCTCTTACTCGTAGACTCCCTAACCCGTTTCGCCCAGGCACAACGCGAAATTGGATTGGCGGCAGGAGAGCCGCCGGTATCGCGCGGGTACACGCCTTCAGTTTTTTCACTGATGCCCAATCTCATAGAGCGTGCGGGCAACTTGGGCAGTGGCTCTATTACTGCGGTTTATACGGTATTAACCGAAGGGGATGACCTTCAGGACCCTATTGCCGATTCAGCAAGAGCAATTTTAGACGGCCATGTTGTGTTGTCGCGCAAGATGGCCGACAGCGGTCTGTTTCCTGCAATCGATATAGAAGCTTCGATTAGTCGGGCTATGCTCCAAATTACTGACGATACCCAGCAAGCCCATGCCCGGCAGGTGCGCGATGTCTACGCGACTTACCAAGCTAACCGTGACCTCATTGCCATGGGGGCCTACAGGGCGGGTACAGATCCGCAAATTGATCTTGCCATTCGCCATCATAAGGCGGTTCACGAACTGATCGAACAGCCTTTAGATCAACCGGCAGATTTTGGCGGCAGCGTGACAGAGCTTGCACGGGTCTCTGAGACCATGCAGCAAGACAGTGGAACAGCAGCGCAAATGCCCTTGTCGCAAAAACCCGCGCAAACAATGCCGGCACCGCTGGCACCCGCAACGCGTTGAAGTCTAGTTGATGCAAATAAAGCAGTTGCAACTCGTGATTCGCCTGGCTGAGGAGCAGCGCGACGCCGCGGCTACCCAGCTGGCATCAGGCAAAGCTCAGTGGCAGGCTGCTCAAGATCAGCTTGAGCAACTGCAGCGTTATCAGGGGCAGTATGTTGCCCAGGCCAAGCAAGAGGCCCAGCAGGGCATATCGGTACAGACCCTGTTTGAGGGCCGGCGCTTTATTGCAGAGTTGGACGATCTCATTATGAAGCAACGGCAAGCCGTAGAGCAGCAGGCTTCGGTTTTGCAGTCGTTAACCGAGCAATGGATGGAGGCAGCCCGTTACGTAGAAGCCCTAGAGCGACTTAACACTTTGCGCGTGAACGAGCAGCAGCGGGTGCTCGATCGACAGGAGCAGCAGCTCGCTGACGATCAGTACGCTATGAGGCATTCATCGCCAGATTACACCGTGGCCTAAAGTTGGCATGGCCTTTGCAGTTTCTGAGGTACGAGTCGCGGACTCATTGCCATGACGGCAAGTCGTGCCAAGTGACACACAACGTGAAGGGCCGGGTTTTTATATTCTGGTCCTGAGGTTCCCGCGCTAGGAGCGATGCGCGGTTGGAGAATGAAGTTTATGAAAACAAGCGGTGTAGAACCGGTTTTAAGCGCTTTAACAGGTGATTCTGCCTCAGTAAATGGCGGTAAAGGTCCCGTAGGCGACAGCGCTGCCTTTAATGCGGCATTCGACGCCGCTGCACGCAGTGCTGAGAAAAATGACAACTTAAAAAGTGACAGCAACCCGTCGCCTTTGCACGGATCATCTGCCATTCATGACAGTGAGCAGGGCGGCAACGCATTGCCCAATAACGGCAAGGGATTGCCGAATACTGAAGGTACGAGCACCGCTGAATCTGTTATCACTGAGGGTCTGGCAGAAAATTCAGCGCCTACTAACGCACTCGCACCCTCGCCTTTTATGAAGGCCGCTCTCGATAACGCCGCTGCCGTCATTACACCGGAAGCGCCTGCAGGTACACCATCGCAGTTATCGACATCAGTGAAGTCTCAGCCGATGTCCGCACCAGCCACGCACACAGGGTTGAGCCCCGGTACGGACTCTGTCGTGGGACACAACTCGCAGTCTACGCCAGTACCCACTTCCCTGACTTATGCTATTGATGCCCAGTTGAGACCGGGCTCATCGGCAGCGGCAACCATTGCTGCTGGGCCGTCCATGACCACTTTGGGTGAAGGTTCTGCTGCCGCCGAAGCGCCCCGGGTCCCGTCTAATGCTCCGCCCATGACAGGCGCGGTTTCTGTAGCCCCCAAAGTATTTGATCAAGAGCTGATGGCGGCCAGTACAAGGGCTGAGGGAAGCAGCTCCCATTTAACAACAGGCCAGAATTCACCCGTCATGCCACGATCGGCTGCATTAGCATCGAGTGGCGCGACTGTGACGGAGCAGCTCGCCACACCAGCGAATACCGGCGATATCGGCTCCACATTAGGCGCAGCAGCGCGCAGCCCGTCGCCCAAAGTATCGGGAACGCCAGTGCAAAAAGGCGATTTGGGAGTATCAGATAACGGCGTCATTCAGCGTACATTGGATGTAAAAAGCGATTCGCAGACCCGTAGTCTGATAACCGCAAATAAAACAGCCAGCGGCTCTGAGCCTATGAAGGCATTACCAGGCGAGGCCTTGCCCAGAGTATCGGGAACACCAATGCAAAAAGACGATTTGGGTGTATCAGGTGACAGTGTCATTCAGCGTACATTGGGCGCAAAAAGCGATTCGCAGACCCGTAGTGTGGCAACCGCAAATAAAACAGCCAGCGGCTCTGAGTCTATGAGGGCATTACCAGGCGAAGCCTTTGATATTGCCCTGGATGCAAGCCAGGCCCGCACTAACGGATCTCGCGAGGGGGGTATTGCAGTCAATGCCGAGGTAGCACCGCGAGCAGCCGAAGCCCCGGTGACGTCTTTGGCAGGACTTAACCCGACCACGCGATCAGCAGAATTAACAGCGGCCAATGCTGCCACTCAGGTCGCCGACTTTAAAGCGTCTCCCAACGCAGCAGACTTCCCACAGGAAGTGCTTGCCCGGGTGCGTATGATACAAGGGCAAGGGGGCACTGAAGCGAGATTAAATCTGCACCCCGCCGAACTGGGGCGTCTGCAAATTGCGATTACGTCTGATGGAGATGCCACCCGGGTTGCTTTTGTCGTAGACAATGCTCAGGCGAAAGAAGCCCTTGAGCAAGCCATGCCACGCCTGCGTGAATTTCTTCAACAGGCGGGTTTGCAACTAGCCGAGGGTTCAGTCTCTCAACAGGGTCAGCAGGGCAGTGCTGGATTTGCCCAAAACGAGGCCCGCTCTGGCGAAGCCCGGAGCGGGAGTTCTGAGGGTTCCGACGACGAGGGGGTAATGACCAACACCTCCGATCAGCCCTCCGATCCTAACCGTATGTTCGACGCTTATGCATAAGAGACAGTCCATTACTTGTGACGGGTAATGCTATGAGAATGTCGATCTCAACACAGATAAAGCGCTAACGCATTTTCCTCCCTTCCACGCCTGCCACTTTGCGGCTAGGCTAGTCTCTGTCGACTTTTGTTGGCCGTCAAAACACTGACGGCAATCGAAAAGTCGCAGCTAAACTATTGTTTATATTAATTAAATTCTGTGTGGTATGCAGGTTGCTTATCTGTTGGTAACGATAGATGACAGTCCTGCCATCTGGCAGATACTGACAAAGGAATGGAAATAATGGCGGAAGATGAAGCCACCAAAAAGAGAAAATCTGAAGACGAGGAAGCGTCTGAAGAGGGAAGTGGCGGTAAGCGCAAGCTTATCTTGCTCATAGTCGGTGCTGTCTTGTTGTTAGGTCTTGGCATTGGCGGCGGCGTATTTGTTGGCACCATGATGGCGGAAGATTCCAACTCTGCCGAAAAGGTTGTCGCTGACGAGGAAGAAGAGGAAGACAGCGGCCGCAAGAAAAAGGACGACCGCCACAATATTTATATCACCGTGGGTAAGCTTCTTGCGGCTGTCGAGCACGAAGGGTCAACGCGATACATTCAAGCGGAAGTCGACCTGGTTGGCTATGAAAAAACCGTGATGGATGACGCGCAGCACAATGTACCAGCGTTAAGAAATCGTTTGTTGTTATTGTTCTCTTCTCAAAATTTTGACGATGTGCGCACGATTGCCGGGCGTGAACGTCTGCGCGTTGAATCTCTCAAAGCCGTGAATGATGTGCTTGAGCTTGATCCCAAGGGAGATCGAGTTGAAGACGTCTATTTCACAGCGTTTGTCATCCAATAGGTGTTGCCGTGTCTGAAGTCGACGACAATCAACCGGTACTAAGCGAAGAGGAAATAGAAGCCCTCGTCGATCACGCTGCTACTGACAACGTGTTTGATGACGGGCATTTTAAATCCCACGACTTCGGTGCTGGTGAAGCACTGACCCTGTCAAAATGGTCTGAGCTCGACGGTTTGCTACGTGCCCATGCAGAAGTTCTGGGCGGTGTCTTGCAGCGAAACTTTGGCCAAGAAGCAACCATTGAGCCTTTCGCGCCACTGTTTGCTCGTGTGGGTGATCTCATTCCTGCCATGCCCGATCGGGTTGCTTTGATTACCACCGAAATCAAACCCTTTGAGGGAGAGAGTCACCTCGAGATTCCGGGCGAATTTTTGTCATTTCTAGTCAATCAATACTTTGGTGGTAGTACCGTTGCGTCACCAAAGCTGGCTGGAAAAGTGACTCCCAGTGAGCAGCGTCTCAGCGAGCAACTGGCGAAAGACGTACTGCGCACATTGGTTGAAATATGGTCTGACCGGGTCGTTCTTGAGCCCGGAGATCTTTATGTCGATATCACTACCGATCGACTTTCGTTATTACCCGCTGATATGGGCTATGTCGTTCTTACCTATTCGGTGACATGCGGTACTGCTTATCAGGGTGAGTTTCGGTTGCTCTTGCCCTATGAGTCTATGGCTGAGCAGGCATCAAGACTTATGCCAGTACGCCGGAAAGAACCCGAAGTCGTGGTCGAGCCCGAATGGGAAGCCCGCTTGCAAAGCGCTGTGCCTGAAATTGATGTCGAAATTTCGGGCGTGGTTTCTTTGCTCGAGACCAGCTTGCGCAATCTGCTGGCGTTTAAGGTCGGTACGGTGATTCCTATTAATGAACCTCAAATGGCGCAGCTCACGGTTGAAGGCCGTGGCATAGCACGCGGCAAGTACGGCGCCCATGACAGCAGTCGCGCTGTTCAGATTACCGATTTTTCTAGGAGTAAATGATGGCAGAAGAGCAAGAAGACATGACCACAGCAACACCACCAGAGCTTAACGAAGGTTCGGCTGGGGCTGCGGCGGACGGTGTTGGAGAGATCGATCTTGATCTACTGATGGATGTACCGGTTTATCTTACGGTAGAAGTGGGTCGTCGACGTATGACGATCAAAGAACTGCTCGCCCTGGCTTCGGGCAGTGTGGTTACCTTTGATCGAAGTGTGACCGAGCCTATGGATCTTATGGTTAATGGCACGCTGGTCGCTAGGGGCGAGGTGGTATCCGCCGAAGGTCAGTTTGGCCTACGGCTGGTCGATGTCGTCAGTCCCAAAGAACGCCTACAGCAGCTCGGTAGCTGATAATGCGGCGCCTCTTATTACTATTGCTGATCGCGCCAAGCATGGCCTTGGCCGAGACAGGTGCTGGCGAAACGTTGCCGAGTACCGCTGACCTTTTTTCCTGGTCTTATCTGGGGCAGGTCATGGCGTCTTTAGCTTTGGTGATTGGCTTGTTGTTTGGGGCGCTCTGGGTCATGCGTCGTGTCAACGGTGTTGGCCAGGCAGTGGGTGGTCAGATGCGAGTCATCTCCAGCCTCAGTCTGGGACAGCGTGAGCGTGCTGTTTTAGTAAGCGTGGGCGATCAGCAAATCTTGTTGGGGGTGGCTCCAGGTCGGGTCGCCGCTGTCCATGTTTTTGATGAACCACCTGTGGCACAAGATACACCGCCCACTCCTCCACTAAAGTTTTCAGAGGTCTGGCAAAACGTGATGGGGAAAAAGGAGGGTTCCTCGTGAAAACCTTCCTGCTCATTTTGGCCGTGCTGGCGTTTTGGTTACCCGAAAGTGCTCTCGCACAGCAGGCCACCATACCCCTCGTATCGACCACGCCAAATGCAAACGGCGGTAGCGACTACGCCTTAGGTATACAAATTTTGTTGGTCATGACGGTGCTGACGTTACTGCCCGCCATGCTGATTACCATGACGTCCTTTACGCGTGTACTGATTGTGCTGGCTATTTTGCGTCAGGCCATGGGCACGGCTCAAACGCCCTCAAATCAAATCATTTTAGGGCTGTCACTCTTTTTATCGCTATTTATTATGGCCCCCGTTTTTGACGTCGCATGGACTACGGCGCTCAAGCCTTTTCTCGACGGTGCTGTGGATTTTGAGGGTGCTCTGAATGCCGCGAAGATTCCTTTTCGCGAATTTATGTTTACTCAAACCCGCAACTCCGACCTCACCATGTTTGCAGAAATGGGGGGCTATGGTGCCTTTGCGAGCCAAGACGATGTGCCTATGTTTGTTCTGCTGCCATCATTTCTTGTCAGTGAGTTGAAGACAGCTTTCCAGATTGGCTTTCTACTGTTTGTACCCTTTCTCGTTATCGATTTAGTGGTCGCGGCAATCCTCATGGCCATGGGCATGATGATGCTGTCTCCGATTATTATTTCACTGCCGTTCAAACTCATGCTGTTTGTCTTGATCGACGGCTGGGCGCTGGTTACCAGCACCCTTGTGCGAAGTTTCGCGGTCTGAGGCAAAGCATATGGGACCCGAAACAGTATTAGATCTAGGACGTGACGCACTGTGGCTCGCCGTGCTGCTGGCCGGCCCACTGTTGGGCGCTGCCTTAGCGGTAGGCCTATTTATTGGTGTTATTCAGGCTGCCACTCAGATTCAGGAAATGACCCTAAGTTTTATTCCCAAGCTGCTATCACTGGTAGTGACATTGTTTGTTATCGGGCCCTGGATGCTGCGCATTTTGACAACCTTTGCTCAGCGCTTGTTCATGGATATTCCGGGGTTGGTGGGCTAGATCATGTTGCCCATACCCGCAGAACTCGTCTTGGAAACAATGGTGCTTTGGTCGGCGCCTTTTTTGCGCGTCTCTGCCATGTTGTTGATTGCACCCGTATTTAGCGGTTCTGGGGTATCGGTGCGCTTTCGTGTTTTGCTAGCAGTGCTGATTGCCGCATTGGCGGCGCCCATCATACCCACACCGCCAACCACAGACCTGTTTAGCGCCAATGGCTTACTTATGGCTATCCGTGAAGTGGGTATTGGTTTCGCGATTGGCTTTGTTTTGCAGCTGGTATTTGGTGCAGTGGTTTATGCCGGACAGGCGGTTTCCATGACCATGGGCCTCGGTTTTGCGATGGCTGTAGATCCACAAAATGGCGTGCAAGTGCCAGTGTTGTCGCAAATGTATGTGATTTTGGCAACGTTGCTGTTCCTGAGCCTGAACGGCCATCTTATTTTGATCGCTACGGTAATCGACAGCTATCAAATATTGCCCCCAAACTTATCCGGCATCCCGGTGAGCAGTCTGGGTGCGGTTGCTGCACTGGGCAGCAAAGTTTTTGCCAGCGGCATTTCATTGGCGCTTCCAGCGATGGCGGCCATGCTCATGGTCAACGTAGCGTTTGGTGTGATTACCAGAACCGCCCCACAACTCAATATTTTTGCAGTGGGCTTCCCCATGACCCTCATGGGGGGCTTCTTTGTCCTGTTTATTAATATGCCCAACCTCATCTCAGCCCTTTCCCAGTTTCTGGATCAGGCATTGATGCAGGTTCCGGCTGTGTTCATGTAGGAGGACCTGTGGCAGAAGAGCAGACAGGTCAGGAACGCACTGAAGAGCCCACCGCCAAACGGTTGCAGCAGGCCCGGGAAAAGGGCCAGGTTGCGCGATCTCGAGAACTCAATACTTTGCTCATGTTATTGCCCTGCGCGGTGGCTCTTTGGTTGACCGGAGAGTTCGCTATGGATGCCGTGACTCGCTTGTTTACCGTGGCATTAACACCACCATCAGCCGCCATGAAGGTGACGAACGAGGTGGCACCATTCTTGGGGGATACCCTTATGTCGGGGTTGGAAATGATTGTGCCGTTTCTGGCCTTGACCGCCTTCGTGGCGCTACTGGGCCCTGCCGTCATGGGTGGGCTGATTTTTTCTGTGAAGTCGATGTCCCCCGGTCTCGATAAGATTGACCCGATCAAAGGCTTCGGGCGAATTTTCTCACGAAAGTCGCTCTTGGAGCTGGTTAAAACGCTGCTGAAGTTTTTTCTGGTCTCCGGTGTTGCCGTGTTGGTGTTGCTGTCCTTTGAACGCGAGGTTATGGGCCTCATTGCTCTGCCCGTGGGCGAAGGTATTGCTCAGGCCGGGCGCATGATCATGCTGACGCTCATTTTTCTATCAGCCAGCTTAATTTTGGTGGTGGCTATCGACGTGCCGTTTCAGCTTTGGGATCACACTCGCAAGCTGCGTATGACCAAACAAGAAGTTAAAGACGAAATGAAGGAGACCGACGGAAACCCTGAAATGAAGGGCAAGATCCGCCAAAAGCAGCGCGAGATCGCCGATCGGAGAATGCTGGCTGACGTGCCGACAGCCGATGTCGTCATCACCAACCCTACCCACTTTTCTGTTGCCCTCAAATATGACCAGCAGGGTAATACGGCCCCCCGGGTATTGGCGAAAGGTGCCGATCACATGGCTATGCAGATTCGCCACATTGCCAGAGCCCATGACATTGTGATTTACGAGGAGCCCCCTCTCGCTAGGGCACTGTTTGCCAGCACAGAGGCGGGAGATGAAATTCCAGGCAACCTCTTCTTGGCGGTTGCGCGTGTTTTGGCTTACGTCTTCCATTTGCGTAAGGCCCAGGCTACCGATTATGTACCGCGGCCCGAGTCTATTGAGTTACCGGACGAGTATGCCGACATCATGAATAAGGAGATCAATGATGGCGACTAGTGTTGCTACCGCACCCCCACAGGGTTTCGCCTCCATTATGAGCGGCTTGGGTACCCCGGCCATGATTTTGCTCATGCTGGCCATGATTGTTCTGCCCTTGCCGCCAGCCGCGCTGGATATTTTGTTCACCTTTAATATTGCGCTGTCGATCATGGTTCTAATGGCTTCGATTTACTCGACACGGCCACTTGATTTCGGTGTTTTTCCCACCGTGCTGCTTATCTCAACCCTCATGAGGTTGGGGCTTAACGTGGCTTCAACCCGAGTAGTCTTGCTCGATGGACATACCGGGCCTGGCGCTGCGGGAAAGGTTATTGAAGCTTTTGGTGAGTTTGTTGTTGGAGGCAGCTTTGCGGTTGGTCTGGTTCTGTTTACGATTCTTGTGGTCATTAACTTTGTCGTGGTCACCAAAGGTGCCGGTCGAGTTTCTGAGGTAACAGCGCGCTTTACCCTTGATGCGATGCCCGGCAAGCAGATGGCGATTGATGCCGATTTAAACTCGGGCCTGATTTCTCAAGAAGATGCGATTGAGCGTCGTGAGCGTATTGGCCAAGAGTCAGAGTTCTACGGGGCAATGGATGGTGCCTCAAAATTTGTTCGTGGCGACGCGGTTGCGGGCATCCTGATTCTATTTATTAACATTATTGGCGGCTTTGCCATTGGCACCTTGCAGCACAATCTCGATGCGGGTACCGCCGCACAAAACTATGTGCTGTTAACGATCGGTGACGGCTTAGTTGCCCAGATACCGTCTATGCTGCTGTCCACTGCGACCGCGATTATTGTGACGCGCATGTCCAGTGAGCAGGATATGAGTGCCGAAGTGAGTCGACAACTGACGGCCAACCCCCGGGTTTTGTTTGTTGCGGCTGGGGTAATTGGGCTCATGGGCATTGTGCCCGGTATGCCCAATCTGGTCTTTTTATCCTTTGCCCTTTTGCTGGGCGTGGGGGGTTATTTGAAGCAGCAATCCTTGGCGGCAGACGTGGTCGTTGAGGAGCTCGAGCCCCTCAATGTTGACAAGCCAAAAAGTTCAGAGCTGAGTTGGGAAGATGTCTCGACCGTTGACCTCATTGGCTTGGAGGTGGGCTATCGCCTAATTCCTTTGGTCGATACTAATCAAGGAGGAGACTTACTCAGTCGTATCAAGGGTGTTCGTAAGAAGCTGTCCCAGGAGCTGGGTTTTCTTATCGACTCGGTGCACATTCGTGACAACCTTGATTTAGGGCCCACCCAGTATCGTATTAGCGTTCACGGGGTTTCCATGGGTGAGGGCGAGGTGATACCCGACCGCGAGTTGGCGATTAACCCCGGGCAAGTGTTCGGCGAAGTCGAAGGTATCGCAACTAAAGATCCTACTTTTGGCCTAGAGGCACTGTGGATTGATCCCTCTCAGCGCGACACCGCACAAACCGCGGGTTACACCGTGGTTGATGGCAGTACCGTCATTGCCACGCATTTGAGTCAGCTATTGCGCAATAACGCTCAGAAGTTAATTGGCCAAGACGGCGTGCAGCAGTTACTGGAGCGTTTGAAGCAGACCTCACCTAAATTGGTGGAAAACCTCATACCCGGCGCTATGTCTTTGGCCGATATCACCCGGGTCGTGCACAACCTGCTTGAAGAGGGCGTGCCCATCCGCGATATGCGAACAATTGCAGAGACTTTGGCTAGCCATCGAGGCCCCGAGGTCGACCCCGATTCCTTAACCGCCACGGTTCGTGTGGCGCTAGGCCCCTCAATATTTCAGTCAGTCAACGGCATGAGTCAGGAGCTACCTGTCATGGTGCTCGACGCTCAACTCGAGCAGATGATCGGTCAGTCACTGCAGCAAAATCGCGGCATTGTAGAGCCCAACCTGTTGGATAACTTGGTTCGCAGCATTGGTGATTCCGCGGCCCGCATGGAAAGCGAAGGCGCTGGGCCAGTTTTGTTGGTGTCTGGAATGATCCGTACGTTTTTATCTCGCTTGTTGCGGGGTCGCATGAACAACTTTTATATCCTCGCCTATGAGGAAGTCCCCGCGGATAAGAGCATTCGTGTCGTAACTACCGTGGGTAATGCCGCATGATTGGCACGGTACCTGCATACAACTACATAGAAGCCGGTAAACCGTCGGTTTTCCGTCGCAGTCAAGGAGATAACTAGAATGAATGTGCAGCGCTTTACAGGCAGAGACAACCGCGCCGCTCTAGATCAGGTGAGACAGCACCTTGGGCCCGATGCCCTGGTGTTGTCGAGTCAGCGTACGAGTGACGGTATAGAAATTTGCGCAACAACACAGTTACCCGATATGACTCGCGTCAGCGGGCCCAGCATCGCCCCTAATGTGCCTGCGACGGGTGATAATGAAATTCAGTTGGCGCAGCTAAAACGTGAACTTGCCAGCTTACGTGAGACTTTGCAGCAAGCTCTGGGGGAGCGTCGATGGCAAGACACCGCCGGATCGCGTCCAGTGTCTGCTTCGGTCGCTCAGCGGTTGGCAACTTTAGGGCTGGGGCGTGTATTAGCGGGTGAGCTTGCCGACCGTGTTTCTCATGTCGAAAAATTGAATGACGCATGGCAGCAGGTAACGCAACATCTGGTAGCGTCCTTAAACAGCCTGTCCAGTGAGGAGCTTGCGGGCTTCAGGATTAAGGCCGTTATTGGCGGCAGTGGCAGCGGTAAAACTCAAACAGCCGCCGCCTTACTACAAGCTGGCATCGGTTATTTATCGCCTGAACAAATGGTCTTGGTGCACTGCGGTGACCCAAGTCGAGACACGGTTTTAAGCCAGCTAGCGACCCGGCTCAATATTAGACAATACAGTGCCCAAAGCCACGACGAATTGGCGGAGGTGCTGTCCGAGTGCCGATGGGCACGTGAAGTTATTATTGATACACCGGCACTCAGCCCGGCGTTAGGTTCTCAGGATCCTGTGCTCACTTTGTTGTCGCGCCAGCGCGGAGGCCTTGCCGCATTTGTCACAATCCCCGCAACGGCGAGCAGCGATCATTTGCGTGAAATACTGGATCATGGTCGTCACCTGCCGCTGGCCGGTGTCATAACGACCAAGGTTGACGAGGCGACGTCGCTGGGGGCCATTATTGATGCCGTGGTGGCCAGTGATCTGGCGCTTGTCGGTCGGTATAATGCCCGCACAGCGTCCTTGCTTCCGGTATCGGGAGCGGAGATGCTGACCAATGCCAAGCGCTTGGCAAAGCGCAGCCTGGAACGTCAGGCAGCTCAGCTTAAAGTGGCGGTCTGACAGCAATGTACGGACTGCGCTACGATACAGGCTCAATGCCCTGTACGCCCCTAAGGTTCGGATCTTATGAGGGTGTTTTTGGGAAGGAGAAGTCCATGCATGTAATCGCCGTAACTGGCGGTAAAGGCGGTGTCGGTAAAACCAACATTGCCGTTAATTTGGGTGTGTCTATGTCTCGCGAAGGCCTAGACGTCATTCTTCTTGATGCCGATCTGGGACTTGCTAACGTCGACGTTATTTTGGGTGTGTCTGTAGGGCCTACCCTGGCTGACGTGGTAGCCGGCACCCATCAGCTCTCAGAGGTTATTGCTGAGGGACCCGAGGGGCTGCGAATTGTGCCTGCCTCCTCTGGCGTGACGCGGCTTGCCAGCCTTGATCAAACCGAGCAGAACAACCTGGTGCGGTCTTTTTCTGAACAAATAGAAGCTCCCGATGTTCTGATTGTCGATACCGGTGCAGGGATTGATACCACGGTACAAACTTTTGTTTCGGCGTGTAAAACCGTGGTGGTCGTGGTTTGTGATGAACCCGCCTCTCTAACCGATGCTTACGCATTGATGAAGGTGTTGCGCAATGATCGTGGCGTGCGACGTTTTGAAATTTTAACGAATCAAATTGACAGCGCAGCTCAAGGTCGCAAAGTTTATGAGCGGCTGTCGACGGTTACCGATAAGTATCTCGACGTTGATTTGGGGTATTTGGGTGGGGTGCCCTCGGATGCTTACCTACGCCGTGCTGTTCAGGAGCGTGCGGCGCTAGTGAGCCTTTACCCTCGATCACCGGCAGCGGTCGCTATACGCGATGCCGGTCGACGACTGACCAGTAATATTTATGACGGTGCGGTCCCAGGCATGGGATTTTTCGTTGAACAGCTTTTGCGACAGCCCAGTGAACCTAAGCACTAGCGCTAAGCTATCAGAATATGGCGCTTGCGGCGTGGCCAGTCAGGGCGATGCTTTGGTTCGTGCGCACTTGCCTCTGGTGAAGCGCATTGCTCAACAACTGCTGGTGCGTCTGCCCGCTCATATTGAGATGGATGACTTGATTCAGGTGGGTCTGATTGGCCTGTTAAAGGCGTCAGATGATCATCAGCAAGATTCCGGAGCACAGTTTTCTACTTATGCTGCGATCCGTATTCGCGGTGCCATGCTCGATGAACTGCGCAGTCGCGATTGGTTGCCGCGCAGTGTTCAGCGCGATCTTGGCCGTGTTGCAGCTGCCATAGAGCGTGCGGAGCAGCGTGTGGGAAGACCCGCGACTGATCAGGAAATTGCAGATCAGCTCGATATGGATCTAGATAGCTACCAGCAATTGTCGGGGGAATTAGCCTGCGCCCGCATTGGTCAGCTTGAAGAGCTGGATGTGCCAACCGAAGTCGATGCGACCACCGATGCAGTGTTTGGTTCAGCGCGGCATGAGGCAATGGTAGAGGCTATTGGTCGTTTGCCCGAGAAAGAAGGGCTCATGCTGTCCTTGTATTACACCGAGGGGCTAAATTTGAAAGAAATTGGCATGGTCCTCAATGTCAGTGAGTCTCGTGTTTCTCAGATTCATGGTCAGGCGGTTGCGCGACTGCGCTCTAAACTCACCGACTGGACTTAGTGCGCTTAAGCCAGGGTCGCTAACACTAAGACCCTTTATTTCGAGAGGCCAGGTTCTGCATTTGTCGCAGGTTGACGTGTTGCACTATCTGCTCAGTAATGACTTCTTGTTTGGGCTCAAATTTTGAGCGAACCCAGTAAGTCCAGTCATCCTCTGGGTAGGCTGAGCACGTGACAACAGTGGCACGCACGCGCGCGGTCGCGTTGACCGGCAGCAACAACATGGTTAACTCAATCGTTTCACCGTGCGTGAGCGGTTCTTCAGACGCAAAAGCCACACCTGAGCCGCTAACATTAACCGGCACAGCCTTTAAGTCGAGTGTGGCGCCGCTCTCTTCCCCGGTAAGTAACTCTATCTTGCGGTTGAGCAAGCCCAACGCTTCCCCTAAGACGGCAGAGTCACCAAAGGCGGTGGAGATAAGGTTGTGTAGATCAGTATTGAGGCTTTGAAGTTCGTTTTCTTTATCTGACGTGGTTCTCACCGAGTTGGGCTCGACTTTTATCCAGCTCAAACGAATTTCATCATCAATCCTAAAGAAGCCTCTACCGCAGTCTTCTTCTAAATCAGTCATTGTCGCTAAACCTCCCAAGCGGTGGTGGGTTGTTGTTTTTGGGTACGCTACAGCACAGTGCTTGTGCAGTTGCTTTGTTTATTGCGGCCTTTTCATGACCGACCCTAATGAATGCCCAAGCTAATGTTAGCGTTGTCATGGTCGGTCCATAATGCCTGTATCTTCCAGGGCTTTCACAGTTTCTGGATTCGTTTCTCGCATCTCTCTGATCAGCGTACTTTGGCTTTCATTGAGGGGCTGCTTAACAATCACTTCGACGCGCCTGTTTTGTGCGCGTCCCTCCCAGGATTGATTTGGGGCTTGTGGCCGGGTATCGGCGTGGCCAGAAATGGTCAAGCGAATAGGGTCCATTTTTGGGCCTTCCAGAAGCCTCTCCGCGACCGCGACAGATCGTGCCGCTGACAAATCCCAGTTTGAGCCATAGCGCGCGGTATTAATGGGTACGTTGTCGGTGTGCCCCTCGATAAAAATTCGTCCTTTGATCTCATTAAGGGCGTAACCCGTTTTATCCAGCACCGCAAGAAAGCCAATATCAAGTTGAGCCGAACCCGAGGGGAATGATCCCTTTTCGCGAATACGAATGACGATGGTGCGGCCCTCACTTTCTACATCGATCTGTCCGGCTTCTATCTCCGCTCGAAGAAGGCGCCGTAACATCTCGGCATCGAGCTCCGTTTCTTCAATGAGCATTTCCATTTCTTCGGTAATGAGATCCTTTACTTCCCGAGCTTCCGTTTCTTGGGCATCGGGGTTGCCAATGCGCAGTGAGTTGAGGTCTTGATTTGTCGTGACTTGTTCTATGCGCTCCAGGGGCGTGGGCTCGGGTATCCCCGGCTGAAACTCAGTGGCCACGACGCTGGTCCCTTTGGGAATCGACGTCAATTCCATTTTCTGCTGCACACCGAAGGCATCCTTCATCGATTCGGCGATTTGTTTGTACTTAATCACGTCGAGTTCTGAGAAAGACAAAATAATCACGAAGAAACACATGAGCAGTGACATGAGATCGGCAAATGTGGCCATCCACGCGGGGGATCCTGCGGGCCCTGAATCTTCGTCGTCTTCGTCGCTCATTTGCCGCTGTTCGCGCTTTTATCGCGATGGGCTGGGTCTAAATAAGCTTTGAGCATGCTTTCGATGACCCGGGGGTTCTGCCCCGCTTGAATGGCAAGCACGCCGTCGATACACATCTGGTGGATCAGTTTTTCGTTACTCTTGCGCAGGTGCAGTTTGTCGGCAATAGGCAGGGCGATCATGTTGGCGAGCACCGCGCCATACAGCGTCGTTAATAGCGCGACAGCCATCTGTGGACCGATGGCTTTGGGGTCGTTCATATTGACCAGCATACCGACCAAGCCAACCAGTGTGCCGATCATACCCATGGCGGGTGCGACATCGCCCACGGCGCGCCAAACGCGCTCGCCCCAGTTGTGTCGATCCATAGTTTGCTGCATATCTTTGGCCATAACAGCTTTGACCACTTCCTGGTTGGTGCCATCGACCAGCATTCTGATGCCGTCTTGTAAAAAGGCCTCGCCAATGGTCGCTTTCTCGAGGGCGAGCAGGCCCTCTTTGCGGCCAATATTGGCCAAATTTACGATTTCGGCGATCAAATTTTCTGGATCATGGCTTTTACTAGAAAAGGCGCGTCCTGCGACTTTAAAGGCGCCCAAAAACTGCTTCAGGGAGAATTTCACCATCACAGTCATGAACGTACCGCCCATGACAATCAGTATGGAAGGCACGTTATAGAATGTAGGGCCAGCGCCACCGACAAAGATTGCGGCACCCACCACGGCTAATCCGCCAATTAAACCCAGAAGAGTTGCTAAATCCATGCGTTATTCTGCCGCTGATACCCTATGACAGGCTTTAATAGAGGAGTTATCGGAAATCTTCGCCTCATCGTATCCTAGAGCGTCTGATAAGCAAGAAAGTTTAGAAGTCATTTCAGAGAAAGTTAGGGAGTTTTAAAACATTGGAAGAGCTGCAACTCACTTTGACACCGGCTCGGGTCGATCAGCGCAACTTTGGAATGCAGCTGTCAAACTGGCGTGTCGGGCAGCAGCTCACGGCTTTAGTGGTGGAATCTCGCCCCAATGGCGCACTATTACTGTCTGTAGGGGGCAAGACTTTTGCCGCCAGCTCAGACATACCCGTCCAGGCCGGCACTCGAATGGCCATGGAGGTTAAGCAAGCTGGACAGGAGCTGGTGCTGCGCCGAATACCCGATGCGTCTCTGCCGCGAGCCGATGCGGGTGGACGTGCTGTAGAAACCACTTTAGCCCTCGGTTCACCGCGCCCCGCCGCGTTACTGAACCAACTCAGCACACAGGCTGCGCGGCTTGCTTCTCCCGAGTTGCAGGAGCTCACGCGAGCACTGCGGGGCCGGGCGCTCAAGGTCGAAACGTTAACCGCGGGTGAAGTGCAGCGGGGCCTGCGAGATTCGGGGCTATTTACCGAGGCAGATTTGCTCGCAGGTCGCGGCAATCGCGCTCATCAATCAAACAAGACTCAACTGTCTCAAGTTCAGACCGTGGCGCTGGCATTGGCCGATGACCTAGACGATGGTGTCAGTGAGGCTAAAGCCCTGCATCAGATGGTCGATAAGGCTTTGGCTCTGCTTAAGGGTATCTCCCAGCAGCAGCTGGGGTCTTTGCCTCAGGATGATGGCAGCCAGCGATGGATGTTTACGCTGCCTGCCCAGCTCGGTGAGCGATTTCATGACGTACATTTACAACTGGAACGTGAGGCCCGTGAAACCGATCAGCCCCAGAGCTGGCGGGCGTCCTTGTGCTTTGAATTTCCAGAAATGGGCCCTGTGACAGTGCGAGTGCAGCTGCAAGGCACCTCGGTGAGTGTGGTGTTTGAGTGCGATAATCCAGACACGTCGACATGGCTGAGTCGATCGATGTCGTCGTTAGAAAATCAACTGAATTTCCGTAACCTGCGCGCTGTAGCACTATCGGCGACCACGACTACTTCGAGAAATGATCCGCCACCGGATGGCTCCAGCCTGAGTGTTGAAGCATGAGCGAATATTTCTGGGACGGGCGCAATCGAAAAAATCAGTCTTCAGTGGCATTGCGCTACGACGGCTCGCAAGCCCCTGTTGTTGTGGCTACAGGCAGCGGTGAAATCGCTGAAGCTATTAAGGCCAAGGCTCAGGAGTCGGGTGTGCCCATTGTTGAGGACCCCCGACTCGCCCAACTACTAGCCCAGGTGCCCCTTGGAGAGGAGATACCGGCAGAACTTTATCGCGCTGTAGCCGAGGTTCTAGTCTTTGTTATGCAAATGGAAATGGCACTACAGAGCCGGGCCTAGGCATAATGGCGAGGTGGTGCTGTTTCAACTTCTAGCAATAACGTTGATTGAGTTTGTGTTTTCCACGGCAGCCATCGCGGCAGGCGTCCCTTTTATTTTGACGCCTTATGCTTGGACGCCGCATTAGCTCGACGGCAATTTCTTATTGGAGAATTCCGCACTGATATGACGCTCCGGCCATAAGAACTCAACTGAGATTGAGGAAATTCTCCAGCCGTTGTCGGTGCGTTGGTAGGCCTCATCGTAGAGGGCTAGCCACATTACAGGGTTGTCTTTGGGGGGCCGGGTCGTCATAAAATCCATGAGCTGACGGCGCCCCGTGGCGTTATTGGCGTCTAGGAAGTGAATGCAATGGCCGCTACCGGCGTGCATTGAGGTGAAGGGTACACCCCCAAGGTCTAAAAACACCTGTTCAAAGTTTTGAATAACAGAATTCAGGCCCTGCCATTCACCATAGGGGCCAAAGTGACAGCAGATGTCGTCGGTAAGAATGTCGCGCAGCGGGGCAAGATCGCCTTGATCTAAAGAGTGTGCGTATGCGATAGCGAGTTTTCGGATGTCATCCTCATCTAACAATCGGCGTAACCGCTGTCGCTCCTGCTCGGTGAAATGATCAGATGGGATTGCGTTTGGCTCCATTAAAACTCCCCTGGGTATCTAGGCGCATCGATGTTGCTAGGCAGTATTCCACAGTGACAAGCTCCTGATGACAAGCACTGCAGTGCCAAGAACCGGGGTTGTCCCTTATTGTTAACAAGCGAGCAACGGTAACAATCCAGAAACCGCACTTAGACGCGGCTATTAGCCCGTCTACCGATAGCTGCCGCCAGAGAAGCGATAAGGCCTTTACCCAGATCGCTGGCCTCGACGCTTCCGGGTGAGGGCTTAGATCTTACTAGGGCGGGGAGCGATTCTAGATCCTCGGGCATGCACAGCGCCATTGACCAGCCTTTAAACTGTCGTTCTCCCGCGGGTTCATAAAGCAGCGGAGTAACATTGTGATGTCGTGTATCTTGTGAGATCGCTCTAAACCGATCGTTGATAGCAGATTCTGAACCCTCTAGAACCTGAGCAAAATGGCTGCCCGAAAACAGCAGAGCTCCGGTAACGTCTGTTTCCCGATTATTCCTTTTTGCGGTATCAAGAATTTCTCGTAACTGACCGTCTAAGTGCGCCTGCGCAGGTTCTTGATCTGAAGTCTCGAGCATGACATCGCTGACGTAGGCTAGATGATATAAATCGGTCACTTGAGTGGGTTCCTTTTTTTTTGACAGTAACAACGCAGGCTACCTCGGGTCAAAGTCTGAACCCCCTGACCGTAGCTACCCACTGGGCTAAAGATACCTGCAAACGGCTCAAAGGGTCGCGTAATACAGGCATCAATACACGACAGCGGGTTTTATTAAGACGCGAAATTATGATGCGAAAAATTTAGTTAGATTGGTGTATTGCCAGCCTCTTTGGGCAGGCGTAGCCTCTCCGTTTTATGCTTATTGGGCGTGGTGCCATGATCCCTAAAAGTAGTCGTTTTGTTATTGTTGGTGCGGGTATTCACGGCCTCAGCACCGCATACCATCTTGCACAACGGCTGGAGCAAAGTGGTCGTGGCAGCGGTGCAGACATTATCATTCTCGACAAGTCTGGAATTTGTGCCGGGGCTACCGGTATTGCCTGTGGAGTTATTCGCAACAATTATTATCAACCGGCTATGCGGGAGCTGATGGCGCACTCAGTGAAGGTTTGGGAGAGCGACCCCGAGACCTACAGCTATCATCCGGTGGGTTATATGCAGATTAGCTGCGAGGCCATGCGTGAGGACGTTGCGTCAATTCATGAGCAGCAGCAGGCGATTGGTTACGAGTCAGTTTTTATCGACGGCGCTGCCGCTAGTGCGGCCTATATGAAAACGCTGTTTCCTGATTGGCGGGCCCAAGGCATTACTTCGGTACTGCATGAAAAAGCCGGGGGTTACGCCAACAACAGCCGCGCTATGTTTGGCCTTGCGGCCAAGGTCGAGGCCTTGGGTGTGCGCATTATTACGGGCATTACGGTGACGGGAGTTGTTCGGGATGCTGCCGGAGCGGTGCTTGCTGTTGATACCGATCAAGCCCCGATTCAGTGCGACTATCTGGTTGTTGCTGCAGGGCCTTGGGTGCCACAGTTTTGGGACATGCTCGATTTACCTTCAACCGTTGCGGTTAAGAATCCGGACACCGGTGACCTGGCACAAAATATTCCTATGTGGGTTTACTGGTCTTTGCAGGAAGGCACGTTGGGTGTTGATCCTAAGCTACAGGTAACCCGAGACGGCGCAATGCCCCCTGTTATCCACGTAGACACCGATGCACCGCTGTACTCCGACGAGGGCGGACATTTGATCACCGATGAGATGTGGGGCATCTATTACAAACCCGATTTTCATTTTGGTGGTGTTCAGGGGGGTGCGGCACCCTTTATTGTGGACAAACCGATCAGCGAGATCGCCGTGGACCCCTACGGTCCTGCTTCTCCAGAGTTTGTTGTGGGTGCCGATTTTGCCGATATGTGGGTGTCCGCATTGGCCCATTGTCAGTCGCGCTTTGCCGGTACAGCGCCACTTTTTAAGACAGAACCTTCTGGCGGTATTGGTGCATTTACACCCGACAGTTTTCCCGTTTTTGATGAGGTCTGTGACAACTGCTTTGTGATTGCTGACTCCAATCACGGCTACAAAATGATTGGCGTTGGTGATTTAGTCGCCGACAAAATTTGTGGTGGATCGCCAGAATTACTCAAGCCTTTCCGGCTGTCGCGTTATGAGGAGGGTGCGTTACACCCGGTATCAAACAGCCCTTTTCCCTGGAGTTGAATATTTACCGGACCGCTGTTCAACAATAATAAAAAGTGCAATCGATAAGGTTTTAGCAAGCCCTTCATGGAATCTTAAACACCATGAGCGGGGCCATTGAGCGCCCAAAGAGGCGCAGGGGTCAAAATATGAATATCGTTTATACCCATACGGAAGGCTGCTGCTATGAGTGACGCGAGCTTTTGGAAAACTAATCTGCTCACCCACAGACCCTCGTTGATCGAGGACGATCTGAGCGCAGCCCGAGGGCTTCCGAATGCTGCCTATACCGATCGAGATTTTTGGCTTTTCGAACGTGACCACGTTCTGGCGCAAACGTGGGCCGCCTTGGCCTTTGCCAGTGAGGTATCAGAGACAGGGGTGACGGTTCCTCTTGTCTTTATGGGGCTGCCTTTATTTATGGTCCGGGATGAACAGGGGCGATCACGGGTCTTTCACAATGTATGCAGTCATCGCGGCATGCAACTGGTCTGCGAGAGCACCCCATCGGGGTTAACGATTCGCTGCCCCTATCATCGCTGGGGCTACGATCTCACGGGAAGGCTTAAGGCGACGCCGAATATCGGTGGCATGGGGGTGCATGAGGTAGCGGGCTTTGATTGCGGCCAACATGGGCTCAAGGAGGTTCGCAGCGAAGAGTATCTGGGTATTATTTTCATCAATTTATCGGGTGAAGCACTGCCCCTTGAAACGCAGTTTCAATCGATTACCCAGCGCTGGCAGGCGCTGGCAGGGGACGATTTTTCAGAAATATTAGTGAGTGACCCGGGTGAGTCGGGTGCATTGGAGCTGGCCGTAAACTGCAACTACAAGCTGGCGGTAGAAAACTATTGTGAGTCTTACCACTTGCCTTCCATCCATCCCGACCTTAATAGCTATTCCCCCTTGGCGCAGCACTACAATCTTGTAGTAGATAACGTTGCCTCGGGTCAGGGCACCCATAGCTATGACCTAGGCCGGGGCGATGCGCCTCCACTGCCCGTGTTTCCCCACTGGGACAACGAAAGATTAAAAACCGGGGAGTATCTGTCGCTGTACCCCAATGTATTATTGGGCCTGCAAGCGGACCATTTCTTTGCCATTATTCTGACGTCTGATGCCCCGGATAAAACCCGGGAACGGCTCCGATTTTTCTACGCGGGAGATGACGCTTTGGGCGATGCAACTTTGGCGCGACGTCAGAGTTTGCACGCGGCATGGTCGCAGGTTTTCTCGGAAGACATTTCGGTGGTTGAAGGCATGCAGCGGGGACGTGCTTCTCATGCCTTTGAGGGCGGTGTGTTCTCGCCGGTTATGGATGTTCCCACGCATCATTTTCACCAATGGTTTGCCCGAGGGTATCAGTAAGCGGAAAAAATTTTCGGGCCCGTCATGCATCGACCTAAAGCACAGTAATGCGAGGCCAGGCCAATGATGTCCCCTTGATTAGCGGCTGCTGGCGTGGGCCTTTTTCTGGGGTTTCGATGGTATTCCCGCACTGATCAGCGCGCCCATTAAAATGAAACCAGCGCCAATAAACGTGGCCGTGGCAGGAATTTCTTCAAATAAAAGCCAGCCAAGACCGGCTGCAAAGACGATTTGAAGATAACTCAAGCTGGTGGCCTTACTGGCCGAGTCAGTTTGCATGGCTTTGGTGAGAGATAACTGGCCCAATTGGGTAAAGCAGCCCACGCCAATGAGCGCCAGCCAGCCCATTTGATCGGGCCAAATAAAATTATTGCTGCCCAGTAATAGCGTGGCAGGAATACAGACCATGGGAAAATACAGCACGATCACCGAGGGGTGCTCAGTCGTGGCTAACTTGCGCACCAAGGTATAGGCAACACCACTACCAAAAGCACCGCCGAGCCCTGCGAGTAAAGCCGTTATCGGTATCACGACGGTATTTGTGGTGAGAAAATACGGTGAAACCATACAGACTAAGCCTAGAAGGCTTAGGGCAATGCAAATAAGTGTCGAGGATGAAGGTCGTTCAGCAAGAAACCAGAAGGCGAGACCTGCGGTAAAAACGGGGTGTAAGTACTGCAATACGGTAGCCTGTGCATAGGGCAGATGTGTAAAGGCATAAAACACGCCAATAAGCGATAAGAACCCAACCAGGCCCCTGGCCAGAAGCAAGCCCCGCTGTTTTCCCAATGGGTGTGCACCAGAGCGACGAATGTCGACTAAGGACAAGAAGACAGAAATAAGGGCGCGGACAAAAATAATCTGCAACAGCGGCAACCCTTGTTCGCTGGCAATCTTCACCATGGCCCCCATAAACGCAAACGCGAGGGCACTCAACAGCATGTAGCGGGGTCCCGTCATCAGATGACCTTGTTGTTAGTGCGGTACTTCGCGGCAAGCACCATGAAGTAAGAGTTCTTTCTGGCTCTTTGCCACAGCCCCTGGTTCTTTGGTGGTTGAGATGCAATGCCTCGGGGCAGGGTAGCGGCATTGCTAAGTAACGCCTATTAAGGCGCGCCCTTTTAAACCACCGGCGTCAGGTTTAGGGCCACTCAAACTTTTGGTTTAGGTGTCCTCGACAATGGCGGCGACAACCTTGGCAGGGCTTAGCGGTAAATTCATGACTCGGATCGCGGCAGAATCAAACACCGCCTGGGCTACCGCCGGCATTGGCGGGACGATAGGAACTTCTCCTACACCTTTGACACCCACGGGGTGCAGGGGGTTAGGAACCTCAACAATGACGGTATCAATAAACGGCAGGTCTGAAGCTACGGGAATGCGGTAATCGAGAAAGCCGGGGTTTTCCAAAACCCCCTGATCGTTGTAGACGTACTCCTCATTAAGCGCCCAGCCAATGCCCTGAGCGGCACCCCCTTGCATTTGACCCTCCACGTAGGCTGGGTGGATGGCCTTGCCGGCATCTTGGACAACCGTATATCGAGTAATGGTGGTACGTCCGGTTTCTTTGTCGACTTCAGCATCGCAGAGGTGCACGCCAAAACCCGGTGAGGCGCTGGTCGAATTGAGGGAGCTCGATACCGTGAGTGGTCCGCCCATACCGTTGGCGCGGCTCGCAAAATCTTCGAAGCTTAAAGATTGCTCACCGTGGTGCGCAGCACCCTCTGACCACTCCACGTCGCTCTCCGGCACATCCCAGTCCAGGGCAGCACGACGGCACAACTCTGCCACCAGTTCATCGGCGGCCTGAATCACCGCCTGACCTGTGGCTAATGTTGTGCGACTACCTCCTGTGACATCGCAGTATCCCACGGCATCTGTTGCCACGACTTGAGGGTGAATGGTTTCAATGGGGATACCCAAAACCTCGGCGGCCATTAGCGCCATTGACGCCCGGGATCCACCAATATCTGGGCTGCCGGTGAGTAGGGCTACGTGACCATCGGCACTGACATTGAGCGTGGCACTCGATTGGCCTCCTGCGTTAATCCAGTACCCCGCGGCAATGCCTCGCCCCGTGCCCTCTGCAACAGCCGATTGGTAGTGGGGGTGGCTGCGCGCCGCCTCCAGGCATTCACGAAGGCCGATGCGTTTGTAGGGGGCGCCCATCATATTGACGTCGCCCTCTTCTACGGCGTTGATGAGACGAAATTCGAGGGGGTCAATTTTCAGCTCAGCGGCCACTTCATTCATGACTAACTCAAAGGCCAAGGTGACCTGAGGCATGCTGGGTGCTCGGTAGGCATGTATTTTTGGTTTGTTGGTATACACCGAACGGCCCGTAGAGCGGGCATCGCTAAATTTATAACAGGCGGTCGCCATAAAGGCAGGAATGCCTGCGGGGTTACCGTTGTAGGCTCCGGAATCCATGAGGCAATCGACATCGGCCGCTACGAGTCGACCGTCCTTGGTAGCACCAAGCTTAACGCGCGTTTCGGCGCCGGGTGCCGGGCCAGTTGCACGGAATACATCGCCACGATCCATAACCATTTTTACCGGCCGCCCAGACTTTTTAGCCAGTAAAACCGCAATGGGCTCAAGATAAACGGTGGTTTTACCGCCAAAGCCACCACCAATTTCCGAGGGCGTAACGCGGATCTTGCCAAGACCAATACCCGTAACCCCTGCGGTGTATTGCCGCACGGTAAAGTGCCCCTGCGTAGAGCACCAAAGCTCGACCCGGTCTGCGGCATCGACTTGTGCGACGCAGGCGTGGGGCTCTATGTAGCCCTGATGGCACATGGGTACCGAGTAGGTGCGCTCAACGATTACATCAGCTTTCTCAAAAGCGGCGTCGGGTTCACCGACTTGCATCGTAATGTGTGCCGCCAGATTAGTGGGTTCTTTGGGCTTGCCATCAGGAAAGCGATCGCCGTGCAAAATAGGCGCGTCGTCGGCGAGGGCATCGCGACAATTTGTAACGACGGGTAGCACCTCATAGACAACTTCAATGGCCGCTGCCGCTTCGGCCGCCAGTTCCGATGTTGTCGCCGCCACCGCAGCAATCGCTTGGGCATGAAACAAGACCTTGCCCTGGGACATCACCATGGGAATCAAATCTTTTAGCGCGATGGCGCCTTCGCCGCTGCCTAAAACGGTATTACCGGGTTCGGCGAGGTCGGCGCCGGTCATGACCGCTAACACGCCTTCCATAGCGAGGGCTTTGCTGCAATCGATACTTTTAATGACTGCATGGGCGTGGGGGCTGCGCACAATATGCCCGTAGATTTGGCCCTGCATGTTGAGGTCTGAACCGTAGCGTGCCCGCCCGGTCACTTTGTCTAGGCCGTCGGGGCGAATTGGTCGAGTGCCAATAACCCTAAATTCCTGTTTGGCATTCATGAGGCAGCTCCTTCGCGAATCACTTTGGCAGCATCGAGCACTGCATGGATGATTTTGTCGTAGCCGGTGCAGCGACACAGGTTGCCTGCAAGCCAGTACCGGGCCTGCTCTTCGGTGGGGTTGGGGTTGCTATCGAGCAGCGCTTTGGCAGCGACCACAACTCCGGGCGTGCAAATGCCACACTGCAACCCGCCATGCTCCAACAGCTTTTGTTGTACGGGGTGGAGTACTGCGCCGTCGGCAATACCCTCGATGGTTTGTACGGACTGTCCCTCAACCTCAGCAGCCAACACAAGGCAGGAACACACCAGTCGATCGTTGACGAGTACAGAACAGGCGCCGCAATCACCGGTGTTACAGCCAATCTTAGTGCCAATGAGTTCGAGCTCGTCCCGCAGTACGTCGGCTAAAATCTGCCCGGGAGCGGCCAAGAACATTTTGGGCTCACCGTTAATGACGGCCTGTATCGGGAGTTTGTTCAGTGGTGTATTCATGCCTGTGCTCCCGCGTTAATTCGTGCCTGCGCGCGTTGAATGGCCCTTTTCACCAGTACCCCCACCACATGCGTTCGGTATTCAGCGGTGCCCCGCTTATCTGAAATGGGACTTGATGCAGCCCGGGCTGCGGCGACGGCACCGGCAACCGCATTGTCTTCCAGCTTTGAGCCAATTAATGCTTGCCCTGCGGCCTCAACGAGCAACGCCGTTGGGGCAACGGCGCCAATGGCAACCCGTGCTGCGGTACAGACACCTGCGGTATCTAGCGTTATTGAGATTCCAGTGCCCGCCACCGCAATATCCATTTCGGTTCTTGGGGTTAGCCTGAGATAGGTGTCGGAGGTGCCTGGCGCAGGCTTGGGCAATATAAGTTGGACCAACAGCTCATCGTCGTTTAGAGCATTTTGGCCTGGGCCAACGAGGAATTCTTCCACCGGTAGCATGCGTTCGCCTGAGTTCCCCAAAATTCTGCAGACCGCTGCGTTGGCGATTAGCGCCGGTATGCTGTCGGCGGCGGGGGAGGCATTGCAGAGATTACCCCCGGCCGAACAACGCCCTTGAATTTGGGTAGAGCCGATTAAATCCAAAGCATCTGCAAGACCTGGGCACAGGCTCGCGATCTCGCTGTTATGCAAAATATCGTAAGCGGAAGCTGCTGCGCCGATGAAAAGCTGATCGGTGCCAACTTCTAGGGCCGTCAACTCAGGAATGTGTTTAAGATCAATAACGCGGTTGGGGTCGCGCATGCCCAAGCGAATTCCCACCAGCAAATCGGTGCCCCCGGCGAGGCAAGCGGCGTCACCACCACGGGCTATGACGCTCTGAGCTTCCGTGAGAGATTTTGGTGCGATGAATTCTTGAATAGCCATGGGGCATCCTTATTTTTTTGATCCACGATTTGCATCTGCGATGATTGTACCGGCCAAATTAAGCAACAGAACATCGCTTTACGGTAAATCTCGACGCTACCCACAATACGCATTTTACGCGCAGCACGCATGCGCTATTGGGGGTACATCGGTGTATTAAGGTAGCTTGGAGTGACATGTCATATAAGGGATCTTACGGAAAGACAATGAGCCTCACTGCTCTGACTTTGGCCATGACCCTGTTCATCGTTAGAGCTGCAAGCTTATTTGCCGATACATGGGTGTCATGATTCAGGCGTTCTAGCCATCATCGGGCAGTGCGCCTATCAGTAAATTCCCATTGCTTTTCTTGCGGCCTAGTTTGACCATAGAGGTGAAAAGGTTGCAACAACCCGTTGCGATCTTACCTGTGATGTCGCCCAGTGCTTACGAATCTATTGATAGTTTGTAGGAAGCGCCGCGATAGAGATTGAGATAATGATCAAGCTGGTAATGTGTATCTCCCGACGCAAGGATATGACCCGTGAGGAGTTTCAGGAGCACTGGTTGAATCACCACGGGCCGCATTTTATGGAAGTGGCAAAGAGCTATAGAGTCAAAAAATATGTTCAGAGCCATACGCTGGATACCCAGCTGAACGCTTTGGTGCGGGACATCAGGGGTATGACCCGGGAGTATGATGGTATTGCCGAGATATGGTGGGAGTCGGAAGAAGATTATCTCGCTGGGCTTGGATCATCACAGATGCGAGAGCGGGGCGCGGAGTTTTTGGCCGCTGAGGCAGACTTCGTCGACCCTGATAATTCCACGGCATTCTTCAGCGTAGAGCATGGGCTTATATGATTTCCCAAGGAGGGCTGCTGGTCTTTGGCACTTTCGATCCAAGCGGTTTCAAGGCCCTACCGCTTGATTTTTCGGGGGTGACTGGCCGGTGTCTGCATTGCGAGCGTATTGCGCTAATTGACCGTTCAAGAACGACCGAGGAGCTACTGTTTTGAGCACGATACCGAAGCATATAGTTATCACCGGGCCCACGGCAGGTATTGGGCGGGCGGCTGCACTGAGCCTGGCTTCCCAGGGCGCTCAGCTCACGCTGCTATGCCGTAACCTCGAAAAAGGCTTGATGCTTTCAGAGGCCATTGAGAGTGGAGGCGGGCTCAAGCCTCATCTGGTGCAGATGGATATGGCGAGCCTACAAAGTGTTCGCACTGCTGCGGCCTCAGTTTTGGATCTTGGACTCCCCATCGACGTGCTACTGAACAATGCGGGTCTCATTAATTCTCACCGCAGGGAAACTCCCGATGGCTTTGAAGAGACCCTTGCGGTTAATCACTTTGCGCCCTTTCTGCTGACCGGGCTGTTGCTGCCAGCCATCCTCGAAGCCGCACCCGGCGCGCGGATCGTCAACGTGGCGTCGGGTGCGCACAGTTTCGTGAAAAGCATGGGATTTGACGATATTCAGCTGCAGCGGAGTTATAAGACCTTCGAAGCCTACGGTCGTTCCAAGCTGGCCAATATACTCTTCACTCGAACACTCTCGCAGCGATTGGCGGGTAAGGGGGTCACGGTAAACTGCCTGCACCCAGGTGCTGTGGCGACTGATATCGGCAAGCAGCACGGCGAACTCCTCGCAAAAATCATTCCCATCGTTTTAAAGCCGTTTTTCCGCGGACCGCAAAAAGGCGCCGAAACATCGATTTATCTCTGCACCAACGACAAGGTGGCAGATCAGACAGGCGGCTATTGGTACAACTGCAAACTGACTAAAGTGAAGCCCTGGGCGGCAGACGATGTGCAGGCGCAACGGCTTTGGGATTACACACAAGAGACGATCGGGTATCAGTTTTTGGTGCCCAGGGACGGAATCGAACCGCCGACACGGGGATTTTCAATCCCCTGCTCTACCGACTGAGCTACCTGGGCAATGTGCTGCTGACCTACTACGGAGGCCGCGTATTAAACCTGCGGAGAAGGCTGAGGTCAAGGCAGACTCTCAGCACCTGCCATCGTGGTCTCGGCTTGGCCTGATTTTGCGCCTTCCTCATCGTAACGATGGTCGGACGCTAACACCGCATAAATGGCCGGAAGCAGTACAAGGGTAAAAAAAGTGCCTATGAGCATGCCCACGACCAAAATAAAGCCAATGCTGTTGCGTGCCTCAGCACCCGCCCCAGTAACGAGGGTGAGAGGCAAGTGCCCCAGTACCGTGGCACCCGTTGTCATCAGCACCGGGCGTAATCGTCCGACAGAGGCCGCACGAATCGCCGCGATTTTGTCGAGCCCTTCGCGCTGCGCTTGATTGGCAAATTCAACAATTAGAATCGCGTTTTTTGCGACCAGGCCGGCAAGGGTAATAAGTCCAACTTGAGAATAAATATTGACGGTGGTGAGGTCGACAAAGGTAATAGACAGTGCCGCAAATAGCGCGAGTGGAATAGAGCCCAACAAAATAATCAGCGGGTCACGGAAGCTGTTGAATTGAATGGCTAAAACAAAAAATACTAGCGCCATTGCCGCTAACAGCACGCCCAAAAGTGTATTGCCCTCGCTGCGAAGCTCTCTTGATTCGCCGGTGTAATCGAGCATGTAGTGACTGGGCAATAGTTCGGCGGCAGCGTCTTCGATAAAGCGAAGACCTTGTTCCTTGGTGGTTCCGGGAATCACACCGCCAAAAATTTTGAAGGCATTTTTTTGTTGAAAACGGGTGAGTGCTCGAGGCGAGGTCGTACGCTCCAGAGTAGCAATGGCGCCCAGCGGAATAAGCTCGCCTTCCATGGTGCGTATAGGAAAGTCCAGGATGGCGTCTGGAGAGTCACGCTCTGTTTGGGCGACTTTGGGTATTACGCGATACGCTCTGCCACGGTCATCGTAACGGGTAATGTAGCCCTCTGAATTGAGCAGCCCGACCTGCCGCGCAACATCATCGAGGCTCATATTCAGATCTGCCAGTCGCTGCTTGTCAAAGTCGATACGGGCTTCCACCAGATCAACCCGCAAATCGGTTTCGGCAAATAAAAATAGCCCCGACTCTTTCGCCGCACGCACGAGAGCCTGCGCGTAGGGCAGCATGGTTTGTGCATCATCTGAACTGGCGATTGCCACTTCGACATCAAATTGGCCTGCCGAGGGGAGGCCTGAATCTGCCACGGGGAACGCGTTGAGAGAGGGTATTTCTTGCAGCGCGCCATACATGGAAAAAAGCATGTCCTGAATCGACTGGCTGCGGTCTCCTGGCGCAGTAAAATCTTGCCCGCCATAACTGGCTGAAGGCATGATCATTTGCCAAATCTCCGTGGCGCCCTCGAAGGCGCCCATGGTACTGACGATATCTTCCATGCCTTCGTACGTGTCTTCGATGGCCGCTTCTGGCGCGGCATCTGCTATTACGTTAACGCCGCTTTGATCCTCCACAGGTGCCAGCTCTTTGAGGGAAAACAGGTACAGCGGTCCGGTGAGAAGGCTAAAAAAGACGCCTGCAAAGATGAGTTGCCAGCGGTTACGAATTGAAAAGTCGACCAGCCGCGCATACTGTTTGGCGGTGATATCAAAGCGTCGATTGACCCAGCGGGTGGCTCCGGTTTCTTCGCCGTGGGAGGGACAAACCCAAGCACTCATAATGGGTGAGAGCGTTAGTGCGACCACACCCGAGATTAAAACGGCGATGGCGAGCGTAAACGCAAACTCCTTAAAGAGCACGCCGGTGAGACCGCTAAGAAGACCAATGGGCGCATAAACTACTGCCAGCGTGAGGGTCATAGCGATAATGGGCGCGAGCAGACGGCGGGATGAACGCAGGGCTGCTTCACGACGCGACATGCCTTGCCGTAGATTACGCGCCACGTTTTCAACCACCACAATGGCGTCGTCCACGACAAGCCCTACTGATAAGACAATGGCAAGAATGGTCAGCAGGTTCAGTGAAAATCCCATCAGCGACATGGCGGCCATGGCCCCCAGCAAGGAGATGGGAATGGTGAGTAGTGGGACCAATGCCGTGCGTAGCGACCCCATCAGCGCAACAACAACAAACCCTACGAGGAAGATGGTTTCACCGAGGGTGATAAAAATTTCTTTAAGGGAGTCCCTCATGTAGCGCGTAACATCGAAGGCGATAAAGAACTCGAGATCCTCTCGTAGAGATGCATTGATGGCATCGACCTCGGCATAAAGCGCATCAGCGACCGCGATTTCATTCGCCCCGGGTGCCGGGTAAATACCAATGAAAACAACGTCGAGCATGGAGTGCCGGGAGAGCTGGGTTTGTTCTTCAGACCCCGCGACAACTTCGGCGATATCGCCCAAGCGAATATCTACACTGCCCTCAGCGCGCAGCAAAATATTGGCAAAGTCCTCAGGGGTTTTCGCTTCGGTGTTGGTGACTAAGTTAATGCGCTGCAGATTATTTTGTGAGCGGCCCAAGGTGCTAATAACGTTGTTCTGATAGAGGGCGTCTTGTATGTCTCGCGCGCTAATATCCAATGCCGCCATTCGTGCTGTATCGACCCAAATGCGCATGGCGGGTCGAATACCTGAGTTAATCGCATTTTGAACATTGGGTAGTGACGTCATTCTTGGCAGCACGTCTCGCTGTAAGAGGTCGGTAATGCTTGAACTGGTCTCTCCCTCGGGAATCGACATGGCCAGATAAAAGCTGGCGTAGGGGCTGTCAGCTCTGACAATTTCGATAGCCGGGTCTTCCGCGCCAGTGGGCAGCTCAAATCGTATTTGGCTAAGCCGTGTATTGAGTTCTGCCAGCGCGTCGGTGCTGTCCTCGTTGAGTTTTAGCCATACCTTTACAAGGCTTCGACCCGCGGTGGTCGTCGACTCCACGTAGTTAACCCCCGGAATGCTCGAGGCCACCCTCTCGATAGGCTCGGTAATAAACCCGCGTACCGTCTCGGCACTAGAGCCCGGGTAAAACGTATTGATTTCTAAAGAAGTGCTTTCAATAACAGGGTACTGAATAACGGGTAGAGTGATCGCGGCTTGCACGCCGATTAAGAGCAGTGCCAGGGACAGTACGACAGACACTACGGGCCTTCGAACGAAGATGTCAGTCCAGCGCGATCGGCTTTCGGGGTGCTCAGTCATTGACCGGCGCTCGTCGCCGCCAGCTTAACGAGGGCCCCATCACTCAACTTAAAGGCACCTTTGACGGCAATTTGTTCGCCGATCTGCAAATCCCCTCGAGCCATAATGACGCTGCGTTCTTCGCCAATAATAGTGATACGTCGAAGCTGGGCTTCTAGGGGCACGTAGGCATCGGGTTCACCGTCTTCTAAAACAAAGACGTGGGGTCCTTCGGTATCCCAGCGAACCGCGGGTACCGGTAACGTGAAGACGATTTCTGGTTGCCGGGTTCTGACTTCTATCAGGACGAGTTCGCCATGGCGAAGTCGTGCATCGGCTACCTCGGCACGCACATCAAAAGCGCGCAGGCCGGTGCCCAAGGCATCGGCGACGGCCGTAATTTTGGCGTCACCAATGGCCTCTCGATCTAGAGAAAATAATCGCACCGTATCGCCTACCGCGACTCGCGCTACACCCTGGGGTATTTTGAAGTCGATCCATCGGGTTTCACCCATGCCGCTTAATGTGGTGAGCTGATCTCCAGCCTGCATGAGATCACCCACAGACTGCGTGTAGATTCCCAGCTTTCCCGCAAAGGGTGCCCGCATTGTCAGTCGACTGATTTGGGCCTCTGTCGCAGCGATCTGTGCTTTGAGGCTTAACTCACGTGCCTCTAAGGTATCTAACTGGTCTTGCGACGCCATCCCTTCATTTCTGAGCTGCCTAGTGCGCTTCAGCTGCAAAGCTACAAGATTAAGATCTGCGCTCAAAGCCTGCTGCTGCGCCCTCAGATCTTCATCGAACAGTTGCACAATAACGTCGTCTTTAGCAACAACCGCAGCCGCGGCAGCACCCAATTTCACAATGCGTCCGGTGGCTTCCGCTGTGAGTTCGACAAATTCCGGGGCCCTAACCGTACCTGTCAGCCGACGCACGGCGGTCCACTGTTGCTGCTGGGCTGAGGTAGCCGTTACCACAGAATAGGGGGGTGGGAAGCTCGCAGCCATGGCCATAGCATCAGTGACTTGCCGGTACTTAAAACCGGCAAGGCCGCCTGTGACCAACAGGCATACAAGCAATGTAATGAGCCACGAAATTATGCGCATGGTGAGGTCCAGAGTTGAACTTTCAGGTAAAAGTCGCTGCTACAAACATGAGGCGCCGCCAGGGTTAATTCAGTCGTTTTCTTGGGGCACGAACCCCTCGGCGCGATCGTGGTTTTCACCAGAAAGATATTTGTCCATTTGATCTTGCAGGTATTTACGCGCCTCGGGGTCCATCAGGCTCAATTGTTTTTCGTTAATCAACATCGTTTGTTCGGCTTGCCATGCTTGCCAAGCCTTTTTTGATACCTGCTCAAAAATCGTTTGTCCCTTGGGGCCGGGTAGTGGCGGGCGCTCAAGGCCCTCCAGTTCCTCTCCAAAATGCTTGCAAAACACCATTCTCGTCATGGTGAGGCTCCCTGAGTGCTGAATTTTGTCTTCATTGACGTCATCAATACCGCACCAAAGTATTAATGACTTGGGTAACTGGCGCCGGAAGACCAATGTTGGCGGGCCTGTGCGGGTCAATCCACTGGGTGGAGTTTACCTCAGCCACTGCCTCGGGTGCGCGGTTAATCTTTAGCACTATTGGATAGATGGTCAGCCGGTAGTGACTGAAGCTGTGCTTAATAGGTTCCATATTAATCGGTGGCTCTCCTGCGAATGCCCGCAGGGTGGCGAGGCTTGAGGGGAAGTCGTCCTTGTGGCTGGCTTCAGGAAAGCACCAAAGCCCGCCCCATATACCCTGTTCAGGTCTTTTTTCCATGAGCACGCAACCATCTGCCCGTTGCAAAATGACAAAGTAGGTCTTCCGCTCAGGTAGGGTTTTCCGCGGTTTCTTCCCCGGAAATTGAACTTGCTCTGAGCGACTATAGGCCACACAGCTGGCGATCAGAGGGCAATCTTGGCAGCGGGGTTTGCTGCGCGTGCAGAGTGTCGCGCCCAAGTCCATGATGCCTTGAGTGTAGTCTGCCACGCGCTCGGTAGGTGTGTATTGTTCGGCGAGTACCCAAAGCTTGTTGAGGGTTTTTGTTGTGCCGGGCCACCCCGGCACCGCATCGTGTCTTGCTAGTACACGTTTAACGTTGCCATCGAGGATGGGTGCTCTGGCGCCCATGGCTAAGCTGAGTATCGCACCCGCTGTAGAGCGCCCGACACCGGGCAGTGCCATTAAACCCTCAAGGCTCTCGGGAAAATGCCCCTGATATTCACCGACGACAAGTTTGGCGGCTCGGTGCAAGTTACGGGCTCTGGCGTAGTATCCCAAGCCTGTCCAAAGGTGCAGCACGCTATCTTCGGATGCAGCAGCGAGTGCTTCCACTGAAGGGAAGCGTTCTAGGAACCTTTCGAAGTAGGGAATAACGGTTTGTACTTGAGTTTGTTGCAGCATGATTTCTGACAGCCACACTCGGTAGGCTGTTTTCGATTGCTGCCAAGGCAAATCATGACGCCCGTGGTGGTCAAACCATGCTAAAAGTTTTGAAGATAAAGAGGTCATGATTGGCAACGGCTCACCGCTAAGCTAGGCAATTGATCACATGTATGGCGAGCGCTTCTCAGATACAATGTGGTTTATTGTAGCGCGCCCAAGGCGCATTAGCCCAAAAGGCATTTATTTCCCAGGAGCAAAGGTCATGGCTACGGTAACGACGCCGCGCAGCGCCAGTGTTGAGCGCACCACCTTGGAGACTAGCATCAGTGTCGAGCTCTGCCTCGACGGATCTGGTAAGGCTGAGTTCGATACTGGCGTGCCTTTTCTTGAGCATATGCTGGACCAGATAGCTCGCCACGGCATGATTGATTTGAAGATTGTTGCTAAGGGAGACCTTCACATTGATGGACACCACACGGTGGAGGATATTGGAATTACCTTGGGTCAGGCTTTCTACAAAGCTGTCGGTGAAAAGACAGGTCTGGCACGCTATGGCCACGCCTATGTGCCATTAGATGAGGCCTTATCTCGGGTCGTGGTCGATTTTTCAGGGCGTCCGGGGCTTGTTTGGGAGGTTCCTTTCACGCGCGGCATGATCGGGTCTTTTGATGTCGATCTCTTCGTAGAATTCTTTCAGGGCTTCGTGAACCATGCCTTGGTGACGTTGCACGTTGATAACTTACGCGGTCACAACGCGCATCACCAGGCAGAGACTGTTTTTAAAGCCTTCGGTCGCGCCATGCGTATGGCACTTACCCCAGACCCGGCTATGGCGGGCATTACGCCTTCTACAAAAGGCACGCTCTGACGCCGTGACAAGTTATGTAGCCGTTATCGATTATGGAATGGGTAACTTGCATTCGGTTGCCTCCGCTTTGGAGCATGCCGGTGCTTCCCGTGTTTTGGTCAGCCATGATCCCGACGTTATTGCCCAAGCCGACCGCGTCGTTTTTCCGGGAGTAGGCGCAATTCAGGATTGCATGGCGGAAATCAATCGCCTAGGTTGTGACCAATTGTTAAAGACGGTGCTCGCGTCAGCCCATCAACCGGTCTTGGCGATCTGTGTCGGTATGCAAGCACTGCTTGATCACTCGGAAGAAAATGGCGGTGTAGATACGCTGGGTATTATTTCAGGTCGTGTGAATTACTTTGGTGCCGGGTTGCAGGATGAACAGGGCCAGCGCCTTAAGGTGCCCCACATGGGTTGGAATGAGGTGGTACAAAATAAACCCCATCCACTGTGGGCGGGCATAGAAGATGGCGCACGTTTTTATTTTGTACACAGTTATTGGGTTGAGCCTAGCGACGCCTCGTTAACGGTAGGCAGCTTCGATTATGGCGTAACGGGGTGTGCGGCATTGGCTCGAGATAATCTCTTTGCCGTGCAATTTCATCCTGAGAAAAGTCATGTGGCAGGGCTGCAGTTGCTCTCTAATTTTCTGACATGGGACGGAACATGCTCGTAATACCAGCAATAGATTTAAAAGATGGACAGTGCGTGCGCCTGCGCAAGGGGTTGATGGAGCAAAGCACGGTATTTTCTGATGACCCTGCCGGAATGGCCAAAATATGGCGAGATAAAGGCGCGCAGCGGTTGCATCTGGTTGATTTGAACGGTGCCTTTGAAGGGGCACCTGTTAACGACGATGCCGTGGTTGAGATTCTTGCTACCACCGGGGATATGCCGGTACAGATTGGAGGTGGTATTCGCGATCTTGGGACCATTGAGCGTTATCTAGACTTGGGCGTTGAGTCGGTCATTATTGGTACCGCAGCGCTCAAAGATTCTGCATTGGTTCGCGTGGCGTGTCGGGAGTACCCAGGACGTATCATGGTAGGGATTGATGCCAGAAACGGTTGGGTTGCCACCAACGGCTGGGCCGAGGTTTCCGATATTCAGGCTACAGAGCTCGCTAAACGTTTTGAGGAAGCAGGCGTGAGCGCGATCATTTATACCGATATTGATCGAGATGGAATGATGCAGGGCGTGAACGTGGTGGCTACCCTGGAGATGGCCAAAGCGTCCTCGATCCCGGTGATTGCATCTGGCGGTATTTCCCATCTTGACGATATTAAAATGCTCGCCCAATACGGTCGTCAGGGCATTATGGGCGCGATCACAGGGCGGGCGATCTACGAGGGGACTCTCGATCTGGAAGAGGCCCAAGCCTGCGTTAGTGCCATGCTGAGCGTTGATTAATGCCGCTGGCACGCCGCATTATTCCCTGTCTCGACGTTGATCAGGGGCGGGTTGTTAAGGGCGTCAATTTCGTGGGAATCAGAGACGCTGGAGATCCGGTTGAGATTGCCCGGCGCTACAATGAGCAGGGTGCCGATGAAATCACCTTTCTCGATATTACCGCGAGTCACGAACAGCGCGACACCACCGTGCAAACGGTTGAGCGTATCGCTAGAGAGGTCTTTATTCCCCTAACCGTTGGTGGGGGCGTGCGGGCTCTTGGCGATATCCGGGCACTGCTCAACGCAGGGGCCGACAAAGTGAGTATCAATACGGCCGCCATCCACAATCCCGACCTCGTTAAGGCCGCTGCTGCGCGTTTTGGGGCACAGTGCATTGTGGTCGCGATGGATGTAAAGCGCGTGAGTGCAGATCATGAACCTCCTCGATACGAATTATTTACCCACGGGGGTCGCAAGCCTACCGGCATTGAAGCGATAGCCTGGGCGCGCAAAATGGCAGACAAGGGTGCGGGGGAAATCTTGTTAACCAGTATGGATCGAGATGGCACCCGAGACGGTTTTGAACTGACTATTACCCGCCAGATTAGCGAAGCCGTCGATATTCCTCTTATTGCTTCTGGCGGTGTTGGCTCACTGGCCCATTTGGCCGACGGCATCACCGAGGGCGGTGCAGATGCGGTATTGGCCGCCAGTATTTTTCACTTTGGGGAATTTACGATTCCCGAAGCGAAAGACTACCTCGCTGCGCGAGGCATAGAAGTGCGCCGATGATTCTCGTGACAGCGTGCTATTTGTGATGCGCTGACAATCGTGACGTCTGGCGGTAATCGTGGCAATGCCCTACTCAGGGCTGTCAGTGTAGCGGGGTGTGGGTGCCCTATAGCGATGGCATAGCCTTCTACTAAAGCCCGGCGAACAGCCTCTTCGATTTGAATTTCTACTGCCGCTAAGACAGGGTTGTTATCAAGAAATACCGTTCGGGAAGCACTGGGAACACCCTGCGCTTTTGCCGCATCTCTGGCAACTGTTTCAGCGGTGGTTCTGGAGTCGATGAAGAACATATCTTGGGCTGCCAACTCTGACATTAGCGCGTCCATGGCGCGTCGGTTGGTGGTGAGCGCACTGCCCATGTGGTTGTTCATGCCCGCGGCTCCCGGCACCGATAGCAAGGCTTCCTGAACTCGCTGGCTGATGTCTGCCACGGGTAATTGTTTATCGAGCACAAGTGGGTCTGAAACCGCGGTGCGCACGGCGGCCATTGGCATGTGAAGCATGACCTCTTTACCCCGGCGTGCACCAAGGTCTGCAACCTCCATGGCATAGGGTGTGCCCGGAATAATCGACATTGTTAATGGTGCAGGTATGGCTGCGGCTACTTTGGCGGTACGGAGGTTGTAGCCTAGGTCATCGATGATGACCGCGAGATTGCCATGGTTATGCAGGGGGCAGGTTGCAGCTCTGAGCCCTTGGCTGGCCAGAATTCCAAGAAGTAAAAACCCCACTAAGTGCAGTTTTACCGTAATGGCTTGTACTCCATCGCTTGCAAACCGGGTGCGTCATTCCGAC
>ENA-OQVM01000824-OQVM01000824.1-marine-metagenome-genome-assembly--contig:-NODE-824-length-44977-cov-134.829220_pt1 | contig 44977 bp, 33 predicted proteins | sample MGYA00237776_ERZ505498 | MGnify/ENA primary metagenome ERZ505498 (study PRJEB26159, sample SAMN06265151) | marine metagenome | isolation source: Helgoland LTER site | place: Germany:Helgoland, sampling...
TAAACGGTATTTTGTGCTAGTGCTGTAAAACCAGTAAAAGCAATTAATAAAAGCGTTAGTAAAGTAATTTTTTTCATTTTGATTGTGTTTTGTGATGACTTAAGGTCATCGGTTATTAAAAAGTATTGATTATTAATGAACTCAACTTAACTTGAGTAAGCTGTACTATTTATTAAATCAAATAACACGAAAGACCCTTAATATTTCCTTAATAATTAATTAATTAATTCGCTTTTGTGAAAAAAAACTTTTTTAATAGAAAGAAATATAAACTATAATATATTGCTTAGAATAGTCTTTAGTATAGGTGATTATCTATCAATTACAGATGTAAGTTATTGATATCTAAAGAGATGAATTCATTGAAACTGTGTTCGAATTCTTGGCCGTATAGGATGTTGTATTCTTTTAAAAACTTATTAAAGGTGTCATTTGCTAGACTGTGATTGCCTTTAATGTAATATACTTTACATTTTAAGAACACAGCGATTTCATTGGTAGTGTCAAAATTAAAAATACAATCTGCTAAATCAATGGCAAAATCAAGATCTTCATCGATGTCTAGCTTTAAGGCATAATTCATAAAGTTATTAACGATTAAATCGGTAATGTTTTGTTTAAAAGAATCTAGCCAAGTGTAATCTAAATTATTTAGAAATGCGCCTTTTTTTGTGATTGATATCGTATGAATAATTGCCTCTTTGGTTGGATTATTCTCAAGTAGGTTTTTATGTAATTGAGAGTAATCATTCACTAAATTTTTAGAATTATTTTCGATGATCCAATAGCCTGTTTTTTTACTAACAGAAAAATCGCCTAACTCCTTAAGAATGGTTTTGAGTTTGGTGATATTAACGGCTCTATTGTTTTGAGCGCTTTTATCAGATTTATCGTACCATAACAGGTCTTTTAGTTTTTGTGATGAAATTCCTTTGTTATTTTTATGTGTGTAGAGCCAAAGAATTAAGAACAATTCTTTTATTAAAGGAGAAAATTTCCCTGTAATATCGTTTCCTTTTTTATCAAATATTTGAAAACCGCCAAAAAATACAATCGGATAATCTAGCGTAATTAAAGGGTCATCTTTTTTATGTTCCTGAGGAATTATCGTTTCTTTACTAGGTTTGATTTGTTTTTTCTTGAAATAATTCATTAATAAAAGACCAATGATCCCTGTTATAAATAGGCCAATTATAATAAGGGCCCAAAGATTCGCTGATAATCTAGAATCGATTTGAGTTTTTTCATTTATGTAAACATGAGGGTAATTCAGACTGTAAATTCCATAATCGGTTCGATTGTTTGAATTTAAGTAAGAGGTATAGACGTAAAGTTTTTTCTCATTTTCATCAAAAAACAGATCTACAAAAGATTTAGTGTCTGTAAATTTATAAGGCAAAGAGTCGGCTACAATATTAAATTCTGGACTCGATAGATTTCCTTGAGCAAGTTTAAGATATCCATTAGATCTAGATTTATCGGAGATTAAACCATAATAGTTTTTATTAGAACTATCGATAACAATGGAGCTTCCAAAAATCATTTCTTCAGAAATTTTAGTTACGTCATATAGTTTTTTAAATGTATTACCTTCAATATCATACCTCAAAAAATCAAAATAACTTTTAGGATTTACTAATTGTTTTCCACTTTCACTTCCATAACCTCCTAGGATATAAATAGAGTCTTTGTAGATAGTTGCCCCAGATAGATATCGTGGTTTATATACCTCATTATCATGTGGGATATTTTCCCAAGATTTAGAACTCAAATCAACCTTTTTTATTTGGTTTTGATAGGTGAATTGGCCATACCCCCCTAGGATATATATAGCATTGTCTTTTGGACTAAACAAACCATTATGATGCTGGTATATTTGCCTAAGAGGTTGTTTTTTAAATACAGAGTAATCATCCCAACGATTATTTTCAAAATCAAATTCAGAGATCTGATTCTTATCTGTAAGATAGCAGTATAATTTTTTTTGTTTGTGATCAAAAATAATTCTGTGATCTAAAGAAATTTCTAATGTGTCTTTATTAAAAGAATAGGTCTTGAATGATTTTTCTTTGGGATTGTATTTTAAAAGGGATGTTTTGTTCAAAAGATAAAATTCCCCTGAATCTTTGTCAAAAGTCATTAATTGAACGCCATCAACTTTAGAAATTAAATTTTCTTCCCAAGACTTATGATAGCATAAAAGCCAGTCCCCATTTTTTACGATAGCAATGTTATTATTTATTAAATCGATCGCTTCGTTTCCTCCACATTGATTTAAAGGGTAGTGGGCGATTGGTTTATTGCCTTGCGTTATCTTAATATCTTTAATCTTTATTCCGCTCGGAACATCTGAAGTTGAAAATTCCTTATAATTATTTGCCCCAAAAAAGATTTTGTAAGATTCTTTATTTTTAAAAGCTGCGGCTTTTTTGATGGGTTTAGATCCGGTTATCGAAAAAATTAATTCATTTTTTGATAGCAAAAATTTTAGTTGAACCGTACTCCATTTTGTGTCCGAAAATGTAGCGTCACTTACAGGTATAATGGTTTCAGTATCACCAACAACGATGATTAGGTTTTTTGTTTTTGTATTAGAGAGCAGTAAATCTATATTTTCATTATCGCCATTAATAGCTCTAAAAATGTATCCGAAATTACCTTTTTTATTTATTAATTCTACTTTTAAATCAAAAGTTAGAGCAAACTCATCCTTTACAATAAATGGCTTATTTGAAGTTATATCTAAGCTTGTTCTTTCGTCGAGAAGAAAATTTTGACCTTTAAAAGAAAGACCGTATTCTTGACTAAAAACAGTTAGAGGTAACATCACAAACACTAATAATAACGTGTAAATGTTAAATATCGAATATTTATATAAATTCAATGGTTGATTAAAAAAAAGATTTATACTCAGTTTTTACAACATAATTAATATAAAGGTTAAATTATTTTAAGATCAAGAGGGTCAATAAAGATAAGGTAATAAAAAGAATATTAATGAAATTTCTTTATTAATGTAAGCTTTCCTTAATTAGGATGGTTTAAATTTATAGTATAATCAAATTTAGTAAAAATGTTAAGAAAAAGTATTGGAGTGTTTGAAACAAAAAAAATTGAGTTGATTCTAATAAATCTTCTATTTTTATCTTTTGCAAGTTGTATTAATGATAAAAATTCAAAGCATAATTCTTCTAATTCTAGTCAATTAAATTCAAATTCAGTCATATCTCAAGCTGATGGGGAGTTTAAAGCATATATGACTGGATCAGAATTGACAATCGATGGTTATAGTAAAGATTCGATTTGGGCAAGTGTAGATTGGTACAGCATGAATTATAAATGGATGGGTGAAACGGTAGATTCAACGGACTATAGTGGGAAATTCAAATTGGCTTGGAATAGCCAGTATTTATTTGTTTTAGTTGAAATTATTGATGAGCATATAAATCCCACACTTGGAAATGGAATAGAAAATTATTGGAAAGGTGATTATGTGGAAGTATTTATTGATGAAGATAAATCTGGTGGGAATCACCAATTTAATCATCAAGCATTTGCTTATCACGTTTCTACTGAAGGTCATGCCATAGATAAAAGTTTGTCAAAAGAAACGATTTTTTTTGATGACCATATTGAAGTTGAGCGTTCACAAATAGGAAATAAACATCTGTGGGAAATGGCAATTAAACTTTTTGATAATACATTTGATGAAAATGCGATTGATAATACACCAGTTGAAATTGTAAAGCAAAAAAGAATAGGCTTTTCAATAGCTTATGGTGATAACGATGGAACCAATAGTCGTGAAAATTTCATGGGTTCAAAAAAGATACATGGAAATAATAATGATGAAGGTTATATTAATTCTGATGTATTTGGTAGCATTTTATTCATAGAATAGCTATCCGCTCCAACTTTAAAGGACTCTTGCTTGTGGTCAACTACTGTATTCCCTCGCTGGCGTCACGCTTTTGGTGTATGCCGTTCACTAAATTCAAACAATTTAGTATCGTATGGTGTTTTTGATTCATTTTTTTGACTGTTTTCTATATGGTAGTCACGAGCAAAAGATGCTCGCGTTAGTAGCGAGAATATCAAAAAAAACATAAGTGTTTCAAAATAAGAGGCTTTTAGTAGCAGTGTTTTTTAGCTCAGTTCTTTGTTGATGGCAGTGTTTTTTAATCTGCATACTCCGATTTGTAGTAATGGTTTAAATAAGAATCCCAATCGGGGTTGTCTGATTTCTTTAAGACATGTTCCACCCACAAATTTCTCTCATGCCACAAGATGTTCATCTCCCAAACGCAAAACCGTAAACCCTTACTCGTAAAATCTACAAACTTATTGGGATTCTCATATTTAGAAGTATAAACATGATTTTGAATAACATTTTCGTAAACCCACCAATTTACGACAACTAAAATACTATCCTTTGCTTCATGAATAATTACAGTACCCATTTTATAATTAGGAAAATTATTTATTTGAGATTTTTCCTTTATCCATTCTGGTAAAATCGCTTTTATTACATTTTCTATTTCTGGAGTAACTCTTAATTCATTGTATTTCATGCTATACAATTTGAATTTCCAATCGCCAAATTTGATTATATCTAAGTATTTGACCGCTCTTTTTTTGAATTTTTCCATGGAATTACGTTTATTATTTCTAATGGTTTCATACCATTATATTTTTTTATTTTATTTCAAATTCTCTATTACAATTGGGCAGACATTCTGAAGTATTTCTACATTTCATGTTCTGCAAAAAGTATAAATCCTAGCTTCTTCGCTATCAGGTGGTAGTAGAGTATTACATTTTTACAATTCGTCCTGATTTCTTTCATTTAGTATATGAAAAGTAAGCGATTTAGAAGCACAGAACTTTCGGTTAAGCATTTACTTTGATACGCACCGAAACCTTTTATTTTATTACTGTTTCGCCTATTTTTATATACCGTGTTGTAGCCAGTTATTCAACAGTAAACTGTCCCATCATTCCTAAATCTTCGTGTTCAAGAATATGACAATGATACATATATGGAAATTTTTTGGTCGCTTCAAAATTAAATTTTACAATAATTTCTGTCCATCTATGATTTACAATAACAACATCTTTCCAACCCTTGTCTTCTGGTTTTGGAGGTTTCCCATTCTGTGATACTATTAAAAATGAGGTGCCGTGCATATGAAATGGATGATCCATCATTCCCGATCCTGCCCTAATTCGCCATACTTCAATTTCTCCTTTCGTAACTTCCTCATCTATACGCGTCATATTCATTGATTTTCCATTGATATCCATAGCATATGCATTACCCTTATCATTCCAATAGGTTAGGAGCTCAAAAATTCTAGTTGTCGTTGCTTCTTCTTTTTTCCAAGTATGAATTGCATTTAGTTTATTAGGTAAAGTCCCATTAGAAACTTTCGAGGAGTCAACACGGATTTCAAGCACTCTTTTTTTTGTTAACCCAATCGAAAGCATACGTCTCTCGGGAGGTAAAAAGGTTGCCATTAATTCTTTGCTTTGCCCATTAGACATATTTATCATTATTTCATTACGCTCTCCTGGAGCCATTTTTAAATTAGTAATAGCAATTGGTTCTTCTAAGAAACCACCTTCGGTTGCTATTTTATAAAAGGGTTGTTTACTCTTTAAATGAAAGTCATAAATTCGAGCATTAGAGCCATTAAGCAATCGTAATCGCAGCCACCCTTTCGGTACTTTTACATAAGGACTTACAGTGCCATTTACGATTAAAGTTCCTTCTCGTTTCCCCTGCATATTTTCTTCTTCAGTAATCGAATAATCCACCATTTTACCATTGGTAAAATCACGATCTTGAATTACCAGAGGAATGTCATCGACTCCATAGGTTTTAGGCAGTGGCAATTTCAATGAATTATCATCTTCTATAATATATAATCCTGCCAATCCAGCGTGGACGTGTTCGGCTGTTTTTCCCATTAAATGAGGGTGATACCAATTGGTAGAAGCTTCTTGTTTGATAGGTAATATAATATCCCAAGTTTGATTGGGTAGAATTTTATTGTGTGGTCCCCCATCCACTTTTCCTTCAACGTGTAGTCCGTGACCGTGAACAGTAGTAGATTCACCTATTTTATTGGTAAAACGAATACGGGTGCTTTCATTTTTATAGAATCGAATGGTAGGGCCTAAATAGTGGCCATTAAAGCCCTTTGTATTGCTTTTTATATTTGGATAAAACTCGTGCTGTCCATTTTGAAGGGTTAATTGAATATCTCTGTTAAAAGCTCTACTATCAATAAGTTCAGGAATCATCAACTTATTTGTGTCTTGTTTAGCTTTTTCGTTACAAGATATAATGCTAAAAAGCATCAATGCAAAAAATAATTTATTCATATTTTTTTTTATGTTATTTTAAATAATGCAGTATCACTTTTGACTGTAACGATAATAGCGTGAGTCTGTGTATCAATTGGCTACCACTAGTGGTATTTATTTCCTTTATATTTTGTATTGAGTGTCATAGAACATCCCAAATCGGCATGTATTGTGAGACTCTTTCCCCAAGTTTTATAGATAATTCAAATATAATAATAGCTTCACTTTGGTTAAATTGCTTTTGAAGATGCAAACTTGGGGTCTTCATCTGATCTAAATATATAAAAAAATCACGTATCTCCAAAGAGTTACGTGATTTTAACAGTTGGTTAATTAAAGGATATAGACCTATGAGCAGCAAATTCGGATTTTAGGCTCTTAAACCAAAGCGCTTATTTATTGCAATAGTGGCTTAATAATCTTGAATTAAAATTTCGGTTGGAATATGTAAATTGGTATTTAGTTTTCTAATCATTTCCAAAGTCAGTTTCCGTTTTTTATTCATTATTTCGCTCACTCTACTTTTGAAGCCTACCATTTCTACTAAGTCTTTTTGCTTTAGCCCCATTTGTTCCATTCTAAATTTTATTGCAGCAATGGGATCTGGCATTTCAATTGGAAATTTTTCGTTTTCGTAATTGTCTATTACCATTGCTAAGATTTCTAATTCATCGCCTTCTACGGTATCTCTTTTAGCATCAAAAATTAGTTCCAAACGCGCAAGTGCATTTTGGTAGTCTATTTCGTTTCTAATCGGTTTTATTCTCATTTTAAATTTCGTTTGCGTTAATTTTATCATATTCAGCGTGTGTGCCAATAAATCGTATCCATGCAAGTTGATACTCAAAATTAAATTTCACGATCAGCCTGTAATCGTTTCCTTTAATATTAAAAACGATGCGATTTTTTTTCAAAATACTGGCGCTAGGATATTCCATTTTGAGTTCGTTTATGGATTCCCATTTTGATCGTTCCGTTTCTCTGTACCAAGTTTTTAATTGAAGTTCACAATCGCTATGCTTCATCCAAAAATTTCGTAAAGTTCCTCTGGAAAATATTTTCACGACACGTAATTTTATGTAAATATATAAAAAAGTTACCAAAACGATAACTTTTATCATTAAAGTTTGATCTTAAAAACAGGAAGTTAACTAATGTCTTAGTGTTCGTTTAGTCACTTATGAAGATTTCGACTGGGGGTCTTCATCTGAGTTAAAAGTATAAAAAAATCACATACATCCAAAGAGTTACGTGATTTTAACAGAATAATTTTTAGGCATTTCCCCGCTAGCGCGAGCATCCTGCTCGTGCTTTTCAACAAGCGGATGCATAAACTCAACAAAACAAATTACTAAGTCGTGAAAAAAACTTATAAAGGATGCTCCTGCCTCGTTATGAAATTTATATTTTTACTCATAATCTTATTTTTCTGTCTTCTTTGTCTAGCTGGGCACGAGCAGGATGCTTGCGCTAGCAGGGGCTAGTAGTGGCAATATCAAAAAAGAATAAATACGTGGCTCAAAGTCAGAGACTTTGCGCAGCTGGTTGCAAACACAATAAGGGTTGCAGCGATCTTTACCAAAGAATTACAAATAAAGGAAAGAGCAAGAAATTAGCCTTAATAGCCGTTTCTAATAAGCTGCTAAAACAGTGTTTTGCAATTGCAAAATCAGGACACCCCTATGATCCAACTTTTGTATCTGTATTAGAGGTTAAGTAGTAAGTAAAACCTAAAAATAATGAACCAAAAACGCTTAATTATAAAATTATGCCTGGCATACTAGTGTCAAAAAATTATCAAGAAAAGAGTTGTTTTTTAGCTCAGTTCTTTGTTGTGCAACGTACTTTATCTCAAGTAAGCAAATGACTGTGGTGGATGCAAACCGAAACTTTCCTTTATGCAGAGTTCTGTTTTATATTTTTTCGGATTTTTAACTTCTATTGCATAGCCATTTTCTTTACCATTAAAATATTGCATATAATAATCTTCAGTAATTCCAGAAAATTTAGAAGTTTGATTCCACAGTAATTCTAATTCTTCGTGGAAAATTCTATCAATTTCAAATTCGCCTATTACCTTACTTATTGGTGCAGATGCATAAACAATAATCATTTTAATTTCTTTGTTTTTAAACAAGGTTCGTCGAAATTCAAACTTTTTCGTTCCATTAAAAATCTTGTTTGCAAATTCAGGTTTAATCGATAATATAACTTTCATTAGCTCTTGCTTCTTTTAATATTTGTTCAAATTTCGCATCACTTATTTGTTCAAAACCTCGTGGTGCATCTTGTATAATATTTAATTCCCTCAATCTCTTTAGGTTAACTTTTGGCATTGGGAATGAGTCAATGTATAAAAAATTAACGATAAAAGGCCTATTGTTTTTTCTGTAATTCCAAAATTCTTTTAATCCTGCATCATCAAAGACACTTCTCTTTCGACAGAGTTCGATAAAGTGATTTTCATCTCGAATATTGGTTACGACATTTTCTACAACTCCAATAGTTGAGATAACTCCAGCGTAATGACCACCTGTTCTATAGAAAAGCAACAAATCTCCACCGTTTAAATTTCTATTGTAAGAACGTGAGATATAGACCTTTTTAATTGCATTTCGATAAGGCTCATTTTCAGTAAAATCTTGTGGTGATTCATTATTAAGAATTGAATCGGGAAATAGTTCAGTATGGTATTGTGGATATATCGGAACAATCCATTTGGTTGTATTTTTTGATACAGCTGGAAATGTTAGTTTTGGTTGTTGCAAGTTAGGTGCTGGTTTACATTCTCTAACAAAAACTTGCTCAATACCGTTGTCGGTTGTTTTGGTTCCCCAATGTTTAAATCCCCAATCTTCGAGTAAATAAATAAGTCTTAATTGTTCATCCCTTTTATTGAAAATAGTTACATAGATTTCTTCTACATCATATTGTAGTGCATTATCAAAAATTACTTTCAGAAATCTTTCTCCTAATTTGTACCCAGTTGATGTAACTTTGAAAGTTCCGATCTTTAGCCTTTTCTTTTGAGGAAATGACGGTTCTATGTCATTGTAAACTTCATTGGTATCTTCCTGTTTTAAATATAAGAATGCTTTTACATCTCCATCTGTTACACATACATACGAAATGTTATCAGCTTTTTTATTGAACCATTTTCCAAACTCGACGTAGTCTTGTTTGAATGAATCAAAGAATACATCATTGAGATTGATGTTCCCAAAGTATTCTTTCTTTACTGCTAATACTTGATAATTTTTTAATTCAGGATTTTCTGCAATACATTTCTCTAAAAAAGCATCGATTTTGAAAACCTTTTCTGAACAACCTAAAAAGTTAGCTTTTCTATGAATTCCTCTGTCTTCGGTTATTAGAAAGTCAACACGATTATTATATACCTCATTTAATATACTCGTGTCTATGAAATCGTTACGTGATTTATCTGATTGGCGAATTTGCGTTATTAATTGGTCATCGGCTGATTCCGTTTTCAATAGATTGTAGTTGGCAATCTTAATTTTCATAGTTTTAACTACATCTTCATCTTGATAACCAGAAATTTCTTCAATTGAAAGTGGATGAACGCATTTATCAAATTTTAGTTTATCAAGCCAATTGAAAAGTAGCCCTATATCTTCGTTGAAAACACGATTTGCCTCACGATGAATTATTATGTTAGTGTCAATAAGTATTCTCATAATGTTTCTAAATATTCAAAAATTGAAGTTGCGTCTCCGTCGATAACTGTAAATAAGGGTATATCTAATTTTTGTGAAATGTATTTGGCGTGTTCGATTTCCATTAATTGCATTTTTTCAAGAACATCTAACTTGTAAGTCGAGTTGTCTCTTTTCTTTAATCTTTCAAAGATTACTTTAGGTTCGCAGGTTAGTAAAATTATTGATTTTGGTTGGATTCCAACAAATGTAGATTCATCAATTTTTTCAGGCTCTCCGTTTGAGTTTAATAGTGTAAAATGACCGTCAAGTAAATACGTCTTATTTGGCTCTATTATTTTATCTAAATTGTTTAGTAATCTATCTTGTGTTGTCTCGAAATCCTGAACCTTTTTATTCTTTAAATCACTCATCTCATTCCATTTAAGAACTTGACTTGCCGATAAGTGTTCAAAATTGAATTTTTGTTTTAATTTTTCGCAAACAGTTCCTTTTCCAACTGCGTGAATTCCTCCGACAAATATTATTTTCCTATCATTCATAATGTTGGTTCAGTATGTTGCACAACTAGTTATATCCCAACAAAAGCTTGTGTTAACGGCTATATATTTCGGGATAACACAACTTTTTGTTTGTCATTATTTATGATGTCATCGAATGCATAATGGATTCATCATTCGGTTTTAAAACCAACGCATACATGCACGCCACTGTAATATTTACAGTAAACTAATATCTAACTATTGAATCAATTGGTAGTGAAGATTTTGACTTGGGGGTCTTAATCTGATCTAAATGTATAAAAAAATCACGGACATCCAAAGAGTTACGTGATTTTAACAGTTTAATTTTTTTGTGTCTTTAGTCGTGTTTTTTTATTACCCTATTAAATTAGTGTAAAAAAAGGATTAACTTGTTTCTCTCTTATAACGATTCAAAAGCTTGAGTTTTTAATTCAAAGATCTATAAGGTGTTGCTTCATTTGTAGTGTATAATAACTCAAAATTGATATTGTGAGGACTCGTAATAAAATACTTTTGCTGCTATGATACGACACACTTTATTTTTCTATATTACTTTTTTTATTTCATTAAAATTAATAGCGCAAGTGAGCCCCTACCAAATAGTTCAGGACATGGGAAGAGGTTTGAATTTAGGAAATACGTTAAGTGCCCCAGTTGAAGGAAATTGGGCATCCATTGTCTATGAGCAATTTTTTATTGATGTAAAAAACGAAGGGTTTTCAAATGTTAGAATTCCAGTAGATTTTTATGGAGATCGTACTTCTGGGAGTACTGAAAGTTTTTCAATTAATTCAGGAACCGCAAGTGATTATAGCGGGTCAATTTCAGATTTCACGGTAAGTTCAACCTATCTAAACCGACTAAAAACGGTGATCGATTGGTCAATTAATCAAGGATTGTATACCGTCTTAGACTTTCATGGTGCAGAACTAAAATCAGAGTTTCTTACGACTTTTAATAGTAGTGAACCGAACCATTGTGAGCCAAGCTCCGCAAAACGCGCCGCCGATCTAATGAAATTTAAGTCGATTTGGACTGCTATTGCAAACCACTTTATCAATTATCCAGAGACGCTAATCTTTGAAGTTGTAAACGAACCTTATTTTGAATTGAGTGCCGATGAAATGGACGCTTTAAATACACTTATTATTTCAACGATTAGAGCCACAGGAGGGAACAATGTAACAAGAAGCATTATAATTACTGGAGGCACGCTCGCATCGCATGAGGCTCCTACTGCGATAGGGACTGCTATTATTGAGAGCGACGACTATCTGATTGCCTCATTTCATTACTACCAGCCATTTAACTTCACCAGTTCATCGACGTCGAATAATAATGTTTTTAATTGGGGATCAGACTCTGAGAAATCAACATTGATGAGTGATTTTGAGAGTGTTAAAACATGGTCTGATGCCAATAATATCCCTGTTACACTAGGAGAGTTTGGGGCCGATAATACAGCGGGTATTAATTATGTCACTGGAATCGATGGGGACTATGGAGGGCCTGTAAATGCGGATCGCGTTGCGTTTCATAATTTCGTTGCTGAACAAGCCATTAATAGAGGGTTTTCTTTCTCTGCTTGGTGTTCAGGAAATAAATCAAATAAAACAATTCATTTAAGAACAGATAATCCTTCCACTTCAAATGCAGTTGCAGGAACGTGGGTTACGGATGTAAAGAATGCAATTTTAGAACCTGGAAACTGGCCACTTTGTTATGGTCCAAGTAATGCTGCAGTTATCGTTAATACAGATTTTGAATGTGGGTATTCTGATCAATGGAATTTTTCGGTTCTGGGCAACGTAGCAGTTGCCACTTATTCTGATGCGGCAACCGATTCATATGCAGGAAATGCCGGCGGTAAAGTCCAGGTGTCTACCGCTCAAATATATAATAAAGTAGTCCTTAGTAACAACGAATATACAGGCGATTTAACGGGAAAGACAATCACTGTTCAAGGGTATGTAAAAACATTAGGCCCAGACCAATCGATTAAAATCAGAATTAAATCGACTGTAGGAGGAACCAACTCTTATTCCGCATCCGACGTATTAAGTTTTGCGGATGGAAGTTTAGACGGTGCTGCCTACGAACAAGTCGAATTTTCATATGAAGTTCCAGAAGCGACCACTTCAGTTCAGGTTCAATTGATGTTTGGACAAGACCAAGGAACGTATTTAATTGATAATTTTTCAGTGGCTGTAGAAGATACTACTCTTGGAGTCGATGCGTTTGTAGCTGAACCCAAAATCATATTATTTCCAAATCCTAGTGATAATTTAGTCACTATTTCTACAAATTTAGAGGTGCTTTCAGTAAAAATATTTAATAGCATAGGCCAGTTGGTACATCAACAAAACAATACCCATCGTATTGATGTAAATTCTTTTGCTCTTGGAAATTACGTTTTAAAAATAGAAACGAAGACCGGAGCAGCGTATTTTAAAAAGTTACTCATTAAATAGTAAATTGCAGAAACAAAATAGTATTATAGATGAACGTTAAAAATTTAATTTTTTGTTTTTTAGCTCTTGTTTTCTCTTGTGGATTAGTCGCACAATCAGAATCTCAGAAGCCAAATATCCTGTTTATAGCGATTGATGATTTAAAGCCTACCATTGGTAGTTTTGGGGATGCATTTGCCCAAACCCCAGTCATGGATGCCCTGTCAAAAGAAGCCACGATTTTTTTAAATAATCATACCCAACAGGCAGTCTGTGGACCGTCTAGAGCAAGTCTAATGACAGGCAAAAGACCCGATTATACCAAGGTAAGAGACCTTAAAACTAAAATGCGAGATATCAATCCAGATATTCTCACAATTCCAGAACATTTTAAAAACAATGGATACCAAACACTAGGGGTTGGGAAAATATACGACCCCCGTTGTGTTGACAAAAACAGAGATAAACCCTCCTGGTCTGTTCCTTTTATTACAGAAAATAAACTCATCTATCCTTCTGAATATGGCGCACCTGCTTTGGGGTATTATCAAAATAAAGACATCAAAGATAAAGTGACACAACTAAGAGCTGAAGCAAGTTCTAAAGGCGTTAAGAACCTTAATAAATATGTAAGAGACACCTATAAGCCTCCTTTTGGAAGTGCCAATGTGCCCGATGAAGCATATACCGATGGTGCCATCACTTCTCGTGCCAATTTAATGTTACAAGATTTAAGTCAAAACCAAACGGCTCCTTTTTTCCTAGCAGTAGGATTTAAACGCCCACACCTTCCTTTTACAGCCCCTCAAAAATACTGGGATCTCTATGATAAAAATGATATTGAGTTAGCAACCTTTCAAAAAAAGTCTGTGAACGGGCCTAATTTAGCATACCACAACTCAGGTGAGATGCGTTCTTACAAATCCCCTGAAATTGACTACGTGATTAGTGATGAAAATCTTTTAAATTTAGAAGATTCGTTTCAAAAAGATTTGATTCATGGGTATTATGCCTGTACCAGTTTTATTGATGCTCAAATCGGAAAAATACTACAAACGCTCAAAACAACAGGACTTGACAAAAATACGATTATTGTGGTTTGGGGCGATCATGGGTGGCATTTAGGAGATCATAGTTTATGGAATAAGCATTCAAATTTTGAGCAAGCCACACGCTCTCCATTAATTATATACAATCCAAAAGTAAAAAAAGGGGTTAAGGTCACGTCTCCAACGGAGTTTGTAGATATTTTCCCTACACTTTGTGAGGCGGCTAATTTGAGTATTCCTTCAAACCTTGACGGAACAAGTCTAAATTCTTTAGTTGAAGGCGCTTTTATTTCGCCAAAATCCTATGCCGTCAGTCAGTGGCAAAGTGGAAAAAAAACAGGTTATAGTTTTCGAACCGAACTGTACCGCTACACCGTTTGGTTGACCAATAAGAAAAGTACAGACCCTATCTTTCAAAAAGATGTTTTTGCCGAAGAGTTATACGATTATAAAATAGACCCTAATGAAACCTACAATAGAATTGACGATGAAAACTATGCAGTCTTCAAACAGCGATTCCAAAAATTAGCAGCAACGTATTTTAAAAGCCAACGAATAGAACCCGTTCAGAAAAAAAAGAATCCAGTAGATAAAACAAAATTAATCATTGGAGCCACTCTAAATCACAGAGAGATGTCCTCTGAAAAAGGAGCCTTGTTTCTTAAAGATTTTAATTATCTGACACCAGCCAATGCTGCGAAGCAATCTCGGATTCACCCAGAGCCTAATGTTTGGGATTGGAAAAAAATAGATGATTTCATCGCCTATTCTAAGGCGAATGATCTGATTGTTAGAATGCATGGCCCCTCGAGTCCCCAAGCTTCAAAGTGGGCTAAAGACGATTCCAGAACCGCTCAAGAGCTTCGCTCGGTACTGATTGATTTTATGACTGCGACGACCAAACGATTCAATACCATTCCAAATATTAAATGGATGGATGTGGTCAATGAAACGGTGTTGCCAAACGGAACATGGTTTGGTCCAAAAAAGGGACATACTTTATGGGAAAATCCATGGCTTAAAATGGGGTTAGATGCCAATGGGTTTCCAAATTATATTTTAAAATCATTTGAAATAGCGACCAAGAATGCCACAAATATTAAACTTGTTTATAATCACAACGGAGGCATGCAACCCAAAATGTGGGACAAGGTCAAGGAAACTATTTTATACATACGTTCTAAAGGCCATCGTGTGGATGCAATTGGATGGCAAGGCCACATTAAATTAAGTGGCACAACTAAAGGGTTTATTGAAGATACAGACACTACGCTGAATCAACTTTCAGAATTAATAGATTGGGCCCATGCCAATACTTTAGAATTCCATATCACAGAACTCGATTACAAAATAAAAGATAAATCAAACATCAAAGAAGAACATCAAATACAGGCAGAGTTATATTCAAAAATAGTCACCCTTTTAGAATCAAAAACAGCAACCGGGGTTGTGGCTCTGAATCTATGGGATATGGGAGAGCGTTTTAAAAAGAATACTGGTTATTTCCAATCTATCTATGATGCTGATTTACAACCAACACCCGCATACCAAATAATTAAAAATGCATTAAATAATTAAAATGAAGATATTAAATTTACTACCTTTTTCAGCCATTCTTATGACTAGTATTGTTTTTTCTCAATCCAATCCCCCCCTTTATCTTGATGCTGAACAGCCTGTTGAAGTGCGCTTAGACGACCTCATGAGTCGAATGACTCTTGAAGATAAAGTATATCAGATGAATCAATTTGTAGGCTTAGATCACATGCGTCAAGCTGAAAAAAACCTCACAGAAGAGGAGTTACATTCTAACGATGCACAAGGGTTTTATAAAGGCTTATTTAGTGATGATGTGGCCCAAATGACCAAAGAGGGTAAAATTGGCTCTTTTCTTCATGTGTTAACCACTGAAGAGGCGAACCTTCTTCAAGAACTGGTACTTCAGTCTCGACTTAAAATACCGATTTTAATTGGGATCGATGCCATTCATGGAAATGCTTTAGTTTCTGGAACAACGGTCTATCCCTCTCCAATATCCTTAGCATCGACTTGGTCAGATGAATTTTTATATGCTGTTGGAAAACAATCCGCCAAAGAAATGAGAGCGACTGGATCGCATTGGGCATTTACGCCCAATATTGATGTGCTTCGGGATCCAAGATGGGGGCGTGTAGGAGAAACCTTTGGTGAAGATCCCTTTATGGTTGGAAATATGGGTGCTGCCATGATTAATGGATTCCAACAAGGGGATTTCTCAGGCCCCGAAAAAGTAATCGCCTGTGCAAAGCACATGATTGCTGGCGGCGAGCCTGTCAATGGTCTTAACGCCGCACCAATGGATGTATCGTTGCGTACTTTAAAAGAAGTGCACCTTAAACCCTATCAGAAAGCGATTGACGCTGGTGTGTATTCTATAATGGCGGCTCATAACGAACTTAACGGCGTCCCTTGCCATATGAATTCTTGGTTAATGACAGACTTGTTTAGAAACCAATGGGGATTTAAAGGATTTTATGTCAGTGATTGGATGGATATTGAACGTATTGAAACACTTCACCATGTTGCAAATGATTTAAAAGAAGCCTCTTACTTATCTGTAAAAGCTGGGATGGATATGCATATGCACGGGGTTAAATTTCCAGAAGCAGTTGTAGAACTGGTTAATGAAGGAATGCTTTCTATGGACCGTATAAATGATGCCTGTGCTAAGATATTAATGGCCAAGTTTAAGCTCGGTTTATTTGAAAATCGAACGGTCAAACTAGAGACGATTAAAGATCATGTGTTTATAGATGCACATAAAAAAACAGCCTTAGAAAGCGCCCAAAAGGGACTCGTTCTTTTAAAAAATAATGGGATACTTCCGTTAGCTAAAACAGCCACTAAAAAACGAATTTTAGTGACCGGTCCCAATGCAAACAACCAAACCATATTAGGAGATTGGCATGCTGTACAACCGGACGAAAATGTCATCACAATTTTTGAAGGGATAGAGACTTTAGGAACGCAAAAGGGCTATGAAGTTAGCTTTTTTGATTCGGGGGAGAACATTCGAAAAATTAAAGACACTAAAATTCAATCGGCTGCACAGTTAGCCAAAGAAGTAGATTATGCCATAGTCGTTGTAGGCGACAACTCGATGCGTTACCGATGGAAAGATAAAACGGCAGGTGAAAACATGGCCCGTGCTGCTTTAGATCTTCCTGGGAAACAATTAGAATTGGTCCAAGCCATAGAAAAAACGGGGACCCCTGTTATTATTGTGTTAGTGAATGGCCGCCCAATTTCAGAACCTTGGTTACAAGATAATATCCCTGCGATTATTGAGTCCTGGGAGCCTGGTTTGTTTGGAGGAACAGCCGTTGCCGAGGTTCTTTTTGGAGACGTCAACCCTAGTGGTAAATTACCACTTACAGTCGCCCGTAGTGTTGGGCAATTACGTATGATTTATAACCATAAGCCATCCGCCTATTTTCATAAATATGCCGTAGAAAAAAAGACTCCTTTGTATCCGTTTGGATTTGGCTTAAGCTATACCGAGTATAACTATTCTAAACCGCGTCTTTCAAGTACCGAATTAGAGAAAGGTAAATCTGTCACCCTTCGTTTCGAGCTTCAAAATAGTGGAGATATGGACGGAGAAGAAATCGTTCAGCTTTATATTAGAGATAAAGTGAGCAGTGTCACACGCCCTGTTAAAGAATTAAAAGGGTATAAGCGAGTGTTTTTGAATAAGGGGACCTCTAAAACTGTGTCGTTTGAAATTGATGAACGTATGTTGGCATTTTATGATATCAATATGGATTATTGTGTGGAACCTGGTACGTTTACTTTGATGATTGGGAAATCATCAGCAGATAAAGATCTGAAGTCCGTTGAGTTAACGGTTAATAATCGCATTAAAATTAAAGAATAAATGAAACATGTTTTTATATTTCTCGTACTGTTTTCGGTAACCCTAAACTCACAAAATCAGACACCGCCTAAAAACGTCTTATTTGTTATGGTCGATGATTTACGCCCTGAACTCAGTTTATACGGACAAAATCAAATCATAAGCCCCAATATTGATGCTTTAGGCGCTTCTGGAGTGACCTTTAATCGTGCCTATTGCAATGTGCCTGTTTGTGGGGCCTCTAGAGCAAGTCTTTTAACCGGAGTACGTCCCACAGCAAATCGTTTTTTAACTTATCATAGCCGTATTAAAGAAGATATGCCAGATGTTGTTAATATTGTTCAATACTTTAAAGACCGTGGCTATTCAACGGTAAGTAATAACAAAATAACCCATATCAAAAATGATATTGATGCTTGGGATGAAGAATGGTATCCCAAAGCTAAAACCTGGCGTAATTATCTTTCAGAAGAAAATTTAACTCTTGAAGCCGCCAATAAAGCGGGGCATGCTTACGAAAATATAGACGTCCCAGATGCAGCATACATTGATGGACAAACAGCATTAAAATCCATAGAAGATTTAAAAAAGTTTAAAGAAGATGGGGCTCCATTTTTTTTAGCGGTTGGGTTTGTGAAACCACACCTTCCTTTTAATGCGCCTAAAAAATATTGGGATTTATACGATCCAAATGCGATTACACTTCCAGAACATGCTACGTTTCCAGAATCAGCACCACAAAACGCAAAGCATAATTGGGGAGAGCTGAGGTCCTATATTGACATTCCAAAAACAGGCCCTTTAACTGAAGCGATGGCCAAAAAATTAATACATGGATATTATGCAAGTGTGAGTTATGTTGATGCTCAAATAGGCGTTTTAATAAATAGTTTAACAGAATTAGGATTGCGAGAAAATACGGTGATTGTTTTAGTAGGAGATCACGGATGGAGTTTATCGGATCATGGCTTATGGGCGAAACACAGCAATTTTGAAGTGGCACTTCAAGTCCCATTAATTATAAGTGATTCTAGACTCCCCAATGCAGCGCGTACGAATTCTATTGCCGAGTTGGTAGACCTCTACCCAACCCTTTGTGAACTTACAGCCGGAGAATCGCCCACTCATTTACAAGGCAGTTCGTTAGTTTCAGCGCTCAAATCGCCAGCCACGATCTTTAAAAATAGTGCATTAGCCCGTTGGAAAAAAGGAGAAACGCTCATTGTGGATCAGTTGTTTTATACCGAGTGGAAGCGAAAGAATAAAGTCGTTTCTAAAATGCTATACAACCACGAAACGGATCCCGACGAAACTATTAATTTGGCAAATGACCCTGCTTATTTATCTATTGTGAAAGCATTAAGTCAACAATTAGAACAATTTAAAACGACATTTAATTAATTTAAATTATGAACATTAGCAAACATCTTTTTTTTGGTTTATCGCTTTTAGCTCTTACCACATTCGCTTGTAAATCGTCTAAGCCCGCTGTGACAGACACTACCACACCAAAGCGGCCTAATATTGTTTTTATTATGGCGGATGATCATGCCGTGAGTTCGATTAGTGCCTACGAAGATTGGTTGGCAGACATCGCACCAACTCCAAATATCGATCGGATTGCTAATGAAGGGATGTTAATGACTAGAACGTTTAATACCAATTCTATATGTGGGCCCAGCCGTGCTGCGATTTTAACAGGCAAATACAGCCATGTAAGTGGTTTTTTTAAAAATGAAAAAGGGGGCGATTTTGATGGGAGTCAAATGACCTTTCCAAAATTATTTCAAAAATCAGGCTACCAGACCGCCGTCATTGGAAAATGGCATCTAGGAACCAATCCTACAGGATTTGATTATTCGAAAGTGATGATAAATTGGGGGGGGCAAGGGACTTATTTCAACCCCGTATTTTTAGAAAATGGCCGGGATACGCTGGTTGAAAAAAAACGACATTCAACCGCTCAAGTGGCTCATGATGCCATGAAGTGGATAGGCGAGGGGCGCGATAAAGAAAAACCGTTCATGTTGATGTATCAATTTAAAGCACCCCATCGTCCTTGGGAACCTGCAGAAGAATTTAAGGATTTATTTACGGATGGAGACCTTCCACATCCTGCAAACTTTAATGATGACTACAAAGGCCGGAAAGCAGCAAGTGAGCAATGGATGGAAATTGAAAACCATATGAATCGAAGGGATTTAAAAATGGCGCCGCCAGAAGGACTTTCAAATCGTGAACGTAATACGTATTATTCCTTTGGAAATAAGGGGGAGTTTTGGACGCCTAATGATACCCTTCAAGGCGCTGCGCTTAAAAACTGGAAGTATCAAGCGTATATCAAGGACTATTTACGATGTGTGGCAGGGGTTGATAAAGCGGTAGGCCAGATGTTAGACTATCTTAAAGCAAATGATTTATTAGACAATACGATTGTTATATACACGTCTGATCAAGGATTTTATTTGGGTGAGCATGGTTGGTTTGACAAGCGATGGATGTATGAAGAATCGTTTAAAATGCCGTTCATGATTCGCTATCCTGAACTCATTAAACCAAAATCTGTGAATTCAGATTTATTACTCAATATAGACTTTGCGCCGACCTTACTAGATTTAGCTGGGATCGCTGTTCCTGAAGCGATGCAGGGCACAAGCTTCAAACCCTTATTAGAATCTAATAAGAAAGTAGACACTAGAGACGCGGTGTATTATCATTACTATGAATTTCCAAAATGGCATAATGTTCAACCGCACTACGGGGTAAGAACCGAGCGTTATAAGTTGATTCATTATTATTACAATATGGACGAATGGGAGCTGTTTGATTTAAAAAAAGATCCCAATGAAATGGTGAATCTTTACGGGACTTCTGGGACTGAGAAATTGACTCAAAAATTAAAGAATAAAATCAAGGAATTACAAGTTGAGTACAAAGATGATAGGTCTTTAGAGGACATGCGTGAGATGACTGATAGAGTCATTGAACGTGTTTATAATGAAGAGAATATCAATAAGCATTAGGTTGTTTTATTGATTCTTGGAATAAGGAGCCTACAAATCACATCATTTGTATGGTAGATTGCGTTATCAGATGTGTTTAATGACTAATAACCTCATTTAAAGGGGCGATAATCAAGAATACATTAGTACATTATAGTCTAAAGCTATAATACTTTATAAATACCACCTATATTTTGCGTCATTTGTAATATAGATTGCTTCATCTGTGCTATTTATTTAGTGTCAAAATTGATAATTTTGATAACAATGAAAACAAAATACCAAATTTTATTGCTTGTATACATGCTTATAGGGTTTAATGGATTTGCTCAAAATTCAGCAGTGCTTATTGCCCCTGTTTTGCAGGTTTATAAAACAATAGACACTACAACTCTTAAGTTGCATATCTACAAACCCCTAGACTTTGATGCTACTAAAGTCTATAATTGTGTGGTGTTTTTTCACGGGGGTGGATGGAATAATGGAAGTCCAAGAGCTTTTAGAAGACAGTCCATGTATTTTGCCTCTAGGGGGATGATCGCCATTTCAGCAGAATACCGATTAAAAAACACCCATGGAACAACCCCTTTTGAAGCGGCTGAAGATGCAAAATCGGCCATTCGTTTTGTAAGACAACATGCTAACGAGCTTCATGTAAATCCAAATGCGATCATTGCAGGTGGAGGCTCTGCAGGGGGCCATTTAGCAGCTTCTTGTGGTCTTATTTCTAAACTTGATAATCCAACAGAGGATTTAACCATTAGCTCAATCCCCAATGCTTTAGTCCTATTAAACCCTGTTATAGACTTAGGGCCGGGTGCATATGCACACAAACGCCTTGGTGAGCGTTATATAGACCTATCTCCAACCGATCATATTAGTGCGGGAGCACCACCATCAATCATCCTAGTGGGTACAAAAGACCGTATTATTTCTGTTGAAATGGTGACGTCTTTTAAAGAAAAAATGGAGGCTGTTGGCAATCGATGTGATTTGATACTTTATAAAGATCAAGGCCATGCCTTTTTTGCAAAAAAACCAATTAAATATTTTATAGAAACAACCCATGAAATTGATAAATTTCTAGTTTCTCTGGGATATTTGAATGGGAATTCAACAATTAATAATCAATATAATTAACCAATAACTTTAAAACTATGAAACATTTTTACACTTTTACGCTTACTTTCATCATGTTGTGCTTCTATGGAGAAGCTCAAAATTTATTAACAAACTCAACCTTTGCAGATGTTGCTGCTTGGACGGTCGTTAATACCACAGGGAGCCTTAATACTGACAGTCATACTGATGACGGAACAGGTTCGTATGAGCTACTTGCTCAAGATGGTAATACGAACGGACATATTAAACACAATCAAATTATTGCATCCAACTTACAGCCCGGAGATTATGTCATGACTTGTTGGGTAAAAGGGGGCATAGGCTCTAGGGTTAAACTCCAAGTCTATCAGGGGGGCGCTATGAATGCCCCAGTTTATGAAACTCTTTCGGTTGACTGGGAGCAGATTTCACATGTTTTTACTCTTGAAAAAGCAGGTGCTTCGCCCAGAATATTTAATTCAAAAAACGACGGTACTAGCGTTGTTTTGATTGACGATGTTGTTTTTGAACGAGTGATGACCGAAGCTCCAGCGACTTCAGATTTAACAACAGCCTCAGGATGGTACGCTATAAATGCGACCTCTACTGAGACTGCAACGGTACAGACTTTGAATATGGATAATGCAGCGCCTAAATTAAAATTGTATGATCACTACGTAGATGCTGATGCTAATAAATTTATGACTATTACACTACAAAACAACTCTGTCAATACAGGGCTTCAAATCTCATATCCCAAGTCAGATGGGTCAGGCGAACATTATATGCCGCAAACCATTTCGGCTGATGATTCAGAATCAAAAACGTATGAGTTTGACATGACCAATGATAATTGGTCTGGAAACGTAGCGAATATTAGTTTTACCATTAAACAACGAAACGCAGAGGATACGGCTTGGGCTAGCGCAGAACAGGGTGGAACTGTTGCTTTTAATACAGTGTCATTTTCAGCAGCCTCACTTTCTTCAAAGAGGTTTCAAAAAGGATTTAATTTTTACCCCAATCCTGCTAACAATTCCATAACTATTGATCGTTTTAATGGAAATGATAAACTTGATATTTTTAGTGTTTTAGGTAAGAAGGTTATGACCATTAATGACACCTCTAATCCTATAGATATTTCTAACTTATCTCCTGGAATTTACATTATCAAATCCAATAATAACACTCAAAAGTTAATCAAAAAATGAGAATACTACTAGTATGCTTTGTAGTAGCCATTAGTATGGGTTTGCAAGCGCAAGACAATAAATATGCAGCAAAAAGAGCAGCGAATGCGGTCGCATTCATTTCATCTGGAATGGATATCACCGATGAGCAAGCTCAGTTTGTTGAGAATACGTTATACACTAAGTATGCTGAAAACGGCCTTAAAATTAAAGGGAATGGACTTTCAGATGAGGAGAAGAAAGAAGTCTATAGAACTGCTGCGACGACAACAAGAAAACGTTTACGCGCAGAATTTTCAAAAGATGAGGTCCAGTCGATTATTGATTTGGAACGCGAAAGTTTTAAGAAATAAAGAAACATTAAATTTAAAAAAAAGAGGCTGAAATTTATTTCAGCCTCTTTTTTTTACTACAAATTTAGTGAAGTCAATACCTAAAAATCAGTATTAGTTTTCTGGTTCTCTCACTTCTGTAGGAAGGGTTCCAAACTGTATTTTGTAACACTTTGTAAAGTATGAAGGCGATGAAAAACCTACCTTAAAGCTAATCTCACTAATAGAATGATCGCTACTTTCTAAAAACTGTTTTGCTTTTTCGAGTCTTATCTTTCTAATAAATTCATTGGCAGTATTTCCTGTCAGCGCTTTAATTTTTCTATAAAGTTTACTTCTACTAATTAATAATTCATCGGCGAGATTTTCTACATTCAAAGCAGGGTCATTTATGTTTTCATGAATATATTCAAGAATATTCGTAATGAATTGCTTGTCGAGTGAGGTCGTATTTCTTAATTCTTTATCACTAACTCCATTGTAATATTTATTAAATAATATTTGACGACTATTAATCAGTTGACTTAAGTGGGACTTAAGAACATTCATATTAAAGGGCTTATTAAGATACACATCTGCTCCAGAATCAATCCCTTTAACACGATCAATTTGCATTCCTTTTGCGGTAAGCAATAGAAGTGGAATGTGGCTTATTCTTAGGTCTTTTTTTATGTTATTACACATTTCAAAACCATCCATTATTGGCATCATAACGTCAGATATAACTAAGTCAGGGATAAACTTAATAGCCATTTGAAGCCCTTCTTTACCATTAATCGCCATCTTTACTTTGTAGTCCTCTTTGAGTTCGTTTTTTAAATAATTACGCAATTCAGAATTATCCTCAACAATCAGCACTGTTTTCTTATTACGACCCGTATCGTTAGTTACTTCTAACTCAATTTCAGAGTTATTAATCTGCTCATAAATTTCATCATTTGTTTTAGATTCTGAATCGGTTTTGGATATATTTAGATGGTTACTGCCTAGGGGAAGTAGAATCTTAAATTCAGTGCCTTTATTTTTCTCACTATTTACTTCAATGGTTCCCATGTGAAGATCGATGAAACTTTTAACCACTTCCAAGCCTATTCCAGTCCCTCCGTAATATTGCTTATCCATTTCGTTTGATTGATAAAATCTAGTAAAAATTTGTTCTAAGTCTTTTTTATCAATCCCAATGCCACTATCGAGAATGCTGATTTCAATTCCATAGAGGTCCTCGTCATTATTTAGTAAAGGAAAATCAATAGGTCGTAACGGGATCTGAATTGTTATAGAGACCATCCCATTGTCTTTAGTTGCTTTAAATGCATTGGACAAAAGGTTGAATATTATTTTTTCAAGCATCGATGGATCGGCCCATATAGAGATGTTTTGATCCAGGCTTTCTACCGAAAGTATTATATTTCTTTGAACAGCTTCTTCTTCAAAATGACTTGCGACCTCCTTAATAAATGTAATAATGTCAAATTTAGAAGCATTAATAGACATTTTATTAAATTGAAGTTTTCTAAAATCCATTAATTCATCAATTAACCTTGAAAGGCGTTTTGAGTTTTTATAAATGGTTGCATGCTTCTCTTTAATATCATTAGGTAACTCTATCGATTTATTTTCTATAATAGCTTCAAGAGGGTTTAGGATGAGTGTCAAAGGGGTTCTAAACTCGTGAGAAATATTAGTAAAAAACTGTATTTTCTTTGCATTTAGAGCCTCATCTTGAGCGCGTTCTTCACGCTCGTTTTTTATTTGCTGGCGTTCCTTTAATCGCACATGAAGAAAGTTGTAAATTAGAACAACGACAGTTAATGTGATTAGCAAAAATATAAATAGGGCTAAATGGGTTTTCCACCATGGAACCAGGATTTTGATTTCTAATACTGTAGGGGTCTCATTCCAAATCCCATCAGAATTTGCAGCTTTAACTTTAAAATTATAGGTTCCAGCGGGGATGTTTGTGTAAGTTGCATTGCTAATTTTTTTTACATAATTCCAATCTGTTTCAAACCCTTCTAAATAGTAAGCATATTCAATATTTTTTGAGCGCGTGTATCCCAAACCAAAATAGTCAATTGTAAACATGTTTTGGTCATGCTCTAGTTTAATTTTTGAGGTTTCATTAATCACTTTTTTTAGAGGAGAATCACTTTCTGAAGGGACCACACTTTGGTTTGAAATTTTAAAATCTGATAAATAAACTATTGGTGGGGTGGAGTTGGTAGTAATGACTTTAGGATCAAAGTAATTGATGCCTTTGTAACATCCAAAATACAAAATGCCATCGTCGGATTGATAGTTAGAGTTTTTGTTGAAATTATTTGTAATCAATCCATCCTGAGTATTATAATTGATGAACTCATTTTTTAGGGAATCAAATTTTGAAATCCCATTGTTTCCTGCAAGCCACATCTCATCATCTTTTGTTTGAATAATGGACTTTATCGATTGATGGTCAAAGTTTTCAGAAGGATCAAACCATTTAATTTTTTGAGTTATTGGATCTAATTTACATAACCCATCCCCATCTGTACCAATCCATATGTTATTTTGGTTGTCTTCAAAAATGGTGATTAGTAAATTGCCTCTAATCCTGTTTTCTGCAGTGTTGTTTAGAATCGAACTATAGGGTATTATTTTTGGAGTCTCTGAATCTGGTTTTTCAATTTTAAACAAACCGGTTCTCGTTCCTAACCATAGATTATCTTGGTGGTCTACGATCACTTTTCTAATGTTTTTTGAATTGATGGACAAAGATTTGTAGGCTTCGGACTGGTAGTGTTTTAAAGTTCCAGATTTTTGTTCATAGGAATATAAGCCTGTTAAAAAACTACCAATCCAAATGCGTCCTTTTGAGTCTTCAGCAAAACTCATTATTCGATTCGATTTTAGAATAGTACCACTATTTTTAATTTGTATATTCTTAAATACTTTGGATCCTTTTTTTAGTATAAATAGCCCTGAATTCCATGTTCCAATCCATACATTTTGATAGCTATCGATAAACACGCTCACAACATCACTACTATTTAGTCCTTTGGCTATTTTGTTGTTTTGATCTAATAAATGAGTAAAAGTTTCCTCTTTAGGATCATAAACATCAACTCCGCCATCGGAAATTCCAATCCAGAATCGGCCCTGATTATCTTGAGTAATACTTGTTACAGATTTAGAAAATAAGGATTGATCTTTATTTGGGATACTTTCAATCGATTTGAATCGTTCATTTTCCTTATCATAGATATCGACTCCTTGGTTGAAATAACCCACCCAAATTCTGTTTCCATCGTCAATAAATATTGACCATATTGAGTTGGATTTAATTCCATCTGTATCAGACTTATTAAATTTGAATGATTTGACGGCTCCATTACGATCCAAAATGATAAGTCCATCGTTTTCAGTTCCACAAAAAATGGCGCCTTCAGTGTTCGTTTCTAACGATAGGATGCGTTTGTTTGTAATGTTATAGGATTTAAACTCAAAATAATTAGTTGGGCTCGTTGATATTTCAATAAGGCCTTCGCTGGTCGTTCCTAGCCAAATACTTCCATCCAATTTAGTGAGTATGGATTCTATGGGGTTTTTAATTTCTTCCGACTGTCTCGAGGTTGTGAATTTAGCATAGTCCAATTCGTTAGTAAGAGAATTGTACTTTAAGAGTCCTATGTTTGATCCAAACAATATAGCCCCTCTGGGCGTTGTTTTTATTTCGTTTATTTGAAGTTTTTCTATAGAGTCATAGGCTATTATTTTTACTTTTATAACTTTTTGATTAGTTGTGTTAAGCTCAAGTACGCCAGAACCGTGCGTCCCTATGAGTAGTGTGTTTCGATCAGTTTCTCCAATTGCCTTAATTTGAACCTTTGAATTTTGAGAATTGAGTTTTACAGGAACAAATTGATCTAAATTCCTGTGGTATAAATTGAGTCCTACATCTGTTCCTACCCAAAGGTTGTTATTTGAATCCAAAAAAATAGTGTTCACTCCAGAATTGTCTAAGGTTTTTTCATTCCCCCACTCGTGTCGATAGTTTTTTAGTTCAAGACCATTAAAAGAGTATATTCCGTCCCCTTGCGTTCCAATCCATACAATTTCTTGTTGATCTTTAATGATAGATGTGATCGCTCTTTGACTCACGTTTTCAGCAATCGGTTTAAACTTTAAGTTGTCCATATAACTTTGTCCAAAAATCATATTTGAAATAAAAATGATCGCAATTGGAACGGTTCTATATAGTTTGCTGATTGTCATAATAACTAATTTTAATCCTTATTTTGTTTAATGGTTAAATAGTATAACCATACAATTCAATATTAACTAATTTAATTAATATAATTTTTGTATTTCCATCGAATAAGTCTAATTGCTTCAAATTTCACATACATTTCCTCAAATTTAATAAAATTAATTAGAGAGTGTAAGTAGGTTTGTTGAATATTCAAATACTTACACACAAAATTTATAATTCCTCAATTGCGAACTTATAATATTATATTTTTGATTAGAATAAATTGATAATAATTAAACAACTATAATTTCACTATCTAACTAAATAAATAAACTATGAAAACTATTTTCCGACTAATTATTTTTTCGGTTTTAACTCCTTTAGTTGCTTTTGCGCAATCAAAGACAATTACCGGGACTATTAACGATGAGTTAGGTCTACCGCTTCCTGGAGTAACAATCCAAGTCAAAGACTCAAATAATCTTGGAGCTGTCACAAATTTTGATGGCGTTTTTAAAATTTCAATTCCTTCGGATTCAAAACAAAGTATTGTTCTTTCGTATGTCGGGTATTTAACGGAAGAAGTTGATGTTTCTAAAAACACAACTGTTTCAGTAAACTTACAAGTGGACACGGACCAACTCGATGAAGTGGTTGTTATTGGGTATGGAACGGTCCTTAAAAAAGATATTACAGGATCTTTATCCTCTGTAACCATTAAAGAGGAGGTGGCGAATCAGTCTACTTCAGTAGATCAGCTTTTACAAGGCCGTGCGGCTGGAGTACAAGTCATACAAAATGGTGGGGCTCCAGGTTCTGGAATTAGTGTTAAAATTAGAGGGACTAACAGTCTAAGAGGAAATAACGAACCGCTTTATGTGATTGATGGTGTCATTATTTCTTCAGCTGGTGAAGATGTTTCATCCGCAGGAGGGGGTCTTGAAGGTCAAGAAGTTCAAAATGGTCTAAATGGAATTAATCCACGAGATATTGAAAGCATCCAAGTATTAAAAGATGCTTCTGCCACTGCTATTTATGGGTCAAGAGGCGCCAATGGAGTTGTTTTGATCACCACTAAAAAGGGAACAAATGGGAAAGCTAAAGTCAATGCATTTCTTACAACCTCTATAAGAACAATTACTAAAAAATATAACGTATTAGACGGATTTGGCTTTGCCAACTATGTTAATGAAATTAACGAAAATAATGGAGTTGATCAACGTTATTTAATTGAAGGCTCCACGATTTATACATTAGAAAATGGGACTCCATTATCTGATCCAGCTCAGGAATTCAATTGGCAAGATGAGATTTATACGGACGGAATTAGTCAAAAATTTGGAGCTTCTGCTTCTGGAGGTAGTGATCAAGGAAACTACTATATATCAGCAGGTTTTGATAGTCAGCAAGGGATCGTAAAAAAATCTTCTTTTAAAAGTGGTGATATTCGAATCAACTTAAATCAGAAGTTAAATGACAATTTAGAAATAAAAGCGCGCTTAAGTGGCTTTTTTAGCAGCTCAGACTTTGCTGAAGGGGGTGACTTAGCTGGAGGCGCAAATCGAAGCCTCGTAAGAAATGCGATTGCATTCAGACCGCTTTTGGCGTTTAACGATGATGGTATTGATGTTTCAGGAGACGAAACCTTGACGAGCCCTTACGCTTGGATTGATGATTTTTCAGATATTTCCAAAGCAACCCGCTACATAGGATCTTTAGGGCTTACTTATAAACTCCCTATCAAAGGGATGTCCTACGAAGTTACTTATGGAGGTAATGTTAGAAATAAAGACAGAAGACGTTGGTTTGGACCAACAACCTTTCAAGGGAGGCCAAATGGGGCACTTCAAATGTCAACATTAAATACAAAATCACATCAGTTTAATAATCTTTTAAAATTCAATAGAAAATTTAATAGAAAACATAGAATTAATAGTTTGGTCGGCGTTACTTATGACGTCCGTAATGTAGAAAGAAGTGTTTATGCGGTTGCAGGCTTTATTACCACTCAATTTACAACATCGCAACCTGCTTTTGGAGAGTCAATCACCAGACCATTAACGCTAGCGAAATCGGATCAACAAATAGTTTCCCTTCTAGGACGATTAAATTATACTTATGATAATAAGTACACTTTAACAGCAACGATTAGACGTGATGGTGTTTCAAAGTTTTCAGAAGGTAATAAGTATGGTGTATTTCCATCATTTGCTTTCGCTTGGAATGTTGGTAATGAGAGTTTTGTAAAAAACTCAGATCTTTTTGAAAGTTTAAAACTTAGAGCAGGATGGGGTCAAATAGGGAACCATGGTATAAGCCCTTACGGAACGTTGTCTAATTATGGCGTGTCAGATAATCTGTATGGAAATGTGGACGGTGGCACTAATATTCCAATCGGATTATTAAATCTTTCGAATCCTGATTTAACATGGGAAACAACGGAGCAATTAAATTTTGGTTTAGATTTTAGTACTTTAAATGATGTGGTTTCAGGAACTATCGATATCTATAACAAGACCACTAAGGATTTACTTCAAAATTCTAATATTCCAGCATCTTCTGGATTTTCAAATATTTTGGTAAACAAAGGGGCTATTTCAAATAAAGGTGTTGAAGTTGCGTTAAACTTTGTTCCGATTTCAACAGATGTTATGGAATTGAGCTTTGGAGGGAATATCTCGTTTAATAAAACACAGATTACAGACTTAAACTCTCAGCCATTACAAGGGTTCTATGAAAATGGTGCTGTAACAGACAGAAGGTTTTACTATGGTAATAGAGTTAGTGGAGGCAATCATTTTAAATCGCCAGCAAATGTATTTGTAGAAGGAGAAGAATCGAGTCTCTTTTATGGGTTTCAAACAGACGGTATCTATCAAACTGAAGCTACTGATTTTGTTTCTCTACTTGGAGTTGATGCTGTACCTGGTGACGTGAGAATTATAGATCAGTTAACAGAAGATACTGATGGTGATGGAGTCTTAGATTCTGGCGATGGCGTGATCGATGTAAAGGATAGAACCTTTATTGGTAATCCGAATCCAGATTTTATATATGGGTTTAACATGAACTTAAGATTCAAAAGATTTACAGTTAGTGCTTTATTTAATGGGGTGTATGGTAATGAAATTGCAAATGGTAATTTATTGCAATTAGATAATGCTGAAGCAAGTGTCTTTAACAATATCTCACCTGAAGCCTATAACAATGCTTGGAGGCCAGACAACCAGTCAAATACCCATCCAAGAATTGGATATACGACAGTTGGCCAAGCTGCCATAACAGATCGTATCATTGAAGATGGTAGTTATTTAAGGTTAAACAATTTAACGATAGGCTATGATATTCCTGTCACAGAAACGAGTTTATTCGATCGTTTAAATGTTTACATCGCGGGTCAAAACTTATTTACTTGGACAAACTACAGTGGCTATGATCCAGAAGTCTCCACTTTTTTATACACAGGGCTCATAAACGGAGTGGATTTCAATGGCGCTCCTAATGCTCGAAATCTTTTATTAGGTGTGAATATGAGCTTTTAAACGTACTGAAAATATAAATCTGAAAACAATTATATATATTACTAAATTTATAAATTATGAAAAATTTTAAAATCATATTATTAACGCTTATAGGAGTCCTAGTTTACTCCTGTGACATTGATGAAGAGCCAATATTCCTCGATTCAGCAGCGACTTACGGAGACCTTGAAATTGCAACGGGTGCTTTAGATGGAATTTACCAAGGATTGACAGCCTATGGGGCACAAGAGCAACGTATTTATGCACTTAATGGTTTTTCAGGGTTTTTTACTACAGGTAGAGGCGGCGGTAATAATGTTAATAACACAAACAATCAGACCCTATTTTCTTTAAAACCAGTTTATGATATAGATTCAGAAAATATGTGGATCGCTATTTATTCTGTAATAGGGAGATGTAACGGCGCTATTAATAACATAACAACCGTTGCGTCCACCTCGGATATCAACGAGTTAGGATTCAATGATATTTCGGGTCAAGCTTACTTTGTACGCGCTTGGTCCTATTTTTCTTTAGTCCGTTTATGGGGAGATATTCCACTATGGTTAACGCTTCCTGATAGTGATAACTTAAGTAAAGCAAAAACGAGTGCAAAAGAAGTTTACGCACAAATCATCTCGGATGCCCAAATGGCTACGAGTCTAATGAATGGGGCCATTGGTGCTGGTTATCCAAAACAGCAGGCAGCAAATATGTTATTAGCTAAAGTCTATATGACACTCGCTACTAACCCCGATTTACAAGCGGATGACAAGACTGAAAGTGACTATTGGCAAATGGCTTATGATGAAGCTAACATGGCCTATGGACACTATAGTTTAGAACCGGATTATAGCTCTTTATTCACGGATGAAAATGAGAACTCTAACGAATCAATTTTTGAACTTCAAATTAGTCAAGATGCTGCGAACTCTCAAATGGGTAGAAATTATACTCCGTGGAAATATAAGTCAGCACTGCATTTTGGTTGGTTACGTGTGAGTGCAGATGTATTCCTAGACCACCAGGCAACGTATCCAGATGACCCTAGACTAGAGGGTACTTACCTTTATAATTATAGCAGAGCAGATAATGGAAACTCAGTTAAAGTATACCCTGCGATTTCTGCCAGAAGTCAATTTTCTAAATCACATCCTTATTTATTTAAGTTCACTGAAAAAGATAAAAGCCATTCCAATCTATATGGAGATCAAAATGTAATTATTTATCGCTATGCGGAACTTCTTATTATGTTGGCTGAGATTTCTAATGAACTCCAAAATGGACAACAACTTGGGTTTATTACTGAGGTCTTAGATCGTGTAGGCATGTCAAACGCTGCCTATTTAGGAGATCAAGCGACCTTTAGAGATGCCATTATGACTGAATATCGATTTGAACTTCTTGGTGAGGGTGAAGATGCACACAATAACAGAAGACGAGGATTTGATTATTTTTTAACGCACACAATTAATAAACATAACAACAATCCAATTTTCTCTTCTAAGGTAGATTTAGAATTAAGTACAGATCCAACACAAGTAATGCAATTGCCAATTCCGCTTACTGAAATCAATACCAACGACTTAATAGATGACTAGTGGTTTAGCTGGTAGTTTTATAAATTTTATAAAGGCCAAAGCTAATTGCTTTGGCCTTTATGTATTTTTGGTGGACTCCATTGCGAGGGATGCTGTAGATATTGGGGGGGGGCTAGCAACGTTTTCAACAACAGAGACCCCTTTTATTTGGAGAAATTAAACTTATGTTCCAAATCGCAGTCCTATTAGAATTCAGGATCAATTAACTTATGAATCAAAGAGAACTCATACATTTACACTGGCGTACCGGATTTGGGGCAACGCCTGCTTTGATTGCAGCATCCACAAAGCTCAGTAGAGAAAATAATGTGAACTTACTGTTCGATGCTTCAAAAAAAATAGAGCCTATTCAAATAGATTTATCTGATTTTGGAGACTATTTTAATACACCTTACACTAAGTTAAAGAAAAATTTAGGAGAACAAAAATTTCAAAAATTAAGACAGAAAAGTCAAAAGAAAGTTAGAGAATTAAATTTTAGTTGGCTTAAGAAAATAGCAAACTCAGATCAAGTTTTAAGAGAAAAAATGACCCTTTTCTGGGCCAATATATTTGTTTGTAGAGATAATCATATTCTGCATACGCTCAAATTTAATAACACACTTCGGACCCATGCTTTAGGGAATTTTGGAGATTTTGTTAAAGCGATTTCTAGATCGGCTTCGATGCTCAAATACCTTAATAACAATCGAAATTTTAAGAAAAAACCAAATGAAAATTTTGCACGGGAACTCATGGAGCTTTTCACACTAGGGATTGGGAATTATTCTGAGACCGATGTTAAAGAAGCCGCAAGAGCATTCACAGGTTGGAATTTTAAACCCAACGGGGAATTTATTTTAAGAGACGCTAGACACGATCAAAATTCTAAAATATTTTTAGGGGAAACTGGAAATTTTGGAGGCGATGACATCATTGAATTAATTATAAAGCAAAAGGCCTGTGCAGAATTTATATGTACTAAACTGTATCGCTATTTTGTCAATCCATTCGTAGATAAAGAGCATATAAGAGAATTGACTGATGTGTTTTATAAAGATTATAATATTGAAACATTGATGCGTCATCTGTTTATGGCCGATTGGTTTTATGAGGAGAAAAATGTAGGAGTTAAAATTAAATCGCCTGTTGAGCTAATGGTTGGGATTCACAAGGTCGTTCCATCCGTATTTAAAAAACAACGCCAAGTGCAATACCTTCAAAAAATGATGGGTCAAACACTTTTATATCCCGTTAATGTAGCCGGATGGAAAGGCGATCGCTATTGGATTGATTCCAACTCATTAATGTTTCGGTTGAAACTACCATCTTTAATTCTTAATAATGCAAAAATTAGCTTGAAGCCTAAAGGGGAGTTTGAAGATACTTTTGACGAATTCTATAAAGAAAAAAAGCAACGGTTCTCAGTAGATGAGAAAGAGCGTGCATATTTTGAAACTCATTATTCTAAAGTGTCCTTTAATGAATTAAAAGAGCTGCTAGTCGTTCCACGCCTCGATTACGATACCAGTGAGATGTTAGAGGCGCACCAACCCCAAAGTTCGTTTCAATATGGTATTCAATTGATGTCCATCCCTGAATACCAATTGTGTTAAATAGATAGCGTATGAAAAGAAGAGATTTTTTAATTAAAAGTTCAATGGCGAGTAGTGCGGTACTCGTTCCAAGTTTCATGAAAGCTTTTGAAAATTTAGACCCAACATTATTAGGCTATAAAAAACTGGTTGTTATTCAGTTGTCAGGTGGAAATGATGGTTTAAATACGATCATCCCTTACAGAAATGATTTGTATTACTCCAACCGCCCAGGGATCTCAATCCCCAAAAACAAACTTATCGATATTGATGGAGAGTTAGGACTTAATGAAAATCTAGCCCCTTTAAAATCGTTATATGATAAGGGGTATGTATCAATTATTAATAATGTTGGATATCCAAACCCTAGCAGGTCTCATTTTAGATCCACAGATATATGGCATACCGCGAGTAGTGCTAGTGCGTATTTAGATTCTGGTTGGATGGGGCGCTATATTGACCAGTATGGGAAAAAACCGTATTCTGGAATTGAAGTAGACGACTCTTTGTCACTAATACTTAAAGGGACCACTATTAATGGGGTGGCAACAAAAGATGCCAAAAAGATGTTTAACAATGCAAAAACGCCCTTTTTTAGCAAAGTATTAGAAACCCAAACCGAGGCCCATTTAAGTGAGCATAATCTCGGCTATTTATACAAAACAATGGTAGGCGCGAAGTCTTCCGCCAAGTATATTTACGAAACAAGTAAAACAACAACCAGTACGCAATCGTATCCAAACAATCCGTTTGCAAAACAACTAAAAACAACGGCTGAATTTATTAATTCTAAGCTCGACACCAAAGTTTACTATGTTTCTATGGGAGGGTTCGACACCCATGCCAACCAAGCCAATAGACACACACGATTACTCAAAACGTATAGCGAAGCAATGGAAATCTTTGTGAAAGACTTGGAAGCTTCTGATTCCTTCAAAGACACATTAATTTTAACTTTTTCTGAATTCGGAAGACGTGTTCAGCAAAATGCAGCTGGAGGGACCGATCATGGGGCTGCAAACAATCTTTTTGTGATTGGAAAAAATCTTAAAAAACCAGGGATTTATAACGATAGCCCTGATTTATCCAATCTGGATAAAAATGGAGACCTGCACTATACAATCGATTTTAGAAGTGTGTATGCGACCTTGTTAGATCAATGGCTTGATGCGAGCCACTCAAAGGTGTTAGGCAACTCTTTTAACACGCTGAATTTCATATAATCCTTAGAAGATTATTCCTAAATTTATTTTAGCTTCATTTCTCATAGTCTTTGCTTCAGGTGTCTCACGTTATGACCCAGATTTAAAATATTTTTGAACCATATCATTCAAAATATATAAAATCATACGGTCTTTTTAGACTTAACTCAATTAAAAATTATGGCACAATCAGTAAATTCAGGATACTTAATCAAGCTTACATTAGTAGCCACTTTAGGGGGCTTGTTATTTGGGTACGATACAGGAGTCATCTCAGGAACAGTTGGGTCTTTAGATAGTTTTTTTGTAATTCCAAAAGGATTATCAGAAACGGCGGCAAGTGCTTTTAAAGGGTTTTTAGTATCAAGTGCATTAATAGGCTGTATTATTGGAGGAGTTTTTGGCGGATTAGTCAGTAAAAAGCTAGGCCGAAAAAACGGATTAATTCTAGCCGCTATTTTATTTTTAATATCAGCGTTTGGTTCTGCCATGCCAGAAATGTTTATAGGGACTTTGGGAGAATTAGATCATACGTTTTCAACCGTATTTATTGTGTATAGAATTATTGGAGGTATTGGCGTAGGTCTAGCATCCATGTTATCGCCTTTATACATTGCAGAAATTGCGCCCGCAAAGAGCAGAGGAAAATTAGTTTCCTTCAATCAATTGGCTATTGTTGGTGGTTTTATGATCGTCTATTTTGTGAACTATTTTATTTCAAGAAGTGGTGGTTCAGATGAATGGTTAAATACCATTGGTTGGAGATGGATGTTTGCTTCCGAAGTGATTCCTGCCGGATTATTTTTAGGCTTATTATTCTTTGTCCCAGACACACCACGTTCTTTAATGTTGAGAAACAAACCAGAAGAAGCTTTAAAAGTTTTAGTAAAAGTCAATGGTGAAGAAGAAGGAAATAGAGTTTTGGCAGAAATTGAAGCGTCTATGAACGATAGGACTTCTGGACATATTTTATCTTTTGGTTGGCTCGTAATTATTATCGGAGTTTTAATCTCAGTTTTTCAGCAATTTGTAGGGATAAATGTGGTGCTATATTATGCCCCAGAAATCTTTAAAACAATAGCATCGGGTACAGATAGCGCCTTATTTATGACGATTATTGTCGGCGTTGTGAACTTCTTATTTACCATAATCGCTGTAAAAACAGTTGACAAATACGGTAGAAAGCCATTAATGGTTATTGGAGCTGCAGGAATGGCTGTTGCGATGTTGTCTTTAGGTTTTGTCTTTTTCTCAGGAGCAACAGGCTATTTAGCGTTGTTTTGTATGATGTTGTATGTCGCAAGTTTTGCGATGAGTTGGGGACCAGTTGCCTGGGTATTATTAGCAGAAATTTTCCCAAATAAAATTAGAGGAAAAGCACTGGCAATTGCAGTTGCAGCTCAATGGATTTCTAACTATTTAGTGTCATTAACATTTCCAATGATGAATGATAACTCCTATTTAACAGGACTGTTTAATCATGGGTTCGCTTATTGGGGATATGGAATTATGAGTGTTTTAGCTATGCTATTCATTCTAAAATATGTTCCTGAAACAAAAGGAAAAACGTTGGAAGAAATGGAAAACCTTTGGAAAAAATAACAATATTATTACATAGAAAAGTTTCACCAACCCAATTGAGAAATAAATAAAATACAGGTATTCACGGGATTCGTTTTTTGGGTTTTAACAAAAGTTAAATCCACTGTACCGTTAAGCAAATGCAGTGCGCTGTTCTTTCAGACCAGACACCCTAAAACAAAAAAACCTACACAAGCATGCTTGGTAGGTTTTTTGAATTTTAAGCCCACTATTGTAGGCTTAAATTAATTCTAATTAGCCATGTAAATATCTTCTCTCGAAACTTTACCTTCTTTGTTAAAGTGATGACTCATGTGTAAATATTTGCGAGTTTTTTCTCCTGTTTCTGCATTGGTGTTGTTTACCCACCACCAAGATTGAACCACCCATTGGCCTTCGCCTCTTGCGTAATAAATAGCATCTGGATATCCAGACTGCTCAAGATCACGTACACTGTTTGTTGCCACTTGCTGATGCCATGTAGCTGTGCGTTCTTCTAGGTTCAAGTGTCCGTCCACACCTAGGCGGTAAAACTCTACATCTTCCGCAAAGTAAGTAGCTAGTTCCGATATTTCTCCAGCCTCAAAATGTGCAACCATTTCATTCAAAGTATCAATGAATGGGTGTTCATCGTATATGCGGCCATTTCTATGCATTCCTAAAGATGCTTGAATTTGCGCACCAGCAGACTCTATGTCATAGTGGTTCGACGTCATTGTAATTTTTCCTTCGTTAGTTACATAATTGTTCGAGTGAATATTCACCTTAATCGGCAAACCACTGGTTTTATTCACCGCTGTGAACACCATCCAGTCCATAGCCCAAACGCCTTTTTTATCCCCCTTAAACTTAATGATATCTGGTGTCGCACCTTCCATCACACTAACCTTAATGTCGCTAAAGTTTTCTTGCCACCAAAGCATATTATTTACTTCTTGATCTACAGTTCCTGCTTCCTCGTCTCCTGGACTCCAAATTTTTGCGTCTTCAGCATACAGCGCTCTTAGTTCGGCCTCAGTTCCGGATTCCCATACCTTGTAAATTTTTGTAATTACATCATATGCTGGATGCTCCGAATAGGACGTTCCTGATTTTACTTGACTCCATCCCAATACTGGGATAAGTGCTAACAGCATTACTAATTTTTTCATCTAATTTGTTTTTAAAGTTATTGGTTTAATTTTATCAAATATACTGTTTATTAATTGTAGAGTACAACTAAATTAGTTTGTTTCATGCATCCATTATTTTCAGAATAGTCCCTTGCTAGCATTTGCCGTTCACTAAATTCAAACAATTTTATATCGTATGCTGTTTTTGACTCAATAGATTCTTTTTTAAGGTTTTCTTTGTTGGAATCACGAGCAAAAGAGGCTCGCGCTAGTAGTGGGAGTATCAAAACACAATACATACGTGGCTCAAAGTCAGAGACTTTGCGCAGCTGCTTGCAAACACAATAAGGGTTGCAGCGATCTTTACCAAAGAATTACAACTAAAGGAAAGAGCAAGAAATTAGCCTTAATAGCCGTTTCTAACAAGCTGCTAAAACAGTGTTTTGCAATTGCAAAATCAGGACACCCCTATGATCCAACTTTTGTGTCTGTATTAGAGGTTAAGTAGTAAGTTAACTCTAAAAATAATGAACCAAAAACGCTTAATTATAAAATTATGCCTGGCATACTAGTGTCAAAAATTTATTAAGAAAAGAGTTGTTTTTTAGCTCAGTTCTTTGTTACCTGCTGGCTTTTTTAAACGTATTTAAGCAACTCTTTTACTAATTCTTGGACAGTTGTTGTTGACTCTTCCCTTGAAGGATTGGAATGGTCGTGATGATTATAATTTCTTTCTGCTCTTTTTATAGCTAAATCAACTCTTTTTTCACCAGTCTTTTTATCAAAACCATCTAACAATTCAAAAAAGTCCTCATCAATCATTTTACTCTTTTTACCATCATAGAATACTTTGAATGGCTTGATTAATTTGTTTATCCTATCGTCATAATCATCGCGATGCATTCCTCCACCTTGATGGTCGTTAAAATGTAGGATTAGCCAATATTCAAAGGCTTGGTTCGAGTAAGCTAGTCCGAAATTATTCGCTTTGGCAATTAAAATTGCATTGTTAAAGTCACTTTCACTAAAATCGTCCTTGTCAAATACACACCAGACTTGGTCGTAACTTTTTTCATTAGCGAGTTGAATTGCTCTGTTTACTAAAGAAATAGTATTGTATCCTTCTCCTATAGGTTTTACAGTTGCAGAAGAGAGTTTAAACTGATTAAAATATGAAGGCTCAGTATTCTTCCCTTCGCAAACTATTAAAATAGTTGGTTTTTCAAATAAAACAGGAGTTGACCTTTCAAAGCCTGGTTCAGTTCTTCTCTTTTTTTTAACTGTTCTTTATGCCTTTTTTTAGCGGCAATTTGCTCCTTCTTTTTATTTCTCATTTTCATTTTGAGTAAGGAGATTATTTAAGTTTTCGAAAAAACCTAAAAAAGGAATAGCACCATATTTACCTCTGATATAATTTTCTTCAAATGGTTCATTCTTTTTTACTTCATCAGATTTAAAATCTGCCAATGAATATAGTTTAGCTTCACCATATTTGTTTTTATCTGTAAACCATATTTGGTCACGTCTAAATAAACCTGTACTCAAGAGGTTAGTGTCGTGGGTGTTAAAAATTAATTGTGCATTTTTAGTATTGAGTTCTTTTGAATTAAATAGTGACACAATTCTGCATACTAAATTAGGGTGAAGTTTTGAATCTAATTCATCAATTACAAGAGTATATCCATTTTCAATAACATCCAAAATAGGACCTGTTAAAGCAAAATATTTTCTTGTTCCAGATGACTCATCATCATCAAGAGAGAAATTTACATTGTCGATCGAATTTCCATTAGAATCATATTTTTTATGTGTTGTTAAAACATCTGAAACATATTGAGCATTTTCTTCACTAACCTCTTTAAGTATTTTTTCTTTTAAATGTTTAGGTAAATCTTTTGGAAGTTTATCAACATCTATTTTTTTTAAATTAATATCCTTTATACCTAAATCAGCTACTTTGAGTAAATTAAGAATTTTGGCTTTGTGAATAGGGTCTTCTGTTTTTCCCATCGTATAACCTTGATAACCTGATTCATTCAGACCTGATAGAGTTTTTAATCTTTTAAACCAATCAATAACGTTATTCGAAGTTTTATCGTTGAATTGTGCTGCAACTGAAAGTAGAAGAGCATTATCTCTAACTAACCCTTCTTTAATCACAGTTTTACCTTTAGAAAAACTTCTTGAATGAGTATCGAAATTATTATTGTCTCTATAGAATAGTTCTATTTCTTTTGTCTTTGGTTTATAAAATAGCCATTCAGAAATAACTCTTTTTTTTGTTACTTCAAATCCGTATCTATATAGAACCTTTTTATGCACAAAAATTATTTCAAATTCAGATGGTTCCTTTTCAGTTTCACTATTAAGTCTAAAAGGGTCTACATCGATTTTGTCTCCTTTTTGACCTTTTTTAGAACTATTGATTACGTACTTTTTCATAAATGCAAATGCGTCAAGTAATTTACTTTTACCACTAGCATTTGCTCCATAAATGACAGCACTTTTTAATAGTCTTAAACCGAATTCTTCGTTATGGTATATATTTTCATCTTCACGAGTGTCTTTATCATAATTAGAAGCGATAAGACTTAAAACTGCCTTCTCTTTGAAAGTTTTATAGTTTTTTATTGAAAATTGTAGAATCATAATCTTTTTTGATTAATAGAGAACAAAAGTATGAATTATTTCTCAACAAAATACAAAATAAATGATGTTTTTAGTGATTTTCACTCTAAAAAAGGGTTTATTTTGCGTCGTATGCAGCTTGCAGGTAACGTGTTTGTATATGAAAAGTAGCAGATTAGAAATGCAATTACTTTCAGTTTATAAATAAAAACATTAGAAAAGCACAAACTTTGTAGTTTGCACTTAACTGCTATTTTTTATATACTGTGTTACCCAATGTATTACATTTCAGTTTCTATAATAAATATTTGAGTGTATTCTGGACCTAGTGTAGTACAACTTAATATTTCTTCAATCAAAGGCTCTCTATATGTAACCTTAATCTCTAAATTCTCAATTTTGTATTCATTACTTAAATTTATAGCGTAAAATATATTATCAAGATTATTGCTGTTTAAGTTGTCTGTATTATCATTGAACTGAATTAAAAATGTTTCTCCACAGTCTAATCCTTTTCCTAAAACTGTTGCGTTATAAGAAATTCCTTCTTCTTTTTCTGTGTTACAACTTATAACCAATATAGTCATAGTCATGAATAATATGAATTTTTTCATAATTTAAAAATTTAGTTAACCTTTGTATTATTAATTTTTATAAATCTTTTTTGTCATTATATCATTATTACTTAATTGTCCTTTAATAATATATATTCCAGTGTTTAAGTTAGATATGTCTAGGTTTTGAGCATTAGTTTGTTCTAAAACTTTTTGCCCTAAGAAGTTGTAGATTGTTATTTTCTTAAAATATATTCTTTCGGTCAAACCATTTAAATTCATTATCTCATTACAATCATCATCATCTGTAGGAGGATAGATTACATCGGGTATAAAATTACCACCACATGGATTACCTCCATTTCCGCCACCGCCATTATAAGGATTTTGAACATTCACCGTTATATATTGAGACCCAATTATTGTGTTGCCATTATATATAGTACAAGTAATATCTTGTCTTCCTGTTTTCCCTGCTTTTATTCCTAAAGTATTAGTCCCTTGACCTTGAGTAATACCCCAACAATAATGATAATGACAGCCAGTTGGAATAGACCAAACATAATTGGTCGCATTTGGATAAGGGTACATTGTGTAAAAAGCTCTATATCCTGGAGTTAATTGAGATGGTCCAGTAATATAATGACTTTGTGATACAGTAGAACTTAAAGCTGATTGAACAGCTGTAAAAGCATTTACTCTACCAAAACCTAATTCTCTAGAGTGACCATTTCTATTTAGATCCCAATTATAATTATAACCACCTACTTTGTCAGTTGAGTTTAGAATTAAATTAACTGTTTCCTCTACAGATAGAGTTTCGTTTACAGATAAAACCAAAGCTATCACAGCTGCTACTTCTGGAGTAGATGCAGAAGTTCCACCCATTCGACCAGTATAAGATAAATGATTAATTCCACTTGAGGGTAATATTTCACCTACTGCTGGAAGAGGATTTGACCAAGCAGAATGCCAAGTATTGTAACCATCATTTCCAGGCATATCGATTGTCCAAATATTAAATGCTTCACCACTTATTTGACTGTTATAGGCAGAATGTGAGGGAGCAACTATATCTATTAAATCACTAGTAGGGCTATAATTGGCTTGAGAATCGTTTCTATCTGATGCTCCAACAGTAATTAATAATGGTATATTAGAATTTGCAGGAAAGTTTACTGTACCTTGATTACCATTAGCATGATGAGCAGTGTTTCCAGCAGCAAATAGAACAACAGTTCCTTGACTAATTGCATCTTCTATAGCTGTAACTATTTCAGGAAATAGATTAGGATTCGTAGAACTATATCCCCAGCTATTGGATATTACATTTGCTCCATTATTTGCAGCTAAAGTAATTGCATCAGCATATATTTGTGCGGAGTAATTACCAAAAGGTATTTTTATTGGCATTATTCTACATTCAGGAGCAATACCAGCTATTCCTTGACTATTATCCATTTCTGCACCAACAATTCCCGCACAAGAATTACCATGATTTCCATTGTTATGAGGAGATGGATCATTTGCACTTAAACCATCATCAGGGTTAAAATTACTTCCAGTTAGCCTAATTTGTCTTGAAGAGGGTAAATCAGGATGATTATTTGTAACACCTTCATCTATTATTGCAACAACAACATTATTACTCCCTTTTGTTATATCCCACGCTTCGGGAGCATCAATATCCGCATCTAAAGTACCAAAATGATTATCATTTAACTGTTGCCCTGTATTGTGTAAGTAAAATTGATTTGAAAAATATTCGTCATTTGGAATATGTTCAAATTTTTCTACTTTACTAATAAACTCTGGATGACAATATTTTACTAAACCAGTTTCGTAAATTTTTTGAGAAGTTTTTAATGAATTTACAATTTTATATACTTCATATAATCTTGTTGTTTTAGTTTTTTTTAAGTTGTATTTTTTAATTAAATTTTCTTTTTGAGTTTGTGATGTGTCTTCATTCCATCTTAATATAACAGAACCCTTAATGTACATTAAAAGGTTATCCTTAGTTTTTAACAACGGATTTATTTGATATTCAATATTTTTTATATCATTGATTTGATTTATTTTACCTGAAAATTCATATAAGTTTTTTGTGATTTTGTTTTTTTCAAGACTCTTTTTCTTTAAAGTACTATTATCTGGAGTTCTTTCAAATTCTATAATATATCTATTTGGTACTGTATTCAGAAACACTTTTTGATTGAATGCATAATAAAATTTTTCTTGGGCATTAATACTTAAACAAATAAGTAGAATGAATGCTGTGATGTAATTTTTTGTTTTCATAATTTTTCTTTTAACCGTTAATTTCTCATTATATATTGGGTAACGTTGTTGTATATGGTTTGTTGCGTGTTTTAAGCACCTAATTTAGCAAATAAAAACCTAATAGAAAATCCGCGAGGATTTTCGTAAGTAGGCTAGAACTAGCAATAAATTATATACGGTGTTGGCAAATCGTTTTATTTCTCGATTATTTTTTCAGTATGTTCGTATATTTTGACTTTAGAGATTAAAAGATTTTTTGACAGCATTTACATTTTCTTTCAGTTTTTTTATTTCTCCTGGAAGTTTAGCTTTGTAAAATTCTTTATTCAAATTTTTATTGTTATAACTAGTTTCCATTTTTTCAATTTGTTCAATTAACTTTTTTATTTCTTCCATTTTTGCTATTCCTTTTTATTGTATTAGTCAGCCTGTTTTATTTCCTTTACTGTTAAACTATCTGTAAGTCTTACTATATAATTGGCTAATATTTTTGCTCCCATTTTATTATTTGCTCTACAGGTAAAAACTGTAGAAATATCCAAAATGTCCGTTCCTTTTGCGTTATCAAACAAGTTCTGATATTTTGCTTTTGTATCCTCTATTTTTTTTAAAAAATCAGCATTTTCTTTTATTGAGTTTTCTAATTTTGCAATATCTGATGCGTATTTTTTTGCTCCATATTTTTTGTATTCACTTATTAATTCAAGTGACTTTTTATTTCTAACAGAATTCGATATTAAAGTTTCGCTTTCTAATTTTTCGGTATCCTTTATTAGTTTGCTATAATAATTTTTAACATAAGTTGTATCTAGTTTATTCATTTCTACAAACTCATAAGATTTTGGATCGTTTAGAGTTTTCATAAGTTCTGCTTCAATAGTCATTTTTACTTTTTCTTCTGTAGAAGGTTCTTTGGTACAAGAAGTAAATAATAATGATACTAATGCGATAATTGTAATTAAATTTTTCATAAATATTTGATTTTTAGTGTTTTTTATTCAGTTATTTTAATGTTTGCCAACTGGTTATATGGAGAATAAACCTCCTGTTTATACGCCTCTATTTCCCGATAATAGGAACTTTTGTTCTCGTTTATCATTT
>ENA-OQVM01000830-OQVM01000830.1-marine-metagenome-genome-assembly--contig:-NODE-830-length-44655-cov-25.549554_pt1 | contig 44655 bp, 50 predicted proteins | sample MGYA00237776_ERZ505498 | MGnify/ENA primary metagenome ERZ505498 (study PRJEB26159, sample SAMN06265151) | marine metagenome | isolation source: Helgoland LTER site | place: Germany:Helgoland, sampling...
AATTTAACATTTTACAGTATAATATAAAAATACAACAATAATATGGCAAAAAAAGATTTTAGTTTTGACGATATAAATGCAGAGTTAAAGGCATTGAATCCAATGGGTTCAGTTATGGCAGATTCTACCTTTAGTGAAGTTACAGAGTGGATTGACACTGGTAATTATCACTTAAATGCATGTGTTTCAGGTTCTCTTTTTGGTGGTTGGCCAAATAGTAGAACTTGTTCAATTGCAGGACCATCAGGAACGGGTAAAACATTCCTAGTTTTAAATTCTGTAAAAAGAGCAATTGACATGGGTTATAGTGTAATCTATTATGATTCAGAAGCTGCAGTTGATAAGGATCAAATGGAAAAGTTTGGTATTGATGTTACTAAAGTAAACTATCAACCAATCAATACGGTTCAAGAATTTAGAACTTCAGTTACTACGTTGACTAGTAAAATGCAAGAAATCAAAAGAATAGGCGGTAAAACACCTAAGGTTATGATGATTCTTGATTCTGCAGGTAACTTAGCAACACAAAAAGAAATTGATGATGCAAGATCAGGTTCTGAAAAAGCGGATATGACTAGATCTAAAGTTCTTAAGTCTATCTTCCGTATTATTATGACGCCTCTCGCTGATCTTAAGATACCTTTTATTTTTACTAACCATACATATCAAACGCAAGACTTTATTTCAAGACAAGTTGCGGGTGGTGGAACAGGACCAGAATATGCAGCATCTATTGTTCTATTCTTGAACAAAGCACAGCTTAAAGATTCAGGTGGTGAAAAAGCTGGAATTATTGTAACAGCAAAACCTAATAAGAATAGATTTGCTAAACCAACTAATATTAAATTTCACTTACACTTCACAGAAGGAATGAACAGATATGTAGGTCTAGAACAATACATTGATTGGGAAGAAATTGGTATTACTAAGGGTGTAATTGAAAAGGGTGAAAAGATTCCTAAGAAAACAGCACGAAACTGGATCTGTAAACACCTTGATGAAACAGTACCTAATAGTGAATTCTTTAGTGAAAAAGTATTTACGCAAGAAGTATTAGAACAAATTGAAGCAAGAATTAAACACGTTTTCAATTATAATACGGAAGAACGCGAACTTGATTTAGAAACATTATTAGAATCAGATGCAGATTAATGAGGATAAGTTACCTATAAAATATGTTTTAGGCATTGAAAAGGACTTACCCGATTATCCAACATCTTTTGATATTTTATTAGCAGAAATTAAATTATGTGTCAGAATGCCTGACAGACATAAGGGTAATTTTACCTTACATGCTTTAAAAACATATAGGTTTCCAGAAACAACAGAAGAACATCTACTAGAATCCATTTCTGAATTAATAGATTTGGATCTAGTAGAACCTTTAAATACTACGCATGGCAAAGAGTCATGGACAATAAAAACAAACCCGTTTGAATGATATTAGTAATCGATAATTTTATTAAAGACAAGAATTTACTACAAGAAATAGCAAATGATAGTAAATTCTTTTCGGATCCGGGCGTTTATTATTGGTGGGATGGATGGTGGAATGAAGAAGCTAAAACTACCAAACAACGACTTATAGATGCCATATGGGCTGATAATTGTCCATTGAGTAAACCAATGTCAATTAGAGGTTTTGAGTATTGGACAGGTATTCAAACTGCCAATGCAGAAATGGGATTTAGTAATAATTTAGGAGGTCATTATGACAAAGATGAAGAATTATTTGCTAAAACAGGTGAAATAGTAACACCATCTATGGGTACAGTTTATTATCCAGAACAACCTGAATTTGAAGGTGGTATGTTAGAGATTTATACAGAAGGCGTAGATAAAACGCCAGAAGTGGTTTATGCAAAACCAAATAGATTGATAATTTTTGATGCTGGAAAGTATGTGCATGCTGTTACACCTGTAACTAAAGGTACTAGAAAGGCAATAGCTATTAATCTATGGTTAACAGAACCACTAGGGAAACAAAACGGCGCTATGCGCATAGAAGGATAATAACAGTTAATAAAAAAATATGCAATTCGGACAAGATTTTGAAAAAATATTCTTTAGATTATCATTAGAGAAGACTAAATACTTAAAGAGTATTAAGAGCGGTTTTTACACTTCACAGGAAATTGATATTTTAAGTCAACTGTCTAATAAATTCTTTGAGAGATTCAATGAAACTCCAAAAAAGGATCAATTGAATATGTTGATTCAAAGGAGTGAAAAGGCTAAAGAGAAGATCACTGAAAATATTTTAAATACTATTTTTGAAGTTGATTTAGATCAATTCGATGAAGAGTGGTTAACATCTACTGCAGAATCATGGATCAAATACCGCACATTTGAAATATCATTAACAGACACTGTTGAATTTGTTAAAACAACAGCAGTAACTCCAGAAAACGTAGATGCAATTGTTGCTAAAGTTAAAGGTCTGATTAATGATAGAAATAATTTATCATTTAATTCTGATCTAGGACTTGACTTCTTCGAAGTGGATTCTCACGATCAAAAGGACACTGAGAAAGTTAGTACTGGTTATAATTTCTTAGACAGAATGTTAGGCGGTGGATATGACAAAGGAGGTAACTTAATTGTATATGCTGGTGAACAAAACATCGGTAAATCAATTTACTTAGCAAATGACGCAGCTAACTTTGTTAAAATGGGTACAAATACTGTAGTTGTAACTGCAGAAATGGCAGCACATAAATTTGTGAAGCGTATTGGTTCTAACTTATTAACTATTAATATTAATGAATACGCAGATAAAGCTAAAAATAAAGAACACATCCAACGTAGATTAGAGACTGTTGGTGATGGATTTACTCCACCTGGTTCATTATTTGTTAAGCAATTTCCAACTTCACAAGCAACCGTATTGGACATTGAAGCTTATGTAAATCAAATAGAAGAAGAAAAACAAATTAAGGTAGGTGCAGTTGTAATTGACTATATTAATATCTTAGCAAATTATAGAAATCAAAATACTGAAAATACCTATATGAAGATTAAGCAAATTGCAGAAGATCTTAGAGCTATGGGTATTAGAAATAATTGGTTAATTGTTACTGCAACACAGATTACAAGAAATGGATATAACTCATCCGACATTGGCATGACAGACATTGCAGAATCTGCAGGTCTTTCACACACAGCTGATGTTATGTTAGGTATTATTCAAGACGATTTAATGAGAGCTAATAACGAATATTGGTTAAAGGTTCTTAAGATTAGAGATGGTGAAGGAAAGGGTACAAAATGTAAATTAGATATTAATTGGAATTACATGCGTCTCATTGAAACCGAAGAAACTACAAATTCAAACTTACATAGCATATAATTATGGCACAAGATAAAATATTTAATAATAATTTCGAATCACCAGATACTGAATTTAGTAATATAAATTTCGAATTAGATCCTAACGTTAAAGACAATAAAGATGAAGAAGAAAAAATTCATTTTGAATTAATCGCAAGAGAAATTCATAGACTAATAGAATTGTCTAGATTTAAAAAATTTAACGACGTAGATGAATTAGGACGATGTGCTACACTTAAGAAAGTCGATATTAATGACATATATGGATATATCATTGATGAAATGGCAGCTAAAAACAGTCGCATAGACATCTTCAGTGAATTGTGTGTATATTTTGACATTAACCCTACTAAATTTTATAGTTCTCTTTCTAATGTTTACAAAGAGGACTTGATTCAAGAATTAGATTTGCGTACAGGTATTCTTAAGAGAAAGAATATAATGAAACTTTTTTAAAATGATTGAAACTTCTTTACTAAAGCGTGGTGCCAATCGAGTTTGGGTGCTAGGCGATTTACATTTTGGAGTAAGAGCTAATTCCGTAGAATGGTTAGACATTCAAAAACAATTCTTTGAGGAGGTTTTTATACCTACTTTAAAAGAAAATGTTAAACCCGGTGATGTTTTAGTGCAAGTTGGCGATACGTTTGATAATAGACAATCTATTAATATTAGAGTACTTAATTACGCCGTAGATTTATTTGAAAGATTAGGTAAAATTCTTCCAGTACATATCATATGTGGTAATCATGATATTTGGGCTAAAAATTCAAATGAAGTGACTTCAATAGATTCACTTAAATGGATTCCTGGTGTACAGATCTATAAAGAGCCTAAATTAATGGATTGGTCAGGTAGAAAAATATTAATGATGCCATGGCGTAGAGATGCAAACCACGAAGCAGAAACACTAGCAGATTATCCAACAGCAGAAATTGTATTTTGTCACTCTGAAGTTAAAGGCATCTACTTAAATGCTAAAGTAAAAAATGAACATGGAACAGATTCCAATATTTATGACAAATATACTAGGGTCTTTAGTGGTCATATTCATTTTAGACAAGAACGTGGTAAATTATTAATGGTTGGAACTCCATATCAATTGACAAGGTCTGATGCAAATAACACTAAAGGATTTGATCTCGTTGATTTAGAAGACATGTCAGAGACTTTTTACCCAAATGATGTATCACCTAAGTTTATGAAATATAACATCGTACAACTCTATGATATGCCACTGGGTCAGTTTAAGAATCAAATTAGAAATAATTTTGTAGATTTATTTGTACCTTCTAGAATAGCAACTACTAATGCTCTTAGTAAATTAATTAATGAAATACAGAATATTAGTAGAAAATTAGAACCAAATATTTATCAAGAAGAAAACTACATAGACAAGGATTTTTATGACATGGATGATGTTGAAGAAATGTATAAAAATTACAGCATTATGAATTTGTGTAATGTTTATGTCGATGGATTAGGCGATGATGAAGAAACTAAAACAAGATTAAAGAAAAAACTAAAAGCACTTTATAATCAATGTGCACATGATAACGGTACTGAAATATGAGAATAAATTTTATAGAATTTAAAAACTTTGCATCTTACGGTAATCAATTACAAAGAATAGAATTTGAAGAAGATCAATCAAAATTATTTCTAACTCTTGGTAAAAATGGCGATGGTAAAACTACTATCGCCAATGCTATTATATATGCATTATACGGTAGAGTAGAAGGTGTTAAATTAGCTGATTTACCGAATAGAATTAATAAAGAATTGCAAGTTAAAATAGGCTTAACTTGTGGTAACATTGAAGTTGAAATAGAAAGAGGTTTAGCACCTAACACGTTTACAGTAAGACTTAATGGCACCGAATTCGATAAAGCAGGTAAGAAGTCTGTACAAGATTATTTAGAAGAAGAGATATTTGGAATTCCATACCATGTTTTTAAAAATATAATTATTTTATCTGTTAATGATTTTAAATCTTTTTTGACAATGTCAAATCAAGATAAGAAACAGATCATTGATAAGATGTTTGGTTTTTCTATTCTTAATGATATGCAAATGTCAATTAAAACAGAAAGAAGAAACATAAAAATGGATATTGATTCATATGAATCTGAATTAAATCAAATTATTGATTCCATCGCTTCTGTTAAAGGCAAACTCAATGCTTTATTAGAAGAATCACATGAGAAGAACAATTCTAAAATAGATGAATTAAAATCTAGTCTAGTTAAATTAAATGAAAGTGTTAAGACATTGGATTTAGAAAAAAATGATTTAGAAGCTAGAATAAAAACTAATACAGAATCATATGAATCTACACGATCAGATGCATCTTCATTAAAGCATGAAATAGAGTATTTAAAAAAGAAATTAGAATTGTATGAAAGCGGTAAATGTCCAACTTGTGAAACTCAATTGGATAGTCAATGGCATTTAGATCAAAAGGATCATTTCTGTAATAAAATAGAAGAAGACACTAAAAAAATAAAAGAATTTAAAAAATCATTAGAAGATATTAAGAGCAGTATTGATGATTTGAAATCTAATAAAAGAAATATAGAAGAAAAAGCCACTGATATTAGATATAGCATGAAGACGTTTAAGTCTGAATTACTTAAAATAAAAGGTACTCCAGATGATTCTCAATTTGAACATCTTAAGAATTTAATTACAGATTTTGAAGAAAAAGAATCTATTAAGTCTAAGACTAAAGGCGATCTTAGCGCTGAATATGCATTTATGGAAATTGTTGAAAGAGTGTTAGGAGAAGATGGTGTAAAAAATCTAGCTGTTAAAACTATTTTACCAGGTCTTAATACTAATATTGCAGCAATGGCTCAAACTATGCACTTGCAATTTCATATTAGATTTGATGAGAAGTTTAACTGTATTATCAATCACTTAGGCGAAGATATTAATCCAATGACACTTTCAACTGGAGAACGTAAGAAAGCTGATTTTATTATTATCATCGCCATTATTAAAATCTTAAAACTTAGATTTCCACAATTAAACCTCTTATTCTTAGATGAATTACTAAGTTCAGTTGATCATGATGGAGTCTATAATATACTAAAAATATTAAATCAAGTCATTAAAGAAAACAAGATAAATACATTCGTAATTAATCACTCTGTTCTTCCACACGAAATATTCGATAAGAAGCTACAGATATACAGAGAGAACGGGTTTTCTAAATTCACTATAGAAAATATAGATTAAGATATATAAATAAAAAACCAAACGGCCCTAAAAGATAGAGGCGCTTACCATATTAAAAATATAAAATAATAATGATAAACACCTCTGACTCTAACAAAATAATCTCTAGCAAACCTAGAGAAACACTTGCAATACTTGCTATTTTTAGAAATGAAGCAACTATTATGGAAGAGTGGATAAAACATCATGTCGATGAAGGCGTTGATCATTTTTATCTAATTAACAATCAAAGTACTGATAATTATTCAGAAATTCTTGCTAGATATAAAGATAAAATTACATTATATCAACATGATAAGGTTTATAATGTAGACGCTATCGAAAAAACCTTTGGTGGCCAAATTAAAAGCTATGAAATGGTTTTACCAGACATTAAAGAAGATTGGCTATATGTTGTCGACCTAGACGAGTTTGCATATGTGCGAAAACCATACGCTAATATAAAGGATTTACTCCTTAAAGAAGGACACAGATTTGATCAAATTATTATTAAACTAAAACAGTTTACATCGGCAGGTTTAATTAAACAACCTGATAATGTTGTTGATAATTTTACCGTTAGATGGGACCATAACACTTATCAATATTTATTAGGAAAAGCTATAGTGAGGACTAATAAGATCGATCGAGTTGATATCAATTATTGTTTTTTAAAGAAGGGATGTATAACGATTGATGGGAATTTAGAAAACCCAACTGATTTTTTTATATGGGAAAATAAACATGACCGAAATACGTTGAATAAATATTTAAATGCTACCGAACAAGCTATAATGGACGATGTTATACTTAGCAATCACTATAGCATACAGAGTAGAGATTGGTTTTGGAATGTTAAAACTAAACGCGGAGTTATATCATGGATACCAGACAAAGGCATGACAATTAATCAATGGTGGGAAAGGTACTGGAAATGGGTACATAAGCCAATTACAATGGATGATTTTGAATTAAGAGATATAAATAGATTAAGATATATAAATAAAAAATAATATTTACAATGGCATCAAGACCTTTTGCGTTTAGCGCTAACAATACGAGACTAGAAGGAACCGAAAATACCGGTAGAATTTTAATTGGAGAACCAGCAATTGGTTTTCAAGCAGCATTAGATAATGGAATTAGATTCTTTATGGGACCAGAAGAAGTTCCCGGGAAAATTATAGCATGTTTTATTACAACTGAAGAAACACCGTTTGGTACTAATACTAGTCCTGCGATAGGTGATCCAACTGGAGGACCTACTGCATATTTTGCATTTGAAGAACTTGATAGCGCAACAGATTTTGTATCGTGGGTAGAGAAACATTCTATTACTGTAAATAACCCAGTAGTTTTTGACAAAACTCCAGGAAATAATGGAGGTGAAAACGATGCGTTGGCATGGTGTCAAACAAATGAAATTTGGACTAATTTTAATGCGGATCCTTTACCGACTGCAACGCCAGTTCCGCCAACTGCAACGCCAGTTCCGACTGCAACGCCAGTTCCGCCAACTGCAACGCCAGTTCCACCAACTGCAACGCCTGAACCAACACCAACACCTACATCTGGATTTGCTCCAACACCAACACCAGTTCCACCAACTGCAACACCTGAACCAACACCAACACCAACTGAGTTCGTGTATGAATTGTATAGTGCACTTGCATACACTTGTGGATCTGAAGCGAACGGACAACCAGCAAACACAGTTGGAATTTTCTCAACTTCGCCTATTCAAAATGGACAAACTTATAAATTAGATTCCAGTACAATTGAATCAGATCAACCGTGGAACGCAAAATTAGCCGAAGCTAATAATATAGTCACAGTTTACTGGGTAGCATCAGGTGAACCAACTTCAACAACTAATTATAACCAAATTATTCAATCTACTGCAACTTGTGGATAAAAGATAAAAAATAAATGGCAACATATAATTTAAAATACAACAAAGATGATAGTGTTATTAGACATATCATTATCGGTCTTTTAGCTGATCTAAACAGTAAGCTTAGTTTTTGGAGACAAATCTCTAATGAAGAACGAGCTGTTGTAGATGTGCCATTTTTTTATGCAGTCTCTGGTGATGAAAACTTTATTAAAGATAATTTTTTATTTTCAAATGTAAACGGAGAATCATGTGATCCAAATGGAGAATTCGCAGATGGTAATTACGATAAAGTACCAAGAGGTATAGTAAACTTATCTTCATTTTCAATAGATCCAGGTAAACTTGTTAATAAGAGAAATTTAGGTAATTATACAATGATGAATCAAAGCGGCTTAATGGAAGGTTTTGTTGCTGAATTTGAAATGATTCCATGTGTAATTAGTGTCGATGTAGAAATATTATTATCTAGTCAATTAGACATGTTTAAGGTTACTGAATCAATTATTAAAAACATGTATAAGGCTAATTTCTTTCACGTTGATGCAGGTCACTTAGAAGATGGTATGTATAGAATTTCATCTGAATATATGATGCCAGATGATTACACACAAGAGCGTCCAATTGAATATGGATTTGATGATAAAGAAAATCATAAAATTACATTTAGTTTAGAGATTAATACTAATATACCTTCATTTGATTTTGAAGATGACATTTACACTAAGTTTACAAGATCTACTTATGAAAATGGCGTTACTGGTAATTACGGAGATCCTAATACATTAGCACTTGATCCTAATCAATTCTATGAGGGTGACTTACCAAATCCAGTAATATATTATGACACATCTGACTGTACGATATGGACATGGAACGAAGACTTAACTTCTTGGGTATTAACGGGTACGGATTGTGATTTTGACATGAATAGTTTAGGCCAATTAATAAGCATTAATACACAATTATTAAGAACTTCTAAGAGAAGAAAGAATTCTAATAGAATTTTTAAATTTACAAATACATCAGATTATGGCACTAATGTTTTAGACAAAGATAAGCCTATGATGGGTGACATAAATGATGTTGAGGCAACTGATCTACCATTCGATGAATAAAATAAAGATATATATAAAAAATTAAATAACACAAATGGCAAATTTAAACAAAGGAATTATTTCACCAGTTATAGAATCTAAAAATGGTTTTGTATTTCATGCCGGTGGACAAAATTTCAGAATGACGGGAAGTCATATCGAAAAAGTCACTAATGTTTCAGAAGAGTTTTCATTTTTAGTTAAAGCAAATGAATTGTTTAACATCACTAATGAGGGTATTTCTTTTTACTATGACTATAACAATAAGAAGACTATTTCTAAAGTTAATGAATCAGCATTAGATAACTTTAATGCGCTAGTAGAATTAGATAAAAAGATTAATTTCTTAAATGAAAACATTAAATCATACAAAACATCTGGTAAGAAATTAGCAGTAACTGAAGTTGAAAATGAATTAGCAGTTTTAGAATCATCAAAACTTAATTTACTTACAGAATCAATTGTAGTTAAATTATCTTATAATGTATCTGAGAATAAGTTTTATGCAGGTAATGTAGAATTAGCATATTCACCATCTCTTCCTCTTGCAGAATCTTTATTAGCCGCAGCATATATTAAGTATAATGATAAAGCATTGATCAATTTATTTGAATTTGCATCTAAAAATTATAATCATTATAATGTATTAGAATTTATTTCAGAATCTAGAGACGGTGATGTTAGAGTTTTAGCAATGAGAGCTGATAACAATATGTTCGTATACAGAATTAATGAAGCTACTAAAATTGAAAAATTCACAAAACTTTTAGCAGATGCAGCGATAGAATATGTTGCTGAAAATACAGGTGCAGATATTACACCAATGGTTGAAGATATTTTAGAATCTTACAAAGAAAGAAGAGCTGCTAAATTAGCGAAGACACAATTAATGCATGAAATGATTGCATTCTTAAAAGATCAGAAAGGTAGATTATCAGAAGCAAATAGAAATTTACCAGATATTAAAGCAGCTGACAATTTATTAAATAGTGAAATAACTAGAATCTCTGAAGAATTAGCTGATTTACAAAATGAAGATCTTTTAACGAGAGATGATGGCTATGTTAGCGCAGAAACAACAATAGAATCAGAAGATTTACCACTAGGATCTAAAGTTAAAGTAGATGCTTTAGAATTTACAGGAAAAGGTAAATCAGATATCTTAACGGTTTTCGTAAACGAAGAGCCAATGAGAATAGAGAAAAATAAACTTAAAATCGCAGCAGAAGATTCGATTTAAACATGTATATTATTATTTAAAAAGCCCATTTGGAAACAATTGGGCTTTTTTTAGTATAATACTAAACATATATAAAGATTATGCCCAGAAAAAAGAATTATTTAAATAATAAAGACCTTTATAACGAATTAGTAAAATCTAAAGAACTAGATAAATTAACGCCAACTGCAGAAAAAATGTTGGTGCTTTTAGCCGAAAGAACTATTAATAGATTAAATTATGTTAACAGTGACGACAGAAGTGATTGTCTTCAATTCGCGTTATTAGATCTACTTAAATATTGGAGAAACTTTAATCCAAAATATCCAAATGCGTTTGCGTATTTTACAGAAATTGCAAAACGTGGATATGCTAAAGGTTGGAATAAAATTCACCCGCAAAAATATAAAGGAACTTTATCAATCGACAGAATTACTACTAATGGTGGAAGCGATGATAATGGTGGAATGTTTAATATTTAAATGTCAATAAAGAATCTCAAACCAACCGGAAATTCTGGATTTGTACAAGGGTATTTTACACCAACAAATCCAGAAAAATACATTGGGCCAATTCCAATTATTTATAGATCTTCATGGGAACGCAAGTTCATGATCATGTGCGATACTAGAGATAGTGTAATTAAATGGTCCAGTGAACCAGTTGAGATTAATTATATATGGTCATTCGATAAAAGAGAACACAAATATTATCCAGATTTCTATATGAAAACTAGAGGTATTGATGGAGACGAAGAGTTTTTAATAGAAATTAAACCAGAGGCACAAATTACAAAGCCAGCTCCACCTAAAAAGAATAGTCAAAAGGCACTTAAATCCTATAAGTTTTTAGCAGAGCAGTATATAAAAAATAGAGATAAATATAAATATGCAAAGGCATGGGCTGAAAATAGAGGTTGGAGGTTCATAGTTCTAACAGAAAAGTCTCTTAAATAATGGGTAAAATAAAAAAAGAAATTAAGGATTTATCTAAGGAAGCTGGCGGTAAAACTAAAGCACGAAGAAGTGCAGAAAAATGGTTTGCTGAAGCTTCTAAATCTATTAGAGATAATACTGTAGCAAAACACAGTAAACCGTTTAAGGTCGGAATGATTCATGTATTTAGATATGAAAAGCCTAAGCATATTAAAACATTAGAATGGTGGGATATGAATCCGGTTGTGTTAGCTATGGATCCACATGAGAGTGGTACGGACGTTGGAATTAATCTTAACTTATTACCAGTACAGATGAAAGAAGATCTATTAGATATGATCTATGACAGAATGGCCGGTCAAATCAAATCTAAAACAGGAAGATCTAAAGAAAACAATGCATTAACACAGGGTGAAATTAATCTAATATACAAAGACGCTGTTAAGTTTTTAAAACAATTTGGATTTGATTTTGCTATTAGACAATACATACCTCAACTAAAAAAGAATCAAAAAGTAGTTTCTTATGAAAGTTGGGCTAAAATAGCACTTTGCGATTTTCAAGACCTAAATGGTATTGGGATTAATGAAGTTAAAAGACAATTTAGAGAGCACCTAAAAGCGCGCTCAAAAAGAAAAGATATATAAACAGAACATAATAATATAATAGTATGGCAGGATTTAACGACAGAAATGGACCATTGAGCAATGGATCAAGACCTTTTAGCATTTCAAATGCTCTAAAGTCATTGTCTTCGTTTGGTATGCGCTATGATGATTTAGTCCTAAGACAATCACAAGCAATTGGACCAATGGAAGCCGAAATAGGTTATGGTCAAATGAACCCGTTTGGTGTAGACTCAGATGACATTTATGGTGCATTTGCAGCAATGTCAATGACAGACACTAATTTAAGATCTAATATTCCATTTTTTGATCAATCATATGAAGGTAAAAGAGAAGAACTTAGAAGATTTTCACTTAATGATGAAGTGGAAGATATTTTAGATATTCTGTGTGATGAGACCATTGTATATGATGAGAAAAACTTTTTCTGTTATCCTGAAATTTTAGGTATTGATATTTCAGAACAAGTAGACAAAGATCTTAACAAGTACTTTAGACAAATCTATCACTATTTTGGTTTTAATTCTGATCAATCTGCATGGTATTTCTTTAGAAAATTCTTAATTGATGGTTACCTTGCATTTGAAATAATTTATTCCCCCGACCAAAAAGAAATTATTGGTTTTAAAGAATTAGATCCAATCACACTTATTCCTGGTTATAATCACGATGATGGTAAAAAGGTTTGGGTACAATACAAAGATGATCCAGTTAAAGAGCGTAAACTTTACGATTCACAGATTATCTATATTTCGTACTCTTCAATTACTACAGCATCAAGAGTTTCATATATTGAGAGATTAACAAGAGCATTTAACTTGTTAAGAATTATGGAACACACTAGAGTTATTTGGGCTGTGACCAATGCTTCATTTAGAATGAAGTTTGTTATCCCAGTTGGTGGTAAATCTAAGACCAGAGCAAAACAATCACTTTCACAGTTAATGAACTCATATAAAGAGTCAGTTGATTTTGATTGGGAATCAGGTACTTTGGCTACAGATGGTAAACCAATGTTACAGTTTAGTAAAGAGTATTGGTTACCTTCTAAAGATGGTGATTCACCAGAAATTGAAACACTTAACAGCGAAGGACCAGATCTATCAGATACAGAAGCACTTAAATACTTCTCAGATAAATTAAAGCACGTTTCAAAAATTCCTTACTCAAGATTCTTATATGAAGATGGTGGAGGTGATTTTAACCTTGCAGCCGATGGTATGATTAGAGATGAGATTAAATTTGGTAAATTTATCAAACGTCTAAGATCTATCTTTATGGAAATTTTATCTAAGCCACTTTATATTCAAATGTGTCTTAAATATCCTGATTTTACAAATGATCCTCAATTTAAAACTCAAATTGCACTTAGATTCAATGAAGAAAATGTCTTCTCAGAATTGAAAGATATGGAATTAATGGAGAAGAGACTTGACTTTATAGGTACAATGAGAGATAGCCTAATGACAACTAATCAAGAGACTATGGAAGAAGAATACTACTTCGATCAAGAATACTTAGTTAAGAAATATCTTAAATTAAGTGACGATGAGATTAGAGCTAATGAAGCATTTAAATCTAAGTTAAAGAAGAAGACTGCTGAAGAGCCAGAGGCTGAAGATCCATTCGCAATGTAAAAATAAAGATAAAAAAGATATATAAATTATGAAAATTATTAAAACATTTGAAGACTTTATCTCTGAAGAAGCACTAAGAGCTGGTGAAGATTCTAAAGTAATTATCGACGAGATTACTTTGGATTCAGGTTCAACTATTAAAGCTGCTGAAATTTTAGGTGCCATTACAGCATCTATAACTGATGAAGAGTTTAAGCAATATTTCTATGATAATTACGGAGAAGCTGCCTTTGGAGAAGGTGAGATAGATCAATTAGTAAAGATCTATAACGACAAGCAAGCCGAAGATTTAGAGGCTGAAAAAGAGGCTGAAAAAGAGGAAGAAGAAGGCGCAGAAGGCGGCGACGATCCTCTGGCTGGAATGTAATAAGATATTTCAATAATAAAGTATGATATATATTAAAAATAGAAAAATAAAATATTATGAATAATATTAACGATTTATTAATCGTCGAGATGTCTTCATCCGCTCTGAATGTTACTACATCAGAGAATAAAGATTATATTCTAGAAGGTGTTTTTGGTCAAATTGATCAAAAAAATAGAAACAATCGTATCTATACCGAATCTGAATATGTTCCTCAAATTGAAGCATTACAGGCAAAAATTGGAGCTAGCAAATTATTGGGTGAATTAGATCACCCTGCGCAGTTCGACATTTCTTTAAAGAATGTATCGCATATCATTGAAGAACTAACTTACGACAAAGAGAGTAAAGAAGTAAGAGGACGTATCAAATTATTAGATACTGATGCTGGTCGTCAAGCTAAGGCTTTAGTAGATGCTGGTGTTCCTTTACAAATTTCATCTAGAGCAGCGGGTGCCGTAGAATCTAATGGACAAGTGAAGATCAAACAATTATTTACGTATGATCTAGTCGCTGATCCAGGTTTTGAAAACGCTGAACTAAAAAGAGTTAACGAATCTTATGGTTACGACAATGATGGTTTATTGTCTATTTACGAGATTAATAAAACAAACTCTGATGAAGAAAACATTGAAAATCAAAATACAAACATAGAAATAAAAGAAAATAAAAACATGGCAGAATTTGTAAAATCTGAGGATTTCAATAAGTACTCTGAGTATTTAGCGAATGAAATCAAGACATTAAAGGAGTCTATTGAAGCTAAAGATGCTGAAGTTTCTGAAGACAACTCATTAGAAAATCTAAAAGAGCACAATGATCATATTGTAGAAAATGTTAATAAATTAACTAACTACGTTGAGTATGTTGCTGGTAAATTAGATGAATCTATTCAATACACAGAGCACGTTGCTGAAAAAGCAGATCAAGGTATCTCTTATTCTGAGTCTTTGGCTGAGAAATTAGATCAAGGTATCTCTTATACAGAACATGTTGCTGAAGCAGTTTCTAAAGTTAAAGATTTCGCTAACTATTTAGCTGAAGCACATAATGAAGGAGCTACATCACATACAACTCTATTAGAGTATGTTGAATACCTAAAAGAAAACTTACAATCAGTTTCTGAATATGCTGAATACATTGCAGAATCTTTAAACGAAACAGTTGAATCTGAAGAAGTTGAAGTTGAAGTTAACGTTGAAGCTGAAGAAGAAAAAGAAGAAGACGTCGAAGCTGCTGATAAAGTAGAAGGCGAAGAAGCTGCAGAAGTAGTAGTTGAAGAAGAAGGTGAAGAAGTTGAAGAAACTGAAGAAGTTGAAGAAACTGAAGAAGTTGAAGAAACTGAAGAAGTTGAAGAAGCTGAAGATCCTGCTAAAGAAGCTGACGAAGCTGAAGAAACTGAAGAAATCGAAAACATTGGAGATAATTCAGAAGAAGGCGCAGTTGCTGCAGATAGCGATGAAGCTGGTAAAGAAGTTGAAGAAATCGAAGGCGAAGAAGTTGAAGCTGGAGATAATTCAGAAGAAGGCGATGTCGAAGGTGAAGAAGCTGGCGAAGAAGCAGAAGATTTAGAATCTGATGCAGTAACTTCAGATTCAGAAGTAGAAGATGAGGTTGATGCGGCTGAAGCTGGTGAATCAGACGAAGAAGCAGAAGGCGAAGATGGAGCACATGATCCATTAGAAGCTTATAAATCAGAAATCTCTTCTAAATTAGACGCTTTAGTTGAAAGTGCAACAAGAAAAGAAAATGAATCTCCATCTTTCTTTAGAGTTGTTTCTTCTGCAACTAGAGAAAAATACAACACATTAAACGAAGCTGCTAAAACTGAAGTTAGAAACACTGTTTCTAAAAGAGGTTTCATGACAGAATCTGAAATAGTATCATTAATGAATAGCGCACAACTAATTGTAGAGAGTGCAGGTGAACAACCATTCTTTATTAGTGCAATGCCAGCAGAATATACTGAAGCATGGGCAAACTTATCAGAAGCTAAGCAGACTCAAATTATTGCTCAATCTAAATATCATACATTGAATACAGAATATCAAGTTGCTAATTTCTGGCAAACTAGAGACCTAAGAGATACTTCAGTTGTAATGGAAAAAGTAGCAATGGTTACAGAATCTAAAGAAGAAGCTAAATCTACATTAGGATATGACGTATCAGATATGGCAGATGCATTCAAAAAGAGATTTAACAAATAATCAAAAAGAACACTGATATATAAATAACAATCGACGATAAGGGTGACAGAAGCAGAAAACCCATTAAATGTCGAGTTTTTAACTAAACACAATTAATAAACAAAAAAAAACGATCATTAAAAATGGCAAATTTATTAAACGAAGCTGAGATCAAGAATACATGGGCACCGATTATCTCGGAAGCTACAGGTATCAACGAATCTAGCAAATTAGCGTGGATGTCGACTTACTGTCACAACCACAAACTTTATGAAGACGCGAACATCATGTCTTTATCTAACAACCCTGGCCCAATGAACTTAACAGGTATGGGTGCAGTATCTTTCCCTGCAGGTGCTCCGGCTAACGGTGCAGCAGGTGCAGCTACTGGTTCAGGTGACAAAGCACCAACATTATTGCCTTTGGCAATGCAAGTTGCTGCTCAAACTATCGGTCTTGACTTGGTACCAGTTGTACCTATGGCAGGTCCTATGGGCTTATTGTCTTACTTAGACTTTACTTACGAAGGTGGTACTGTTGCATTAGGTGCAACTGCTCCAACTTACATCAAAACAAAAGAAGCTGCTGCTACTGTTGACGCTGTAGCTGATGTAGTAGTAGGTACTTCAAGAATTGACGGTTTAAACATCATCAAAATCGTTGCTGAGGTTGCTGCCGGTGCCACAATCGCTGACAGATATGCTGACGCTGTATTGGTTGCTGCATTAGAAGATCATATCCCAGGATTCTCTGGTGCTGACGCTAATGGTAAGCCAATGTCAAGAGAAGTTGGTGAAAGAACTGCTGATAAAGTAATGGGTCTTTCTTTATTCTCTAAAAGTGTTGCTGCTGAAACTTTCCAAGTTGCTGCTGCAGTTACTAGAGAGCAAGTACAAGATCTTAAGCAATTCGGTGTTGACGCAGTAGCTCAAGTTGAGGCTGTATTAACTAACGAATTGACTCAGTCAATCAACAACCACATCTTAGCTAAGATGAGAGCTATCGCTGAAGAAGGTATTTCTACAGTTGCATTAACATACGGTGAAGGTGGTAACACTTACGGCGATGTTAACAGAAGAGTCTTAACTAACATTCTTGCTGCTGCGAACTTAATCGCAAACAGAGGTAGAAGAGGTGCTGGTAACTTCGCAGTTGTTGGAGCAAAAGTTGCTTCTGCATTGCAATCAGTTGCTGGTTTCGTACCAAACCCAATGGCTAACACTTTCAACCAAGTTGCAGGTGCTATCTACCCATTAGGTTCTGTTGCGGGTATCAACATCTACACTGATCCTAACTTAGAGTGGGAAGGTGCTACACAACAAGTATTAGTTGGTAGAAAAGGTGATGGTAACGGTGCTGGATTAGTATTCATGCCTTACTTAATGGCTGAATCAGTTCAAATGATCGCTGAAGGAACTATGGCTCCTAAAGTAGCGGTTAAATCTAGATACGCTCTAGTTGAAGCTGGTTTCCACCCAGGTACTCAATACCAAAAATTCACAGTTTCAGGTTTACAACTATAATCTTAAACTAGAATAGTTAATATGAAAGGTCACCTTCGGGTGACCTTTTTTTGTTTAAAAAGTTTTAAATTTAAAGGGGATATATAATATAATAACATCACAATAGATAAATTAAACAAACAAATATTATGAAATTAAAATCTAAATTAAAACTTTACGAAGAATTCGTAAATGAATCTAAAGAATCTATCGATAGTGTATCAGTTGATCAAGTAACAGTAGATGCTACTAATGCATCTGATGCTATTAGAACAGAAGTAATCAGAGATGTAGATACTATACTAGATACATTGGCAGAATTATCAGATAGAATCGGAGAATCTGCTTCTATCGATTTAGAAATAGACGAATTATATGAAGAGTTATTTGACTTAACAAATGTTTCAGAACTTAATGAAGGTATATTAGATTTTATTAAGAGTCCTATTAAATTCATGAAGATTAAGAAAAATCTTAAAGCATATCAAAAGGCTCTAGTACAAAAGGCCATTAACGATGTCGATTTCGCTAAGAAGAAACAAGTCGGAGACGCTGACGAGAAAGATAAAAAGAGAATGGAAACTTTGAAGCAAGCTAATCAAGCTAAAAACAAAGCGTTAGATGATCAATTATCTGCTATTTCAGAGAGAATGACTGAATTGTCAGGCGGAGATGAAGGCTTAGGTAAAGTAGTTTCTATCGGAAAAACTAAATCTAAATTAGCTGCAGCTAAGATAGTAATGAAAGCGACTTCGGGTGAAGAAGCAAAACAACTTAAATTAGAAATTGACACTTTATCAGATAGAATCGCAGCTGACGAAAAATCTCTTAAGGATTACGCTAAAAAGCAAGAACCAGCTGAGAAATCAACTGACGACAACTCAGACGATGACGATAATGAAACTAGTAAAGGCCAAATGGATAGTTTAAAAGACGACGAACCAAAAGCTAAAAAAGACGACAAAGCTGCTGCTGACAAAGCTGCTGCTGACAAAGCTGCTGCTGACAAAGCTGCTGCTGACAAAGCTGCTGCTGATAAAGCTGCTGTTGATAAAGAAACTGTTGATAAAGAAACTGTTGATAAAGAAACTGTTGATAAAGAAACTGTTGATAAAGAAACTGACACTGAAAAATTAGACGCAGCTGTAACTAAGGCACAGGACGCTAAAGACAAATTACCAGAAGATGCAAGCAAGCAAGATAAAGCTAACGCAGATATAGCATTATTTACTGCAAAAATCGCAGCGGCTAAAGCTAAAGGTGAAGATACTAAAGATCTTGAAGGAAAATTGGAAGCTGCTAAAAATACTGCAGCTCTAAAGCCAGTACAGGTATCCGGCGAGGTAACTGAAGAAAGTGTAGAAATAGATTTATCATTTGAAGCATCATTGGTTGAAGCATCATTAAATGGTTTAATGGCATATGACGCAGACGAAGACGATTATGGATACCTAAAACAACAAGCTAAAAAATTAGGCGTTAAAGTATCTGTAGATAAAGATCCATTCGGAGACGGTTATGACGAGTTAAATTACTCTGGTGATAAATCAGCTATCTTAAAACTAGCTAAAATATCAGGTCACGATTCAGATATCACTAGCGGCCCAGAAGAAGGTGGTTATTGGATCGAAGAATCAGTAAAGGAAGAAATGCCTAAGACTATTAAATTAGATGAGAACATGTCAATTGCTGACAGATTCAAGGCATTAATGTAATATTAAAGACGACGCTTAGCGTTCTTCTTTGCAAGTTTAAGAAACTCCTGTCTCTCATTGAGCAGGAGTTTTTTACATTCCTTGCGAAACTCAATTGAACTTTTGAGGATGCGGCTATCTATCATCGGTGCTTTTAAAACATCATGATATTCAGGGTGAACAAAGTTTTCCAAATCAAAGTTCATAAATTTAGCTTTAATTGGTTTTAAACTCACAGCGCATTGCCAGTCTACTATATTACAATTTTGATGTAGAGTCTCTTTATCTACCATAGATTGAGTAGTATTATCCCAATATTTTTTTAGTAATGTAACGTTCTTAACTGGTGGTTTTTGCATTCTAAGTACACAATGTACGAATTGATCATCATCAGACCATCTCTTTATGTGTCTGTGTTCTACTAGGAACTGTCTGAAGAACTTAGTTAACGGCGCAAGTATAATACCGTATCTATTACGTGGATTAGGACCAGCAGTGCGGGTGATATTAATATGTGAGTATGATCTTGCCATTTAATATATTTATCATTGAAACCTTTTAGCGCTTGATGGTATAATTAGTAAATATATTAGATACATGAATTCAATAAACCAACTCTTTACAGAGAAATACAGACCATCTAATCTAGAAGAACTTATATTACCAGAGAGAGTAATGTCAAAGTTTAAAGATGGTTTAGTTCAAAACATGTTGTTCGCAGGTTCACCAGGTACAGGTAAAACCTCATGTGCAAAGGCAATCGTTCAACAATTTAAGTTACCATATCTATACATCAACGCATCGACTGACACGTCTGTTGATGTAATTAGAACTCGAATTACAGATTTTTGTTCTACTGTTTCTATCATGGATGCACCCGGAATGTTTAAAGTAGTTATTCTTGATGAGGTTGATGGTGTATCAGATCAATTCTTTAAGGCACTTCGTGCTACTATGGAAACATTTGCAAGCAATAGTCGTTTCATTGCTACCTGTAATTACATTAATAAACTACCAGATCCAATCCTTTCAAGATTTGAAGTTATTGATTTCGACTTTGATAAAGCAGAAGAAACTGAATTAACAAAGAAGTACATTAAAAGAGTATATGAGATTTGTGGTAAAGAAGGAATGACAATTGAAAAACCAGCTTTGGTTGAATTTGTTAAAAGAAACTTTCCAGATCTTAGAACTACACTTAATAAATTACAAGGTTACAAAACACAAGGCACATCGAATATTACAGCAGAAGATGTAAAGAAATTCAATTCAGTATACAAAGATGTATTTGATTTGGTATTTAATGAAACAGATCCAGCTAAAAATTATCAAACGCTTGTTGGTAATTATGCGAACCGAGTTGATGATGTATTACAAACTCTAGGTGAAGAATTTATTGAATACATTCAACAAGAGAAAGGACAATATATAAAACATATACCGCAAGTTATTATAACTGTCGCTAAGCATCAAGCTCAACGAGTTCATGTTATAGATCCTGTAATTACAATGTTAAGTTGTGTATATGAAATACAAAGTATAATTAACTCGTAAATAATTTTTTAGTCTCAATTTTTTTTAGTATATTGGACTAAATAAAGAAATATAAATATGAAAGTGGGAAAACATACACTATTAATAGACGGTAATTATTTCGTATTCAGTAGACTATTTGTTTTACCGAAACCTAAAACAGGTCAACTGTTAGGTGACGACAAACAAAAGTCTCAATTTATGAGAAAATTATCTATTGATTTTGCATCTGAGATGCGTAAATTAAAAATGTTCGTAGACGACGTGGTATTAACAGTTGATTCTAAATCTTGGCGAAAGGACCTTTATCCAGAAGCTGACTATAAAGGTACTAGAAAGCAAAGTAGCAATGTAAATTGGACAAATGTATATTCAGTATACGAAGAATTTCAAAATATATTAGCTGCTAAGGGCATTACAGTACATCAAATACAAGGCGCAGAAGCAGATGATGTTATTTTTGGATGGTCAACTGCATTAAACAATAGAGGTAAATCATGTATTGTTTGGTCAGGTGATAGAGACCTTATTCAATTGGTTAATTATTCTAAAACTAACGATGCTCATACGCTTTGGTACTACAATACTAAAAAGTCCTTATACGCATATGAAGGATTTACAGAGCACATGGAATCTTCTGTTGCATCCGAAATGACAAGCGACGACCTTTTATTTAATATGGGAGGAGAGCACATGACACGCGATGCTTATCAAAACAATATTCTAAATTGGGTCAAAGATCTTAAGATACAAATCACAGAAGTAGATTGTGATAGATTTATCTTCAATAAAATATTAATAGGCGATAAATCGGATAACATTCAATCTGTTGTAACATGGCAAAAGGAAATGAAGAATGGTAAACTTAGAACGTATTCTATTACCGAGAAAATGGCAGATACCATTTATGATCAGTTTATTAAAGAATTAGATAATTTCACAATAGAATATCTTTTTAACACTGAACATAGAAGCGCATTAGCAGATATCATTTACAGAGTCGTAGGTCATACTAATACAACTCTAATTAAAGCAGCTTTATCTAATAACATAGCACTAATGCTACTGCACATTAAAACCATCCCAGATTCTATTCAAGAGGCTATTTATTCTGCAATCGATAAAGATTGGGAAGGAGCTTTAGAAAATGTAGAACAGTTTATGGATATGGAAAAAATATTAGAAGGTACAGCTTGGTTAAAGGATAAAACAGGATTTGGAGTAGATGCCTTTGCAGGTATGGATATTCCAAATGAAGATAAACCACAACCAATTAAATTAGTGGGTAAGAAGACACAAACTACTGATAAAAAATTAGAGCCTACTAAAAAATTATTCTAGATTAATATGACACTAGACGACTATATACAAATAGAAGAGATATTAACAGAATCTAATGCACATGGTCTTAGAGCAGAAGTTCATAAGACGGCTTCTCAATTTATAAAAGAAGGTTATGGTCACGTAGAAGCACATAACTTAGCATTTAACGAGTGGATTAAATAAACATTCACTCTACTTAACATATAATAGATATGCTAGACGAAACAAAATTATTTGATTTTGTGAAAATTATGTTCACAAAACCAGACCAATACAGTAATATTAAAAATCATTCAAAGAAGCGTCATCATTTCATGATCAATCGTTTTTTTGCTATTAAATATCCATCTAACGCTAATATGTTTAATGTTAATGGAATTAATGGTGGAAATGTAGTAGAATCATGGTCTATGGTTGCAAAAAGATTTAAAGGTGTGCCAGGTTGGTTTTATACTAAGACTAAAAAAGCTCCTAAAAAACAAGTAGATAAATATACACCTAGCGAAGCTTCAATTGAGTTGTACTTATCAAAGAATGAAATAGGTATGCGTGAATTTAATGAATTAAAGCAGTATGCTAAACAGGAATTATTCGATGATTTACAAAAAATTGAAACGCAACTAAATGTTTACAGAAAATAAAGATGATTTTTCAGAAGTAATCGACATCACGTTATATAAATATAATTCTATAGATGTCAAATTATGGGGTTTAATTTCAAGAGATGTATCTACTAAGAAATTAGCTGAAACATCATATTTAGTACCGGTTAATAGAATAAACGAATATATTAACAAATGGTTTGCTAGTGATGTTACTAGATTTCAATCAGTTAATGATATATCAATTCACAAAGAAGCTACTTCAATATACTTTATTTGGCAAATGCTAAATGCAACTCCAAATCTTTCTTGGATTAAAGTTACATTAAACAAAAATTTAACTTATAGTAGGATTGTAACAATAGATCAAATCAAAACTATTAAATATAATATTAAAACCATTAGAGGTAGTTTAAGGTTATTTGATTTGTTTGAATCCAGAGAATTGAGAATAGTCAATGAGATATTAGAAAAATGTGGACTTATAAAGGCAGATCAAATGTATACTGTATTTAAACTTAAAAAATTTATGTCCATTTTAGATATGTATTTATCCGATGATAATGCTAACGAAACATTCGGGGTAATAAATACTATAATTCAAAAATTAGAACCATACGAAGGAGATGATCCGGAGATACTCTTAATAACTGATAGAAATTCAGATATATAATAAAAATAAGACATTAGTCAAGTATCAATGGTAAATAACTTTACAGCAAATCAAATTGGTGATTCATTTACGGCCAAATTAGTAACTCCTTATGAAAATGTAGTTAACATTAACTCATGGGACATTATAGTGGGTGTAAATACGCCTAATACAATAGGCACTCTATCAATGACAGCTGGTGAAACACTAGTAACAGGTACCGGTACTAATCTAAATCTCTCATTTGGTAGTAAAATTATAGTAGGAAATACAATATTTGATGTTATAGAAATTATAGATTCTAACACATTTCGTGTATTAGAAGCGCCTTCATTTTCAGGAGATTCTTTAAAATTTTATGAAACATTAGACGCTAATAACTTTTTTGATTATGAATTTAAATGGTCTCAAGAAGATAAAACCAGCGATGGTGGTATTATGTCAGAATACAGACCTCTTAATAATAACACATCAGATCAAGATTTATTAGGATTAGTATTTGATCCTGCAAAACCGCTATGGATTACGGTTAGATTTACTGTAAATAGATTATCGACTGCTCACTCACTTTCATTATTAAGTTTAACATTTAATTTAGAAACAGAAGCTGGAGAATTAGTTTCATGTCCACAATATTGCGGAGATTGTGATGATCCATATGCAATGATAGGATGTGCCAATATAATAGTCGAATGTAATGAGAATTTATTTGATCCATATGCTTTAAATAAACCCGTCAATGTGTATAAACAGATTAGTGATCTGTCTACGGATATGTTTGGGCATAAAGTTAAATATTTTAAAGTAGAAGCTGATAAAAGATCTAAAGACGTTATATTAATGGAATACTCATTGTATAATGTGAAATCTTCTGGAGAGTTTAAAGTTATGGTACCTGATAATGAAATGCCAACTAATGATTTTAAATTTGACATATATGGAATGGGATTTGAAGATTTTGAAATTCACATTACAAAAACTCAGTTTGAATCGGCATTTGGGGCACATAAAAAACCAAGCGCTAGAGATTATCTTTATTTCCCGTTAATGAATAGAATGTATGAAGTAAGTTCAGTTACTTTTGCAGATGAATTCAATATGGAAATGACGTATTGGAGAGTAATGTTGAAAAAATATGAAGAAAGAACAAGTTCAATACATACCGATACTGCAATAGAAGAAGAATTAGATACATTAGTTACTGGTTTAGATGAAGTTTTTGGTGAAGAGATAAAAGATGAATATGCACAAGTCTCTAAACCTGAACAATATCAAACAGTATTTACACCAGTAGGTGATGGTATTAGAGATAGAATCCATAATAATTTAACGATATTAGATACAGAAATTAGACACAGGTGGACTATCATTAGTAAAAATACATATGATCTTAGTAGTATAGCAGATGTTGGTATAGAAGCACTAGTATACAAAAGAAAATCTGTTTTAGCGTCAGATAGTAATTTAGCAATTGCTTTATGGTTTAAACCAAATTTAACTACAGCCAATCCTAATGCAACATTATTAGATGGTTTAGTAAGTAGAAAGGGTTTAAAAATATCTACAACTTCAAATGAATTACTAGTTCAAATAAACGAAGACACACATACATTCTCTTATAATAATTCAATACAATTAGATACATGGCATGGATTAGTAGTTAATTTAAATAACAAATATAATAAATTAACCGCAGATGTATTTAGATTAGAACCTGGTAATAATATGCTACCCGCAAATTCATTACAAGAAACTATTACATCGGTATTAAGAGAAGATAAAGAAATTTCTTCATATGGATGGTCTACTCAAAAGCAATGGTCTTTAATGCCTGGTCAAATTAAATTGACAAACGTTAGATTATTTAAAAAACCTATAGAGGCAGAACAAAGAGTTAACATATTACAACAATATGTCGTAAGAGACAATCAATTGGCATTAATTATCGACAATGCCATTCCATCAATTCAATTAAGAAGATATAACCAAAATAGGTAATATCCTGTGCAAATTATTAATTTGTTACTGTGGAATATTTAGATATATAAACTATAATATAATATTATGAGTGAAGACAAAAAGAAAAATATATCTGAACAAGCGGATCAAATCCGAAAAGAGTTAGATGATTTAATAGGGGATACAGGTTCTTTGGATGTTGAAAAAGATCCATCAGATTTACCTATAAGAAGACAAAATACAGACCTTGTTCCCAGAGTTAGTTATGAAGAACTAAAATCTGCTGCAACTAAAAAAGCAACTAAAACAATTTCAGCACTTATGAAATTTTATTTAGATGCAGATATTATTGAAAACGATGAGTATATTCAGGCTAAAAAGAAAATGGATGAAATGACAATGAGTTCATTGATCTATCAATTACAAGCCGGAGAAAGAGCCTTAACTACACTTTTACAAACGATTGACGACGGTGAATTAGCTCCAAGAATGTTTGAAGTACTTGCAACATTACAAAAATCAATGTTAGATATCATTAAATCACAAACAATGTACTTGATGGCTTCTGAAGAATCTACTAAAAGAATTGCACGTGATATTGAGATCTATAAAAAGAGAGATGATGTTCGAGAGATTGAACAATCCGGTGGTGATAAAGAAAATAAAAACTTACAAAGAGGTACAAAGGACCTAATGGCTGCAATTCAAGCGGGTATTAAAAATACACCAATTGATGACATAGAAGATATAGAAGAATCTACTGAAGAATAATATGGGACTTGTAAAACTATTTGAGAAATATAAATTAGATAAAGATATTCAATTTATAATTGATGAAATTTTATCAGGAAACGGTCATGATATTTGGGAAGATTTCTTGGATAACCAATCACTAGGAGATTGTCAAGGTATTATATCAGAAGTTTCCAGTATAATTAAGTCAAACAAACTAAAGGGATTCAAGTCAGTTTTTGGTGAAATTGAAATTATAGATTACGCACATGATGAAAACGATTTAGGCAAAATCATGACGCATCATTGGATTTTATATAAAAAAGAGATTTTAGACTTTAGTAAAGGCACATTAAATGAATTCATTGATTCCAATGATTATGCATCAGTATATGCAGATACAGATGCATTAGACTTTAATCCTATAAGAATAACTAATATATGAGCGATTACGTAGGAGATAATAAATGGATACCCAAAGAAGAGGGTGATGTGCTATCAGAGAAAATTGTTTGGTCTACTAAACAAGTAAATGATTTGATGGTAGCAATGGACCAAGGGTTTAGACCTAAAGTTGCCATGCCATTTTATGAAGGTAAAAACTTTTTACGTAAAGGTAATATTGTATTTGAATATACTGATGAAGAAATATCTGAACTAGCCAGATGTGCTACAGATATCGTATACTTTGCAGAGAAATATGCAGTAGTAATGACAGATAATGGTATTCAACAAGTAAAACTTAGGGAATATCAAAAGAGAATGTTAAGAAACTTTCAAGACGAAAGGTTTAATATTGTTTTAGCATCTCGCCAAATGGGTAAAACAGTGACCGCATCTATATTCAATGCATGGTACTTAATATTTAACACTGATAAAAACACACTTTTATTAGCCAACAAATCAGATTCTACTAAAGAGATTATTGATAAAGCAAAGGTAGTTGTAGAAAACGTACCATTCTTTATGAAACCAGGTATTGTCAAATATGACGTTATGAACGTTAAGTGTGATAATGGTTGTAGACTTGTTGGTCAAGCAACTACTGCTAAAGCAGGTATCGGTTTTACTATTCATAATTTGTACTTAGATGAGTTTGCTCACATTCACCCAACTATTGTAGATACCTTTTACGAAAACGTTTATCCAACGCTTTCGGCTTCAAAGGTCTCTCGTATTACTATTACATCAACACCAAACGGATTTAACAAATTTTATCAAATCTATGCGGCAGCAGACAGGGGTGAAAATGAGTATACAGCAATGCGTATCGATTGGTGGGAACACCCCGATAGAGATGACGCATGGTACCAAAGAGAACTAGGAAATCTTGGTTCTATTGAAGCGTTTAATAGGCAGTATGGTAATGAATTCGTTTCATCATCAAATCTACTATTAGATCCTATTGACCTTAAGAAAATGCGTAAACGTATGCAAAAATATGTTTATCATGATTTCGATGAATTCGATTATATTTCAATAGACACAAAGGATTTCTTAATGTGGGATCCTAACTTTGATATAGAATCTGTAAAAGACCCCGAGAATTTTTGGTTATTTTCAGTAGATATTGCTGAAGGAAATGGTGGAGATTATTCAGTAATCAATATATTTCAAGTAGAGCCCATGAACAAGGAAGAAATTGTCAACGCCCTAAATCCAGGTGCAATGTATGATTTCTTTAAAATAAAACAGGTGGGTGTTTTTAGATCAAATGAACATGTTATTGAAGATTTTGCAAAAGTGTTATACACTTTATCATGTGAGATCTTTTACAATGAAAACGTTAAATTAATTGTAGAATACAATACATATGGGTCCGTACTGTTCCAATACTTAAGATCTGTGTTTCCCCAGAAAAATGATTTTGATGATGAAATGGTTGTTAAGTTTAAACATAGACATGATTCCAAAACTCTAAAACCAGGTATTAAAATAAAATCTGATAATAAAGCTATATTTTGTCAAAATTTTGCCAAGCTTTATAAAATAAATAGAATAGATATAACAGATGAAACTACTATAAGTGAAGCTAGTTTATTTGGAGGTTTACCAAGAGGTGGTTATGGAGCTCAAATGGGAAATGATGACACGATTATGACGGTTATTAGTTCTACTGAATTCTTTAACACCACAGACTACGCTGACTACATAGAAGAATTATTAGATTTTATTGATCCAGATTTGCATTTAGAAATGGAAAAAGTTTTATATAAAGATAATACAACTGATGGAGATCTACAATATGATATATATGACCTGATATAAATAAATTTCGAAAGAAGAATAGATATATAATAAAAGTAAAAAAAATAAATAAGAACAACTATGGCATTAAGTCCTCAATTATTACAGTTCAAAAGCTCAGGCGTATATCGCTTAGAGTTTGACAAATCACAAACAGTGAACATTCCGGCTGAAACTATCAGATTGGTTGTTGGTAGATCTAAAAAAGGTCCCTACAACACACCAGTATTCATTGAAAATATTGAGCAATTTACTCAAGTTTTTGGTGGTATTGATAAATCTTTAGAAAAGAAAGGAATGTATTTCCACAGATCAGCAATCGAAACTCTTTCTAGAGGGCCGATCTTAGCTTTAAACCTAACAGCAGCAGACGCTGAAGATAGAATTGCAATGGTTTCTCCAGCAACTAATTCTTCTGAAGAAGGTTTATCAGCTAAAACAGCATCTGTACAATACAGTAGTATTTTCGATACTGATAAATTCTGGGTTCCTTCAGATATTGAAGTATTAGAAGCTGCTGGAAATTCAGACGAAACATCAAACAACGCAATTACTTTTTCTAACATCAAGCAAGAACCAATCTCTGTTATCGTAAGACAAGCGGCTAATACTGCTGGTTTTGAAATGACAGCAAGAGAATGGTACGGTGAAGGTAATGTGCCAGATGGTATTGAAGATTTAGAATACGTATCTGATTATATGGTAGATGTATTTGTATTTAAAGGATCTTATGATTCTGAAAAATTACAAAATGATCCAACATACGGTTCATTCTTTAATGAGCATGGTTTACACAGAGATCAATTAGCTAAATTTACTGCTTTAAGAGAAGTTAGTTTAGTAGCACAATATACAGGTTCAGTAATTCCTGAATTCCAAGATCAAGAAGGTCGTCAATTATACATCGAGACTTTAATTAACTTGGAAGCTAGAAGAACTGGTTTATTCTGTGCTATCAATGAAGATGCCTTAGAAAATATTGATTTCGTGGGTGAAAACTTTGACATCTATCAAGATTATAAAGTTCTTTCTCACAGAGTTGAACAAGACGCTACACCAGATGTATTATCTTTATCTAAAGTAATGATAGTAGACGGTAATGAATTAACTATCGAAGGAGCAACATTATCTGAATTAACTTTATTAGGTATTTCAGAAAGCGGATTCTTAAGAGCTGAAATCGATGGAGAATTTACACCTATTTCTGCAATTTATGAAGATGGTGCTAACGTAATCATTGAATGTGAAAGCGCTATTAAAGCTTCTACATTTGAATCTTATGAATTAGGTTTAGCTGCAACATTCCATGCTGGAGAAATTACAGTCGTTGACGGAGATGTTTATATCGCGGCACCTGTGGTTGGATCAGATCCAGCTGGTAAATTCCTTACATCAGGTAGCGTAATCGTGGGTAACTTCTTATTAGGATCAAACGGTATTGATCATGTTAAAATTTCACAAGTTACTGAATTATTTAATTTAGGTGGAGTAAACGTTATCAAAATCACACCGGCTGCAGGAAAATCATTTAGCTCAACATATGCAACTGCATCAGCTACTTCTATCTCTGCATACACTAGAAAAGCATCTGCAACATTTGAATTTACTACAATTGAGCCTAATTCAAGAGCAGTTATGTTACCAACACAAACAGATAACTATTCATTCTTACCAATCGGCGCTGGTCAATTTAGATTATCCGCTTTATTAAAAGATGATACATTTGATTGGACATCAGTTTCAGTTGGTATGTACATTCCAGCAGATGAAGGTAAATTAGCAAGAATTAAAAGAATTATTAAGACAGTTGTCGGAGGATCAAACGTATATACATTTGAATGTCACAGACCAGTATCTGAAAGACCAGGATATGCTCTTAAAAGATATGAAGAAAGTACTTCAACATACACTATGTTCCCATTAGCGGCTGCAACACAATCTGAAAAATCAATCGCTGAATTGTTATCACAGTTGAAACCAGGTAATGGTTTATCAAATACTTTAATTGACAAAGACGCAATCACATTCAGATATGTTGTTGATACATTTGGATCATTAGAAAATGGAGGTATTCTTAACAAAGAAGAAATTACTCAACTTTGTAAAGAAAGACAAAATGCTTCTGCGATTCTTAACGCACCAATGGTGAAAGAATTTAAAGCAGCTACTAACCCTTCATTTAAAGATGCTAATACTGGATCATTCGAAACTAGATTAGTTGCAACGGGCGGTAACTTAGAACTTAACCCTACTGCAGTCTACTCATTACCATCTATCAACGAGGGTGCAAACTTCGGTTTCTACTACTCACCAGGTCTTAATGTATTAGAAAATGGTAGAACTAAAGTTATTCCACCAGCGGCTTACATATCAAACAACTATATCGATAAATATTTAGACGCATTACCATGGTCTATCATCGCAGGACCAAGAAGAGGTGTTGTAGGTGGTACAGGTGTACAAGGTCTAGAATTTGCATTCGATAAGAACGATAGAGATTACTTAGAGCCATTCGGTATCAACCCAATCGTATTCGAAAGAGGCGTTGGTTTGACTATCAAAGGTAATAAGACTGCACAACAATCAGTTCAATCAGCATTGTCTTCAGCTCACGTAAGAGAAGCAATGATCTACATTGAAGATGGTTTAGCAGAAATCTTGAAAAACTACTTATTCGAGTTTAACAATGCTCAAACAAGATTAGAGATTAAAACTTTAGCTGACTCATTTATGGAATCAGTGAAGAAAGACGGAGGTGTATACGACTATAGAAACGTTATGGACGGAACAAACAACACTAACGAAGTAATCGATAATAATATGGGTATTTTAGATACATTTGTTGAGCCAGTTAAAGGTCTTGAGATCTTAGTATCGAGAGTAACTATCTTGAACACGGGTGAAATTGCAACCGGAAACTTTGCATAACAAAATAAGATATATAAAATAAACACATACAAATTATGGCTTTACCACATTATTCAGAAGATCAAACACAGAAGAAGGGCAAGAACTTTGAACCAGTACAGGCTAACCTGTTCGAGGTGACAATTTTACCTCCCGGTGGTGTTTCGGGTCAAGAATTGTTATTACAACATGTAAATTCAATTTCAGGTCTTGCAGGTTTACATAAAGAAGTTGCTGCAATCGAGCAAAAGTATAAATTTGCTACTAGATCATTCGCTGGTATGGTAGACAATACTTCAATCGACGTAACTGTTAACTTTTCATTGAACCTAAACGATTCTAACCAAGCATACTTATATAAAACTATGAGACAATGGTACAGAGCACAATATAATCCAGAAACTGGTGAAATGGGCTTGAAAAAGAATTACGTAGGAACTATTGTTATCGTACAATTTAACAGAGAAGGTGATATTTTTAGAAAAATCACATTAGATGATTGTTTCATCACTTCAGGACTTGGATTTACGGATGCATTAGATTATTCAGCTGCAGACGTACAAACATTAGAGATCACTTGGAGATCTGATGTATACGCTGAAGAAGTAAACTAATCAACACACACTACTAATAAGAAGGTATCTAACGATATCTTCTTATTTTTTGCAAGATAAATATAATATATTATTAACATACACAAATATTATGAATAACCACAAGTTAACAAAAAAACTTCAAGTTCTTCTCACAGAAGATGAAGTGGCCGATGTTAATCGCTGCATCTTAAACGACGCAGTAGAAACTGAGACTAGGCCGGTTTCTGTTAGTGCATGGATTAGAGACTTAATTAAAAAAGAATTAAGTTTAAAATCAAGTGAACAGCAATCATATATTAAAACAAAAGTAAAAAACTTAAATAACAAAAAACAATGAGCGAAGAATTAAACAAAAAAGAAGAAGCTGCAAAAGCAATGCTAGACGCTAGGGATCAAATTAATAATCCACAGACTTCTAATGATTCGACAGTTGAAGATGTTTCAGTAGAAATGTTGAGCGCAGTTGAATCTAACGGATTGGGTAAAGTCAATATGGACAATTTTGGACAAGCAAGACCAGAAAAGTCTGCAGACCAATTCTTAGGATGGATGGTTCTAGATCAAGAAGAATTACCATCTAAAGGTAAATTTTACCCTAATGGTACAGTAATTAAGATTAGATCTGCAAGAGCTGCTGAGATTAGACATTTTTCTACTATGGACGAAAACAACTATATTGACATGGAAGAGAAATTGAATCACATTGTAGAAATGTGTACTCAATTAACGGTGGATGAAAAAAGAATGTCTTACAAAGATATTTTAGAAGAAGATAGAATTGTAATTCTATTGGCTATTAGAGATCTTACTTTCCCTGAACCAGAAAACAAATTGATTCTTAAGGGTAAAACTGAACACACCAAACAAGCAGTTGATATTGAATTATCATCTAGATATTTAGTAGCTACACAAGTTCCTAATGAAATCGAGGCATACTATAGTTCAAAAGAGAGAACATATGTTATTAAGACTAGATCTGCTGGTGAAGTTAGAATGCGTCCGCCTTCAATCGGTGTTATGCAAGAAATTACTAAATACCTAAAGGATCGTCAAGAAAAAGAGGTTGAGTTTGATAAAGCCTTTATCCAAGTTCTACCTTATATCACACCAGATTGGAGACAAGTAAATCTACCTAAAATCTTTAACTTAGAAGTTGATTACAAATCATGGGATCAAAATAAGTTTATGGTTATCTATAGACTTGCTGAGAAAATGAAAATTGGAGTTGAAACAACACTTGAAATGGAATACGAAGGGGAGATCGCGAAAGCCCCTCTTGATTTCCCAGGTGGCATCAAAAGTCTTTTCATTATTTCAGATCTCGCTGGAGAATTACTTTAAGACTAAGTTCTATCTGGGTATACATCTCAGAATGCAACCTTCAGAAGTTGAAAATTTATACTACTACGAGTATTGGTATTATGTTAAGAACCTGTCGGATTACATTAAAGAGAAGAATAATCAGAATAAGGATCAAGAAGAACAACAGGCACAACAACAGAATCAAATGAGTTCTAAGTATAAAACGCCTGCGATGCCTAAGATCCCACAAATGAAAGCACCTTCAATGAAGATGCCTAAATTTTAAAGATATATAAAGAGTATAGACAAACGCTACACATGGTAGCGTTTGTCTTATATTAAAAAATACACACAATTGAGTTGGCAGCATTAATACCACCATTTTTGGCAAACGCATTCGAAAGAATGGGAGCTGGTAATAAATCACTAGATCAAATCGCAATAAACACTGGCCAAACTGCAGCTTCGGTCTCAATGGGTGGTGATTTATATGAAAAAATGGATGAGCTTGTCAAAGCTCTTCAATCGGGTGGAAAAGGCAAGGGTAGCGTTTCTGCTAAAGAGGCTCTAGTCCTTAGAATTACTGCGGGAGCATTAAAACCTATTGGACTTGGTTTAGGTGTCATTATCGATGCTTTAGATAGAGCACCAGACGGCAAAGAACTTAAATTAAAGATGGAAGCCTTGACAAATGGTCTTTTATCTTTAGCCGATGTAGGATATTCAATCCTTAAATTTGCAGCCACTATGATATTGGCTACTCCATTATTACTATTAGCTGGTATTGGAGCCATTATCTGGGTTCCATTATTAAAACTTATGATACAGGGTCTATTGTGGGCCACTGAGAAATTAGATAAAAAGGCACTTAAGAAGATTCTTGTACTCGGAGACGTGGGTAAGGCATTATTAATAATGTCAGCTAGTTTAGTCTTAATGTCACTTCTAGCACCTTATATTTTAAAAGGTCTATTGGTCGCCGGAGCTATTTTATTAGGCTTTGGTTTATTGGGTATGCTCTTAGATAAAATGAAAATAGGTAAGAGTTTAAATAAAATGGCCAAAACTCTAAAAACCTTGTCATTGGCATTATTAGGTCTTTCAGTCGGTTTGATATTAATTGGACTTTTAACACAACCTATTCTATATGGCTTAGCCACAGCTTCATTGATAATTCTTACATTAGCTGGAGTATTCTGGTTAATAGATAAGATGCAAGTCGATAAAGCAATGAGAAAGACTAGTAGGGCGCTTATAACTGCATCTATGGCTATTTTATCAGTAGCAGTTTCATTGGTGTTATCTTCTCTTATTATTTCTACATTAGGATGGGATGAAGTAGGTAAAGTATTACTATTAGTCGGTACTGTTGCCCTCGCATTCTATGTAGTTGATAAAGTATTAGGTAAGAGTACTACAAAGGGTGCAACTATATTAATGTATGCTGCGGGAGCAATTTTAGCAGTTGCAGTAGCAATTTTCTTAGCTAAATTATTGATAGGCCCGGTCGATGCAGAGAATGCTCTTCAAACCTTTGGTGTTTTAGTTGTATTAGGCGCAGTTGCTGCAGTTTTTGCACTTGCTGGCGTTGGCGAAAAGTTTATTAAGAAGGGCTCAATAGCGATGATGTTTGCGGGTGGCGCAATGATAGTAATAGCAATAGGTGTCTATGCAATGAAAAAAGCAATAGACGGTATTTCTTGGGGTAATTTAGGTATGATGGCCGCGGTGATTGTTGGATTAGCTGTAGCGATGGGAGTTGCTGGTATTGGACCAGTTCCATTGTCTATAGCATTAGGTTCGGCAGCTATGGCACTAGCAGGTTTAGCTTTATTACCTATTGCACTTGGAGTTGCTGCACTTGCAAAAGCAACTGAAAACCTAACAACAGAGAAAGTACTTGTAATGGGTGGAGTTATTGCAGGTCTTGCAGTAGCAATGGCCGCAGCAGGTTTAGCAGCACCATTTATATTAATAGGTTCAGCTGCAATGTTAGTGGCGGGTGTAGCTACAATAGCAATAGGTTTAGGTCTATTAGCAATTAGTAAAATAGACTTTGCCACTTTAGGTAGTATTGATAAAAAAGGTAATAAACCATTTAACTGGTCTGGAGAAAAAGGCTTCTTCGGAGGTAAGAAAACTAACTTTGAGGTTGCGATGGATGCAATCGCAGATGGTATGTCATTAGGACCACTTTCTGTCGCAGGTATTGCAATGGGAGCACCTATGTTGATATTAGCTGGAGCAGCATTAGTTGGTATAGTCGCAGGTATTAGAGCATTTTCCAGTATAGCTGAAGATGCTGATCTACCAGCATTAAAGCAAAATGTTAGTTTTATAGTAAGCGGTTTAGCCGATACTTTTGCAGAAGTTGGAAAAAAATATCCAGGTGGAGGTTCTTCATTATTATCTGCATTAACAGGTAATACTAGTGGACAATCAGTAGTTGCTATGGGTATTTCAGCTGTCGGTGGAATGGGTAAAGCACTCACCGGGATTGCAAAAGGTGTACAAGCTATGGCTAATCTTAAATTCCCAACGGGATTTGATAAAGATGGCAATCCAACTGGCTACGAAACAATAGATATTGGTACTGTAGTTCCAGGTTTAATAAAGAATACACAATTATTAGTAGCAGGTTTAAGTTCTGTATTCGCAGAGGTTGGATCGTCTGACGCAGCTAAAGGTAGTTCATGGTTTAGTAGTTCTCCATATGAGAAAGGTATTGATGTTGTTAAAAAAATGGGTACACCTCTCTATAATTTAGCAAACGGCGTACAATCCATGGCTAATCTTAAATTCCCAACAGGGTATGATAAAGATGGTAACCCAACGGGCTTTAAATCAATCGGTAACGTAGGCACATTAGTTAAAAAACTATCTAAAAACACTAAAGCTCTTATTATAGGTTTAGCTGGAGTCTTTGAAGAAGTTGGTAAGTCTGGTGTTGGTGATGGTGGTGGATGGTTCTCTTCATCTAACTTTGAAAAGGGTGTAGAAATAGCGTTACAATTAGGAGAACCTTATACGACATTGGCATCAGTAGTTGATAATGTTGTTAAAATTACTTCTAAAATCACCGACGCTCAAGATGTAAAAGAAAAAGTAACCGCTATCATATCATCGATCACTGATGTAGGTGGACAAGATATGGGAATTATTAATGCGAAAAAGAATTTAATAGCAACCATAGGAGGCACATACGCTAAATTGGGTTGGGCAATTCCACAGATCATTACTGCTATTGCAACATTTACAGTAGACAAAGCAAAATCATTTGCATCTATTTTTGGAGGTGAATCTCCGGCAGAGTTATTTGAAACTAAGACAAAATTCTTAAAAGGCTTAACAACATCATATATGAGAATGGCAGTGGCCATTCCAATGATCATAGGATCAATTAATACGGTAAGCGCTGAACAATTAGATGAATTTACAGCTGTATACGGTGGTAGAATGGATGTCGGAACAGAAGTATTGAATAGCAGATCAAAATTATTTTTAGCGGTAGGATATGGTTATGAAAAAATGGGCAAGGGTGCTCAAGCTATTTCAGGTGCTATTAATGGAACTAATATAGAAACGTTAGAAGTATTTAAGGGTATGTTCGTTGGTAAAGTTAGTATGATAAGACCAGTTGCAGGTTATCATGCACAAACAGAATTATGGAACGCAATAGGAAGTAACATGACAGCTACTGGAAGCGCATTCCCTACAATTAGCAGTGCAATTAATTCAATGGACTTAGCTAAGTTAACCGAAGCAAGAACAATGTTCGAAGCACTTGCTATATTGGCCGATGGCGGAGAGCCAGCTGATATATTAGCACAAATGGGTGAATCACTAGAAGAGGCGATGCAAAACTTAGCAGATATTCTACAAGAATTTAAAGACGCAACAGGCGAAGCCGGAGAACAAAATGCAAGTGTTATAGAAAAAGTAGGTAATGCAGTTTCTAGTATGTTCGGTAGTAATTCAGGCGGTTCAAGTTCACCTGCACCTAAAATCCAATTCCCATCTAAAATGGTTGTAAGTTTAGATCGTAAATCTATTGATGCAATTAAAGAAGATGGACTAGGTGGAGGCCGTTAATTGAAACATTATTCTAGTAGATCATATAATGTTTAAATACATTTAATATGATTACATCAACACATTCACATTACAATAGCTCTACACTTAAGTCAGCTGCATATAATTATGAGCATAAGACTCTATTAGTACATTTCAATCATGGTTCATATCTATATAAAGATGTTGAAGCTGCTGATTGGAATTTATTTAATCTTGCAGAATCTCAAGGTAAAGCTCTCAATCAATTTATTAAAGGTAAATATGAGTTTGAAAAAATTCATAGCGAAGATACTTCTTTAGTCGAGTAAATAAAAACAAAATAAATTATGGAACAAACAATTGCATTCGTTTTAGGTGTATTGTCAGTGCTAGCTTTAGCTGGTGTTTACGGTATGTTTAAGACTCGTGTACAGATCAAGGATTTGTATACAGAAATTGAAGATTTACAAAACGTTATCAATGAACTAGAACGTGAAATTCACAGAGATAACGAAATGTTAGACCGCAGAATCGATCAAGAAATTGATAGGTTTAATAAAGTTAGTAATACATTACACGATCACACAAGTGATGAGATGAATAAGTTATATGCTTATATTGATTCTCGCACAGACAAAATGGCAGATGGTATCTCCAAGCACATCGCAGACATTAATACCAGATTTAATGACAATACTGCGCTTGTAGATAAACTAGTAAAAACAAAATAAATTAAACCTTCGACTAAAGAATATAAAAATGCAACTTCGGTTGCATTTTTTTTGAAACAAATAAAACGGGTCATATATAAAGTACAAATATACTAAACAATGAAAGATCAAATAGTCGAAAGATTACTTACACAAGGGCATATTACTATAAATATGGCAGATTCACTATTAAATGATAGGCTTGAAAAAACAAGTACAGTTGCACTTCTAAGAGAAGATGGTATTATTTCGGTTCAAGAAGCTGTTATCTTATTAAAAGACGGACAAGAATCATATCAACCATCTTTTCCGATGATACCACCAGCACCATTGTTTCCAACTAGTCCTTATCAACCGCCTTTCACGCCTGGAGATGTTCCACCTGGCACACCTTTTTGGTATACAACTGGAACCACTTATAATAAAATGCCATTTGAATATTCGGATACTAAATGGCCCGGAGATAAAAAAGAATAACCAAATTACATTAAAATGAAGAAGCGCAAATCACCGCGTGGGGAACATAATCCAGAAGATAGAAAACGGAAAATCCATTTCAAAAAAAAGAAACAGAGATTTGAAGAAAACTATTTTAATCCTAAAAGAATGGGAAATCTAGACGATCTAGATGAATTTGATGAATTTGATGAATTTGATTAATAATAATATGACTGAATCTGACTTTATATACAAATACATTGAAAGCATTTTAGACGTACCTGGTGATCTTAGTTCCGGTGTTAATGGTTGTATACCTAAGTCTGTATATAATAGAGTCTGCAGCATCTTACAATCAAACGGAGCTAATAAACCACAGATAATTCAAGTAATAGAGGATCCAGAAGTAGAAACAACTTATATAGTAGAAAATGGGAGATGATATGGTATTTTGGGATGATATGTGGAATAAATCTTCAACACCTCCGGTGACACCACCGGAACCTAAAAAGTGCACAGGTAATTGTAGTACAAATGGAACATGTAATTGTAAAGAATAAAATGGAATTAAACTATTCAAGATTAAACGGAGAATACCTATCATGGTCCATTGAACATGGTGATGGTAGAAATGAACAAGATTTGAGATTTGGACAATATCTATACTCTAAGTATGACAACATGAAAGACTTCACTGATGTGTTCTATAAAGAATCATGCGAAGAAGTATATTCTATATTACTAACAGACTTACATAAATTAGAAGCATAATGGGATTATTACAAAAAATAGCATGGAGAACTCGCAGATGGAATATTAAGTTCAATCTATTAGATATCTTTTTACATGACGGTGATGGTTGCTGGGGATTTACATTCTTTGAAATAGTAAAAGATTTTAGGCCATATTCATTATTGTCTATAGAGTTTAGACTACCTAATGGCGGAAACGTAAAAGAGTTTACCATTGACAATTGGGACTTCTTATTCTTGGCAACGCCTATGTATCGTTGGTCATCAAGTTTACAAGAAAATATTTTATGGGGAACAAAACCATCTACATTACAAAAAATTGGACTTGCTATAACTAATAGACTTTTTAAATAAACAAAACCAAAAACCTCTATATAAATTACATGAAATTAATACTCGTAGGTAAAGCAGCCGCAGGCAAAGACTTTTTGAAAAATAGATTAAAGTCTAAGAATTTTAAAATTGGTGTAAGTCATACTACTCGAGCACCGAGAAGAAATGAAAAAGATGGTATTGACTATCACTTTATAGATAGATCTGAATTCGAAGAAATGATCGATCAGAATAAATTTATTGAATATATGGAATTCAATGGTTGGTTTTATGGTCAAACAGAAGAAGATTTTGATACCGCAGATGTAATGATCATGAGTAAAGATGGATTAGACATGTTACCTAAACAATACAGAGATCAATGTGTTGTTATCTATTTAGATGTAGATCGCATGACTAGAATAGAAAGACTTAATAGAAGAAATGATGTAAACGACAGTATCATGAGAAGAATGAATACTGATGATGAACAGTTCACAGGATTTTCTGACTACGATATTAAGATAAAAAACGCAGATTTTTAACCAAGATAAATAATAAGTAAATTAAACAAAAATTAAATATGAACACAAAACTAAAGGCACGTCAATCAGAATTGGCAATTGAAATCGATGCAATGCAAACAGAAGCAGCAGAAAAAAGATTTGAAATTACATTTGACAATGTTAAATCTATTAAAACTGTACAAGATCACCTTAATAAAGGTTATACTTGGAAAACTCAAAATGCAGCAGTTGTAGTTTCTTTATATGATCAATTTAAGACACAGGGTAAATCTTTGACAGCTGAATCAGAGCCTGTTATTTCTCTAAGAGGTCATGAATTAAATGCACTTTATCAAGCGCTTCTTAACGTAGAAGGAACAGGTATTGAAAATGCACGTAGATTTATCACTATGTTAACTCAAATCGGTGAAGCTGTGGGTGTTGCAATGCAAGAATTGAGTGAATTAAATTCAACTCTTAATGATTTGCATACTGAATTAGCAGAGGTAGATGCTCAATTAGAAGCACTAGAAGGTGTTGAAGTAGTATCTCCTGAGCTAGAAACAGAAACAAATGAATCTACAAAATAAGATTCAATTATTTTTATAAAACAATAAAACAGTGGAAAATATCTACTGTTTTATTGTTATTTTTTTAAGTAACAAAAACCGGATTAATTTACCATGAAAATATTCGTAACATCTAATCTACAACTAGGTAGACCAGGAGCTTTAAGTAAATATAAAAGACCACATGAAAATGTAGATCAGATGACAAATGATCTAATTAATAAATGGAATGAAACGGTCACCAATGATGACTTAGTGTATCATTTAGGTAACTTTGCACATGACCCTAAAACTGCACAGGATTCTATTACAAGATTAAATGGTACAATTAAATTCATACAAGGAGACTTTGACTCTGCTATCACTTTACTAAATGAGAAAGGCATGCTACCAGAAAGATGTTCTATTGTCAGGTGTGTCGAAGAACTTAAAGATCTCAATGCAGTGATATCGTATTGGCCACTGGGAGCTTGGCCTAATAAGCCTAAAAAGACATGGTCTATTATAGGATATCCAAATAACAAATTTAAATCAGATCCAAAAAAGAGGATTATTAATACTTCTACTGATTTATGGGCTAATAAGCCACAAGAGTTAGAAAAACTCATAGGTATTTTCTCTGATTTCTAATTATTTTCACTTTTTTAAAAAAAACTTTGCCAATAATTTTTTTATGTCAAAGTTTTTTGGTATATTAGTAGAGTAATTAAAAACAGAAAGTCAATGCAAGTAAAAATCAACAAACAACAAGAATTAGTTTTAAAATCAGCCTTAGAAGATTACATTAAAAATCTAACAGGTGCTGGCGTTAAATATAATAGCGCTGTAGAAATTTTAAATCAAATAAATTCAAGCGGCTTTGTAGAAGCTAAATCTAGAATTCCTAAAGTATTATTAAAAAAACAATATATGTTTACCTTCGAAGAAGGTGGATGGAATACTGTTTGGGCTAAAACTTTGCCAGGGGCAAAAAGACAAGCTATTAAAGAGTATAAAGATTCTGAAAACTTAACAGTTAAATTAGACTCTGTGCACTTAGCAACTAAAAGGGGATTAGAATCAGCAATGAGTTTATTTTACTAATTGTTCGTAACTTTTGAAAATAAAGGTTAAAACACTTTCCCCTTTCAATAAAAAGTGTTATATTAGCATTATAATTAAAACTTAAAAAGAATCATATGCCAAAACAACTTAGTTACCGCGAATTATCAGAAAATTTTGTTAAGAGTAAATCAGAAAAAGATTACAACGCACTCTATAAGCGTGTAAAACCAGGACTTAAAAACTATATTGCCAATGTAGTTAAAGACTCAGAAGCCACGGATGACATCTTAACTAATACTCTGACTAAGATGTGGACTAAGATTGATCAATACGATCCATCTTATCAAATTACGACATGGCTTTATAGAATCGCCTTTAATGAGTGTTTAGGTTGGATTCGTCAAAGAAATAGTAAATATAGCATAGATGCTATGAAAGAATACGGTATTGAAATCTCAGATCAATACGCACATACATCGGCTAAAGATCTTTTAGTTGAACGCGAGTTCAAATCAGAAGCAGATTGGTATGAAGAAGATGATAATCTACAGGCTAGATATGAACTTGCACTTTCTAATATTACTAATCTAAAGCCAATGTATCGTGAGATTATCGAAGATCGTTTACTAAATAACATGAAGTATGAAGATATTGCAAAAAAACATAATCTGCCTCTTCAGACCATTAAAAACCGTATTCGTAGAGGTAAATCTATTATAGCTGAAAATATGGAATATTAATTCCCAAATTTTGAAACTTGGATATAATATCTAGTATAATAATAGTAAATTAACAAAACAACTAGCGATTTGATAAAGAGATTAAAATGGAAATTAGTTAGTATAACAATTCCAATTTGGCTCAGAAGTTTGAGAAAAACTAGAATGTGGAGAGTTCTTTGATTTATTAGTAATTATAATGCCTCGGTGGTGGAATTGGTAGACACGCCGGACTTAAACGAAAGTTGATAGGCATGATAGAAAATTTTAATGTCGTGTTAGATATATAATATATGAAACACACAGACAAAGAAATTATTGAAGCTTGTAATGAGGCTAAGTCAATGGCTGAAGCCGCAGCAAAACTTACAATGCATTTTAATACCTTTAAAAGAAAGGCCATCAAGTTAAATGTATATGAACCTAACCAATCTGGTAAGGGGATTAACAAAAGACATAATGGAAATAAAATAGAATTGAAAGAAATTCTAGAAGGTAAACACCCAAGTTATCAAACTAATAAATTAAGAATTAGATTGATAAAAGAAGGTTTAAAAGAGCATGAATGTGAAAGTTGTGGAATTAGCAGTTGGATGGATAATCCAATATCATTAGAATTAGACCACATTGACGGTAATAGAACAAATCATTCTTTAACAAACTTAAGAATACTTTGTCCTAATTGCCACAGTCAAACTTCAACATATCGTGGCAAAAACATTTGAGCCTCATAGCCGAAAGGTTATGTTGCATACACTCTCAAATTCGGGGAAACCTTTTAAATGGCAATCCCGAGCCAAGCTTAACTAGAAATAGTTTTGAAGGTGTAGAGACTAGACGGGAGTGGCCTAACCCAGAAATGGTATGGTTGAGAGATAGTCCAGACCACAAACAACGAAAGTTGGCAGTGAAAACTGTAGTTGGTAAGAAAATCCTGTGGACAGTAATGTCCGTGCCGGTTCGATCCCGGCCCGAGGTACTAAATGAAAAAGATAAAGTGTATTATATTGCACTATAGAATGGACTCGTAGCTCAGCTGGATAGAGCATCTGCCTTCTAAGCAGACGGTCACAGGTTCGAATCCTGTCGGGTTCACAAATTTATATATGTAGATATATAAATACCAAGCGAGGTTTAAGACACCTCGGGACTTGTAGGTAGTCCTTAAACCCTACAGGCAACAACCTCGCGATGCCTATACCAGAACGAGTGAGGTCCGAGAATCTAAAGGTAGTAACGCCCCTACTCGGTAGTTTGACTTTTGGTTTTATGTGGTAAGACACTAATGAGTTTGTTTGAAAGGAAACTAAACCGTTAAAATCTAGTCTAACAAGTCTTAGTTAGGCACAATTTGCCTCTTTAGCTCAGTTGGTAGAGCAGCACATTTGTAATGTGCGGGTCGTCAGTTCGAATCTGGCAAGAGGCTCAAGTGAGACTTAACATTTTTTAATAATACCTGTGATATATATAACAAAGAGGTATTATTATGGAATGTAAGAGTTGTAAAAAAAAGGTAAAGTCTGGCAAATATTGTAATAATAAATGTCAGCAGAATTATCAAAGTTCTTTGAAAATCAATGAATGGTTAGATGGTGAAAATTTTGTAAGAAGGGGTGGAACTACAATTCCAGCATGGATGAGAACAGAACTTCTAAAACAAAGCGATCAGTGTTGTGAATCATGTGGATGGTCAGAAATTAATGAATCCACTGGTAAAGTACCATTAGAAATTGATCATATTGATGGTGACGCACATAATAATCTAAGAGAAAACCTAAGAGTTTTGTGTCCTAATTGTCATTCTTTAACAAGAACGTATAAGAACATAGGTAATCGCAAATCTACTAGAACTCACAGAAACAAATAAGTCGCAGTCAAGTTACTCGGCAGAGTTACCTATCTCTTTAAAATAGGCATGGAAGATTGGCAGAGTGGTCGAATGCACTGGTCTTGAAAACCAGCGTACCGCAAGGTACCGTAGGTTCGAATCCTA
>ENA-OQVM01000831-OQVM01000831.1-marine-metagenome-genome-assembly--contig:-NODE-831-length-44628-cov-17.499203_pt1 | contig 44628 bp, 62 predicted proteins | sample MGYA00237776_ERZ505498 | MGnify/ENA primary metagenome ERZ505498 (study PRJEB26159, sample SAMN06265151) | marine metagenome | isolation source: Helgoland LTER site | place: Germany:Helgoland, sampling...
GCGGTGGCAGAGGTGTTCTGCAACATATCGGGGTTAAGGCCCATGCTCATTTTACTAATGCCTGTTTTCTCTTCAACCAGCATGTCAAGATATTGCAATGCTGGCAGTGTGGAACCTGCTACAAAAGGCACTGTTAATGGGTTAATCGACCCTATTTGCTCACTGCGAATGATTGCACCGATCTCGTTATTCAGCACATCGTCCATTTCCACCAAATCTTCATTGACCTCTAAACGTGGGGTGTTTACTAACGCTACGTTATCCAATATTCCACGCAGTACGCTAGTGGTTGTATCTTGATCGTTAATCACTAACTCAGCCAGTGAGCGACCATAAAAAGCGTGGGGTTCTGGGTCAACGTGGAAATCAGCAAACGGGGCTTTATCCCACGGCTCCATCTCAAGCACTTCGTAATCAGTGCCGCCACATAAGAACTTGTGCAAAGTGGGTATGCCGTCACCTTCTGCGTCAATGCGTAGATAAGCCTCTGTGACTAAAACTTGGCGCATTGATGGGTCATTGTCTACATCTTCATCGTCTGTAATAGACTCGCCAAAACGCTGTATTTTTTCAATATTACCAATCAATGAATCATTGTCTGAGCCGTTTAGGTTATCAACAACGTCTTGATCAATACCCATAGCCACTAAATCGCCTGCGCGTTTCTCGCTTCTGTGGCAGCAAATATACGCATCATCAATCGACTTAGCCGAACCATCAATGAAAAACTCTTCTGGGGGAATCCCCTCAATGACCATTTCGCCCTCTTCATACTTGTGCGTAATAACCATACTGTGAACATTGCGTTCAACATCTAAGCCGAACTCGTCCATTTCCATTTCTATTTCTTGTCGATGTTCTACAACTTCAACACCTTCTTTGTTGACCAATACCTGTACTTCTTGATCTGACAAGTTTTCATAAGTGTACGTTTTAGCGATTGTTTCTTGGTTCCACCAGACTTTCACAATGCCGACTTTCTTCACTAATGAATCATGGATTGCATTAGATAAGACGTTATAGCCACCTACTTTGTTAAACACCCAATGCGTGTAGGCTGTCGCTTGTTCTGCATTAGCCACATCTTCTGGGCCTTTGGGCGTAAATTCCACAAACTTATTATTGCTCATAAAGATACGCATTAGGCTAGGTTTAGCACCACGCACCACATCACGCACTTTAGTAGACACTACCCTAGAACGACCCTCTTCATGCTCTAAGTCAACATTTCCGTCAAAGTAGCTTTGAGCTCGTTCTCGTTGATCTGCTATGTCGCTGTCAACGTAATCAATGGCTGACTGAATAGCGGTTTTAATTGCACTTTGAATATCTTGTTGTGACATTTTAGGCATTACATTGCACCTTGTTGCGTTGTACTTTCTGGTTGTACTTCACTAAGCAAGCCTCTCATGCCAAACTCAGCAGCCTTGCCGCCTGTATAGCCGCCAGCACTTTGACTTCCAGTAGTAATCATATCAGCCAATTTTTTAACTCTATTTTGTAGTTGAGCCATTTTACCACTATCGGCCAGTGCCGACTTAACAAACTGTGGATCTTCACTTAAAAGAACTTCTGTTATCTGCCTGCGTTGGCTGTCAGTTAGTTTGGGAGCAAGGGCTTTAATAGCTTTCATACCCACACCAATACCAGCAGCTACGTTTCCATAAGACATAGCTAGTAATTCATCTGCACCAACACCCAATCCCTGCTGCTTAGTTGCTGCATCAGTTAATGCCGTACTTGGGCCTTCAATAATCTTTTCATAAGATAACTGGGTCTTACCTTGTAATGCTAATTTAACAAGTGCAGACTTTTGTTTATCTTCTGGGAATACGTTAGCAAATACTTTACCCTCACGTAATTCTGGGTTAGCCAGTTTAGCTAAGAAACGCTTAGAGCCATTAGTAGACATTTTGTTGTTAATGCTAGACATTATACCTTCACGAAACGCACTAATTTTAGCGGTATCACCAGAAGCCATTATTTGCTCTGCAAGAATTTCAAACGCTTCAACATCACCTGTAAATGCTTTCTTGCCACTATCAAAAGCATCCCTAGCATCAGCCATTCTTGACCAACCTGCGCGAGTATCTTTTAACTCTGGGCTAAATTCATCAATGTTGGTTCTTAGATTATCTTCTAGCACCATAAGTTCAGACTTCAATGTGCCTCGGCCTTCACGACCAGCAACTTGCGCCTGCTCATTTGCCATACGTCTAATTATTTCTACATCTTCTAACGTAGGAATACGAGACATTTCTAAAGCACCATTATCAGCAGTCTTAAACAATGGCACTAAGTTACGCACATTGTAAATTTTATTTAACTCAGTTAGTGCTTCTGGTACGCGCTGAACTACTTCTAAAGCCTGCCTAGTCAAATCAGTATTTACTTCACCAGCTTTAGAGAATACTTTATTGTAAGCATCACCTAATGCTTTTTTCCAATCAGTTTCCTTCATATTGGCGTATTTAAGTACGTTACCCTCTGTGCCGCCAGTTAGACCAATTTGAACATCTTCTTTAGCTGCTAATCTAGCTGCGGTTGCCCTTTCTGGAACAGCAGTTCTTATCATAGACTCTGGTGGCCCACCTTGAGACATATAAGACCTTACTGTGCTGTGCAGGCTTTGATTGTCTGACATTGTTTCGCCATTAGCTATTCTTTCAAAAAGTTCGTCACGCGACATTCCTGTCTGATCTGCTAGGCGGTTTAGTTCATTTTCAACAACTGTACCCATTCGACCTTTACCACGCTGGCGCACAAACTCTAAAAATTTATCTGCAACACCGCCCATAAACTTACCAGCGTATAATCCTCCTACACCACCGCCAGCACCAAGAGCAACCCCTAATGGGGCATCTTTTAGACTTGCAACACCTTCACGCTCACTTAAACCAACAGCAGCAGCACCGCCCTCTGCTGCGCCAAGTTGCAAAGCCCTTACTACTGGCCTAGCGGCATTAACAACTGATACTGGTGAAGAGACTCCCATTGTGGCAACAGTAGGTATCATTGCCCCTGCTGCCTCATAAGCCATAGCTTGATACGGGCTACGTTCTCTGTGCGCGTTTATTTTCCTACGCAATTCATCGCGTATTTCAATGTAACTTTCACTTTGGAATGGTGCGCGAGCTAGAGCTTCAATTTCATCACTAAAGCCTAATGACGCGCCCTGTGCTATTAATCTTGCAACCTGATCGTCTGGCTGAATCTCGTCTAATTGACCTAATAATTGCTCAAACTGCTCATCTGTTAATGCCATAAATATTCCCTAACTACGGTAGCTTAACGCCAGTTAATTGCTCAAATGCAGCTTTTTGCTTTGGAGTCATTATATCAATTTGTTTTTTAGACAAAACTAACCCACCAGTACCAGTAGCACCACTGCCAGCGTTTTGTGGAGAAGCGTAATTTACAATAGGATTTGCTCTAGGCTTTTCTGCGTTATATTTTTGTATGTAACTAGAGTAAGTTACATCACCTTTAGTTAGGATTTTAGATTGTGAAATTAGCCAATCACGCATCTTTGTTTGCGCTGCTATTTTTTCTAAAATATGTTTGTTTAATTCTTCACCTTGTAAACTTAAATCTAATCCAGTGCTTAACGCTAACTGTAGTTCCTTCTCGCTTAACGCGCCAAAAGTGGCACTATTAATAATGTCTATACCAAGCGAGTTGGCTGTATTTCTTAAAGATGTTGTTGCTGCACTAAACGATGGTACAAACCTTGCTAAAAATCCAGATGAGGCTCCATTCTTAACCGCTTCTCTGGCTGACTCTAACTTAACTAGTGATTCATCCATAGCACTAGCACGATCAAAAGCAGCAAAACCTTTCTTCTGGGCCATTGCTATGTCTGCAAGCCTAGTAGTAGCTGCATTCTCAATTTCAAGTGTTTGTGTTGGGGTTTGCCCTATAGCACCAGCAACGTCTATCCTAGTAGAAGTCCCATCATTTGGATTTGACATAATAGTATACTGTTGGCCCGTTTTTGGGTCAGTCTGTACACCAGTAAACTTCAACATATCACTCTTGCCATACTTAGACTTTACAAACTCACCTGTAATGGTTTTAAGTAATTCTGGATTAGTTCTAGCCACAGCCAATACTTCATCTGGCACACCGCCAGCCTTTAACTGCATTAAAGTAGCGTTAGATTGGCTTGAAAGAAGTTTTGTAGCTTCTTCCTTTTCACGCCTAGCCGCTAAAGACGCCTGCTGACCTTCAATGCCAGCCATAATACTAGCTGTGTTGGGATTGCCACTCATGCCTGCAAAACCAGAAGCCAAGCCCAAAGCTAATGCGCTTCTGTCATTGTTTGACATACTGGGTGAAGGCCCACCTTTAATATTGTCTAATAAGCCCATCTTAACCTCCAAATCCGAACATACTTCCTATTTTGGCAGGGTTAGAAGCGTATGCTTTTGCACCTAACGTCAGATAATCAAACAATCCTGCGTCATAAGTCTCTGTCTGCTGCTGTTGTGCTGGTGCGCCACCGACTGCCTGCAACAAATACTGCAATGACTGTGCTGGTGCGCCAGTGTAGCCAGCGTATTGATTCTTGCCTGCGTTAATAAGCTGTTGATTCAATGCTTGCTGCATTGCGCCTTGTTGATCCATACGATTTTGAATAGTCTGACCCATGCCAAAGCCTAGATTAGCCAAACTGCCCAACTGTTGGCCTGCATTTAAACGCTGTTGTGCGCCCGATAAGCCTGCCTGCTGGTTTTGCATTTGCGCTTGGCGTTCCATTGTCTGTGCGTTCTGGTAGCCTGTCTGCCGCAATCCTGACGCTGTACGGGCTGCTTGATCTGCAAAGGCCCGATTGGTTTCTGCTTCTGCAATGCCCTGTCGTGAACCACCAAATGCGTTAGCTGCGCTTGCTTGTGCGCCACCTACGTTCTGAGCCATAAGACGGCTTCGTTCTAAATCAGCAAGAGATTGGTTCACAACCTGTGTCTCATACGGATTAGTGTACTGCTGCAAACTATCTTGCGTTGGCGCAGTAATTGCCATAGGCCGATAATTCATGCCTTGTGATGCACCCATTCCTGCCTGTTGTATGCCGCCTGCTGCTGCTTGATTGACGTTAAAACCGCCTGTTGGTGAGCCTGCCATAATGTTGTTCCTTATATCTTAAATATTAGTAGTGCTTAACGACCAGCTTCACCCGTACTCATGCCTTGGTAGCCGCCCACACCACTTGAACTGCGAACATTACCGCCCGTTCCTCCAGCAGCATTATTGCCCTTGTTTGGGTTGCCGCCACCGCCTCGGTTAACTGTGCTTTGAGTGATTACTGCTGGCGCACGATAAGGCGTTGTTACTGCGCTTAGTCTAAGATCTTCTAGCAAGCTGGCTTGTCGTTCCATTTCTTGATTATAGTCTGCCTCTGCCTGCATAGCGGCTTGCACCTTTGCTGCGGATTGCACGCGATCTGCTTCCATTCTGGCTGCGTAACGAGCATTTGCTTCATTCATTTGACTGACTGACTCGGCCTGAGACATTGATGGGTCGCCAGCACCAGACATATCAAACAATGAGCCTTGCACAAAATCCACTGCTCTTAATGGGCCACCCAATAACCCGTTAACAATCCTTTCGCCCATTGGCACATCTCTGCGACCACCTTCACCAAAACTCATATCTCGGTAATCAACAACACCATCACCGCTAATATCTTCCGTTGGCATTGAGTATTTGTAAGGGTTATACGCTCGGTTAACACCAAATATTTCAGCATCACTTGTTTGATCTTGTGGGAATTGGAATGGAGTTTCACCACCGCCACCGCCACCACCAGAAATCATCTGCCCAGTTTGCATAGGTGTAGCACCATATCCGCTTCTTGGTGCTGACCCTGTGAATGGGTCGATGAACATATCACTCATGGCGCGATATTGGGCTGGCGCATTAGCAAACAGGTTATCCAATGACTGCTCATACAAAGGCGCACTAGAATAGCCCTGTAAGCCGCCTGCAAAGGTTTCTGCTTGTGGCATACCAGCCATAGCATTAAAGCCTTGTGGGGCCAATCCAAAGGCACTAGCAGCGTTACCCGTAGATTGCATAGACTGTTGCTGCATAGGTGAGAAAGCTGCTACATCAGGCCCGTAATAAGGCACATAGCCAATTTGAGATACGTCACGCGCTTTGTTGATGTTTTCAATCGCTGCATTTTCCAACCATGCTGGAATTTCTGTGCTGCCTGATGTTGTGCCGCCTTTTGACATACCTAAAACCTCTTTTCTAATAGCACTAATTGGGATTTCCAACCAATGTCTGCCAATGCTTTTGACCAGCCTTTGCGACCGCTCATTGTCAAACTTTCACACTCTTGGGCCTTTGCCCAACTGATTAAATCTGGCTGCATACCCTTAATTTCTTCTAAATTACCACCGCCTAAAAAAACGTGTAAAACCTTCTTTTGAGGGAACCGCGTAATCTCTGTAACTAGACAAGAATTAGCCGCAGGCCATAGCTGTGATTTGCCCTCAATTATACCATTTTTAACATCTTCAAAAGTGTGTGTACCGCCCGAATATTCAAGCGCATCCTCTATCCATTTTCTGCATCTGTCTAACTCGTTCATCCGACAATCCAAGCTGTGGCGTTACGGAATACGGGTATAACAACTGCACCGCCACCTGAGACTGCTGCGCCAAAGCTAGGTGATGCTGCGTCAGTCACATAAGCCCGTTGACCAACCACACCCGTAGGCAATGCCGCCACTGTATAACCACGCGCAATCTGTACAGGCACATAAGCACCATCGACTGAAACAACAGGGTATTCTCCTGTCTGGTTCCAGAGCAATACACCATCCTCTGCGGCTGATTCGCTTGCGCCTTTATGACGTAATGCACTACGAGTTAATGCCAGCCATGCAGAAGTACGCTGCGCCCATTGCAGCCAGTTTAAATTAATCAGTCTGGGTGGTTGGTCTAATATGCTCAACGTCTGCCCCCTTGCCTAACTTCCAATCTATTAATGCCAACGCGCCAATCATCAGCATTAACCCCTTCAACGCGTATCCTGACTTGTCTGCCAGTAAAACGTAGACTAACGGGGTTTGCCATATTAAACGGGCCATATGACCTTTCCACATCGTTGGGATAAAATCGAGTTTTGAACGTAGCGTCAACGTCCCCTTGCGTCTTTTCATCAGGTATCATCTGGGTGACTGCCATTACATTATCGCCATTACCAATAGATATTGGGCCTGATTCTGCAAACGGCTCACCACCATCGTAGTTAAATCCAATCTCATGCTCGTACAATTTCTTGTCGGTTGCAGAGGCAATAATAGGTTGGCGATATACGCCTGCGTCCACACCAGAAGTTCTAGCTAAAACGCCTATGGCCCAAGTGTTATCGTTGTAGTTAAACACGACATAGCGGTTATTCTCATTAGAGTTGCCCGATGGGTAGAACCACCAAATCTCACCAAAGTTTGCGTTAGATACGGCTGCAACCTTACTGATCTGGCTGTGGTTAATGTCTGAGAATACATAGTCTGCAACCTCGCAATTAACCTCGCTAACTGCACCACCACTGTAAGTGTAGAATGAACGGCTACCCATCCAAACTGCGCCCTTGTCTACTGTAGCAACAGCTTGACTAGATACAATTCCGCAAGATGTGCCAATACGCTCAATACCGAAAACGTAAGGTGGGCCACTGTAAGTCGCCACATGAGCATCAGTGTCAGTTAGAATCAATGCTTGGTTTTGCACTCGCACACCGCACTGAATACGGCCTGTTGTTTGTAGTTCTAAACTGCCAGCTTCATTAGTCGCGGCTGGTGTCCATACTGTATTATTTTCCCTGTCAGACCATTGCACCAAGCGAGGGTTGCCGCCTGCACCAAGACACATTAAGAACCTTTCTTCTGTCACTAGGATTGCACGATTGTTAACAGGGGCATTAGCTACCACAGCCGCTTTTGTTGAAGGGCTTAATTGCCACTCATACACCTTGCCGTCTGAACTTGAACAGCCCACTAAAAACTGCCCGAATGAATCCATCGACCATGTGGTTGCTGGCGTAATCGTGACCGCTTCTTGTCGCGCTGTGCCGTAATACTCTCGACCATAAAAGGCCGAACCAAATCCCACAGGGTTAAGCGCGTTCTCACTGCCAGCAGTTAGGCCAACTGGTGTAATGTCATACTGAACGCCTGCGCCACTGTAAGCATATAATTTGTTATAACTACCAGCCGCAATCCAACGATCAGAGTTATTCGCAATCCAAGACTTCATGCCACGCACTTGCCCTGCACTAGCGGTGTCGCTGCGAGTACGCCAGCCACCGATAGGCCGCAATGTATTATCAAACCAGCGCACCAGGTTAGAGTCACGCCACCGCCCTTGTGATTGTAAGTCAGTGCCATTGCGATAAACGCCAGCAGGTAAATCTAATGGTATTAATGCCATAATTTACTTCTTCTTTGTTTTCTTTGGCTTTGCTGTCTTAGCCGCTTGTTTAAAAGCATTATCCGTTGGCCTACCCTTCATGCCTGCTTTCTTCATCGTTTCGCCAGAGCCAGCTTTAATGCGTTTCTTTTTGGCTGCAATGTTTCTATATAGGCTCATAATTAGGCATCAACTAAGCTAACAAATGATGGGTCTACCTCTTCCAAGCTAGGCCAACCATGCGTCACTTGATCCACTTCACGATCATGTGTTTCAGTCTCAGGGCCATAAGTCTCAACACCTTCATCAGATGTGTGCTTTACTTTACGAGTCTCAACCATCGGCTTGTTCTGGTACGCTTTGACTTCATCTAAGGTAGTCATTGCAGCTATGGCAGATTCCTTGGCTTCCATCACTGTATAGATTGCAGTAGCGTGTGCTGCTACATCGGATGGTACGGATGTGCCGCCTTTAGCTGCCCGTGACCAATACCAATCAACATTACTTTGCAATGAACCAGCGATTGATTTGACGCTTTGCAGCATGGTGTCTTTAAGCGTATCAACGTCTTTATCAATGGCTGCGTATGTGCCAACAATCTCACCATCAGTTTCAGCGCGAGTTAATGCACCTTGATTGTAATAGCGTGAATCAAGTCTAGTCTCGCTGTATGGCTTAATGCCTATGGCAGCTAACTCTTCTTTAGACCAGAGTACAAAGATGTTGCGTGGGTATTGCACATCTCCAATCGTTAAGCCTCTTGCCTTGTTTACTACAAATCCTGTTTCTGTGTTACCAACGAACCACATATTATTCTCCTGTGACTACCATGTTGTTATCGTGCGTTACTAAATTTGAATGGGGTTTCTGCAAATGCTATGAAGATGTATGTGCCGCCAGAAGCGTTAAAGTCGCCATTTGTAGTTCTTACTTTAAAACCATTAGATGTAAAATCTAATCTATCTCCCGATGTGCTTTCTGCACTAGACGAATTAGGGTAAAGCCTATCGTCAACTACGTTAGATGGGGAACGCTTGTTATCTAATATGTGCCAACTATCAGCACCATCAGTTCTTTTTTGTATAATCATTGCAGGTTTGAAGCCACAATGTACAAACGTACCATCAGTCGAGCCATTACCTGTGTATGAGCCGACCTTTGAGTAGCCGTCAACTGAGTGGAATGCGTAGGCAATCATAGCGTTACTTGAGCCATTAACAGACGAGCCTGTATTTACAGTAAACACTGTTGATGTTGGGGTTGTATTGCTCCATTTACCTGCACTTGTTGCAGTGGCGTTAGTTTCATTTAAAAGTAAGAAGTCAGTATTTCCTATATCTTCATCATATACAGTCCAATTGTACGCAGAGTCGCGATTCTTAACTATAACCATCTCAGGCACAGCCAAGGTTAACCCATGCCCAACAGTAGCATTAGCACCCGTACCCGTATAACTCACAATACTAAAGCCAGCACTAGGGTTAGCTGACACACTAGAAGTGATTGTGCCGTTGGTGTTGGATACTGCTGTGCCGCCAGCTTTCCAGTTCCATGCTACATAGGTAGAGTTATTTCCATTCCAAAAACCATTGCCATCTTGTAGGTCAATAGTGTTAGTTGCTATTCTCCAGTTATGACCTGTTTGTTCAGCCGCATTTTGGTTAACATATAAATCTCGGTTATCACCCCTTACAGTATCTTGAATTAAATTAAAACCTGTAGAGTTACGCTGTTTAATCCACGCCATACCTATAGAATCAAGACTATCAACAGTGACAACTTGAGTTGAACCATTACCCGTATAAAGCACAGTATTAAAATGCTCACTCGGTATCACATCAACCTCTGGAAGGTTGCTTGTGCATAACGCTAGGAAGCCCGTAGGTGGTGCGTAATAGAAGTCACCAATGCCGTTAGCGTCTTGGTTGCCTTGTGGGGTTTTGTTGCCAGCGAAACTTGAATCTTGGCCGAAGTTGGCTATCAGATTAGCTGCTGTACTAAGACTTCTAGTGTAAATTGTGGGGAAAAACAAAGTAGAAAAGTCGTAGCCCGTATATGCAGTTCCTTGAGATACTCCGTTCTTATAAAAAACAACTGTGCCAGCGTCAGAATCAATCAAGCAGCTAAGAATATCTCCGCTAGTCCAAGTAGCTCCGTAGCTTACTTCACCGCCAGCCGTTGTTTTTATGCCATTAGATCGCCAGAGGCTCAACTGAGTTGGGTTTCCTTCAAGTATGGAGCCAATCCCAAAACCATCACGATTACTTGTAGAACTATTAACAGCACACATCTCAAAATATGTCTTTCCTGACGCTGGTATTTTAAAAGTACCTTCCAGAAATTTATCTGTACCTGTTGCTTTTAAGTTACCTTCGGATGTGGTTCCTCGCTGTGAATGCTGATCCTGAGCCAATGGATTCAAAGTAGCAAAATTATTCGTAGGGCTATCAACCATCACATCAGATTCAGTCAGTCCACCTTCGCTTGTCCAATCGTTGTTGTTGCCTGATTGATCGTACCAGTAGGCGTATTCACGGGTATCAGCAAAGGCCATGTAGATGTAAGTGCCGCCAGAAGCATTAGTGCCGCCATTGGTTGCGGTAAGCTGAAATCCAGTAGACGTAAAATTCAGCGTGTTATTAGCATTATCCGACTCTGCATTAGATTCGTTTGCATTTAAAGTGCGAGTGACAGGGTTAGTTGGACTACGAGTGTTATCAAATATGCGCCACTGTTCAACAGCATCACTACGTTTAATCATTACGAAAGCTGGAGAAAAACCTAGAGTGACTACTGGGCCTGTGGTGCTGCCATTTCCACTGTATGAACCAAACTTGCTGTAATTTGCCACATCATGGAAACAATATGCGATTAAAGAATTTCCCGATCCGTTAGAGCCTGTATTTGAATTTACTGAGAAAACGCTGGAAGTAGGTGCTGTATTATTCCAAATTACCCCGCCATCACTACCTTCTGCATTTGTATCGTTTAACCTTAATTGCTTCCCAGCCCCTAATGTTGCATTGTAAACCCACCAAGGGTTTGTTGCGCTTCTATTCTTCACTATTATCATTGTGGGCGCGGATGCCAGACCATGCCCGATTGTGGCGGCTGAACCTGTGCCAGAATAGGAGACTATTGATTGCCCATAAGTGGTATTGGCTCTGACCGAACTTGTGATTGAGCCATTAGTGTTAGAGGCTGTTGTGCCGCCCATGTCCCATGACCAAGCTACAATGTCATCCCCAGTGCTAGAGTTAACACGATACCCTCCATCGTCCACGCCTAGAGTAAAACCATCTGGTGCAAAACCTGTGACAGTTCTAACCATTGTTCCGTCAGCCGCAGCAGTAGCCTCTACCCCTGTGGTGTTAGTCATTAGCATGTTAGGCAATCCCCTAACTGCGTCTACTAAACGATGTGGGCTTGACCTTGTTCTGTTTTTAAACCAGATAAAATCGGGCTGAAAGCCTGTCCCACCTATATACTGATTCGCTTGAGTTGCCTCATAAACCACTGTAGAAAAACCTTCTACTGTATAGTCCTGCTTGAACGGCAGATAGAAACCATTGGTTCCGTATGTGCCAGCGTAAGATTTGGCTTTCCACTCACCATAGTCACCTGTTTCCCCGAATGAATCAGGTGTTAGTGCTTGTCCGTCTATGAAGTTGATTTCACCCATGTAGCCGTCCATAGGCTGGGTATATGCGACAGGGCGTGTGCCAATCGTATGTTGAATGTTATTTTCGTTGACTAAAAATTGATAATTTAAATCTGGATTATTGCTAGTATCAAAAGCTGTAATTCTTACTCCATTAACATACAATCGCATTCTGTCATTTGCCGTAGAGTTTGTACTATCTACAGACGCCACAATGTGATACCAAGATGATGGGTCACGAAATAATTGAGTGGTTTTAAACTCAGGATAAGGCGTTGACCCGACATAATTCCACATGTGTATCTTGTCTTGATAAAAGTTGATGTGAAATTCGTTATTACTGGCAGAAGCTGCACTAAAAAAGCGTTGTTGTGTACCTAAGTTCCCCCGCTTAATCCAGACACTATAAGTAAAAGTCCTACGATTACCAGCCGAACTAGGTGTGCGTGACAAGTAAGCATTATCATCATCATTAAACCTAAGACTCTGCTCAATCTCATAATCACCGCCAGCACCACTAGCACCTAATAATTGATTCTCGTTTAAGACACTCATTATTTTACGTCCAATGAAGCCACTGCATGAATTTTGGTTGCACTAGCTACAACATAATCTATCCTGTCAACAGAAGAAGCTGCTGTGGATAGTGTGGGTGCAGTGCCAGCTACAAACTTAAAGTAACTACCATAGGCTAATGTTCGTGATCCTGTTCCGTCCTGTGTAATAAAGATTGAGCCACTTTGCCCCGCCACAATGTTAGTCGGGTTGGCTAGCGTTCTGTTACCAGATAGTTGTAGGCTGAAATTGTTGCTTAAAGCTAGGTTGGTGGCAATGCTTGAGGCATCTGTTAGGGCCGTTATTTCGCCCCTCTGTGCGCCTGTAAAGGTCTGGGCATCTGCTAGTACAGCATGACCTAAGTTGGCAGTAGCAAGCACTCCATGAGAAATCCACGCGTTATTAGCTGAGTTTCTTTGTTTTAGCAATCCAGCCGTAGTATCTGCCCACCACATATAAGCAAACATTACACTTGGCTCAGATGATGAACTATTGTTGCTAACCACTGCTTCTAAAATGGTGTTTAATTCGGCACGAAAAGAAGCGCCAGATTGATTGCCTAAAACGTAGTCTGCGTTACTCATTATGCTATTTCCTGTGCTGTGATAGAAAGTTCTTCTATTTCGATATTGTAAGATGAGTCATTTACGCTCAACACTGCTTTAAATTGAAAGGCCCGTTTGTTGTATTCGTTCACGTTTAACAACTCCCACGCTGACCATGTTGGGTTTGAAGCTGGGTTATCTTCTGTGTGCCTAACGTAAACTTTGCAATCTCCGTTAGCGGTATTAGTTCCGTCCCAATCTGACCAATTATCAATTGATACGGATCGGCTATCGACTAAATCAAGCGGCTGAGTAATGATGGATTTTATGTGACGTTTAAGTTGTTGACGTTTAACGCTTCCCGCATCAATGCCCGTTGCAAAGGTATAAGTGCCGCCAAGGTCTATGCCAGCATCACCCACATCAAACAACACAACGCTGTCTATATTTCCCCACGCGTCAATGCTGTTTTGGCCTTCTAACTTGATAATGCTGCCAAGTTTTACAGTGTCATCGTGAGTGCCTAGAAATAAAGGGTGAGCTTGTATGGTTCCAACATTTGCAAAGGCTTGCGCGGTATCACCTTGGTTAACAACAGATGTAATATCAGATTGTATTCCACTTGAATCTGTTGCTCTTACAATGTAGGTTCCAGTTTGTAAGGGTAACACTGCGACAGTGGCAGTTCCGTTTAAGATTGAGTTGCCTACAGAAACCGATTCTGACCAGCCAGCGTTAGAAGTTAAAGATGAGTGGCGAACCTCAATATAGCCGCCAATCCGAACATCAATATCAACCGATTGATCCCAAGTTAATATTGTTAGGCTTGAAACATTTTGCGCAGAAAAGTTTGTTAACGCGCTGGGCTTTTCAGAAAGACCAAAGATTTCTATTAATGATGTTTCTGAGTAACCACTCTTGGCTCCAATTGCATTTACAGACCTAACTCTAAAATAATATTTAGCGGGGGCAATATCAAATATATCAAAGTCATTGTTGCTCACACTTCCTGCGCTAATGTATTTAGAAGCTCCCTCTGCTTTGTATTCGACTTCGTACCCATTAACAAACGCATCATTAGCTGCTGACCAATTCAATTCAACTTTAGCTTTTACACCCGCGCCATTTTTAGTGATGTATAAAGATTCACTTACTGAGGGAATACCAGCCACCCCAACTATAAAAGGATTGGGTAAATTACTATCAGGAATATCATCCGCTTCTGTTTTTTCAGACCAAGGATAGATCGAATCTTGATGCTCAATTAAACTCACATTGACAGTACCATCACTGCCTAAACTTAACTTTTGAACCCGAAAGGCTTTGGCTGACCATGCGGGAGTGCTGTGCGTTACACTGACGATTTCACCAATAGCTGTGTTTAATGCTTCGCTGGTTGAGCTAAAGGAAACTGTCAAAGCGTTGCGCGATCTTTTTAGAGCAATGCTAGCAATGTCTTGGGCTGTGTATATATTTGTCGTAGCGGGTAAGTCCATCTGGCTCACCAGTTCAACGCCACCATCTTCTAAAAGATAACCCGCCTCTTCTGCGCTTCCAGCAACAGGGTATTCAATCTGATCCATTTGCCAGTTTGCATCAGGGTTTGGGAATGTAGCGATTATTCGATTAAACTTAGTCTTTTTTGATTCACTGCGAATTGAAATACCACCAATGATATGAGATTCATCAAAAGCAAAAGTTGCGCTGCCCTCATCCTCAACGATCAACCCATATTTTCCTTGGCGATAAGGCATTAAGCCCCTCATTCCTGAGAGTAGAATCTTGACGTTATTCATTAAGGTGATGTTGGTGTCGATTACCGCATTACATGAAAATATCTTTTGATTAGAGCCGCCCGAATACGGGGTAACAAATGAATCACACTTGTTAGCTGCTGTGATAAATTGACCATCATCAATGAATGAACTATCAAGCCCTTTTCCATATCGTGAGTTTGTTAAATAATCTCGCAAACACAGCGCAGGATTAGAGCTATTTGCCACGCTTGCGTTTTGCCCTGCTCTTGGATCATAAACGACCTTTCCTTGAACGACTGCGTGAATGGTTGGAATCCCGCCAAAAACGTCTTGATCCCATTTAATCCTAGCTGCGATATAAGCCACGCCAGATAGCGTGTGAGAAGAAGTCCAACCGACCCCTGCATTAACAAGAGTAGAATCCGCATCTTGCCCATCAGTGCCAACGTATTTATTAATGGTCAATAGACCTGAGAATTTAGAATCACTGCTCAAAGTGTCGTTAATGTATACATCACCAATGCTGTGAATTGTTCCCTCACATAATGCAATCACTATGTATAGATAAGTATTGTCAGTGCCGCTAGTGGCTACAAAAACCCTAACGCCACCTACTTTTCTTTGTCCGTAAACGATAGGGATACTGGCAATATTGGATTGTTTGTTGACTAGAACGCCTTGGTATTTGGCCTCTAGCTCATCCATATCAGGAACTTCAACAAACCAGCTAACTACATCAGAAATAACGTCAACAGTAACGTCAATAATGGCTTGCCCGATCTGCCCAATCGTGCCAATTGTAGTCCCAATAGGATCGCTAAAAAAGTCGCTAAACCAACCCATTACGCTCTACCCCATTTTAGGTCTCTGGCTGTGTTAGGCGCAAATTCAAAACCCTTATCCCCAGAAAAAAACATACTTTGGCTATTGTGATTAGTGCGCCTACCTGACTTTTTCTGAAAATCTGCCCAGTGGCTTGAAGCTGTAATGACGATTGTAGAGCTATCGTTTGAATCTGTAATTGCAAAACTTTGAACCCGTCCGTCATAGATTAAAATCGGGCTTCCAATAATCGAATAATCATCATTTAACAACACACGCTGGATAGTAATTTGACGATCTATGTACGATTGGCTTAATAAAATAGCTATGTATTCTTGGCTAACGCCAGACAAAGTGACACCTACAGAACCAACTTGAACCTCACTTGTTTCAGTGACGCTTGATATTCCTTTTAATGCGCTGCTTGACTGATAAGTATCTCCAGAATAAGAAATATTTAATGGGCTTTCTGTCAAATAGATAGCTGTTTCAAAATCTATTTTTACCAGATGGGCGGTAATAAATGAGTCTTTAGCAAGCTCTGCAATTGTGTCAGCGTGAATGGCTCTACTCATGAAAGAGCCTCCACAAAGTCAACCTCATAGCGATACAACATCCCAGCACCCAGCTTGTAACCTTGAATGTCATTAGATAGTCGAACAGTAAAAGGAACATCGTTATAAATTACAGTATCAGAGCTTGAGACTGCTGAAATCAGTGGCGGGGTAAATGCCATTGCGCCATTACCAGCATCAGCCGTAAGCATATAAACCTTGGAGTGGCCTGAGAACTTAATTACATCACCCGCTTTAAAAGTTCCTGTAAGCCCCGCTATAGTAACTGATACTAATCCAGCCGCAGCCGCAGAACAGGTTACAGTGCCGCTTACTGTGCCGCTAGCAGAACTAATCTCGCTAGGCGTTACAGTAAACACTCCATGCCTACCTTGTTGCGCCACAGTATAAGCAAATACAGGGTTAAACTCTGTCCTAGTCATGGGCGCGTAGGAAGCGGTAAACGTCCATTTTTGACCGCCTATCTTTCGGCTTTGCATCCTACCACTCACTGTTTCAGAAAATAGCGTTGGGCTTTCAGACTGTAGATTTATGGCGCTAAACGCTGGGGATGTTGGATAGCTCATGCGAGGGCTGGCCTCCCTCTTTCATTAAGCGATTGATTGATTAAATTCATCAATGTTCCGCGCCTCTTGGTTAACAACTCATCAAATCCTGCTGTATCGTTTGCACTAATGTTGATAGTAAAGTTGCCCCCGCCAAGCTGGTCATTAGGAACCACATTTGCTGCTTGGTTAGGTACTATTAACTCTGGGCCACGCTCACCAACAATGTAAGGTGAACCCGCCGACATAGGGCCACCATTAGCGCGAAATTGAGTTGATTTAATAGCAGCGACTTGGGCCATGCCATTAGCTAAAGCGACTGCGGCAAAACCTAAGTTAAGAGGAAAGGGGTTATTCATTGCCTTAGCTACACCATTGTAGGTGTTAACTAGAGCATCCTTAACGGCAAATGCTTTGTTAATGGCAAAGGCGGCTTTGTAGTGGCTGCTCAATGAAGCTAGCGCCCCCCTGCTTTCTTCTTTGAGATCGTCTGCATCTTTTCTACGGAAGTTTTCTAACCTGCGTGATGACATTCTTTGCTGCTCAAAAGCCACCCCATACGCCGCGCTTCTATCTGCTTTTTCTCGACCTAAATAATCTTGGCGCAATTCACCCATTTTTCTTTGATGTGCAAATGCCAGATCATATTCCAGATGAAAAGCATTAGTCATTTCTGAACTTTTACTTGCTCCAACAACCTCATCAGAAGCTATATCAACCTCTTTCATTTTCATTAAGAGCTCGTTAATTTCTCTAACTGCTCCGTTAGTATTAAAGTTTTTAAAAGGCTCAATACTTTCTAAATAATTACCTGACTCTATAAGCCTTGTTTGAACCAACTCTTGCGCGTCTAGTGATTCAAGGCGTTTTTTTAATGCCCTGTTAGATTTCCCGTTAACAAGTAAGTTTTCTCTTTGATTGGCTATATCTAATAATTTTAACTCAATAGAATTTAGCGTTTTTAAACCGCCCAAACTGGCTGGTAAAAATTCTAAAACTTTTTGAATTGATCTTCCCGCGCCATTAGCGATTCTGCCTATACTATTTAGCATAGAAGTTGATGCAGTAACGATTGCACTAGCTGCCTCAAGAATAGTTATGGCTATATTTTTTGAAAAAGCTGTAATGCCGCCCTGTTTGTTTATTTTCATCTCAACAAAAGAGCGTACTGCTTCTGATGCAGACTCAATAATTGGCGCGATTGAAGCAACCACTCGGTGAAAAACATTGCCTAAATAATCAGAAAGCCGAGCGATTGAATCGTTTGCATTTTCAACGCCCTCAATAAGCTCCAAGCTCATCACCAAGCCAAGCTCGTCAGCCTCCTTTTTCATGGCCTCCATTGCATCTTTGCCGTCTTTAAGCATGTTGATAACTTTAGCGCCACGCGCACCAAACAGGTCGTACACAAAGCTTGCTCTGTCTGTTTCGTTAGTCATTGTTTCAAGAGCAGTGGCGGCTTGGCCTAGAACATCAGTTACACTCCGAGTTGATCCATCAATATTTTTCGAGGATATGCCATAACGATCAAAAGCTTCTTTAGCAATGCCTGTTCCGCTAGCAACATCTGAGATATTGATTGCTAATTTTTGCATGGCTTTATCTAGCGACTTTGCCTCTAGGCCACCAATGCTTGCCGCATGCCTTAGCCTTTGCAATTCAGTAACAGAAATACCAATAGATCGACTAACCTTAGCCATGCTATCAGTAGCATCCATTGATTTTTTAACTAGATAGCCAAGGCCCACCGCGCCAGCCGCTAGACCGATAGCGCTTTTCATTGAGAAAGCAGCGCGAGAAATTGATTTGAGGCCAGCCGTTACAGCCATAAACGCTTTCTTGGTTTTATTTACAGCCTTTATCTGTATTTTAACGTCTTTATTTGCCATTTTTTAATTCCAAGTAAGCTGCCCAAAGCAAAATTTCATCTGTTGATAAGACCATAACCTCCTCCAATGTTTTATGGAGATGCTCTGCAAGAATTATTGCAAAGCGTAGGTCATGATCTTTTTTTAGTTTTTTGTTGCTTCATCAAAATCAGGCTCATCCCCCCCCATTTCTGAAACAACTCGACTAATAACTTCGGGATCAACTGAACGCATTAGCTCAGTCATATTGGCCCGCTTAAAAATCATCTTTCCATCTTCATCTAGCGCTCGTAAAATAAACGTCATTGCCACAGCTTCGGCCTGTTTATTTTCAGCGTGCAATTTTAAAACCTCGCCTTGATCTTTAAAATTCATGGCGGGTTTGTAGTAAATAATCGACGGTTTTCCATCAACTACCCACTCTGGTATTTCTGAACTTTGAAGTTTTCCGCTCATCCGATCACGGAATTGAACTTTTGCTGCTTCTAACATTAAACTCATAATAAATTCCCCGTTAATTAATCCCCGTTAAAAATTCACTGGCAGAGCCACGGGGAGGGACTTTTTCGGCTTTAACCTAGCCAGTGAAAACTTTAAACAGTGCCCCAAGTTAAAGCGCCTGTTCCTGTAAAGCTAAAGCTAGTCTCAATCATTCCCTCAATAGCTCCGCTTACGCCAATCTCTGTGACAATGGCAGAGCCAGTGGCATAGCTTGCAGAACTTGCGCTGCCCTCTGGGTAAAGATTTAACACGACAACAGCACCAATAGTGATTGCTGCTTGCCCTGCATCAGCCTCATCCCAAAACATCTCACATGAACCTGAGAAAGTAGCTTGCCCTGCTTTATACGTTTTTGAAGTATCACCTAAAGTGGTATCTTCAATTGTTCCTACACTCTGCGATAAAGAGTAAGACCTTAATTCGCCGATAGTGTCACTACCGATCTTCACAAGGCCCGCTGTTGCTGCATGGTTAGCCATTGACGGCCTCCTTTTTCGTTACGTTTTTGGTTTTAGATGAGGCTGGGGCTTTATCACTCCAACCGCGATTTTTCATGGTCTGAATCTGCGAGGCGTGAACATCCACGCTAGCTTTATCCTTGTACATCAGCATTATAAAATTCCTCTAGTTAGCCAGTGTTGATGGGGCGGCTGGATTTACTCTGTAAACACCATTAAACGTCAAGGTTGCTACCGCTATAGGTTTGTCCGATTCGTTGCTGTATTCAATGTCAGTGTCCTCTAGCATCACCTCAACTAGCTTTCCATTTAGCGTTTTATCAGCATAAATGGCGGTCTCTACTTCGGCGCAAATGGTGTCTATTAAATCTTCCACTCCATCTTTAGTTTTAGCTCTTGCCTCAACTCTTAAAGTTAGGTCATGCCATGCTCTAGTGGTGCTGCTCAAGTCCTCGTTTACAATGTCTTTGTCTGCGTAAATTGTGAGGCATGGCAACGAATCATGGTCAACATAAATTCGGGTATCAAAAACTCTACTGCCCGTTGTCGTTAATCCTGTCAAAGTAGTTACTAGCTGCTCTCTAACTTGTTGTCTTGCATGAGCCACTAGGATTGATCCTCTAAAACTAGCTCGACCATTCCAGTACCATCGACTTGAATACCGATCACATGGTAAGTAGTAGAGCCAATAGCCACGGAAGCACCATGACCCACTCCTTGAACATCTCCGTTAGCACACGCAAAAGTAGGGTGAACGCCCTCAATGCCAGCGACCTCTATAAAAGCTTCATCTAAAATTCCACTGACCACTGAACCAGCGATTGTTGCATTAATAGCAAAATCATCCGTATCAAAAAACTCAGTAAAATCTTCAGCAAATGCCATTTTTATTTACTCTTTTTCTTAGACGCTTTTGGGGCTTCACTATAAGCTTCCGCTCTACCCATCTGAATTAGCACCCGTCCATCACTATCGCTCACCTCGGCAATAGCTCCCTTTAATAAATCTACACCGCTAGCAGCGGTTGAACTTAAAATTTTAATCTGCATAAAAACCTCGTCTAAGTGGGCGGGTTTGACCCCGCCCTATTTAAAGGATTAAGTGGTTATGAACCGCCAGAGCCTTTAGCAAATGACTGAGCGTGACGAACAGCAATATCAACGTCCTGCATACAAACTACGCGAACAGTGCCAGAAGCAGAGCCAGTAGAAGTATCCACGTTAATATCAAGACCGCCCCACATGCCGATGATTAAATCAGCGAAGTTACCAAACACAACTGTATTGGCGGTCATTTGGTTAGTAACTGCCATGTTGTAGCCGTTCACTTGACCATTTGCCATGACAAACTGACCAGAGCCAGAATCTTTTGCTTTCTGTTTCATTGCGCCAGCCATTGCCGCCGTTGAAACATAACCAAGAGAACCGAACAAAGCGTTGTCGATAGAAACTTGCGATTCAACATCAACCATCTCGCCGAAGGTTGGATTACCAGCCGCAGCAAATGTCTTTGCGCCGATGCCAGTAGTTGCCAAAATTCCTGTAGGCTGATTGCTTGATCCAGTGCCAGCAATGGCAGATAAATCAATTGCCATAGCTAGGCGCATTGCCAAGTCGTTACGAACAAAACCCTCAATATCAATAGAGCTTTGAAGCAATAGCTTGCGGCTAATGTCCGAGAACGCGCCAACTGTCTTTGGTGTCATTGATACTTGGTCAAATGCTGCTTGACTCTCAGTAACAGCGGCAGACTCAGCGACCCAGTAAGCTGTTGCTCCACTGGTTTGACGAGGAATGGCTACATTGCCATTTAGATCACGAAGCATGGTTGCGCCCATGCTAGCAACGACCATTGCATTCTCTAAGCTATCAATAAATGAACTAGCGAGAAGATTTGTTGCAACAGTGTTGCCGCCCGCCGTTGCAGTGCCTACGTTAAGATCACGTTTTAAAACTTCACTTGGTACGAACAAACCTTGTGCAGTTCTGCCCATCTGATCTGCGGCTGCGCGAGAAGCTTCAAACTCAAACGCTGCATCTTCTTGAGCGCGGCGGTCACTAGGGTTAGCTAAAGCGTGGATTGCTTTCATAAAGGAGAAACTACGAACTTCTTTGGCGCTTAAACCAATGTCATTATCTTTCTTTATTACTGGCTGGGCAGTTCCAATGGTGTCTAACAATTGAGCGCGGAAAGCGTCAACAGATTTACCATCATTGATGAATGTACGAGCCATTTCTGGTTGGTTGTGCAAGTTACCCGCTGCTTCAATGTTTTGAATGCGATCAACTTCTGAGCGGCGTGCCGCCTCTACTTCTGCCCGAACATCTACAGTCGGGGTTTCAATTACTGCTGCTGGAGATTCCATGATTGGTTCCTTAATTTCTTTAATTTCAACTAATGTTTTATGATTACTGTTTGCTGACCGCCCTACACCTACTGAGGCATCTGCGGGGATACTTACAATCGACACCTCGTATGGTTCCCAATCCAAAGCTCGGTATGATTCAGCCCCTTCCTTTTCCTCTTCCATCACCATTCTGTGTATCCTGTAACCCACGGAAACGTGCTTACGAATACCATCCATTACATCGTTAAATATCTCTGTTGCGCGTGCGCTATTGCCAAAACGCACAGTGGCACGACCTACCCGATCACCATCAACAGAAACAGATTCCACAACGCCAACATGGTCAGAAGGGTCGTGATCTACAAGCACAGCACCGCCACCATTCAGTCTGCCAAGACGAATAGCGTTAGGGTTATGGTCAAGTATTTCATTGCCAAACCAGCGCTCAACAGGCTCCTCGCTGGAAAAGGCTAGGTCTACTGTTCGCGTTTCCGCATCAACAGATTCCCTATTTAAATTAAAGGTGCGAAATAAATCGCCCGTATTTATCTCATTCATCATTAGCCTCTTGATTGCTATTAATAATGTCATTAGTAGTTAGGCCAAAGCTTTCTAAAACTGCTAACTCAGCTTTACGCTCGGCGCATACGTCAATAAAATTTAAACCCGCTGCCGCTGTAATAGCAGTCAAGGTTCCCGTCCCCATCTCAACCATCAATTTATTTGCTTGCTGATCTTTTAGCGGATCAACCCAAGCCCAGCCGCGAGGTTGCCAATTTACTTTGGTAAACTTTTTAAACTTCTTTTCTGGCAAATTAAGCGCTTGTGTTCTTAGCGACTGAGATAGCCACGCTTGGTAAACAGGACGATGTAATTGTTCAGCGACCCACTTTTGCAGTATTCGCCAATGTTCACGCTCCTCTAAAACGCCACTTCTTATGGAGCTAAAGTTAACTCCCTCAAGGTCGTTTGCTAGGCCGTTGTAAGCCACATTAAGCCCACTAGACGCGCCTCTTAGCACAGTCTTGATAAACACTTGGTAGGCTGAATTAGGGTGGCTAGGGTCGAAAGTCTCAACGCTCATCCCTGCTGGAAGCTGCTCAAAAACTCCAGGTTCCATATCAGTTAATAAATTACCTGACTCATCCTCTTCACCTACATAAGAATCAGAATCAGGAGAAGTGTAGAAGCCCATTTTACTTGCGCCAATACGCGCAGCAATTAGCTCTGCCTCTTCATAGCCAGCCACCATATTTAAACGCTTCATAGCGGTATTCATCCAAGGAATGCCGCGCATTTGACTTGGCCGTTCTGCTATAAATAAGTGGCAAATATCAGTCGCAGGAACGCGGTTATATTTTCTGCCCTTATACATAATGGAGGTTTCATTGGGGTGGTCAGTTAAAAGATGGTAGGCCACTGGCGCATCCCATTCATTAACTTCAACCGACATAATTATTCGATTGCCATTAGCTAGCGTTAGGTTGAAATCCTCGTCTAAATGATCTGCCTCAATAATCTGAACGGCAAAGCCAAAAGGATTATCAAAGTTACGAACCTTAACCACTAAGACTTCACCATCTCTAGCAACACTTTCAATCACTAGCCGCTGAATATCTACCCAAGATAATCGACCTGTAACTGAGCAATTCTCAGGTAGGCTCCATTCAGCAAATGCTTCCTCAATGGTGTCGTTATCTTGCTTGTCCAGCGAACCATCTTCTCTCACTGAACGCGCTTGAAGTTGAATCCCATGAACGCCAACAACATTGGCCTTAACCATCTTTAAAAACTTAGAGGCGTAATCATTATCCATTGCTAGCTGTCGTGATCTAGCTCGCATAACTCTCAAGCTAACTTCTAGCTCTCCATTGGAGGTTAGCGTAGAGCCTTTGAAATCTTGCGTAAGGCGATCAATAACGCTAGAGCCATATCTGCGGAAAGCTGTTTTGCGTTTCTTCCCAGTAGGATTTTCTGGCTTGTTTCTCTTGTCTAAAAAGCTCAAGATTCCCATTTAAACAAACCTCGCTTTTATTGTTCCAGATTGGCCTAGACCAGCTTTAATGCGCTCCATGCGAACTTCTTTCACATATTTAGCCGCGTATCTGTCTCGCCAAACCATAAGGTCAGGAAGTGGGATTCTAGTTATTGATCGACCAGCAATGGAGTAGCCCATTTGATCTTTGGTTGCTCTTCCAGCTAGCAAAGCGTCAATAGCATCTAGCATCACTTTGTTTTTAGAGCGGGGGTCAGTTGTTGCTGTGGCTTTATTCGGTTGAATAATAAATGCGCCAGAATCTAAAGTAATGCGCTCGTTATCAGATGTGCGCTTGATGTACATCTGCCAATGGTAACGCCCAGCGCTGTAGTTCGCTGTCGTAGAAGCAGGAATAATAATCTGATAGTTAGAACCAGAAGCGGAAGCTGTCGCTGTAATGGATACAGTTCCCGCGCCTTCTTTTCTAGCGGTATAACTGAGGGAATAAGAGGCTGGGGGATAATCGCCGCCTATATCAACTCTAGTCCAAGCCACTCTATCCCCTGCCGTAAATGACAAAGGTTCTGTGGTCGTGAAGCTAGATGTGTCGAAAAGGTTAGCCATTCTGCGCCCAAAGCATTGATTTATGCTGTTGGGTTAGCTGTCCTTGTCGCTAAAAGCAAGTCACCGCGATTGAGTAACTTCTTGGGTGTTCATAAATGCGTATGATCTGTTGTCGAGAACTTCAATCACCATGCCTATAAAGCGAAGGGTCGGTAATTCATCGTCATAAAGATTAAAGCAATACTCCTCTCCAATCTCTATGTCGTCCACACCAAACACCCTGCCTGAGATGTTTCCATCAAGGTCGTTTGCTGCGTCAAGTATCCACTGGTCTTGCGCTAAATGTAGGTCAGATAAAGGCATAAATCATTCTAACATCATAAATATAAAAATAATTGAATTAAATTGGATTATCGACTTGCATAGGTAGCGCATTGTGCTATTATAGATACATACAAACAACGCAGCAAAAGGAACACACCATGAGCCAAGTTACTAAATTCGGAATTGAAATTGAAGCCATTGCTCCTAGCCACATGGGACGCGAGGCGCTAGCCGCTAGAATTTCAGAGTTAGCAGATGTTGATTGCGTATTTGAAGGTTACAACCACCGCACACGCGCACATTGGAAGATTGTTACAGATGCTAGCTTGAGCGGTGACGGCGTTTGTTTTGAAGTAGTTTCGCCAATCTTAGATGGTGAAGATGGTTTAGCCCAAGTTACCCGCGTAATGGATGCGCTTGAGGCTTTAGATTGCACAGTTAATCGTAGCTGCGGCTTACACGTTCATCATGACGCTAGAGAGTGGAATGTAAAAGAGCTTAGAAATATTTCTCGCTTATGGGTTAAGTATGAAACAGTTGTTGACCAAATCATGCCACCATCACGCAGAGGTAACGCAGGGCGTTGGTGCAGAAGCAATGTTACAAGCTCAATGCCACGCCAGCTTGCCGCCATAAGCCGCTGCAACACTGTTGATGATGTTATTCAAACCATGAGTGGCGGGAGCCGCTACGTTAAGCTAAATCTTCACAGCAAGCTAGTTCACGGCACTGTTGAGTTTCGCCAGCACAGCGGCACAGTAAGCGCCGAGAAAGCAGTAAATTGGATCAAGCTGACCGCTGGATTTATGCGTAGCGCAGAACGAGCCACTCGCATTAATGTTACTGGCACAGGTAAATTTGAGAATCTTGCCAAGATTGGCAAAGATCGTATGTTAACCAAGTATTTAAAAAACCGCCGCGCAGAAGTGGCATAACGGGAGAGTTATTATGGGCAAGTTAAAAAATTCACAAATAATCAAAAACGAGGAATTACCAATGACTAAATTATATTTTGCATACGGCGCTAATACTGATATGGATAGTATGAGCATGCGCTGCCCAAAAGCCAAGCCAGTTGGCAGGGGTACGCTTTGGGATTACATGCTAGTGTTTAGACGTGTTGCTGATATTATCCGCAATAATGACCATGTTGTTCAAGGCGGTTTGTGGGAGATTACCGCTGACTGTGAGGCATCACTTGATCGTTTCGAGGGCTTCCCTAACTTTTACACCAAGCGTGAGGTATCTGTTGTTGTTAAAGGTTCTGATCGTCCAGTAAAAGCTATGGCTTATGTGATGAATACTGATGATACGCTGTTCACGCCACCGCCTAGCAGTTACCACGCGACACTACAGCGCGGGTATAAGCATTTTGATATTGATTATCAACAGCTAGCGGAAGGTGTAGAGCGCAGCAAAGTTGATGCTTTGCCTGAGTTTGAATTTGATCAGCCTAACGATGATTTTTATTATGATCAAGTATAGCAATAACGCAGAGCTTGCCGCTCTGCTAAAGCTTCACGGGCTTAGTAGCCAAGCAGTTGTTGACCTTTACGCTGGTGACGGCGTGAGGGTTAGCATCAGCACCATTGAGAAATGGAGGGCTGTTGGCAAAGGCATTAGGAATATGCCAGATGTATCACTGGCGCTACTAAAGCGCATACTGGATGAACAATAATGACCAAGAGAAACCGCATTAAATGCCTAAGCAAAAGCTTGGAAAAAGCTTACAAAAAAGCTGATAAATCCAAGACTAGAAAAGCTGGAAAAAAAGAAATAGCAGGAGAATCATAATGGACGAGTATGACCTAAAAGTTTATAGAGAAAAATTTGTAAAGACTGCGGAAGTTAGGGTGAACCGAGCTTTAAAACATATAAAGATAATTGGAGCATTAAACGACAAAACCGAATATGTATACAGTGACGCTGATGTAAAAAAAATAGTTAAAGCGCTTAAAGATGCTGTTTTAGAAATCGAGACTAAATTTAAAGAGCCTGTAATTATTAATAAAAAAGAAGAGTTTAAACTAGAGGAATAAAAAATGAAAAATGAAACTTTAAATTATGTGCGAGTGGCAAGAGAATCAAAAGATAATCATAATGGTTTTCTTTACGTTCACAATTGGCCGACAGGATTTCAAGAGTTAATTTTTAGCTCAAAAAAATCTGCCGAAACTTGGATTAAAATTCAAAATGAAAGAATTACCAGCGACTAACGAAACTACTGGATCGGCGCTTAGGTGAGCTTTTGGTTTTTCTTTGTGTACTGGTTGGCATAGGCTCCTCCACTAATACTGGGGGAGCTATTTTTCTGGCCCTAACTTTTAACAGATCAGGGTTTAAATTATTTAACGCTGCATAAGCGTAAACAAAACAATCAAGCGCCTCGTTTCGCTCTCTAGTTTTAACCCATTCTAAAACTGAAAAGCCTTTCCTAAACTTAGTAACCAATTTTTCTGCCGTTAACTGAGCAAAAAACTCCTCGTCTAAATCTGCTGAAAAATGCACCTTATCATTATGAAGCCAAGAATAAACAGTTCGCTTGGCTGTATCCACGCCAACCTGATACAGCATGACCCTCTGCCGCCCTGTTTGCCTTGGAGCGCTTGTTAATGGCCTACCCATACCACTAACACCCTTAATAGCAAAAACCCTTCTGCCAGCCCTTGGCTTGGTAAAGGCGTAAGCATGTTCAGTTAAATAACCAGAATCCACAGCCACGCCAATAATCTTATGACCACAGTAAGTTTTTAAAAGAAATGAATCTAAATTTGCCCAGACTTCTTTTTCTGTAGGCTCTCCATAAAAGACCTTCTGAGTAAATATCCAAGGCTCATTATCAAGACCCCACCCAACTACTTGAACCTCTATCCTGTCTTTTTGAACATCGACCCCCGCCGTGAGAATTAAAACATCATCGGGTATTGCCGTTAAATCATAAGCTTCTCTTTTTGACATTAAGCTATCACCTTCGACTGTTTCGCCCTCCTCTTCCCACGTTTCGCCAAGGCTTGTATTGACCCAAGCTTTTAAAGTTTCTGGCGACCTTTTTGCAGACAGAAAATCCTCAACAACTTCTGACCATTTTCGCCAAGGTGAATAAAGCTCATTGATGTGAAACCCTGCTGTTTTGCCTTCGATTCCAGTAGCTATCCACTCCCCCTCTTTTAGCATCCAAGGTTTGCTCGACTCTTCAATAATTGACCCACAATGTTCACACACGCAATGACATTTTTTAGGCTCGTTTTCGGGCCATTGAATATTGGCCCATTTCAAAGTTTGCTTAGTTTTGCACTCTGGGCAAGGCACATGATAACGCCGCTGATCAGATTGCTCCCATTCCATTTCTATTCTTGAGACCCCTTTAACAGTTGGAGTGCTAGTTAAAATAATTTTACGATTCCAAAAGGTTGTTGTTCTCTTTCTTGCGAGGGTTACAGGATCACCCTCGGTTCCTGCTGATAAAGGGTATCTGTCAACCTCATCAGCCATTACCAATCGAATAGGTCGGCTAGCCAAGCTAGCTGGGCTGTTGCTGCCGCCAATGGTGATATGACCGCCAGCAAAGCTTTTGTGCATGGTTGTGTTTCCACTATCTCTTGATCTAGGGCTTTTGATTAAACCAGATAGAATTGGGGTGTCTCTTATCATTGGAGCAAGCCGATCTTGCGACCACGTTTTTCCCATTTCCACTGTCGGTTGAAGCACAAGTATAGGCGCTGGATCTTGCACCATGTAATAACCGACAACATTGTTCAACACTTCTGTTTTGCCAATTTGTGCCGATGACATAATCACCACTGTTTCAATGTTGCGCTCGTTCACTGCGTCCAGCATGCCCCTTTGATAAGGAGCGCGGTCAGTTCTCCATTGCCCTGCCTCTGCGGAAGATTCTGCTGACAGGCGGCGGTAAGTATCAGCCCACTCACTCACTTTCAATAATGGTGGGGGCGTCCATATCTTTGAAACTTTGTTCCACGCGCTTTCTAAATTTGTCAGGCAATCCATCGTTTGCTAGCTCCTGTAAAGCTTCTGTAATTTCTACTTTAATAATCTGCTCGGCCTCTCCAAAGTCTTTAGCTGCTATAACTAGGCTAGCTGTTTTTGAGGGTACTCCCAGCAATTTTGATTTAGCATTAGCGGTATAGTGCTGCCAACATTCGACCACCCACTCAACTTGTATGTACTCGCCCCGCATTTCCCCGACTTCTATTTCAATGCGATCCGCTTGAGCTTTCGCTAGCCTCGTTCTTTCCGAGTGCAAATCAGTAGCGGCGACCTCTTTACCAAAAGCCCTCTCTCTTAAAAACCTAACATAGCCTCTTACACATTTAATTAAATCCCAGCGGCCTTTTTCTTGCGGCTTGGGGATTACTCCATCATCTGCTAGCCTTCTAATGTGGCGCTCAGAAAGGTCTAAAACAGAAGCGATTACAGCAATTGGGTAAGTGTTTCTATCAGCCATTATTTAGGAACCCACGCCTCACTATACCTGTGAGCCTCAATCTTTAGCGCTTTAAAAACATTGTCCTGTAAAAGTAACTCGACCTCATCTTTAGTTGCGCCAATTGCTTCTTTAACTTCGTCAATTGTGTACTCATATTCTTGAACAACAATTTTAATCAACTCAGCCATTTTTACGCTAGCGTGAACACCCTTTGCCCTGTTAATGCGAACAGTCAAAAGCATGCGCTCTGGCTCGGATAACTGCAACACAGTGCATGGGACTTTGCCGCCACTTAGCGCTTTAACCTTTTTAGAAGTCTTGGCGAGAGTTACCCTGTGGAACCCATCAATAATGACATTATCTTGAGTGACTAGAATGGGCTGAATCCATCCGTTCTTTAACAGCGAATGTTCAAGCAATCTAAACTCATGCCGCAGCACTACGTTAGGATTATAGTCATTAGCAGTGAGTAGCTCTGCATCTATCCACTCAATTGAATCTATAGGATGCTTCACTGAATCTCCCCTTTATAAATATCTGTACTTAGCAGTTCCCACCAAGTTTTACCTTCTTTGTATTCAAAATAATCCATATCTTCCCAGCGACTAGAGCGTAAGAATAATGACCCCATACTTGGGATAAAAAGTTGAACACCATTTCTTCTTATATCTTCTTTGTATTCATTCCACCGATTAGGAAACCTAAACCGCAAATGCAGCATGGCATGGCATCGACCACAAAGAGAGTGCATGCTTGCAAAATAATCCTCCTTTGTTGGCCCATAATCTTCGGCGTGCCTCATGGTGTTTAAATGTTGACCACACATTTCGCAATCGGATACTTTAGGCTTATCCACTGCGCCCCTGTATTTAGTTGACATTTTTATTCTGGTTTTGCCAGACCACTGTTTATAATCTTTCATTTGAAAATTCGACCCCCGTAAACTATTCCGTATTTGTTCTTCTTATATTCAACAAAATCATAAATATCATAGCTAGGCCAACTTATGGGCGTGCTAAATACAGTGGCTTTGCCTATAAATCCATCTAGGCGTTTCATCCTAGCTGCTAGCATGGCTTTACCAACGCCATTCATTCGATAGTTAGGGTGAACAAAGTTGCTCTTAAATCGAACATTTGCGCCTTTAAACACTAGCGCACAACACCCGATTACTTTTCCATCAAACTCTGCGCTAAACCAAACGCACCCCTCTGGGTTCTCAAATGTGACCCGCTCTTTTTTCCCTAACTTAATTAGCGGCTTTATGTTTTCATAATCGCATTCTTTAATTAATGTTTTCATAAGCAACATGCGCCTTAGTTGGTATTTTTAATGGCTGTATTTTTCGCTTATAAGAGCCGTTAATGACTTGTTGGAAAACATACATAATTGGATAGCCCCACATATTCTCTGGCCTCCCTGCGCTTCCTGTTGCTTGATTGTTGGCTCTTAATTTTTGCGTAAACTCAACCCGCTTATAAGCCATAGCTCTCATTTTAGGATCATTAATGTTTTCCTTAATGTACAAATGGATACCCCTCCAGCTTTTAGGGTATCGGTTGATTATTGAAAACCGATCTAAATCTTTAAAGTAGCGCTCATGGGTGATCATCTCAGGAAATAAATCCATCACCTGTTGGTAGAATATTGGATACAAGGTCTTGAGCTTATAAAGCTCCTTTGCAGTCTCAGCATGAAGAGGGGTCGAAACTCTTAGCGCTTGCTTGTTCCATACTTGAAGGTCATATATTGAGCAGTAACGAATTTGCTTGTCGTAAAAGTAACGGAACACATCATTTTCTGACCAATCGAATATTGGCTTAACCAGTTTTACGTTGGGAGATTCAGTGGCATTGATGTAATTTTCATTTCGCTTGTTAATACAAGACCTAAACCTTACTAATGATTCATCACTCCTAATTCCGTTTACCATTGCGACCTTGCCTTTTAAGCCTTGGATGCAAAATTTATCCATGCTGTACTGGCTTAATGGCTTGTGTGAATTTGTTGTCGTAATTGCACAATCTGGCTTTGGCCTAATCCATTCTCGGTCATTGTCCCATTGTATATACTCATACTTTTTTCCCAGTAAGTATTTTTCACTCATCATCGGGATTGCAAAATAGGTTAAATCAAATCGCTTAGTGTCAGCTTTAACGTCTAATACAAATTGAACTACATCGTCTGGAATCAATTCCTCATCTCGAAAAATAACTTTAACAGGCTGGCTCATTCCCAGTTCATCGTAAACCTCTCGCACTAAATGAATAATCACTAAGGAATCTTTGCCGCCAGAAAAAGCACAGACCAATTCATCAAAGCTGCTAATAACATGGCGTATTCTATTCTTGGCTTCTGTTAGCACATCGACCCCAATGTACCGAACATTTTTTTTCTTATTTTGAATCAATCATTGCTCCTTGAGTAAAGGCCACCAAGCGCTCAGATATTGTGACTGATCCTGTGTATTCACTTTTTAACCAGCGCAGAAAATCCATCCACTGCTTCTGCTCCTGTTCATCATTAAAAATAATGTTGTATTGAATGGTATAGCTATCATCCAAAAGCCCATCATCTTCATCTTCCTCCTCTTCTGGCTCTGCCATTAATATGTCCAGTTCTGGCAAAGTGAATCCAGTGTTTTCTAGGTCGTAACTTTCCTGATCTAAATCCTCTAGCTCAATTTTTAAAAGCACATCATCCCATTTAGAGTCTTGAGCAACCCTGTTATCTGCTATGCGATAAGCTTTCTTTTGAGATTCAGTTAAACCCTCTGCAATATGAACTGGAACTGACTCAATACCTAGTAGCTTGGCGGCTGCTAGCCTAGTGTGTCCAACCAAAATAACATACTCTTCATCCACCACAATTGGCTGTCGAAAGCCAAACTCCTTAATGCTTGCCGCAACCTTATCAACAGCCTCTTTGTTGTTTCTAGGGTTGTTTTCGTAAGGAATGACCAGGTCGAAATTTACTTGTACGACTTTCATAAATAATTACACTCGGCTGTGACATTGATGTTTCAGCACTGACACTAAGTAAAGATCGAGCCTTAGCACACCTCCATTGCTTAAATGGTCGGTAGTACCTTAACGTCTAGTAGCCATTGCTCTATTAAATGCTTTAGCAAATTCATTATCGAACTTACTGTTGATTACTCCTTGGGCTATCTTGTAGAAGGGGAATAGCTTTTTGTACTGAGCTTGCTTAACAAACTTATGCAATAGTTTGATTCTAGGCTGCGCTCTTGTACCGCTTTGCCACACACCTGTTGTTCCATTAATAGTTCCAATGAACTGCTTCTGAGTTTTAACTAAGCCTTTCTTGCTTCTTGGTACGTTGCCATATTGGTTTAGCTTTACGTTATCCGTTGGAACTGCTATCCACTTCTTTGATGCCCTCCTACTTCCCCCCTCAACTTGAAACCACATGTAGGCTGCAACCCTTGGGATAAAGAACACACTACCTTCTAATAAGGTTTTCTTAGCCTTGCCTACTCTTACTCCTCTTACTGTGTAAGGTGTTGGCCTATCTATGTATTTAGGCAATTGAACCTGCACTGCTTTGCGAACACTAAACGCTGTGTTGTTAATAGCAGAAGCAGTAGCAAATGGTATTTGTGTTTTAGCTTCTCTGCTTAGTTGACGAGCTACCTTGTTAATATTGCTTGATACACTTATTTGCATGATAGCCACCCTTTAACGCGCCAAGGTGTTTTTGCTAATCGTCCTGCTGATGCCTTACTGTATAAATCAGTGGTCATTGCTTTTGATACAGGCCACCCCCTACTAAGACGCTTATGCAATACATCAGTAGATAAGCCGCTCCTCATTGAGATTTCTTTAACAGTTAAGCTCTGTCCTTCTACATTGAATGTTCTAGGCATATTTCCTCAATAACAATCCATAGCCCATTTGGGGCTTTTCGGTTAATTACTGGCTTCTTAATGGCAAAGCACACCACCTTGTCAGCCTCATCCCCCGATAAGATTCCCCGCTTAACCAATCCATCCTCTATCATTTTGCATGTGTAAGAGTAATTAGAGCAGTCTCTTTCCCTGCCGCCCTTGCCTACCTGTGGCGTAAAAAGAAGCCTTACAGGGTTAATAAATAAATCAGTATCTAAAGCTTGCACCGCCTTATGTGCTTTATCAGCTTCCTTGGCTCTCTTTGTCCAGTGCTGCCCCGCATAGATCGCATTAGTGCTTGGCCCCATGTACTCAATAAAAAAGCTCTCACGGCGCATTTGCTGCCTCTCCCATTTAGCCATTTTCCCATCAGCTTTTTCACTTAGCATTAATAGCCCACAGTCATAGAGTGGAGGCTTGATACATCTGATCGTGTTTGTATCAACAAATCAGCTTGCTTGCCGAATCTACGCTCCCAACCTGCGGGAGCCGCATGATAAGCATCATCACCTAACCTGTGATGCCGAGGGCATAATGGAATAACGTCCCAATGGCTAGACCTTCGGCCCATCCCTGTAGCTATGCGAACATGGTGTATTTCTGCGGGACTTTCTCCATAGCCTAAATTTCTGCAAACAACACAGCCGAGGCTTGCCACATGATTAAGCCAGCGGCGCTCATCTTTTGTTTTGTTCTTTATCATGCTGCTTGCCTATATGTTTGGTAATTGCTTAACGCTTTGCCGCCCCATTGAACGCCTTGCTCTGCGCCAAACGCATAGGTCAATTCAATTAGGTCGCTAAAGTCTTGCTTGGATAATGATCGAGTGGGGGAGCCTAATGACACAAAACCACCATCAATGGCGGGTACTATTTTTTGGCGTTTTAATGAGGCTGTTAAAACAATCTTCCATTCTGAATTTTTAAGGGTGTAGCCATACCAATTAACTTGTTTAGAGATTTCTGTAAGCATGGGCCAAAGCTTTCGATTTTGAGCAAGTGTTCTAGTGGGCCGTCTTATGATTATTTCTATAGCCCCGCCTTGAACAACCTCAACTATAATGGCGTGCATCTTTCTAAGGGTTGGGTTTATGCCCTGACCTTCCTCAATAAAAAACCTCATAGCTTTCATTTTTATTAGCCTTGATTTTCTATTTTTTCGAGCAGCTTTATTAAGCTTTCATACACATCAACTGGCACAATCACATGACCTAAAAATCCATGCCTAGTGACCCCGATAACATCGTTGCTATCGAGGATTTCTTTCATGTTTTCTTTTAGCGTGTTTGTGCTGATCTCAACCATTACGCGGCGCACCAAGTCATAGCTAATCGCCCACTAACACCACAGCGTTTATTGTCGCTATTTCTTACTGTTCCCGCCTTTGCCATTTCAGATAATCGGCGTGCAAATTGGTATCTGTCATAAACAGGGGATATTTTACCAAGCTCATGGCTGGTCAATCCGCTGTTTCCTTTCAAAAACTCCAGCATTTCAATACGCTGTTTTTCGTTATTTTGCTTTGAATCATTAGCGGCTAAATGGCTAGTGATTGGGTCTGTCTTTCTTGCTTGGCTCATTTTTCTTTCCTCTTCGTTTAGCTTCTTCAATTGCTTTTGCTAGCATTTCTTTATAAGGCTTTGTTAGGCCACCTGATTCACCATGACTGCAATGCTGAATTTTTAATCCTCTGGACAAATATTCTTCTAGCTTTTCATGGCTAAAAGGCGAGGCTTGATCCTTCTTTTTTAAATAGTCTTTTCCCACTTATCCCCCTCAATTGCTCGTTTAACCTCTTCTTTATTTTTAGTGCTTAAAATCCACTCTTTACCGCTTAATCTAAAAACTTTTCCGTATAGGCCGATTTTAAAAAATGAGTAACCAATTCTTGCTATATGCTTCATCGAAACATCCCCTTTAAATTGCTCATTTGCTGTTTGCCGTATTCAATTTCTTCTGCTGTGGCCTGTTTAGTGATCATCAATGGCCTTGCTTCACTTTGCCTTGCTTGCTGTGCAGCAATGGCACATTTTGCGGCTGGTCTGCTGTAACCAATAAACTCAGCATAACTAGGCGGGTAAACTTTCTGTTTAGCCTTTACAGATTTAGATATTTCCTCTTCAAGAGCATCAAACGCTCTGCCAAAATCTTCTGTAGTTAGGGCTGCTAGCTTCCTGCTCCACGTTAAAAAATCCTCATTGGTGCGGCTTGGTACGCCATAACGCTTGCCCCAAAGGTCTTTAAATAGAACCTCCATACGCACCCATAACTCAGCGGTTAACTTCATGCTGCTATTGGATGGTGTGGAGGAACTCCCTTGCTGCATCGTGCATTCGGTTTGCACTTGTTTGGTTAGGCTGTTGGCCTGTGCTATTGCCATATTGACTCCTTGGTGCATACACTGATTTCCAGTTACTCAGTATTGCCGTTTCCAACAATTCATCTGGATCACTGCCTTGGCTTGCTAGCTTCATAATTTTGTTAACAAGTATTTTTAGGGCTGCTTGTGTCATAGGCGCTTTTATTGCCTTACGCATTTCTACATAACTGGTTAACAGTGGGATTGAAATTGCTGGAGGAATACCATCAAAACTAAGCATTTTTTTCCCCGCCGCTTTTGGTTCATTGATAGGGTAAGAAGGGTTATAGGGTATGGGTGCAGAATTTTCACCACAGGGTAGTGCAGGAATTTCACTAGGTGGTGCAGAATTTTCACCACTCTCTAGCACTAGCGGTATAACTGGGTCTAAGGTTAATCGGTAAATATTTGAGCTATTCCAATAGGCTTTTTCTGTTTTGCCAGTGTTCTTTCTATGGCTAATTTGTAACAGCCCCATTTCTTCTAGCTTAGAGATATGCGTAATTACAGAGCGCCTAGACATTTCACAAACATCTGCAATATGTCGATAGCTTGGAAAGCAATTACCTTCATCACTAGAGCTATCCGCAAGCATCATTAAAACCAACTTTCTGCCAGAATTACCCGTTTTAATCACACTAGCTTTAGCCATCATTGTAAAACTCATATTTCATATATCTCTTATATCTTTTATATCTCTACTCTTCTAAAAGAGGCTGATATAAATTCAGATCACGCATTTTTTCATTATATTTATCTTGGAGAGCTAACCTAATGACCGCACTTAAATCAGTACCAGTATGCTCAACAGTAAGCTTCACAAATTTGTACAGTTTGTCGTCAAGATGCACAGTCACGGGATTCGTTAATTTGTCTGTCATTAATGATTCCTTAACTGTTCAGCTTGAGCTATTTGGGTCAACAAATAATGAATGTGATACAGCCGAGAATCAGGCACATACTCGCCCCATTGATATACGGCGTGAGGAGTTATGCCGACAGCTCTAGCCACCTTGGATTTGTTTCCAAAAGCGGCGATTACTTTGGCGGTTGGTATTTGTTTTGGTATTTGCATGCACAGAATGATAGCGTGCTTACAAAAACTAAGCAACACCTGTAACCCCATTATCATTAATTGGATGTAAACTGGCTTACATTTTTCATATAAGAGAGCAACATTAGTCATGGATTTAGGTAAACGGGTGAAGGCTTTACGCAAGCAAAAAGGCTGGTCTCAAGAGGAGCTAGCTAAACGTACATCTATGAGTAGAGGCCGAATAGGTCAGCTAGAAACGAACCCGTTAGCCGAGGTGAAAGGAGCTAATTTAGTTTCTTTGGCGGCTGCATTAGGCTTTTCAACCGAAAAGCTATTATCAAAAGAGGAGTTATTATTAGTTGCAGGAGTAAAAACAAAACCATTAACAAGGAAAATCCCCATACTTTTATGGGCCTCCCTGAGCAGCATAAATAAAGGAGAGAAATTGATGCTAGACAGTGATCGTTGGATTGGATGTCCTGACGATATTGGAGAAAACAGTTTTGCTTTAGAGGTTGAGAACGATCTTATGACCAGCAATTCGGGTAGAAGCTACCCTGTTGGCTCATTTGTATTTGTAGATCAAGATAAACCCGTAAAGAGCGGAGACAGGGTTATTGCTGTTAACTTAAAAACTTTGGACTCAGTATTTCGTGAATATGTAATTGAAGGCTCAGTGAGTTATTTGAAGCCTTTAAATACTCAATATTCAACCAAGGAGTGTGATGAAAACACTCAAATCATAGGAGTTGTGGTCGGTAGCTATATGGCTGAATAATTATGTTAGTAATCAATCTTAATAATAACAGGTCAATTCTAAAAAAGTGGATGAAAGAATGTTGCTACGAATGGTGGTTAATTCACACCGATTACATGGCAAACACATGCCCGCTTTTGAATTATCTATCGCCAATTTTTTCGTTTCTGCAAACCAATTTTGGAAATAATATAAACGAGCAATGTCCGCAAGGGCCACCAACAATATAAATCACCCCTCCTACCATCTAAGAATTATTCCTAGTTATAATTTATACAGACCTTCCTAACTCCTCAAAACTTACAAAAACTATCTTTTTTTATCAATTACAGGTAGAAACTTGCTTAAATTTGTAAGCGTGCTAACATAGCAATTGTACGTTATTGATAACGAGGAAAATAAAATGAACTTACGAAATGCAAATATAGCTGATATAGAAGAGCAATTTGCCCAATGGCAAGATGCTGAATTTGAAAAATATATGCGCCAGTTTGATGTTGAGCCTGACACTAAAATTTTTGATGAAAAATCCGATATACCTAAAATCCTTGAAGAAATGATATTAGAGGGTGAGGTGTATTTTGAACCTTCATGGCAAATAAAGCCCACGCTATACACTCTCCAATCAGTAATTCTAGACCGCCTAGAATGGGGCGCAGAAGAGGATCAATTTGCAATTTCTAAATGTTTTGTTGCCGCTTTTTCCAATAGAGATAAAGGATGCTTGGCGGTTGAAATTGCCCAATCAGTTGATTTAGAAATTTGGATTAGCGAATTTTTTAAACGAGAAATTGAGAATGTGCCTACTTATTTGAGGGTTAAAGAATGAACATATCGGCTTACACACTAATAATTAACACGCTAGGAATAATTATTTGGGCAATATGCTCATGGTGTTTCTGGGTAGGAATTTCCGCATGAACGCCCCCTCGCAAGTTTGGGTATTTATTGCCTTTTTATTATTAGCGGGAGTTGAATTGCCATGAATGTTGCACAGTTGCAGTTTTTAGCAGCCAGCACCGCTGATCTTGATTGGCAAAAAGTGGGGGGAAATGAGAACCCATATAACCCCACAACACAAAGCGAATCATATACAGCCTATGAAAAAAGATGGGATCAAATTTGCTTTGAATATGATGAATTTAGAAGGGGAGCGCCATGAGTTTAGCAAAAGAAGTTTGGGATACATTAAACCACGTTAACGTAAATGACAAAAAGAAGCCCAAGGGTAAGTTCGATTATCTTAGCTGGACTTGGGCATGGTCTACCATGATGGATCATTACCCTGATACAAATTATGTATTTACAGATCGGGTATTTGCAGATGGTTCAATGGAGGTTATTTGTGAGGTCACTATTACTGTAGGCGAGGAATCATTGGCTAGATCAATGTGGCTACCTGTTAAGGATTTCCAGCACAAAGCAATACTTAATCCATCTTCTAGCGACATTAATAATTCAAAAATGCGCTGCTTAGTTAAATGTTTAGCCATGTTTGGCTTGGCAATTTACATCTACGCTGGCGAGGATTTGCCGCCAGACGAGGGTGCATCTGATTCTGCCATTGCTGCAACAGCCGCGATTACAAACGCGCTAAATAATGCAAACAACAGCGGCGCAATAAAAGCATGGAATTCAATTGATGAAAGTGATTTGCAAATAGTGTGGGAATCAATCAGCCAAAACAACCGAGACACACTAAATGTGTTGATTGCAAAAAGCCAATTAGAAAAACATGGGGCTGAATGGGAGGGTGCAGCATGAACAACATGACCCTGTTTGAAGTAACCGCTGAATATAACAACGCGCTAAATGATCTTTACGACCTAGAACAAAGTGGTGCAATTGATTCCCAAACTTTTTTAGACACCATGCAATCACTAGAGGGTGGGTTGGTAGATAAAGCTAAAAGAGTAGGCGCTTATATCCGCAATACAAAGGCAATGGCGCAGCAAATTAAAGATGCTGAATCTAATATGGCAAAGCGCCGCAAGAGCCTAGAAAGCCACGCTAAAGGGCTTGAGGATTATCTACTTAACAACATGATTGAGAGTGGAATTACAGAGATCAACAGCCCTTGGTTTGATTTGAAAATAAAGAAAACTCCAGCCGCCGTAAAGATTGCTGACAACACTAAATTACCAGAGGAATTTTTAACAATAAAGACAATAGAAGCGCCCGACAAAACTGCTTTAAAAGCTGCCCTAAATAGTGGGCAAAAAATTAACGGGGTCAGCCTTGTGGCTGGTCAAAGATTAGAAATTAAATAGGAAAATAATCATGGCTAAAGGAATTAACAAAGTAATTTTAGTGGGTAATGTTGGGCAAGACCCAGAGACAAAGGCAATGCCTAATGGCTCTATGGTGACCAATATTTCTATAGCAACCAGTGAATCTTGGACTGATAAAAACACAGGCCAAAAGCAAGAGCGCACAGAATGGCACAGAGTTGTGTTCTTTAACCGCCTTGCTGAAATTGTTAGCCAGTACACCCGTAAAGGCTCCAAGCTATATGTAGAAGGTTCTTTGAGAACCCGACAATGGGAGCAGGACGGCGTAAAAAAATACATGACTGAAATCATTGGATCAGAAATGCAGATGCTTGATTCCAAAGGAGAGAGCCAGCAACAGCATCAACAAAACACAAGCCAGCCAGCGCCCAGACAACAGCGCTCTAACGGCATGAATCATAATGGTACGCAACGCTCACCTTATGCCCAAGCACCACAGCAACAAGCACCGCAGCAACAGCCAGCGGGGTTTGATGATGAATTTGATGATGATCTACCATTCTAGGAGACTTTATGGCTATTAAACTTGATATAAGAACTAACCCATTAGCCTACGCTTCTGACCAAGAGTTAGTTGACGAGCTAAATAGAAGAGAAGCCTTAGTGAAGTGGGCGCGTAAAGCGCTTGCTCCACCGAGTAATCTTTGTAGGTCTTTTGCAAGCCCAAGCTGCGAAGTAGAAAACTGGGATTGTACCCAAAAAAACACAGTGATTAAAAGTAAGGAATTAAAATGAGCAAGTTATTGAGTAGGGATGAAATTGAAACAATTACTGATTGCGTGCAAGGAGCCGCTCAGTGCAAAGTTTTAACTGACAATAAAATATTATTTATTAAAGATAGAAACGGACTGCCTCATGTAACTTGGGAGGCTTTGCATAATCCTATTCATTTGCGCTCTAATGAAAAATTAGCGCATAATGTTGAACCAAGTTTTGATTGGATGGATTAAATATGGCCCCAAGAAAAAGAAGCAAAGGCCCAGATTGGCTCCCGTCAAGGGTCTATATGGGCAAGTCTGCCTTTGAGTATCATCCACCAAAAGGAGGAGGCATTAGGCTTGGAAAATTGTCTGAACCTAAAGAAATAATCTTAGCAAAATATAACGATTTAATTAATTTAATGGAGGAGCCTACAGGTTCCTTTGCTCAGTTAACGCGTGAGTATTTTGCGGGGGCTAGATACAAAAAAAAGAAAGTTAGAACTAAGAAAGATTACACCGCTCATTCTGAAAAAGTTTGCTTGACCTTTGGAGCAATGAATCGACACAGAATCAAACCGCATTTTATAAGGCAGTATATGGATAAGCGCGGGGTTAGCAGCGAAACTCAAGCTAATCGTGAGCATTCATTTATGAGCGCAGTATTTAGTTGGGCGTATGAAAATGGAAAAGTAGCATTTAACCCATGTATAGGAGTAAGCAAGTTCCATGAACCCCCAAGAGATCGTTACATTGAAGATTTTGAATATTATCTTGTGCTGAACGAGGCAGATATTAAATGGCCTTTACTTTATGCGGCTATGGAAATCAGTTATTTATGTGCCGCTCGCCAAGGTGATGTTTGGGATTTAGAAAAAACTGATATTAGAAAAGAAGGTATATTTATTGAGCAAGGAAAAACGGGAGTTAAACAGATAAAGGAGTGGACTCCACGACTAAGAGCCGCAGTTGATGTTGCGTTATCCGTTCAGAAAGTATCAAGCCTAAAATACCTTTTTTGCGATAAGAGGGGTAACAGGCCAAAACAAACGACAATGGCTAGCTGGTATTCAAAAGCAAGAGCGCTAGCAAAAGAAAAATATGAGGCTAGCCAAAACCAAGAATGGATAACTGATTTTACATTCCATGACATTAAAGCTAAATCAATGAGCGATTATGAGGGAGGAGATTTAAGGCATTTCTCAGGTCATAAAACAGAAGCGCAAGCTCAATCTTATAACCGAAAAATTAAGGTCACTCCAACCCTAAAAAACATCAAGCCTGTATAAATATACACCACTGGATATTAGGACTTTATATTAGGAACTGTTAGGAAGTTAGTAACCACTCCCCCCGCAGACCCCGTGAGAATGGAGGCCGAACCCAGAATCGAACTGGGGTAAACGGATTTGCAATCTGTTATGTTAATGACTATTATCAACAACTTAGCACTCCATTTCCTAACAAAATTGTACTTTTCTGCCTTTTATATGCTGGTTTTATTTAATTTTAACTACTGTATATTAGGAAAGATTATTGAGGTATTTATGAACAAAACGCACGTTCCAAAAAAACGCCCGACACTTGAAGAGGCTCAACAGATGGTTGGCGGTTATGTTGAAATGGTAGTAAATAGACCAGACCTCCAATTGTTAGTTGATGAGGATGGATTATCTAAAGATTTAGATGTTAACCATGAAGCCTCTTTTATTGCTAACCAGCGGATTGTTGGAAGTGTGGTTATTCTCAAAGATAAAGCAATGTGGGATTAATCCTTAATAAAAAAAGAGAAATAGATTATGACAGTAGCAAAATGTACAGAATGTAAAAAGTGGCACCCGACTTTAAACTTTGATCTTTATAGCGATATTGAAAGTACACCTAGAATTGGTTTTGAAATGCCAATGGATGATGAACATCTTTGGTGCGAAATCTGCGATTGCAACAATGTTTATTTTATAGAATTAGAGGATATTTTAGAAGAGGCGGTTTTAGGAAGCATTGAAAATGATCATGGAGAAAGTGCTCATCGAATAACTAAATTGCTGCGTGATTACGCCGACAAAATAGACGCAGAGGCATATAAGAATAAGTGGCGCTTGCTCAAAGAAAATCAACCCCAGATTGATTGACTATTTCTTTTTCATTACGCTATCAGCCAAACCGCCGCCAAAGTAAAACATCACAATTGTTAGCATTATCCAATCAATTTGAAATTCCGACAAAATGGCTTGAACCCCTGTCACATCCTTGCCCAAAAATGTCATTACAATTACTAGCACATAAGTTGATATGTAAGTCACACTAAACATGGTCGCCATGATACGCTGCGCGAGCTTAAATGGCGCGTAAGCACTCATTAAGTCAGCCTTTGCTTTGGTTCGAGCTTCAATCATCTCAGTGTCGCTAGTGTGAAATGAATCAATTAAATCCATTCCTTTACTGATTACATCTCCGCTGCCAAATATACTATTCAACAATCCCATGATTTTCTCCTAGCTGAAAATGGGGGCGGTCACAGAAGCCTTTCCATAATCCACCCCACTGAACCTCAATACCAAGCTCGGAAGCGCTCTGCAATACTGCCGCCGCTACAACCGCCAAATGTTCGTGATCCCATGAGGCTTTACCTGTTTCTGGGTCTATTGCGAAAACGTCCACAGCATTACCGCTTTGATGGTGAGATTTATGCCTCACCCCGTCTGCTTTAGATAACCCCTGATCAAAAAGCTCTTTCTGTTGAGCCGCCGTTCTCACGCCCCCCGACTGGGGAATCCCAAAATCATAAATGCTAATTTCAACAGCACGATCCAAAACAGCTATCAAATCAGGATTAATCCCAGCGCGATTCTTTAAACTGCTTTTGCCAAACTGATAGCTCATTTTGGTATCCCCTCTTGCAGAAAAACTAAAACCGCTGCCGCAACCGCTGCCGCTAGCCAAGCGCTTTTTTTAATAACAGATCGACCCACCGCTTGATGAAATTTATCAAATGCTTTACTCGCCGCTAGTTCAGCAATCTTGTCCATTTCAATATCAGTTAACTCTCTATCTTTCATTGATTTTATCTCTCAAAATTGTAAATCATATAAATTGAAATCCAAGCAATGCCACCTAAAGCAATAATTAGAAAAAAGGCTTTATATAAAGCGTCAAGCGTTTCTGCCCATTCAGAATCCCGCCTTGCTTTTGCTCTCGCTTGCGCCTTAACTGCGTTAGCCCTTTGTACTTTTCTTTTATTAATTCTTCGTTTGTGAGTTCCTCCTTTAGCGAGTATCCCCAAGCTTGCTGACGAACATGCTGATGCAAGTATTCTGTAAATGCTTCAGCTAATCTATCCGCAATCGCTTTTAACATAATACTATTATAGTCATCATGATCTTTTTCATAAACAGCCAATTGCTTTTCAATTCCCAGCCCTGCAGTACATACAAAGGACCCCATGTAATCTTTCCCACCTTGAGTAAGTGGTGCAACAAGATCAGCCAAACATCTATTACTTTTACTCTTTTTTCCTTGCTGACGTAAAAAATTATAAGTAGAAATTTGCTTTCCGTTTTCAAATAAATGCACATCATCACCATCTGATATTGCATCTACATCAAATTCTGTCGCATTTGATAAGAACTCATCTATTAAAATAGCACCATCTTTTATAGCTGCTCTATTTTCTTTTAGATATTTTTTTAAGCCCCTATCATTATAAACTATCTCCATAGCCCTGCCTCCTAATACATAAGATGGCCTTATTACCACAGGAAAACCTATTTGCTTAACCGAACCTTCTATCTCACTTAATTTGTAACAAATAGTGCTGTGCGGTTGTTTTAACTGCAACTTATCTAACAAATTTTTAAATCTGTCTCTATCTTCAGCTAAATCTATTTTATCTGGTGAAGTGCCAATTATTGGAATATTTGCCGCTTCTAATTCTTGCGCTAATTTTAATGGAGTTTGCCCACCATATTGTAAAATCACACCAAGCAACTCACCTTTTTGCATCTCTTTTAAAGCAATTTCTATCACATCTTCTGCCGTCAAAGGCTCAAAATATAATCTATCAGAAGTGTCATAATCAGTTGAAACAGTCTCAGGGTTGCAATTTACCATAATTGTTTCAAAGCCAGCGTCACGCAGTGCAAATGCTGCATGACAACAAGCATAATCAAATTCTATACCCTGACCAATCCGATTTGGCCCTCCACCTAAAATCA
>ENA-OQVM01000833-OQVM01000833.1-marine-metagenome-genome-assembly--contig:-NODE-833-length-44572-cov-42.662007_pt1 | contig 44572 bp, 38 predicted proteins | sample MGYA00237776_ERZ505498 | MGnify/ENA primary metagenome ERZ505498 (study PRJEB26159, sample SAMN06265151) | marine metagenome | isolation source: Helgoland LTER site | place: Germany:Helgoland, sampling...
CTGTGTAGAGCGATGTTGCCCCAGTACTCGACAAGCTCGCCGTTCCGAGACCTTGAATTGGCTGCTCACATGATTAATACATGCACGACGACGAGCGGGGCTTAGAAGTTTCCCCTTGCGGCTTCCTTCAAGATCAACTTATCGAGGGTCAAATCAGACACCGCCTTTCTCAGCCGGTCATTCTCCTTCTGAAGCCGCTTCAGTTCCTTCAATTGATCTACGCCCATTCCGCCATACTGCTTACGCCAGCGGTAATAGGTTTGTTCAACAACTCCGATCTGTCTGATCGCATCTAGACGGGCCATACCTTGCCCCATCAACACCTCAACTTGCCGTAACTTCGTGATAATCTCTTCCGGCTGTGGTCGTTTGTTCGTCATTATCGGTCCTCCGTTTCCTAAACATAGCGCTGGACCAGTTCAGATGGGGAGGCTCACTCAGCAAGTGCAGCACTGAATAAATGGTTGAAACAGTACGTTCCTGATGGATATACAATGCACAGCTTCAGACACTTAATGCGAGATAGGTTGAGAGCAGTACAATGTCCTGCAGATATCACCGACCAAATAAGTGGTTGGACGACTGATGGTGTGGGGCAGGGGTATGGTTCAGGCTATCCACTAAGTGTGCTGCAAGAATGGCTAGAGCAGGCCAAGTAGGCTAGCTTTTCAAAATCTTGAACAATAAGATGGTTTTCCAACCAACCGTTGTGAGTTTAGGCGCATGATTAAATATGTATATATCGCAGGGCCATTGTTTAATGCTCATGAGAGACGCTACCTCGAGCAGATAGCTGAAGAGTTAGAGGGGAGTGGCTACAAATGCTTTTTGCCCCACAGGGATCAATCTGGGATTGATGGCTCTGAGTTGGAAGGCACTAATTTCAGCCAAGCTACAAAGGATAAAATCTTTAACGCTGATCTGAAGGCATTAAAGGAAGCCGACCTAACAGTTGCGCTCATAACGGGTCAGGATATCGACTCTGGTACGGCGGCTGAGATTGGTTTTACATACGCTAGAGATAAACCGATCGTAGCAATTACAGCATACGAAAGACGATTTAGGAATTTGTTTGTGGATGGCATGATTAGCAAAACGGTAAATGACGTCGATGAACTTCTTCCCGCTATTTTATCAATCATTCCACAGGACTGCGTCTGAAGATTACAAAACATCTATTCTTAATGCCGCTTAAGAGTAGATGAGGTTAAGTACAATTGTCTAAGGGAAGGCTTGGCTATGAAAATTACAATTGATGGCACGCAACATGATGTGGATGTCGAAGCAGACATGCCGCTGCTGTGGGTGCTGCGGGATGAATTAAATATCAAAGGTGTTAAATATGGTTGCGGAGTAGCAGCCTGTGGGGCGTGTACGGTGCATATCGATGGTGTTGCTGTGCGTTCATGCCAAACATCTGTTGGGGATGTTGATGGCGCTGTCACGACGATTAATGGCCTTGGGACCCCTGATGCGATGCACGCGGTGCAGGCGGCATGGGCAGAACATCAGGTTGCGCAATGTGGATACTGCCAATCGGGTCAAATCATGCAGGCGGCATCGCTATTGTCGCAAAATGCTGAGCCAACGGATGCAGACATTGATGAGGCGATGTCGGGCAACATATGCCGTTGTGGGACATTTCCGCGTATTCGCGCGGCTATAAAAACGGCAGCCCAAACCATGAAAGGAGCTTAGGGATGAGCCGTTTAGGAAAAATTGCCCGCCGCACCTTTTTGATTGGGTCTGCTGCGGTTGTTGGTGGTGTGGCATTTGGAGTTTATAAATATCGTAGCGAAGGGGAAAATCCCCTGCTAGATGACTTGGGTGCGAATGAAGCTGCGATCACACCATATGTAAAGATTGATGCCAATGGCATTACTCTCATCACGCCACGCGCGGATAAGGGGCAGGGCGCTTATTCCATTCAGGCGGCCTTGATCGCCGAGGAATTGGATGTCGATCTAGATCAGATTAACGTTGATCCCGGCTCCCCTAGCGCAACCTATTACAACACGGCCATCGCCAGCGAAGCTGTGCCATTTAAACCTACTGATGACGGGGTCATGGCCCAAAGCATGCGCACAGTTGCGGATGCGGCTATGAAATTCATAGGTCTGCAGATTACGGGTGGTTCGACCACTGTGCCCGATGGGTACGAAAAGCTGCGTCAGGCGGGAGCGGTTGCACGCGAAACGCTTAAGGCAGCAGCGCATGAAAAAACGGGTGTGCATGTCACGCGTATGAAAACCCGTTCTGGCCATGTTATTCTGCCAGATGGTCAGGAACTTAGCTATCAATCTCTGGCCTCTGCTGCTGCGGACATGGATCCTGTGCGTGACGTTGAATTACGTGCAGAAAGCGAATGGCGCTATATCGGCAAACCGATGCAGCGATTGGACATTCAAGCGAAATCAACAGGAACGCAAAACTACGGTATCGATTTTGAACTGCCGGGAATGTTGCATGCAACGGTTAAGTTGAACCCTCATCAGGGCGGTGCGACGGCCACAAATTATGATGCGACTGATGCGCTAAATATGCGCGGCGTTCAGGGTGTGCATCCTGTAATGAACGGGATTGCTGTGGTTGCCGATAACACATGGCGCGCGTTTCAAGCCGCAGAGATGATCAACGCAAATTGGCCCAAATCCGATATGCCCGACACTATGGAGGGGCATTGGCAGGCACTGTCTGATGCATTTAACGAAGATCAGCAGGAAATTCAAAACCGTGATGATGGGGACGTCGAAGCCGATCTTGCCAAAGGCGATGTTCTAACGGCAGAATACCGTGCGCCTTATGTGGCGCACGCTCCGTTGGAACCGATTAATGCCACTGTTTTGATGACAGATGATCGGATTGATATTTGGACAGGCACCCAGATCCCGCGTTTTATCGAAAACAATGTCGCCAAATTGACAGGGTTTGAACGTCATCAAATTCACCTGCATGTGTTGATGATGGGCGGCAGTTTTGGCCACCGATTAGAAGACGATGTTGCGCGTCAAGCGGTGCAAGTCGCGATGGAGTACAAGGGCACGCCGATCAAACTAACGTATCGCCGTGAAGAGGATATGATGCATGACTATACCCGCCAGATCGCAATGGCTCGGGCCTCGGGGCGTGTGGCAAATGGTCAGGTTTCGGCGCTGGATCTGGAAATTGCAATGCCATCCGTTGTGGCCTCACAAATGGCGCGTCAGGGACTTTCATTGCCTGGACCAGATGCGATTATCGTGACGGGTGCGTGGGAGCAGCCCTTTGATGTTCCAAACTATCGCGTTACCGGGTATCGCGCGAAACCCTTGGCGCCGCTTAGTTCATGGCGCTCTGTTGGCGCGTCTACAAACGCCTTCTTTCATGAAGGGATGATGGATGAATTGATCTGTGCAGCCGGTGCGGATCCATTGGCGGAACGTTTGCGTTTGTGTTCACATGACCCCAGTAGAAAGGTTTTGGAAAAAGTGGGCGAGATGTCGAATTGGGGCACACCTTTGGGCGAAAATCGTGGTCGCGGGTTGGCATTTTGTTTGTCATTCGGTGTTGCCACAGCCGAGGTTGTGGACATCACAGTGACAGAAGATGGCATTCGCATCGATGATGTTTATATTGCAGCTGAGGTTGGCAAAGTCGTTGATCCGATCAACTTTGACAACTTGGTCAAAGGTGGTGTCATCTACGGCCTTGGGCACGCAATGAATTGTGAAATCACCTACACGGATGGTATCGCTGAACAGGATAATTTCTGGTCACATGAAGGGATGCGGATGCACCAAACGCCTCGTATTCATGTGGCGGGTTTGGAAAATGGCAGTAAAATTCGCGGTATCGGGGAGCCCCCTGTTCCGCCTGCGGCCCCTGCCTTAGCGAACGCTATTTTTGATGCAACGGATCAGCGGTTGCGGGAAATGCCGTTTAGCAAGTTTGTGGATTTTGCATAAAACCCTGCGACAGAAAACAAAATAGGGGCTGGTGAAAACCAGCCCCTGTTTATTGCTTATCCCAACAATATTTAGTTGCGCGTTCCTGCAAAGCGTTCCTGCGGGCACTGTCAGACAAAACTAACTTGAGACGGGCCGGGTGAGCCCTGAGATCATCCGCTTGGGGGTGATGCTATACGTTCGTTTCCCGCTCTCACTTCGTGACGTGGAATATTTATAGAGTGTCTTTGTTTGTTTGTGGACCGCTTTTGGGACCGCTTTTTGGAATATGAGTTGTTTCAAATAATTGATAATAAATGCTTTTACTAAATTAGTTCTGCCGTGTGGGGGCACCACTTAAATCAATAACTTAGCAGTCATATTGGCGCAATAATCAGTGATTTCTCGCCCAAAAGGTTTCACTTAGGTTTCATCGTTAGCCTGGCTCAGTTGTTATTTGGTGGGTCTAGGCGAGCCAGAACCCATATCTCATCTAAAACTGAAGCCTTGTTTAGTGTCGTAACTATGACGCAGCGTCTGAAGTGCAGATATTTGACCGCTGAAAAGTAGGGGTTACTGTGCCTAATCGCTACAGTTGAGCCGCAGGACCACGGACAGGGGCCCCCCATCATAAGGCCCCGCGTCTCGGACCACGGGCCTTTAGTATTAGCGTTGTAAATTTATTCGGGGGTAATTTTGTTTGGTAACACCACCTCTATTCACGCACCAATTTCGAGCTAACCCGTGCCGCTGCTCTCGCTGAGTGGCGTCAATTATTGCGCGCATAGATTTAGGCTGTGCCTGCAATACGATGCGAGTTCTCATGTCGTCTTACAGCATCCTTTTAATTAGTCTTACAGCACCATAGAGTCAGGTTTCGTGAAGCCCTATCGATCCGCGAGGTCTGCCATAAGAAAACGAGACTACAATTAAAGGGGCCTTCACGTATGATATGGGGGGGCCTTGGGCACCTTTGCAGTTAGATGGTGGGGTAGCATGCAGTACAATCTGATAACTCTGAAAATGTTCTTGACCGTTGCCAGAACGGGGAGCATTTCTCAAGCATCTGAAGCTGAGAACATAGCTGCTTCAGCCATTAGCAAACGCATCTCAGATTTAGAAGATCAGATTGGAACTCCACTGTTTTATCGGCAAACACGGGGGGTTGAGTTGACACCAGCGGGGCATGAACTCGCCCGGCATTCCTCGAACCTATTCCGATTGGTGGAACGTATGGAAAACCAGATGCATGATTTTGCAACCGGAGCTAAAGGTTCAGTTCGTATTGCGGCAAATACATCAGCAATCACGCAATTTCTTCCTGAAGATCTGGCTGGTTTTGCAGAGAATTACCCAGATGTAAGGATTGACCTGAGTGAGAGAACCTCTGAGGAAATACTTACCGCCGTACGAGATGGTTTGGCAGATCTAGGAATTTTTTCGGGGATGGTCGAAGAACCAGAACTGGAGGTTCTTACCTATCGTCTTGATACATTGGTGGTGGTAATGGGCAAGGAGCATCCTTACCGGCCTGACCATCCGGTTAAATTCGCTGAGTTTGCCAAACTTGATATGGTGGGTTTGCAAAGTGGCAGCTCATTGCAGGCTTTTCTGGAGGTGTGTGCCGGTGAACAGGGGCTGACACTTAAAACGCGTGTTGAAACTCTTAGTTTTGATGGTGTGCGTCGGATGGTCGAAGCCGGTCTAGGTATCGCAGTGCTGCCACTCGGAGCCGTCGAACCTTACCTCGAAAGTGCCCAGTTGCGGATGCAGGAAATTGATGAAGATTGGGCAGTTCGGACGCTCAAGCTTGCCGTTAAAGACTTGAGTGCAGTGTCTAACGCCGTTCGAGCCTTGGTGGAGCATCTGATCGCCCAAAATTTGACTGACAAATAGTTCAACTTTTCTTTCCAATCGGTGTCAACCGCTACATTGGGGCATCACTGACCGGCCAAAATTTGCCTTATTAACAGGTTTTTGCTCACTTTTTCATATTGCCATCCCTAACGGTGATACCCCCATTCGGAATTTGAGACTCCTGAAAGCGGCTATCCAAGCGTTACCCATAGTTTGTACTTCAAAAAAAACCCTATGGGAGGATAAGATGAAAAGAACGTCCAGAGTAATTACCAGTGCTGCTATACTTGCTTGCGTCGTGGCCACAACGGCATACGCCGAAAAGATCAAAATTAATATGCCATCGACATTCGCTGGTTCACTAACTCAACTCGGTACAGCCGGTGTACGATTTTCAGAAACTGTAAATTTGATCTCTGGTGGCGATATTGAGGTTAAATTCTATGATCCGAACGCTCTGATTCCACCATTAGAAATTTATGACAATGTATCCACTGGAGCGGTGGATGCAGGTTGGTCAACCTCGGGTTATTGGGGGTCTAAAAACTCGGCCTTGAACTTGTTTGCTGCCGTACCTTTTGGTCCAGGCCCAGGTGAATATCTGGCATGGATGTGGAATGGGGACGGTGAAAAGCTTATGAACGAACTTTACCATCCCGTAGGCATCCACGGACAAGTTTGCGGCATCGTCTCGCCGGAAACCTCCGGCTGGTTTAAAGAAGAAATTAATTCAGCAGAGGACCTGGCAGGGTTGAAAATGCGCTTTTACGGCCTTGGTGCCTTGGTGATGCAGAAAATGGGTGTCGACACCCAGCTTCTAGCCGGTGGCGACATCTATCCGGCGTTGGAGCGTGGCACCATCGATGCAACCGAATTCTCGATGCCTGCAATCGACCAGAACCTTGGATTTTATAATCTGGCCAAACACAACTATTTTCCCGGTTGGCACCAACAGTCGACCATTCAGGAACTTCTTGTGAATAAGGCCGTTTGGGACGGCATGACGGATCAGCAACGTGCGATCATCACGACGGCATGCCGCGCGACTGTAGCAACGCAGCTGGCAGAGGGTGAAGCCATTCAAGGCAAGGCGCTACTTGAAATGCGTGCTGAAGGTGTGACGACCCACCGTTGGCCAGATGAATTCCTCGACACGCTTGAGGCTGAATGGGACGGGATTGCAGTTGGGATGGCTGCGGAAAATCCCGATTTTGACCGGGTGTGGAAGAACCTTCAGGCATTCCGTGCTGACTACAAAGTCTGGAAAGATCTGGCCTACCTCGATTGATGGGCTGAGATTAATCAAAGAACCCGGCTGACAGTCAGCCGGGTTTACTCATTTTCAACTCGAAAAACTAAGGAAGGGGTATCCAATGGAAAGCGCTTTGACGGTCAGCCGCGCAATCGACGCGTTTCTCTGGGTTATGGCCAAGATGGGCGCTTGGTGCGCGCTGCTTCTTGTACTCGTTGTCACCTATGACGTGACTACACGTTATCTGGGCGTACCCAAGGTGTTTGGATTGACCTCAACAATGTTGCAGGAATCGGAGTACTGGCTGCATAGCTTTCTGATCGTTTTGGTCGTGGGCTATGCCTATACAAAACAATCCCACGTGCGCATTGATTTGATCCGAGAGAATCTGTCGGACCGTACCAAGTACATGATCGAAGTGGCGGGCATCCTGCTTGCATTGATCCCCTATTCCTTTCTGGGGGCCTGGTTGTCCTGGCCCTATGTCGTTCGGTCTTTCACGTCTGGTGAGATTTCAAAATCTCAAACCGGTTTGACAGACCTGTGGATCCTGAAAAGTGGGTTGATTATCCTGTTCGTTCTAATCGGACTGGCTGGGATATCCCAACTCATTAAGTCAATCGCAGGACTGGCCGGAAGGCTTCCTGATGACATGAAAGCAACGACAATCGGGGGTGGCCACTGATGGGCATTATCGAACTCCTCCCGCTGTTGATGTTTGTTGCTCTTGCGTTCCTGCTGTTCAGCGGCTTTCCGGTAGCCTGGGTTCTGGGAGGCGTTGGTCTGGGCTTTGGCCTGATTGGTATTGTCGCAGATGAACTTAACTTCATTCAGTTCTCCACACTGCCGTCGCGTATTTTCGGCGGTGTCATGGAAAACCTTATCCTGACAGCGATACCGATGTTTGTGTTCATGGGCACGATGCTGGAGAAATCTGGAGTTGCGCGCGACCTTTTGAACTGCCTTCAAATTCTGATGCGGCGTGTTCCGGGCGGTCTTGCACTATCTGTGACCATCATGGGAACCATTCTGGCTGCTACCACCGGCATCATTGGGGCTTCTGTCATCATGATGAGCCTGCTGGCCCTGCCGATCATGGTCGAACGCAAATATGATCACGCCCTTGCAACCGGCACAATTGCAGCCTCCGGGACGTTGGGCATTCTAATCCCGCCGTCCATCATGTTGGTGATCATGGCGGACTTGCTGTCACGTTCAGTGGGCAACTTGTTTGTGGCGGCGGTCTTCCCCGGCCTTATTCTGGCGACGCTTTATATGGGCTATATCGTCATTCGCTGTTGGATAAATCCGTCTTTGGCACCGCCAATATCTGAGGCTCTAGGCCCGCAAACGCGTGGTGGCATAGCGGTCATGATCCTGCGCAGCTTTGTCCCACCTGTCATCCTGATCGGCATGGTGCTTGGCTCGATCCTAGGGGGTGTTGCAACCCCGACAGAGGCGGCTGGCGTTGGGGCCTTAGGCGCGATCTTACTAGGGTTCTTCAATCTGGTGATCCTGCCCTCGATGGGTGTTAAGGACTTCACACTTGAGGGGCCAGATGCCAGCACGCAATCTGCCACCGTTATTGCTACATCTTTGTGGAGAAAGCTGGTGCAGTTCGAACGCACGGTGTCCGGCGTGGTTGACAGTACGGCACAAACCAATGCGATGATCTTCGGCCTGTTCGTCGGCGCGACCTTCTTTAGCTACATCTTCCGCGCGCTTGGAGGTGATGATCTGGTGATCAGTACTGTTGAGGCGATGGGTCTTGGCCCATGGGGTTTGTTGTTCCTACTGCTTGGTTTGGTCTTTGTGTTGGGGTTCTTCTTTGACTGGATCGAGATCACGCTGATCGTGCTGCCCGTCTTCGCACCCATTATCGCACAATTGGATTTTGGCGATCATGTCTCGCGATTTGATGTCGTGTATTGGTTCGCAATCCTGATTGCCATCAACCTGCAAACCTCGTTCTTGACGCCGCCCTTTGGTTTTGCGCTCTTTTACCTCAAGGCGGTTGCGCCGCCGGAAGTAAAGATCCAACAGATCTATCGCGGCATCATCCCATTTGTGATATTGCAACTGTTTGGTCTGACACTAGTGATCCTGTTTCCAGAGATCGCGCTTTGGCTTCCCAGAGTGTTGCTCAACTAAACATATGATTGATTATATTTGGCAGGTGCGGCACCTTTGCGGCACCTGCCTTGTCGTTTGTGAGAAAGCTATTGATAGCCGAAACTCTTCCATTGTTTCTGTTTGTACTGGCTGGGTTGTTTTCGCCTGGCCCGAATGTCGTCATGCTGACCGCATCGGGTGCAAGGTTCGGGTTCAGGGCTACGGTTCCACACCTGCTGGGCGTTCCGTTTGGGACTGGCATGTTGGCCGCTGGAAGCGCGCTTGGGCTGAGCACACTTTTGTTGACCTTACCGGCACTAAAACTGCTGTTTCAAATAGGGGCCGCTCTTTGGATTTTGTGGCTGGCATGGCAGACAGCCTTGGCAGGGCGCACCGAAAGAACACAAGACCATGGGTGCCCATTTACTTTTCGTCAGGCAGTTCTGTTTCAGGCCGTAAATCCCAAAGTCTGGGCGATCACGCTTGCGGCCTCAGCAGGATTTGGCATTGGGCTTGCCCCCCATCAAGAAGCACTGCGCTTGTTCGTTGTTTTCGCGGGCATCAATTTGGGTGTGTGCCTGTTTTGGACAACACTTGGCCATTTGCTTTCTGATTTCTTGCGTTCCGAAAATGTTTGGCGCGCTTTTATGACTTTGATGGCCGCATTGATGGCCAGCACAGTCATTCTGATATTTGCTTAAACGCGACATCGGATTAGCGCATGATGAAGGGATTGGCGACCGCGGAAGCCGTTGAAATCATAATGCTCTTGGTTTGTAGATACTGGTAAATCGCGTTCTGGCCGTTCTCACGACCCAGTCCGGAATTCTTGTAACCGCCCAGCGGGGTCATGTAGCTGATCACGCGGTAGGTGTTTGCCCAAATGGTCCCCGCCTGAAGTCGTTCCGAGAAATGTTTGATCTTGCGAATGTCCTGCGTCCACACCCCCGCAGCAAGGCCATAACTGCTGTCATTGGCGATGCTCAGCGCTTCATCAGCGCTGTCAAAGGGAATGACAGACAGAACTGGGCCAAATACCTCTTCCTGTGCAATGCGCATGTCGTTGCGTACTCCGCCAAAGATGGTGGGTTCCACAAACCAGCCATTGCCCAACTCTGGCCGGTCGGGTCTGCGGCCGCCCATCAGGGTCTCCGCGCCTTCGCCTTTGGCGACGTCGATGTAGCCCAGAACCTTTTCCAGTTGTTGCTCGGTCGTGACCGGACCCACCTGGGTGTCAGTATCCATCGGGTCACCTATCCGCGCGGTTCTGGCGAGCTTCAGTAATTTGTCGAGGAACGCGTCATGGACACTGTGCTCGACCAACAGGCGTGATCCGGCGATGCATGTTTGGCCCGAGGCGGCGAAAATGCCCGAGATTACGCCGTTTACAGCATTGTCCATTTCAGCATCGGCAAAGACGATATTGGGGGATTTTCCACCCAGTTCCAGCGTCACCTTCTTGAACGTCCGCGCGGCGACCTCTGAGATAAGCCTTCCTGTCTTTTCAGAACCGGTGAAGGCCACTTTGGCGACATCTTCATGTTCGACTAGGCTGGCACCGACTTCTGCACCAAATCCTGTCACCACGTTGAATACACCTTTGGGCAAGCCAACCTGATCCACGATCTTTGCCAGTTCCAATGTCGAGGCCGAGGTGAATTCCGACGGCTTCGCGATAAACGTATTGCCAGCCGCCAACGCCGGAGCGAGTTTGTAGGCCAACAACAACAACGGCGAATTCCACGCGGTGATACCAACACAGACACCCAGAGGCTCATAACGGGTGAAGTTCAGCATATCGGGTTTATCAATCGGGATTACGCTGCCTTCGATTTTGTCGGCAAGACCCGCGTAGTAATAGAACCACTCGGGCACGTATTTCAGCTGAAAGAACATTTCGTTGAACAGTTTGCCGTTGTCCTGAACCTCGGTGCGGGCCAGCGCCTCGGCGTTATCGGCAATCAGGTCACCCAGCTTGCGCAACAAATGTCCGCGATTGGTGGCCGTCATGCCCGTCCAATCGTCCGAGCGAAAGGCACGTATCGCCGCTGCAACAGCGTGATCTGCATCCTCTTGCTGCCCACGAGGGATCACGGCCCAAGGCGCACCCGTGTAGGGGTTCTTGCTTTCGAATGTCTCTTTGCCCGCGGCATCTGTCCACGCGCCGTCGATATACATCTGGTAGGTTTTCATGTATTCTCTCCGATTGAAAACCCGTCAGAGGTCCGCGGGTTTAAGTGTTTTGCCCAGGATCATGTCAGCGGCTTTTTCCGCGACCATCATCACAGGTGCATTGGTGTTGCCTGAAGGCATGACAGGCATGACCGAGGCATCCGCGACGCGCAGCCCCTGCAGGCCACGCACCCGAAGCTGGCTGTCGACGACGGCACCCGGATCCCCATCTGGCCCCATTCGAGCAGTTCCGATCATGTGGTAGACCGTGATGCCCTCGCGCCGCGCCCAATCCAGTAACTCGTCATCGCTTTGCAGATCTTGATCAGGGTTGGTTTTGCCTGTCAGCCAAGGCTGCAGAGGCGCTGTTGTCATCAGCTTGCGCCCCAAGTGGATTGAGCGCAGCAGCACCTGCTGATCGCGCGGATCAGAAAGGTAGTTCGGATTTATCTCTGGCGGATCAAACGGATTGCGCGACACAGGTCGTACATACCCATGGCTTTCTGGACGCATTTGCCAGACGCCAACAGTCATCCCCGGCATATTGTCCAATAGGCCAACGGTACCTTCGCGGAAGCTGGCAGGCGTCATCACATATTCAAGATCCGGGGTTTCCAGCGCATCTGAGGATTTCCAGAACAGATGTGTCAGAGATGGACTGACAGACAACAGGCTGGGACGGCCCCAAAGCCATTTCACAACCTCAAGCCCCAACGGGAGACCCCGCGCCATTGAATTGAAAGTTTTGACGCCCTTCAGGGTCGATACCATGCGCACGCCATAGTGGTCGCGCAGATTATTACCGACGCCGTGTAGATCGACCCGTACCTTAATGCCCAGATCGCCAAGAACTTCGGCAGGACCAATGCCTGATAATTGCAGCAGTTTGGGCGTGTTCAGCGCTCCTGCACACAAGATCACCTCGCGCCGTGCACGCACCTCAACTGCATTGCCCTCGCGCCCGTCGCGCAGATATCGCACACCATTGGCGCGGGTGCCCTCGAACAAAATTTCAGCCACCTGCGCATTAGTGTGTATATCAACATTGGGCCGCTTGCGGGCTGGACGCAAAAACGCTTTGGCCGCGCTATAGCGATAGCCTTTGTGGATAGTGCGCTGGAAATACCCGGTTCCAGCCTGATCGCCACTGTTATAGTCAGGATTGCGCGGGATGCCCATTTGGGCGGCACCTTTAATAAACGCCTCACAGACGGGATGGATCAGATCAAGATCGGTGATCGGCATCTCACCGTCGCGCCCACGCACCGCGTCGTCACCTGGCCCAATGCGCCGCTCGGAGCGTTTAAAATAGGGCAGTACATCGCCGTAACTCCAACCCGTGTTGCCCATCTGCGCCCAGTTGTCGTAGTCCGCACTTTGACCGCGCACATAATTCAATCCGTTGATAGAACTCGACCCGCCAAGCACACGGCCCTGCGGTAAGGGGAAGCTTCGGTTTGCGGTTGCAAGTTCTGGTTTGGATTTAAAGTTCCATGTCATTTTGGGTGAGTAAATGTTCTTGATGTACCCAGCAGGGATATGGATGAACGGATGTCGATCCTTGGGGCCTGCCTCAAGCAAACAGACCGAAGCTCCATCTGCACTCAGACGGTTCACCATGATCGACCCAGCAGTGCCACCGCCGACAACTATATAATCAAAGGTATCTGCCTTACTGGCCATGATAGCTCCTGATCATGACATATGCGGTGCTTAACCTGCTCATTTCAACAATTGTTCTTCCATGCTGGTGCGCAGCTTATAGGCATCCGTGGTTCTGTCTATTTTGATGTCATCCCAGGTGATTGCTGCACCTTCCTTTACGGCCCGGATCAGTGGCACATTATGTGCTAGTCCCAGCGGCACATTGCCTTGCCGTACCGAAGATACTGCGGGCCGCAAACCGCCCGATACCGTATAGCCGCCTTCTCCGTCCAGCATCTCGCCCACGGCCAAATCGCGCTTGGCAACTGCGGCACAATCGGCATTAAAGCAAATTGCGGCACCTGTTGCCTCTGCTCTCAGCGCCACCGACGCAACCGACACAGCGAGTTCCAAACCAATCATATGCCAGCGCTTGTAGAGCGTCATATATTTTCCCGAGGGATCGGTCACGACCTTGTATTCCTCGAAGCAGTTTTTCAGATATTCGGTATCGGCCTCGAACACGACCCAGACGCCTTTGCGAATATCATAGGGGATCTGTTCGCCTTCGCGGGTCAGACAGGACACGACGTCAACCAGTCCCTTGCGCTCCAACACGCCCCCTTCTGATTTTGGCCGCATCAGGGTGGGGATGTCGTCGATCCCACCTGGAGGGAAGATCAACCCGTTCTCGGGTGCTTCCAGCCCGGTCGCATTGGCAATTGCAGCAGATTCAATGGCCGGTTTCGACCCGTCAAGAAAGGCGTTGAACATCTTGGGGTTCAGGCGTCCACGCTCGGCCTGTTCACTGGTCAGGCCCCAATGTTCCCAAACCGTGTCGGGTGTTGATTGGCGAAAATGTGGCAACCATTTGTGGCCGCGGCCAGCAGCCACTACGCTAAAGCCACAGGTGCGCGCCCAATCGACCAGATCACTGGCCAACGCAGGCTGGTCGCCATAAGCCATTGAATAAATCACGCCGGCCTCGGCCGCTTTCTGGGCCAGACCGGGACCGCAGAACGCATCCGCTTCGACGGTGACGTTGATCACGTTCTTGCCCTGCGCGAAGGCTGCCAGACAGTGCGTCACAGCGGCCAGCGGATTGCCGGTTGCCTCGATGACAATGTCGACTGCCGGATGGGTAATCATCGCCTGCCAGTCATCGCCTACATAGGTTTTGCCCGAGATAGCAGCGTCATTAAGGCTTACCGCGCTGTGGGCTTCATCGGACCAGCCAGCCAGCTTCATATTGGATTTTGCGTTTGCCGGGATGAGGTCAACCACACCCACGATGTGAATGGCGGGGATGCGCAAGGCTTGCGCCAAAAACATTGTGCCGAATTTTCCAGCCCCGATCATCCCAATCCGAATAGGGTTACCGAGGGCTGCGCGTTCCTGCAATTTCTTGAAAAGATTCATGGGGTCACCTTATTTTCTGGTTTTGCCGGATTGCGTGAGGAAATCGAAATCACAGCCATCAGGAGCCTGAAGGACTGCTCGTTCATAAAGCGCTCGATAGCCGCGCTTGTGCCCTTCGAGTGGAGCGAATTCACCAAGTCGGTTGGCGATTTGCTGATCTGGTACCAATAGGTTAATGGATTTGTCTTTCACCGACAGGCGAATGCGATCGCCGTTTCGAACAGCCGCCAATGGCCCGCCGGCTCCTGCCTCGGGAGAAATATGCAGAACGATTGTGCCAAAGGCGGTACCCGACATACGCGCATCCGAAATGCGCACCATGTCTTTTACACCAGCCCGCGCCAGTTTTTTTGGGATCGGCAAATAACCTGCCTCGGGCATGCCTGCGGCGATCGGGCCCGCGCCTTTCAGCACCATGATGTCACCCGCTTTGATATCTAGGTCAGGGTCATCAACGCGCTTGGCAAGGTCTTGCAGACCCTCGAAAACGATGGCGCGACCTTCGGTTTCAAAAAGAGCGGGTGTTGCTGCTGCGCGTTTGAAAATGGCACCATCGGGGGCGATATTGCCTTTGAGCGAGATTAACCCGCCTTGATCCGAGACAGGCTTCTCAAATTCTCGGATCACTCGGCGATCGACCCAATCCATTTCTGGTTCCAGTCGATCCCCCAGAACCTGACCGGTCACATCGACCGTATCAAGATGCAGCAGATGGCGGATTTCACGCAAGATTGCGCCCACTCCCCCGGCTGCAAAGAAGTCTTCCATATAACCGTCGCCTACTGGTTTCAGGTCCACCAGCACAGGCGTCTCATCTGAAATCTGGTTCAAACGCGCGTTTGGAATGCGAATACCCAAGCGCCCGGCCACCGCGGTCAAATGCACGATCGCATTCGTCGAGCCACTGACGGCCATCAAAACCCGAAAAGCGTTTTCGACCGATTTCTCCGTAATGATCTCGCTGGGCAGGCGCGGATTAGTTATCAGATCGACTGCTGTTTTACCGCTGAACTCAGCCGCGACCAGCCGATCCGAATGCACTGCTGGGATTGCCGCACTTCCAGGCAACGACATACCTAGCGTCTCTGCAATGCATGCCATTGTGCTGGCCGTACCCATGACCGCACAAGTGCCGGCAGTTGTCGCCAAACGCCCTTCAACAACGTCGATTTCTTCGCGCTCGACCTCGCCCGCGCGGTATTTGCCCCAAAACTGGCGGCAATCTGTGCAGGCACCCAGCCGCTCACCCCTGTGGCGACCTGTCATCATCGGGCCTGTAACCAGTTGCACAGTTGGGATGTTGGCCGATGCGGCACCCATCAATTGAGCGGGCACCGTTTTGTCACAGCCACCGATGAGCACAACAGCATCCATCGGCTGCGCGCGCACCATTTCCTCGGTGTCCATGGACATCAGGTTACGATAGACCATGCTGGTGGGGTTCAGGAAAACCTCACCAAGGGATGTTGTGGGAAAGGGTCTTGGCAATGCGCCCGCCGCCAGAACACCCCGCGAAACTGCTTCGACAAGCTCGGGCATTGTGCGATGGCAGTTGTTGAAACCTGATCCCGTTTCGGCGATGCCGACAATCGGCTTGCGCAGCATTTCCTTTGACAAGCCCATGGACCGCGCAAAGGATGAGCGCAGGTATTCGGCAAAATCCTTATCGCCGTAATTGGTCAATCCGCCGCGAATGCCGTGTTCTTCACTCATGCTTTGTGCTCCTTGAATGTGGTCGCGCGAAAATCCGTACCGAGCAAACGCTCAAACACTAGGATCATTCCACCTTTGTCCTTGTCGCCATGGCCTTCCAACAGGGCCTGCTGATAGGTTGCCGTTGCTGCGGCCAAAACTGGTGTGGGGAAGTTGTGGCGTGCAGAAATCTCTGAGCCGCTGATCAGGTCTTTGTAGGCAGCCTGCATGGGGTAACCCTTGCTGAAATCGCCTTGCAGGATATTTGGAACGAAAAATTCCGAGGCATAGCTCCGGCCGGTTCCGGAATTCACCACCTCTGCAACCTGCTCGGGATCAATCCCCAATTTAACCGACAGAGGCAGAATCTCTGCGAGGGCCGCCGCGTTGATATCAAACAACAGCTGATTGACCAGCTTGGTCAGCTGCCCTGCGCCCGCATCGCCCATGTGCAGAATCTTGGATGCCATAGTGGAGAGCGCTCCCTGAACTTCTGCCAGATCGCTTGCGTCACCACCAACCATCATAGTCAGCGAACCGTCCTCGGCTCGCTTTTGCATGCCGGAAACCGGCGCGTCGAGAAATCGTAGGCCAGCAGTCTGTAGGCGGTCCCTGATTTCCAACGTCGCGCCATATTCAATGGTGCTGGTGTCAACAACGACCGTGCTTGGTTTCAAGTGTTGCGCCAATCCTGTATTTGAATCGAACAGCGCACTATCGACGATCTTTGCAGCAGGAAGGCATGTAATCAGGACATCAACGTCAGAAAATTGGTCGAGCTTGTCTGCTCTTTTAGCACCGTATCGCTCAACTTTGGCAATGGCGCTTGCATTTTGGTCATAGACCAATACATCATGATCGTGAGCTAGGTTGATCGCCATTGGCGCTCCCATTTGTCCTAATCCAACAAAACCAAACCTCATCGATTACTCCTCTCTATTTATGACGTGTTTGTACGCTATCATCACTTTCGGTTTTACAAGGCATACCGAATGGCGACCCCCCCATTCGACTCTTGTGGGTTCACATTGAGAAGTTTTCATAATTGGGAGTGGTCTCGAATTGACCGTGAGTTGTCTGGTAAGATCAAAAAAGATATAAATAAAAAATCTGTTCGTTGGCGTTTTAAAATGAATCCACTTAAGACGCACAGGACGGGTTTGCATCCCCGTCCAATGACGAAACACTCCCCATTTGCCACATGAAACCTGGCCAGGGGTTCCTGGACCATCTTGCTTAGGCCCGTGGACCGGGAACCAAGAGCCGAAGGCCCCATCGGACAATAGAGCGCGCTCCTGCGTTTCTGCCTTCAGTGTTGCATGAGCCAAATCCGCGTTGGTTAGTTTTGCTCGGGCCGCGGTCCGTGGATCAACGGCAAGGGTTACTGTGCCCGATCGCTGCAGTTGAGATTGAGGCCTGCGGACCGCCCCACCCCTGTTCTAGGGCCTCGCGTCTCGGACCACGGGCCTTTAGTGTTAGCGTTGTAAATTCATTCGACGTTGGTTTTGTTTGCCAGCACCAACTGAGGAAGCAGACATTGCTTAGGCTAAGCATCAACGACTGTTATGCGGACAAACCCGACCTTGACAAATTGACTTTAAAAGTCTGCTTTTGGAAAGGTCGTTTCTGTTCAACTCCTCCTACGCAGCGCGAACCAGTTTTCTGCAACACCTTGGCGAAACCCCGTCACTTGCAAATAAGTGCCGAAGCTTATGTGCCTAATCGCCGAAATCGGCGTTTGATCCTTATACAGATCAACCTTGCACTCGATGCAGTCACCGCTCTTGACCGGTCCTGGAGGCGCAGCATCGAGTACCGGTAAGGGCTTGTTCCGGCAGCCCTCTGCGATGGCCGAGTCAAAGAGATTGATGATGTCCGGTTACCCGTTCCAACCGGCGAAAGGTGTCAGCCTGCTCCCCGAGCCTCTGTCTGACATTTGATGGCTTGCCTTGGAGCATACGGTAATTGGCCTCCCACCGAGCGCGGCTCAAGCCAGACGCTGGCATTCTATCAAACTTCGCTTATCGATTGCGGATTTGCGAAAAGGTGGCCCTTTTTCCAACGCGTTAACACAGCGCTCGTCAGGGCGGGCATGGATTTCTCCGGCTCTTTGGTTCTTAGGAAAGCCATTAAAAGCAATCTGCATATTATATATAATATTGACATTATAACTCTCCCGGGTAAGCTGTTTTGGACGAGACTGTGCCGGAAGACGCGGCAGCACAAGCTTCATGGGAGAAAAACGTGATAAAATTCAATAAGTTAACGGCATTCGCTCTGTCGGCATCCATTCTGACTGCAGGGAGTGTATTCGCTGAGCAAAGGCTCAGCATGGCGACTTCTTGGGGCGGCGGTCCACCGCTGGAGTGGGCGCAAGGCTTTGCTGATCTGGTGGGTGAAATGACCGATGGCGAGGTGACGATCGAAGTCTTCACCGCGGGCACTTTGGGAAGCCCGTTAAAGGTCGGTGAAACAGTCAGAAACGGTGTCGCCGAAGCCGGTCACACCTTCATTGGCTACGAATACGGGGCGGACAAGACAACCGTTCTGTTCGGCGGGCGTCCCGGCGGGTTGACCGCAGATCAGATGCAGCATTGGCTCAGCCAGGGTGGTGGTGCAGAGATGTGGCGCGAGTACCGGATGGAAACCGCCGAACTCGTCGCATTCCCCTGTGCCTACATTCCGCGGGAAGGCGGGATGTTCTCAAGCAGACGCGTCCAAAGCGTCGGCGATTTCGACGGGCTCAAACTGAGAACCGCTGGCGCATGGTCTGAAATTGCCGCGGGTCTGGGTGTCGCGACCGTTGTGACGCCGGGTGCCGAGGTCTATCAGGCGCTCGAGCGCGGTGTCGTGGACGCCGTGGAATGGTCGGCGCTGTCACTCAACCAGTCTTCGGGCTTCCATAAAGTTGCGCCCTACATCGTTCTTCCCGGTTTTCACCAATCGACCGTCGTAATGGAATGCAGCTTCAATACCGAAGCCTGGGATCAGATCAGCGAACACAACCAGAACATGATCGAACATGCGGCCTATATTCAGGCGCACCGCGTGTATGAGCGGACGGGGAACGCGGATGCCGATGCCTACGCATTTTTCGAGGAGGCTGGTTCAGAATTTGTGACCGTCGATGACGAGGTTCTGGCGAAAGTTGCGGAACTGACCACTGAGTGGGAAGATGCGAATGCCGCAGAGCTTGGAGGCTGGTTCACCCGAGTTCTGGAAGACCAGCGCGCCTTCCAAGCCCGGTGGGTCAACGCGCATGAGTATCGCGATAGCAAGCCCTCACAGTGACCAAGAGGGTTTTGGGACAGGGGTCTCGCCGATTTTCATCGGCACCCTTGATCTCTGCCTGTATCTGATATCTCAAGCCGGCCGTCCGGGATCCTGCATATATGCTCACCATCGTTCGCCTGATCAATCTTGTAACTTGCGGCACCGGCAAGGTGGTTGCCTGGCTCATCGTCCCGCTAGCCGGGTCCATGCTGTGGGAGGTCGTTTCCCGATATGTCTTCGCGCGGCCCACGATCTGGGCTTACGAAGCAGCCTATATGCAGATGGGGGCACTGTTCCTGCTGGGCATTGCCTATGTCAGCCAGACCGATGGCCACGTGCGAGTCGATCTGTTCTATCATCGGTTTTCGGCACGTAAGAAGGCGCTTGTGGATCTGATTGGCCTCTTGCTGATCGCACCACTTGTCATCTGGCTGTGTTTTGGCCTTTGGGACTACTTCGAGCGAGCCTTGAACAGCGGCGAGCGATCGGGTCAGAGCATCTGGAACCCGGTGGTTTGGCCTGCGCGGTTGACGTTCTGGCTGGGCTTCATGCTCTTTGCCGCTCAGATTGTCGCCGACATCCTGAATGCGCTCTGCACACTCATAACCGGCCGTGTGGCCAAGCGGACCTCCTGATGGATATCGCACTTCTCATGTTTCCGGCCTTGCTGGTGTTGCTGCTGGTCGGGATACCGGTCGCCTATTCGCTCTTTGCCGTCTCGTTGGTGTTCGGGTTCATCCGCTTCGGCGACAAGGCGGTGTTTCAGTTCGTCTCCAAAGTTCAGGATGTAGGCGGAAACTACATCCTCGCCGCGGTCCCGCTTTTTGTGTTCATGGGGTGCATGCTTGAACGCGCTGGAATTGCAGAGAGACTGTTCGAGGCGCTCTATCTCTGGACCCGTCGCCTGCCTGGAGGCCTTGCCGTTGGGGCGGTTTTGCTGGGAGTAATCTTTGCTGCGGCCAGCGGGGTGGTGGGTGCCACGGAAACCGTCATCGGGCTTTTGGCGATCCCCATCATGATGAAGTACGGATACAACAAGTCGCTGATCGCGGGCACAATCTGCGCAGGCGGATCGCTTGGCACTGTGATCCCGCCGTCAGTATTGGTGGTCATTCTGGCACCGATCGCGGATGTGTCTGTGGGGGATCTTTTTGCCGGTCTGCTTTTCCCAGGTCTTCTGATGGCGATGCTTTTTGTTCTCTACATCGTAATCAGATGTGCGTTGAATCCGGCGCTTGCCCCTCATGAAATGGCCGATAAAGGCCCGGAAGTGCCTTTGTTGACGATGATCCGGATGACTGTTCTTGCCGTGCTACCCCCGCTTTTTCTGATCTTCACAGTTCTTGGAACAATCCTGATGGGCCTTGCGACGACGACAGAAGCGGCAGCCTGTGGCGCTGTTGGCGCTACATTGCTGACCCTGATGAACAGGCGATTGAGCATTCAGGTGCTGGGCGATGCGGCGCAAAAGACCGTGCGGATCACGGTGATGATGCTGACCATCCTGCTTGCGGGCAGCATGTTTGCCGGTGTCTTCATCGCGTCGGGGGGCGTTGGCGATGTGCGGGCATTGTTGGACGCAGCAAACCTGACCCCGTGGCATACATTGCTATTGATCCTCTTTATCGCCTTCATCTCGGGCTTCGCGCTGGATCTGGTGTCGGTCGTCTTGGTGATGATCCCCATCTCGATGCCGATCATCACGTCACTGGACTTCGATCCGGTGTGGTTCTGCATCCTCTTTCTGGTGATGATTCAGACCAGCTATTTGACGCCGCCGATGGCGCCAGCGATTTTCTATCTGCGCGCCATTAGTCCACCGGAAATCACTTTGGCTGACATGTATCGTGGCGTCATTCCATTTATCGGGCTGCAGTTGTTGACGCTTGTGCTGATTTTGATCTTCCCGCAGATCGCGCTTTATCTGCCTTCGCAGATTACAGGCTTCCGATAGTCTGGGGCATCTTCGGCAGGTCGATCCAATCAGAATGGACGCGCTTCAAGACTTCAGCAAGACTTTCAGATTGACAGATTGATCAGCTATCTGTGCAGGTGGCGGAGATTTGCCCGTCTCGATCAGGCGTTTGGCGATTATATAGGTTTTGGGCTCATTGATTATATCCACGCTGAGCAGTCTTTCGCCTGCGTAGTACCAGTGCGATATTGCATCTGGGTTTACGCCAGGACGGGTCACAATCCGATCGTATCCCGGGCTGAGGCCGACCATCTGCAGCTTCAAGTCGAACTGATCGGACCAGAACCAGGCCGTCGGTGCATAAGGTCGCGACTGGCCCATGATGTTTGCGGCAACGACCTCTCCCATCTCGATGGCGTTGCCGACGCTTTCCAGCCGAGTGATCTGATCGGCCATCGGGAAGGCTGCGCAATCCCCGGCGGCCCAAATGCCCGGCTGGGATGTCTGGCAGGTTGGATCGACAAGGATGCCGTTCTCTGTCGCCAGCCCCGCTGATTTGGCGAGCGTGACGTTCGGATCAATCCCTATTCCGACGATCACGCAATCCGCAGCCACATGCGCGCCATCTGACAATATTGCACCCTTCACTTGGTCAGTTCCAACGAACGCTGACAGACCTACACCTTCACGGATGTCGACACCCTTACGCTTGTGCGCGGCGCGGATGGCATCGGCTGTTGGCGGTCCGGCGACGCGCCCCAGAATTCGGGGACCCGCTTCGATGAGGGTCACGCGAAGCCCGCGTCCAGCCGCGGCGGCCGCAACCTCTAGCCCGATGTATCCACCGCCGACGATCAAAGCGTGTTGCGCCGTTCCGAAAGCTTGCGAAATGCGTTGTGCATCGGCGAGGGTGCGCAGGCCGTGGACGCCGTGCAAACCGCGGATTATGGCATTGGGCAATGCGCGTGGCGTGGCGCCAGTTGCCAATACCAGTGCGTCAAAGGCGAAGGCTTCACCTCGTAGCTGCAACGTTCGCGCCGTCGTATCGATGCCCAAAACAGGCTCGCTTGGACGAAGAGCGATCTGGTTTTCCTCAAAGAACTCTGATGGGCGCAGGGTAGCACCGGACGCATCCACAGAGGCCTTCAAGGATCCCTTGGAGAGCGGCGGTCGATCGTACGGCAGGGCACCTTCATCGCCAAAAAGCGTGATAGCCCCTGTATAGTCCAGTTCACGTAATCTGCGCGCGACGGAAAAGCCCGCGAGACCAGCGCCGACAATCGCGACATGTCTCATGTCGAGGGCTGTCCAAGAGCTGGAAATCGGGGTATCGGGCGCATCTGCGAACCCAACATCGCTCAGGCTGGGACGTCGATATAGACATCGCCGTCCTCGACCTTCGTTGGGTAGGTCTTCAAATCAACGCATACAGGCGCCGAGAGGGCTTTGCCGTTTGTGACGTCAAAGCGTCCCTGGTGCAGTGGGCATTCGATCACCGTGCCGATCACCAGCCCGTCCTCAAGTTGCGCGACCTCATGGGTGCAGATGCCGTCGGTCGCAAAGAAACCTTTGGGCGTATTGTAGACAGCCAGTTTCTGACCGTTGAGCTCAACGCCCAGCACATCTTCCTCGTCGACATCATTTGCGGCGCAGGCCAGAACCCAATTGCTCGACATACCGATCTCCCGTCTTGATAGTTAGTGGCTTGTGGGCATTTCCAGCGCATCTTTCTCGATGCTCAGGTGCCGGTTGCGCATCGCCTTGTACACATCGATTGTGATCGGGATCGCCCCTTGCGGCTCCGGCAGCTTGTCCTTGATCTCTTCGTTCAACTTTGGCAGCGCGTGAAACGGCACCGTCGGGGCAAAGTGATGCTCGATGTGGTAGGACATGTTCCAGTAATAGAGATCGATGAACCAGTTCGGCTTGATCGAGCGCGTGGTGTGCGCAAGGTTTAGATCGTCTTCGGCCATCTCGAAATGCTGGGTGCCGACATAGGTCATGTTGATCATGTCTCCGACGATTTTGGGGATGACGTAGAACCAGACCAGCGCCATAGACTGGAAGTAGACCGAGACTGCCGCAGCGACGACCCAGATGCCAACGAAGATCATCGAGTTGCGCTGCATCGGCCAGAGCTCGGTTTCCGGCGTGAACTCGCGGGTCCGGGCGGAGAATCTACCGAACGCATGCAGCAGCGCGATCTTGATAAAGAGATAATGATATTCCAGCGACGTGTACCAGCGCAGATATGTCAGCAGGTTGACCTTTTGGCGGATTGTGAAAGGCATCTGGGCGTCTTTTTCCCAGAACCAAGTATATGTGTGGTGTTCGGCATGGCTGTACCGGCGATAGAGAGGTTCTTGGCCGAACAAGGTGGACGAGAACCAGAAAACCGTCTCGTTCAGCCAACGCGATTTGAACGCCGTGCCATGGGCGCATTCATGGCTGAGCGAATAGGCAAAAAGCGACATCGTTCCGCCGAAGAGTATTACTGTCGGAACAACCCAAATAGTCCCCCAAGAGATGTAGTAAAGCCAGCCGTAAAAGCTGATTGATAAAACGCTGAGCAGAAGGCGTATCAGGGGGATCGTATCGCTGCGGCGCATAAATCCCTTCAGCTTCTTTCGCTCGATCTGCACTCCTTCGAGACTTGGAGGGACCCATGGATCTGCATCGATCGCTGGCTTTGACATGAATTCCTCCTGTCTCGTTACATGGAAGTAAAATACTATATAATATATAATTGTCAACACCAGATCTCTGCAGTTGCGTGCACCAAATGCATGATTGATGCCTTAATCGCGGATGAGCTTGCCTGGATTCAAAATGCCCCTTGGGTCGAACATGTGTTTCATCTCGCCCATCACGTCCCAAGCGGCCCCGTGTTCTGCTTCCATCAGGTCGCGCTTGCCCTGTCCGATCCCGTGCTCACCAGAGATCGTGCCGCCCACGTCCAATGCGCGCTGCGCCATGCGGTTGGCCAGATTTTTGGCGATCTTCAGGTCCTCCATATTGCCGTCTTGCACCATCAGCTGGGCGTGGAAGTTCCCGTCCCCCACGTGCCCAATGATGGCCCCTGGTATGGTCGACCCGTCAATATCGGAGCGCGCCGCCTCGATCATGTCAGGCAGGTGCGAGATTGGCACGCAGATATCCGTCACGACAGATCGACGACCGGGATGCATCGCGCCCATAGCCTCATAGGCACCATGCCGTGCCTGCCAGAGTGCGTTTCGGTCTTCCGCTCTGGTTTTCCAGAAAAAGTTGGTCCCATTACAGTCTGTGACAATCGTGCCGACCGTCTCTGCCTGTTCGCGCACGCTATCATCGGAGCCGTGAAACTCGAGGAACAGATGCGGCGTGTCAGGCAATTGGAGCCCGAACCGTACGTTCAGGGCTTCAATGTACCCCGCATCCAAAAGCTCCATTCGGGCGATGGGGATGCCCATCTGGATTGTTGTCACGACCGCTTGCACAGCATCCGCGACAGATGCGAACGCGCAGGAGGCAGCCGAGATCGCTTCGGGTACGCCATGCAGTTTCACGGTCAGCTGGGTGATCACCCCCAACGTGCCCTCGGATCCAATAAATGCACCTGTCAGATCATACCCGGCGGATGACTTGCGAGCTCGGGTTCCTGTGCGAATAATCCGTCCATCCGCCAGAACCACCTCTAGCGCACTGACATTGTCACGCATCGTACCATAGCGCAGCGCCGTTGTTCCCGAAGCGCGCGTGGCGGCCATGCCACCCATGGACGCATTGGCCCCAGGATCAACCGAGAAGAACAACCCCGTCGCGCGCAAGTTTTCATTGAGCTGCTCTCGAGTCACACCCGGCTGAACCACCGCATCCATATCTTCTGGGCTCACTGCCTTGACCGCGTTCATTGCCATCATATTCAGCACGAGGCCGCCCCTCGTCGGTAGATGCTGACCTTCCAGCGCAGTCCCTGCCGCCCACGCGGTCACCGGACAGGCCTCTTCGTGGCAGACCGCCAAGACCTGCGAAACTTCCTGCGTGGTTTTGACGAAGGCAACAGCGTCGGGCATAGCTTCCGGAAAATGCGCTTCGTTTCGGGCGTGCTCGGCTCTGACGGCCCGGGTGGCGGCCAGCCTGTTACCGAGGATCTCGGCAATGCGATCTTTCGCCTCTTTCACAGACATGCACGATATCCCTGACTATTAATCCCAAGTACAAGAAATTATATATAATATATAAATATTTTGCAATATCTATTACAATAAGGATGGTGTTCCAGCAGGCGGGTTGTGCGTCAATCGGCTTTTGTCAGATTTCGAATATGGTTCGATAGGCAGGACAAGAGCCCGCTTTGATCGGCATTCTCAAGCGCGTCGATCATCTCTTCATGCTGTGCGACCAGCAAATCCAACCCTATGATTTCGGCAGGGTAGTTGCGCACCAACTGGAAGTGCATATTGCCAAACGAGAGGTCAGCGTAGAGCTCACTCAGGTAGGCATTTTCGGCCATGCCAACCAGAACGCTGTGAAATTCGGCATTCAGATTGCCCCATTCGACCATCATGTTGGCTCGGCCCGCCTTTGCGACCTTGCGCATTTTTTCATTCAGTTTCCGAAGCTTGCGGACATGCTCTGGCGTGGCCTTTTCGAAGCCGCGCGCAACGGCGGAGGTCTCGAACAATTCGCGCGCCTCGACGAATTCGAAAAAATCGGAACGAGAGGGTTTTGAGGCGACGAAATAGCCACGATTTGCCTCGGCGCGTACAAGCCGCGATGCGAGCAGACGGGCAAGGGCCTCGCGGACCGGGATCATGCTGACACCGTATTCATCCGCAATCTTCTTGATGCCGATGTGAGCGCCTGCTTCGAGATCGCCCGCAATGATGGAATCGCGGATCGCGGCGACAAGTTTGTCAACGAGGCTGTCAGGCTCGAGGAGTTTTGATGTCTTTTTGGTCAAGGGATCGCCCATGCTTTGATACTACAGTTGCGATATATAATATCTACATCATCGCTCTTGCAATAGAATTCCGCGCCCTTTTAATGCGGCGCGGCATCTTGCTTCAGGGCTTCGGCCAAGCGTGCCGCTTCATCAGCATTCATTGTGTAGGTATGATCAGCATCGGGGAACCGGCCGGATCTCACATCTTCGGCATAACACTCAAAGGCGTTCGTCGCGACCTCAGCAATGTTCCCATAGCGCTTGGCAAACTTCGGTTTGAAACTGTCGAAGGCACCGATGAGGTCATATCCGTTCAAGAGCTGACAGGTCCCTGCAGAGCCTGCGCCAATAGAGAAGGTGAAGATATCGACGGCCTCATCAACCGCTTTGCCAACCTCATAGGGCATCGCCTCGATTTCAAAGCCGACGGCCCCGGCGTCTTCTATGGCACGGGCGTTGTCGATGATCTTGAGTGCCGCTTCCGCCGTCCGGCCCTGCATTTTGAAACCGCCCGCCGCATGGACGCGGTGCGGCAACAGCCCAACATGGCTCATCACCGGCACGCCGGCGTCCCCCACCGCCTTTATGATATCGAACATTTCACTCCCGCCTTGCAGTTTCACAGCATCCGCATCGGCCTCTTTCATCAGGCGCACCGCATTCTTCACGGCGATCTCCCGCGTGGCATAAGATCCATAGGGCATAGAGACGATGCACAGCGTGTTTGGTGCGCCGCGCCGCACCGCCCTGCAATGGTCAATCATCTGATCCACTGTCATGGCCAGCGTGTTTTCATGGCCGTGCAGCGTCATGCCCAGACTGTCGCCAACACCGACAATGTCGACGCCTCCACGTTCTGCCCAGGTCGCGGTCAAAGCCTCCCCGACAGCGACCATAACCAAGCGTTCGCCAGCCCGTTTCTTTGCCGCGAGATCGGGTATTGTCAGCTTCGGATTCATATCTGCGCTCCAGTTTTAGCTTGCATATAAAAATATATTATATCTAATATGTACAAAAGGAAACCTCTTTCACCGGATCTAGGATAATGCGCGACACCAACACAACAATCGTCACAACGCCGGTGTCCGTCCGCTTGCGTCGCTCACCATTTTGGCCACGCTCGCATGCTGCGGGCGGCCACAATTACACAAGCTACAACCACACCCTGATCGCGGCTGACTTCAAAAGCCCGGAAGAGGACTACCGCCACTTGAAATCTGCCGTGCAACTTTGGGATGTTGGGTGCGAGCGGCAAATCGAGTTGCGCGGTCCGGATGCAAAACGTCTGGCTCAGGCGGCGACGCCGCGCGATCTGGACAAGATGGCGGATGATCAATGCTTCTACATCCCAACCGTGGATGCAAAAGGCGGTATGACCAACGATCCGGTCCTGATCAAGGTGGATGAAGATCACTACTGGGTGTCTGTCGCGGACAGCGATTTGATTCTCTTTTTCAAAGGTGTGGCCGCGGCAATGAGGCTTGATGTCTGTGTTGATGAGGCAGATGTCTGGCCGCTGGGCATCCAGGGCCCCAAAGCCGCTGAACTCGCGCGCAGGGTCTGGGGCGACGACGTGATGAACATCCGCTTTTTCCGCCACAAGCGTATGGACGTGAACGGCGTGCCGATGTTGCTGGCGCGCTCCGGCTATTCCACGCAAGGCGGCTTTGAGCTCTACTTCGAAGGTCGCGTGGGCGCGTCGGCACTATGGGATCAGCTCATGGCGATGGGCAGCGATCTGGACGTGCAGGCCGGATCCCCATGTCAGTCGGAGCGGGTCGAATCCGGGATGCTCTCATACCTGTCCGACATCACCCCCGACATGACGCCCTTCGAGGCCGGACTCGGCAAATTCTGCGAAATGACGCGGGACGTTGGGTGCCTTGGCTGGCGGGCCTTGCGCGAAGGGCAAGAACCAATGCGGCAGATACGGCCAATCGAAATCTCAGGCGGCCCGCTGCCGCCGATGCGCGAGTTTTGGCGTGTCATAAGTGAGCTGGGCGAGACTGTTGGGCGCATCTCCTCAGCGTGTCGCGCCTGGTCCTATGATTGCAACGCCGCGATCGGTCTCATCGGTCGGAGCCACTGGCAGCCTGGAACTAAATTCACTGTCGAGACCTCAGATGGGCCGCGATCCGCCATTGTGCGGGAGAGGTTCTGGAACCGATGACAGGTTCCGACCCAAGGAGGCTTCAATGTTGAACGATCTGTCCAGTCTGAGAAACGTCGCGCTGTCCGACAAATATGATCTGTCTGTCGATCAGGTCTATCTGACCGGCACGCAGGCTCTGGTAAGACTCTGCTTGATCCAGTCCGAACGGGATCGTGCTGCAGGCCTCTCAACGGCAGGCTACGTCACAGGCTATCGCGGATCGCCGCTTGGCGGCCTGGATCAGCAATTCAGCTCGGCGCGCAAAGCACTGGACGCTGCGGACGTTGTGTTTCAACCGGGCTTGAACGAGGATTTGGCGGCAACGGCGGTTTGGGGAACGCAACAGGCGGCCATGCGCGGTGAAGGCACCAAGGAGGGTGTCTTTGCGATGTGGTACGGCAAAGGCCCCGGCGTGGATCGCACCGGCGATGTGTTCCGGCACGGCAATCTTGCTGGAAGCGCCGAAAAGGGGGGTGTTTTGGCCCTTCTGGGAGACGATCACACCTGCGAAAGCTCGACGACCTGTCATCAGAGCGAATATGCGCTTGTCGATGCAATGATGCCGGTGCTGAACCCGGCCAATATTCAGGAGATTGTGGATTTCGGCCTGCACGGCTGGGCCATGAGCCGGTATTCGGGCCTCTGGGTCGGGCTCAAATGCGTCAAGGACAACGTGGAAAGCAGCGGGTCGGTGGCGCTTCCCGCCGATCTGCCGCCGGCTCTGTCGCCGGACATCTCGCTCCCGCCGGGCGGGTTGAACATCCGCGCCAATGATGACCGGCATGAACAGGAACGCAGGCTGCACCGCTGGAAGCTCGACGCGGCGCAAGCCTATGCGCGGGCAAATGGTCTGGACAGGCGCGTTTGGTCTGGCGGCGACATGCCCAGGATCGGGATCGTCAGCACAGGCAAAAGCTGGATGGACACGCAATCAGCTTTGCATAGTCTTGGCGTTGACGAGGCCAGGGCCGCAGAGCTTGGCGTGGCGACGTATAAGGTTGGCATGGTTTGGCCGCTGGAAGCGAAGGGCCTGGAGGACTTCGCCAAAACCCTCGATCTGCTGATCATCGTGGAAGAAAAGCGCGGCCTGATCGAAGGTCAGGTGCGCGAGAGCCTTTATGGCACGCACGGGGCGCCCCCGGTTCTTGGCAAGAAAGATGAAAGCGGTCAGCCCCTCTTTCCAGCCGAAGGCGCGCTTCACCCTGTGATGATCGCCCGCGCCTTGGCGGCGCGCATTCCGGGGCTTGAGGCAGAGAGTCGCGCGCTCGACACGGCGGCCGACAGGCACGTGACACAGCTTCTCGTGTCGCGCACGCCTTATTTCTGCGCAGGCTGCCCGCATAACAGCTCCACTGTTCTACCCGAGGGCGCGCGCGGATATGCCGGTATCGGCTGTCATTGGATGAGCCAATCCATGGACCGCGCAACCGAAGGCTACACCCATATGGGCGGCGAAGGGGCGAATTGGATCGGTGAGGCGCCGTTCTCCAAGCGCGCTCATGTGTTCCAGAACCTTGGCGACGGGACGTATAATCACTCCGGCCTCATGGCGGTGCGCGCGGCCGTGGCCGCGGGCGTGAACATCACCTACAAGATTCTCTACAACGACGCGGTCGCAATGACCGGCGGGCAGGCGCATGAAGGCGGTCTGCCACCATCGCAGATCGCAGCCGAAGTCCTCGCCGCTGGCGCCCGACAGATCGAGGTTGTGGCGGACACGCCGAATGAGGTCGGTCTCTCAGGTTTTCCTTCCGGCACCAAGGTCCATCACCGCGGCAACCTTCAGTCTGTGCAGTCGCAACTGGCACAGGTCGAAGGGGTCAGCGTTCTGCTTTACATACAGACCTGCGCGACCGAGAAGCGCCGCCGCCGCAAGCGCGGCTTGGCGCCTGACCCGGCGCGGCGGGTCGTCATCAACCCGGATGTATGTGAAGGATGCGGCGATTGCGGGGTGCAATCGAATTGCGTCGCGATCCTGCCGCTGGACACAGCACTGGGCACGAAACGGGCAATTGATCAATCGGCCTGCAACAAGGATTTTTCCTGCCTCAAAGGATTCTGCCCGAGCTTTGTGACCATCGAAGGGGGCAGCCTGCGCAAACCTGATGTAACCGGAACGATCCCGGAAGGCCTGCCCGACCCGACACCGACTCTGTCGCTGAATCAGCCGCTTAGCATCTTGCTGACCGGCGTTGGCGGCACGGGTGTTGTCACGATCGGGGCGCTTTTGGGGATGGCGGCGCACCTAGAGGGCAAAGGGGCCGGGCTGATCGACATGGCGGGTCTGGCACAAAAGGGCGGCGCGGTCACCACGCATATCCGGCTGGCCGAACGCTCCGAACAGATCAAGGCGATCCGCATTGCCCCCGGGGGGGCGGATGTGATGCTGGGATGTGATTTGCTCACCAGTGCCGGAGCGTCCTCGCTGACCCTGATGAAGCCTGACGGTCACATCCTCGCCAATACCCACGAGATGATGACCGGCAGCTTTGTGCAAGATCGCAACTTCGCTTTGCCCGGGCACGACATGCAGGCACGCCTGGCAACCGCTGTTCCAGAAGGGCAATACCATCTGGTTAGTGCGACAAAGCACGCAGAGACGTTGTTGGGCGACTCCATCGGCGCAAACCTGTTCATGCTTGGGGCCGCCTGGCAGCTGGGCCTGATCCCGCTGGGGCGGGGCGCTATTGAAGAGGCGATCCGCCTGAACGGCGTGGCGATCGAGCTGAACCTTGCCGCATTTGCCTGGGGACGTGCCTGGGCGGTGGACCCTGAAAAGCTGGCCCAAGATACTGCCGTCGCCAAGCCGGAGGCAGAGACGCTCGACGCACTTGTCGCCGACAGGGTACGGCGCTTGACGGCCTATCAATCGAAGACCTACGCGCGCAGCTTCGCTGCTGTCGTGGAACGGGTCTCGGCACTTGATCCAGACCCCTCGCAGGCGTTTTCTGTGGCGGTGGCCAGAAATCTCTTCAAGCTCATGGCGTACAAGGACGAATATGAGGTTGCGCGGCTTTTGTCCGGTGATGTCTTTCAAGACGCGCTCAGCAAGCAATTCGAAGGGGATTTCCGTGTTATGCATAACCTCGCCCCCCCGATGCTGCCGGGCACCGATCCAGCGACGGGACGGCCCAGAAAGCGTGCTTTCGGGCCCTGGATCAAACCGGCCATGGCCGTCCTAGCACGTTTGAAAATCCTCAGGGGCGGGTGGCTTGACCCCTTCGGATACATGGCCGAGCGGCGGATGGAGCGACAGCTGATTGTCACCTATCGCGGAATGATCGACTGGGTCCTGAACGAGATCAATGCGCACAATTACGACCTCGCTGTGCAATTCGCGCAGACGCCTGACCAGATCCGTGGCTTTGGGCCGGTGAAACACGAGGCCGTGGGTGCAGTTGAGGCCGAACAGAAATCCTTGCTGGCGCAATTCCGTAGGGCTGGGACCCCGGCGAGCCAGGTCGTATGGGCGGCACAAGGGACCGACAGGGGGAGCAGATCATGACCGCAGACACCAGGCCCCTTCTAACATCGACCCATTGGGGGACGTACCGCGTGGACGTCGAAGACGGGCGCGTCACTGCTCTGCGCGCTTTTGAGCACGATCCAGACCCCTCAGCCATCGGTCATGGCATTATCGATGTGCTTGATGGCCCCACCCGCATCCACGCGCCGATGATCCGTAATAGCTGGCTGGAAGGTGGTCCCGGAAAGAAAGGTGCGCTTCGCGGTCAGGATAAATTTGTGCAAGTCAGCTGGGAGGAGGCCAACCAACTGGTCGCCACTGAGCTGAACCGGGTCCGGGACACCTACGGCAACAGCGCGATTTTCGCCGGTTCCTACGGATGGGCCAGTGCTGGGCGGTTCCACCATGCGCAAAGCCAGCTAAAACGCTTCCTAAACCTGATCGGCGGGTTTACCAGTTCGCGCAACACTTATTCCTTCGCCGCGGCCGAAGTGGTGGTGCCGCATGTGCTTGGGTCGTTTCGCGAACCCCTGGACACGATGACGAGCTGGGACAGCATCGCGTCGGATTGCGAAACCTTCGTGGCTTTTGGTGGCGTGCCGCTGAAAAACGGGCAGATCAGCCAGGGCGGCACAGGAGCACATGTGCAGAAACAAGGGCTTCTCGATGCCCATGCGGCCGGGGTCGGCTTTGTCAACATCTCGCCGCTGCAATCCGATCTGCTGCAAGATATCGAGGCGGAATGGCTGCCGATCCGGCCCAATACCGATGTTGCCCTGATGCTGGCGCTGGCCTTTGTGCTGCTGGACGAGGGGCTGCACGATCAGGAGTTCCTCGAGGCCTACACCGAAGGTTTCGGCCCGTTCGCTACTTATCTACGCGGAGAGACCGACGGTATCCCGAAAACGCCGAAATGGGCCGCTGAGATCACTGAAATCCCCGCCGGCCAGATCACCGCTCTGGCCCAACGCATGGCCGCAACGCGCACGATGATTTCCGTCTCGTGGTCGCTCACGCGTCAGGATCATGGCGAGCAGCCGTTCTGGGCGGCAATTGCGCTGGCGGCGATGCTGGGTCAGATCGGCCTGCCGGGGACTGGCATTGGCTTTGGCTATTCGGCCATGAACAACAGCGGCCTCAACCGGCAACAGATCAACTACGCGTCTCTGCCGCAGGGTCAGAATCCGGTTTCCGATTTCATACCGGTGGCGCGCATCACTGAGATGCTGGAAAATCCGGGTGGTGTGTTTGACTACGACGGTGGCTCCTATGATTATCCCGATATTCACCTGGTCTGGTGGGCAGGTGGGAACCCGTTCCATCACCATCAGGATCTGAACCGCCTACGCCGGGCCTGGGCAAAGCCCGATACGATCATCGCCAATGAATGGTGCTGGAATGCACTGGCGCAGCACGCGGATATCGTTTTACCCTGTACCACTCCGCTGGAGCGGATGGACATCGCACTCACACCAAAAGACCCGTTTCAGGTTGTCATGGATCAGGCTATTCCGCCTATAAGTCAGGCGCGCGACGATCATGAAATCCTGCGCGGAATCGCGGCGGAAATGGGTGTTGAAGAGGCATTTACCGAAGGCAGGAGCCAGGCCGAATGGGTTCAAAAGTTATGGGACCGCTCCCGTGACAACGCAGCGCAACTGGGTATCCACCTGCCCGATTGGACAACCCTCCAAAGCGAGGGGTGGGTTCAGGTGCCTGTTCCAGACGCACCGACCATCATGCTGGAGGCGTTTCGGCGCGACCCTGTTGGATGCCCACTTGCGACCCCTTCAGGCAAGATCGAGCTCTTCTCGGAAACCATCGCCAGCTTTAGCTACGATGACTGCCCGGGCCACCCCACTTGGATGGAACCGGTTGAGTGGTTGGGATGCGCAGAGCCGGGGCAGGTACACCTGATCTCAAACCAACCCCGTAACAAGCTCCACAGCCAACTCGACCATGGCGCGATCAGCAGATCGGATCGGCCGAAAGGTGCCGAACAGGTAACCTTGAACCCTCGCGACGCTGAGGAACGCGGTTTCATGGACGGACAAATTCTGCGCCTGCATAACGTACGCGGTGCCTGTCTTGCGGAACTCAGGGTTGATGAGCGTATACGCCCGGGTGTAGCCCAAATCGCGACGGGTGCTTGGCTGGAACTGAAGGGTGACACCTGCCAGCAAGGCAATCCCAACACGCTCACCCGAGATCAAGGAACGTCCAGATTGGCCCAGGGTCCCGTCGCCCACTCATGTTTGATATGGCTGGAGGGTACTGTCAGATAAAACTAACTTGAGACGGGGCGGGCTGTTTCGTAGCCTCGCCGTATGACAAAACGCTCTCCGTTACGCTACTTCAAAACGAGCCCTGAGATCATCCGCCTGGCGGTGATGCTATACGTTCGTTTCCCGCTCTCACTTCGTAACGTGGAATATTCATAGAGTGTTTTTGGTTGTCTGTGAACCACTTTTGGGACCGCTCTTATATTTTTGAAATAATATAAGTAACTGTAATTAAATCAAAATACAAAAAGTTTGACGTCCTCTTCCGGGCACCAAGATCTTCCTCAAATTACCAATAAAACAAGAAAATACAGTAGTATAGATTTACACAGGACCACTTTTGGGTCCGCTTTCGGGACCGCTTTGCTAGGTTTAGGCCAAAATAGACAGAGATATGTAGTAGCTACGCGTGTGCTACCAGTCTGTTTTGACCTGTGCGGCTATTTCGTTATGATTTCAGGACCCATCATCAAGGTTGGCAACCATGTTGAGATAGCTGGGATGTATGTCACCATAATCAGGAAGATGAACATAATGCCCAAGAACGGCAGTGCAGCGCGCACTACGCTCATCATTGGCATGCCGGCCACCCCAGAAGTCACAAACAGGTTCAGGCCAACGGGCGGCGTAATCATCCCGATCTCCATGTTCACAACCATGATGATCCCAAGATGAATTGGATCGATGCCCAGTTCAATTGCAATTGGGAACACCAATGGTGCCACAATGATCAGCAGACCTGACGGTTCCATAAACTGACCACCAATCAGCAAAATCACATTTACAATAATGAGAAAAACGATTGGACCAAAGCCAGCAGATAGCATGGCTGAGGCAATTTTCTGCGGTATCTGCTCATCCGTAAGAACATGCTTCAGGATGAGTGCATTAGCGATGATGAACATGAGGGTTACAGTTAGCTTGCCGGCTTGAAACAGAGCGTCCCGCGTGTACCGATGAAAGAACACAGAGATTAAGGTCCAAGGGCGCTGAAACAAGCTGTGATTTTTTGTATCATCTCCTTTGACATACAAAGGCCCCATATCTCGGTAAACAAAACACGAGATTAAGAACGCATAGACAGAGGCCACCGCGGCGGCCTCTGTTGGTGTAAATACGCCGCCATAGATCCCACCCAAAATAATCAAAATCAGAAACAGTCCACCTGAAGCACTCAGCGCCGATGCACCGACTTCACCCCAACCTTGCCACTCTCCTTTTGGCAAATTTTTCACACGCGCCATAATATAAATGGCGATCATCAACATGGAACCGGCCATAATGCCTGGAATAAGGCCTGCCAAGAACATGCGCCCAACCGACACTTCTGTGGCAGAGGCATAGACTACCATCACGATGCTTGGCGGGATCAAAATCCCCAAAGTGCCCGCATTGGCGATCACACCGGCAGCGAACTCCTTTGTATATCCGACTTGTCGCATACCCGCGATAACGATTGAACCAATGGCCACCACAGTCGCGGGAGATGATCCAGAAAGAGCTGCAAACATCATGCAGGCAAACACACCGGCAATAGCCAAGCCACCAGAAAAGTGTCCCACAATCGCGATCGAAAAGCGAATGATCCTTTTGGCCACGCCACCCGTCGACATAAAGGTTGAGGCCAGAATAAAAAATGGGATAGCCAGCAATGTATAATGCCCAGCCATCGCTTGGAACAGGGTCTGCGCGATCGAGGCAAGTGAGGCGTTACTCAGCACCAGTAAGAATACGATTGAGGACATGCCAAGGCTGATTGCGATTGGAACCCCAATCAACATAAGCCCAATTACCATTGAAAAAAGAAACACAATTTCCATGCCTTAGCCCCCAACATTCATATGTTTGATTTCTTCAATGGCTTCTTCAGCTTCATGGCTAACGATCAAACTTTTGGAGTCACCGTTATAAATACGCAGGGTAGCTTGAACCATTCGAAACAGGAAAAGGCCCATGCCAAGTGGCATAATCGCGTAAGGAATGAAGCGCGGAATTTTTTCATAAGCATCGCCATCATTCATATAAGGTTCGATAAAACGCATCCATTCAGGCAATGGAATATCGATCACCTCATACCAACCACGATAAGAGGTCCCGCGCATCTCCTCAAAACCCGTTGGAAACCAACGCCCAGTGGTTTGGGGCAGGTTGGCAAAATTTGCCCAATAGTCCCATGATCCTTTGAAAACAAGAAACGCATAACCAATACAGACCGATGCGCCCAAAAGTGCAAAAGCCTTGCGGCCGCGCGGTCCAAACAGGTTAACGACCACATCGACACCGAGATGTGCCGTGACCTTCACGGCATAACTCGCTCCGAATAAAACGAGCCAAGCAAACAAAAAAGTCACCATCTCTAAGCCCCAGATCAGACCGGTGTTGAAGCCATAACGGAGAACGACATTTGTGAATGTAATCAGCGTCATTATTCCGAGCAGTGAAGCAATGACAGTTTCTTCCAACTCGTTCACAAAACGGCCTAATGGTGTTTTGGGTTCATAGCTCAGCGCCATGTGTCCAACCCCTCTTTTAAGTTAATCTTAGCCCATGCAGATGCAGACAACAGCCTGTCCACTAAACCGGTGGACAGGCAAATTGGATGATGTAGCCTTAATGCTTCGTATTAATCGCTTGGGCTGCGTCAATGTTTTCTTGACCCACATCGCCCACAAATTGATCCCAAACAGGCATCATGGCTGTGACCCATTCAGCACGCTGATCTGCTGTCAAAGTGCGAACGACACCTCCAGCATCCAAAATTGCTTTCTTGTTACTTGCATTTACAGCAGTGGACTCTGCGTTCCGTGCCGTGGTCACCTCGTCAAGAATGGTCGCCAACTGGTCACGAACGTCGGCAGGCAAGCCATCCCAGAAATCAGTAGATGTCACGACTAAATAGTCGATGATGCCATGATCTGTTTCTGTGGTGCCGTCCTGAACTTCGAAGAACTTCTTACCGTAGATGTTAGACCAAGTATTCTCTTGTCCATCTACAACGCCAGTTTGTAACGCACCATAAACCTCAGAGAAAGCCATCGGCTGAGGGGACGCACCCATCGCAGCCATTTGTGCTTTTAGAACGTCAGAGTTCTGAACACGGAATTTTAATCCATTTGCATCAGATGGAACATTCAATGGAACGTTTGCTGACATTTGCTTCATGCCGTTATGCCAGAATGCTAGGCCAAGCAGGCCACGCTTTTTCATAGACTGCTTCATCGCTTGACCAGTTTCTGAGTTTTGGAACTCATCAACCGCATTGATGTTTTTAAACATGAACGGCAAGTCAAAAATGCGAAATTGTTTTGTGAACTGTTCAAACTTGGACAATGACGGTGCCGCCAATTGAACGTCACCTTGCAACAGTGCTTCTAAAACTTGATTGTCGTTATAAAGCGTGGAGTTCGGGAATACTTCAAGGCAGGCCTTGCCGTTCATCTCATCGTTAACCCGTTGTTCAAGCAATGTAGCCGCTATGCCTTTAGGATGTTTGTCCGTGTTTGTAACGTGACTAAACTTAATGACAATCTCTCCAGCATCACAGGCAGCAAGCGCGGAGTTTGCGCTGCAAGCCAATGTCAGTAATAGCGCAGTATTTAGCAGAAACTTCATAGTATCCTCCTTCGATCCGTGATTACCGCACTTCTGGATTTTTCCAGCGCGGTTCTTGTTATTAGAGACTAATGGAACTTATCGAAAGAATTAGTCGGCATAACTGTTCAGTTTTTACGATTAATTCTTTTAATTTAATCTGAAATAAGGAATTAAGTTTAATCCTCTCGGAGAATGCACAATGTTCAAGGAATTCGTGGAAGAGCGCATCGAAGGCGACGGTGCGACTTTGTTCGTCCGCCGCGCTGGGCCCGCTGGTGCGCCGCCACTCGTCCTTTTACATGGCTATCCACAAACATCTGCTATGTGGCACGGTGTGGCACCGATACTTGCGCGCTCGTATCAAATCATCTGCCCTGACCTGCGTGGATATGGCAGGTCAGATAAACCAGTGTCAAACGCATCGCACGAGCCTTATTCAAAACGCGCTATGGCCAATGATATCGTCGCAGTCATGCGGCGCTTGGGGCATGAGCGATTTCTCGTTGGGGCCCATGATAGGGGTGCGCGGGTGGCACATAGGATGGGGCTGGACCATCCAGATTGCGTTGCAGCCATGACATTGCTCGACATCGCGCCGACCCGCGAAATGTACGCCAACACAAGCGTTGAATTTGCCCGCGCTTACTGGCACTGGTTTTTCCTAATTCAGCCACACCCGCTACCTGAGCAAATGATTGGTGCGGACGCGCAAGAGTTCTGGAAGCTTAAATGTTTCAATCAGGCGAAGGGCAAAAACCCATTTGTTCCTGAAGCTCTGACTGAATATTTGAGCGCCTTTGCGGATCCACTCACAATTCATGCAAGCTGCGAAGACTATCGTGCTGCTGCCACTATAGACATCGAACATGACAACGCAGACGAGGGCAAAAAGCTTGATATGCCAATCCTGGCGCTTTGGGCAAAACGCGGTGTTATTGCAAAATGCTTCGACGCGCTTGGTCTTTGGCGTCAGCGCGCGATGCAAGTTGAGGGTGAAGCGCTAGACGCCACCCATTACATGGCCGAAGAAATACCGAATGATATCGCCGCATGCATGTCCGAATTCTTTGCACGCCACGCAAGACATAAAGAGGCCACCGGATGAGCCGCACGCTTTATGACAAACTGGTCGACGCCCACAAGGTCTGCGATCTGCCCGATGGCGACATGCTGATCTATGTTGATTTACACATCATGAACGAATACACGAGTCCGCAGGCCTTTTCGGGGCTCTACACAAAGGGCCTAGAAGTTTGGCGCGCAGAGGCACATCTGGCAGTGATTGACCATGTGAACGCGACCCGAAGTCGTGAGCCTCATGACACAGAGTCCAAATTGCTGATCGACAACTTGCAATCAAATTGTAGCAAACACGGCATCGCCTTTTACGGCCTCGGCGACCCGCGACAGGGTATCGAACACGTCGTGGTTCCCGAACAAGGGCTGGTTGCACCGGGTATGTTGATCGCTTGTGGCGACAGCCATACCACCACTTATGGGGCTTACGGCGCATTGGGCTTTGGCATCGGCACTTCGGAAGTGGAGCATGTGCTTGCGACTCAAACCCTTCGTTACAAACGCATGAAAACTATGCGCGTAACTGTTAACGGAGACGTCGCGCCCGGCGTTACGGCTAAAGACATCATCATGAAAGTCGTGCAAGTCGTTGGCGCAGGTGGGGCCAATGGGTTTGCAGTGGAGTTTGCAGGTTCGGCCATCCACAGCCTCGATATGGCCGGACGGATGACCGTTTGCAATATGGCAGTGGAGCTGGGTGCGCGGGCGGCCTTGATCGCAGCAGATGAAGTCACTGAAACTGCATTAAAGGGGCACTCTCATAGCGGTCAGTTTGCGTACAAAGCTGAAAGCTGGATCAGTGATCCTAAAGCCATATTTGATGAAGAATTTACCATATCGGGTGCCGATATCGAACCTCTAATTACGTGGGGGACCAGCCCAGATCAATCTGTGCCAATCACAGCGAATGTGCCTTGCGCCGAGGACTATATTTCTCCAAAAGCCAAGGCGCTACTTTCTCGCTCATTGCAGTATATGGGGTTGATCGAAGGACAATCGGCTCAGTCGATAAAAATAGATACAGCATTTATCGGCTCTTGTACCAACTCTCGTATCGAAGATCTTCGAGAAGCTGCCAAAATACTTGAAGGCCGTCACGTGGCGAAAGGCGTCGAAGCGATAGTTGTGCCCGGATCTGCAATGACACGCATAAAGGCTGAAGCCGAAGGCCTGCGTGCCATATTTGAGGCCGCCGGTTTTGAGTGGCGTCCTGAAGCAGGGTGTTCGATGTGTTTGGCAATGAACGACGATATTGCAATGGATGGTGAGCGTGTTGCCTCGTCGACCAATCGCAATTTTGAAGGACGCCAGGGCCGCGGCGCACGCACCCATCTGATGTCACCGGCCATGGTCGCGGCGGCTGCCATCTCTGGGCATCTGGCAGATGTGCGTGATTTTAAATGAAAGATAATCAGATGACCAAAACGATCAAGGGGATCGCAGCTCCGTTGCCACTGGCCAATGTCGATACCGATGTGATCATGCCCAAGCGCTTTTTGATCACAATTACCCGCGAAGGATTAGGCGATGGCGCGTTTGCAGACTTACGCTTTGACAACGCAGGGCGACAGCGCCCAGAATTTATCTTGAACAAGCCGCCTTGGACGCAGGCCAACATTTTAATCGTTGGCGACAATTTTGGCTGTGGATCCAGCCGGGAACATGCCGTCTGGGGTATGCGCCAGCTCGGGATCGACGCCTGCATCGGGACAGGGTTTGCTGGGATATTTTACGACAATGCCCGCAAAAACGGTCTTGCACTGCCAGTTGTTTCCCCCGAAATGCGTGATTTATTTTTGCAATTTTCTAGCGATGCAAGAGGAAAGGAGATATCGATTGATCTTGAAAGGCGCACAATCACAACTTCTGGCATTAACACAACATTTGAGATGGACGATGCTACTCAAGTGGCACTGATCCGAGGTCGCGATGATACGCTGGACTCTTTGGAACATGCTGGTGCGATCCGAGACTATGAGGAAGCATTGCAGCGCGAGGCGCGGGTGAGCGTAATCAAGTAGATCCACAAAGGAGTACGTATTGGACATCAGACAGTTGGAATGCTTCGTCGCCGTGGCGGAAGAACTTCACTTTCGACGCGCAGGCGAACGTTTGGGACTTAGCCAGTCCGCTCTTTCTGAAAGGGTTTCTGCTTTGGAACATGAACTTGGTGCCCGGTTGTTTTTCAGAACAACCCGGCAGGTCAGCCTTACCCAAGCCGGGTCCGAGTTCGTCCAAAATGCCAAAAGGATACTTGCCGACATTGAAAATTCGATCTCCAACGTTCGCCACACTGCCGAGTCTGACCTACGCCATGTCCGAGTGAGCGGCGTCGACGAAGCAATTTCTATGTTGTTGCCTAAAGCCCTCATTGCATTTCGCGAGACCGATCCGAAGGTCCATGTGCAGGTGTTGGAAATCTCATCCTCTGAGCAACATTCGCAAGAATTGATTGCCCACCGGACGGATGTGGCTTTCGTACGGACACCTCAAGAAGATGAATTTATTACCAGCCAACTATTACATCGTCAGCCTATCGTGGTGGTGATGGCCAAAACCAATCCGCTTGCAGGTTCAGCTTCCCTTTCTGCATCTGATATCGTCAACCAACCGATCGTGGGGTATCCCAAACACGCCCGCCCAATTCTTCACGAGGCACTATGGAGCGGGTTTCGCCAAATTGGCGCGCAACCAAACATCGTCTGTGAGATAATCGACAAGTCCACTATGTTGCAGTTCGTGATCCAAGGCTTAGGGATTTCTTTAGTACCCGCTTGGGTCAAGAATATCGCACCATCTGGTGTTTCCTTTGTTCCGTTCGAACCATGTGAAAACCAAATCGACCTGTATGTCGCGTTTCGAAAGTCGGGGAACTCTGACACCGTAAAAAGATTTGTAGAAACTGTAAGAGCAACCGCTGTCTAGTGATCACACCTTATAATACGCTTCGACACTGACCTCGGCTTGGCGTGTTAATGCATTTACGGCTGTTTCAGCGACTCCACCCTTCGCCCTCACAGCAGACCTCAAGCATTGCCTCGGTGAATGTCCAGTTTTCAGTTCAGATCACAAAGTCACCCTCATTAACGCACAAATCAGGACCGCTTTTGGGACCACTTTTATATTTTAGAACCGAAATAAATATTTGTAATTAATCAGAAATATACAAAGTTCGACGTCCTCTTCTGGGCACCAAAATATCATCCAAAGCATTGTAATACCTTACTAATTCGACTTAGTAAGTGAGCCGTAGACCATGCTGTCAACCAAATCTAATAGTTATACGTTCCAAAAGGATGGAATCTGGTATTTCTCCCGTAGAATTCCCGCAGATTTGCGGCGGCATTATCGGACGGGTAGGATTGCTTATTCTTTGAGGACTAAGTCCATCAGGGATGCTCGTGTTAGGGCGATGAGTGATGCGGCTAAGTTAGATCGGCATTGGCAAAATAGTTAGCAGTCTCAACTTTATAAGTGTTTTGTAATCTTCTTCATTACGCTGGAGGATACCTTAAACTTTGAGTTTTTATAACCGTTAAAAACCCAATCAAGTGGTGAGTGCCATATGAAAGCATAGTAAATAACCACTGATCCTACCAACCCAGAAAGACAGCTAAACAGAACAACCAAAGCGGCATTCCAGCCAGATAATAGCAAAATACCTCCAATTGGATAAACAAATACGATATGGAATACATAGGTTGGGTAAGATAATTTAACGAGCCAAGACAAGATTGGCCCACCACCTAAAACAAATCGGCAAGAGACACCTAAAAGGCCTAAAATCATAAATACAGAAGCGAATGTAGAAAGACTATTCACCATCCACATTTCTAATCTGCCAGAAAATACAAATTGAGGATCTTTCATTATTCCCCATGCCATCAATCCTATTGGAAGAACGCTGCAGATTATAACTGCCGTGAGCCAAAAACGAACTGCCTGTAAACGTTGCAAAAGTAGCTGGTTGTTGAAGAGCTGCATTCCAATTAAAAAAAACGCTGCCATAAATATCATTGACCCAATTTTTAACTCACCGAATGTGGTTGGAATTTCTGAAAAAATCCCTCCTAGAGGTCTAGCCCATGGCGCAGACAACGTAATCAAAGGCAGCCATATAAAACTGATAGTCAAAAAATTTAATTTGAAATTTGTGATAAGCTCAAAAGTTCGAGGGTTAATAGCCCTTAAAGATAGTATTATGGCATAAAAGATTAAAAGATAATAAAGGAACCAAAGATGATCTAAGCGTAAAGTAAACGGCTGGTTTATGGTGAGCCAAGAAATAAATTCAGGCCATTTGAAAATTTGAGACGCAGATTCATCAACTGCTGGAATAGCCAACCAAAGTATAATGAGAGGTGCACCTAGCCGAACAACTCTATTTATTGCATAACTGCTTGTCGTTCGTTTTGCTAAGCTGAGACACGTGAAGAAGCCTGCTAACAACATAAATAAAGGCATTCTCCATGAATGTATCCATACGAACAATATGGCAGCTAACGGCCTTGGTTCAGATCCATCTATAGGCTCTAAGTATAATGATAGAGAGTGTAATAAAACTCCTGCCAACAGTGCAGCGGCTCTTAAAAAATCTAGATTATCGAAGCGCTTATATTGTTTAGACAATGGCAATCCTTTAACATTTTACATGTAACGATTGTTCTAAAACAGAAGTTCAAGTTGACAAAATCACAAGTATAAATCCACTTTAAATACTGGAAACGTTGCGTAACCAAGTTGATTTCAGATAAGTGAGAGCCACTTTTCAATTATTCCAGGCGGATATCCTTCCCCATAACTGCTCCCCACACCGTGCGTTAGCCAACCACCAATCTGGTCGATGATATCACTGGAACACTCAACCGCCCGCAGCCTATCCCGCATCGAATGCCTGAAGCTGTGAATAGTGTACCCTGGCCCAATCTTTGTCTTCAGCCATTTGTTCAAAGCAGCACTTGCTGAATTTGCATTGGTACGTTGACCGTCATTATAATTGGGGAATGCAAACTCACTGCCATCAGGCCGTGCTAGTATGCGTTCAGCGGCCCACTTAGCTGATCCAACTAGCGGTATGATCCGTTCACTACTTGCGGTCTTCAAGGATCGCCAAGGATGAGTTCTGATTCCGACGCAGAGGATACCATCTTGCTCAATAAAGTCTGATCTTAGCAGCCCAGCGCCTTCTGCTAATCGCATTCCTGTGTCAGCTATCAGGGCTATCAGCCATCGCTTCTCGTCATCAGCCTTATAGCACTCTGCCTGAACCTTCTTAATATCCTCATGCTTAATGGGGAGCCGTTTCTTAACCCCAACGCTGTGATCGAAATAGACGTTTGAGAATGGGTTGACGATTGATAGCCCAAACTCACTCAGGGCTAAGTTCATAACCGCTCGTACTGTCCCAAATATCCTAGCCACAGAAGCGCCGTTCAAGCCTTTAGCAAACAGGTAATCACGAAACTTGGTAGCATCAGACCGCACATAATCGTGGAGGTCTTTCATCCCACAGCAATCAATCAGATAGCCGCAAGAACGCTTCACAGCAGCTTCAAAGGTTGGAGGGCGGTCATTGCCCTTCAAGCGCAGATAAACTGCCACAGCAGCCTTAAACGAATGATCATCGATTGAAGCCTCAGCTGCTGGCTCCTGAACAGCATCAGCAAGCAAATGCTTTCCGGGCAAATCATCCGAGGAAATACGCAGGATGTGCCAATGCCTGTCTAACTTAGCAGCATCACTCATAGCCCTAATACGAGCATCCCTGATGGATTTAGTTCTCAAGGAGTAAGCAATCCTACCCGTCCGATAATGC